>Ga0187892_10000225_pt1 | contig 149033 bp, 133 predicted proteins | sample MA1701073metaG_FD_139345 | JGI IMG/M metagenome (GOLD analysis project Ga0187892, IMG submission 139345) | Bio-ooze microbial communities from a basaltic lava cave in the Kipuka Kanohina Cave System on the Island of Hawaii, USA - MA170107-3 metaG ...
ACTAGTGCCTGTTTCTTTTCCCGCATGGAGTACCCCGAGTGAAACGCCGAGACCTGCTGATCGCATCTGCCGGCCTGGCGGGTACTCTGCTGCCGCGCTTCCTGCGCGCCCAAGTGCGACCCTGTCCGCCTCCCACGTTCGGGGTGGAGGGCGGCCAGACGCAGACGACCAGCTGCGTGGCCGGCAATGCGGAAGCAGACTGGCTGCTGCGGACCGGGCAGAACTCCTCGTTCCCGCAGCCGGGCGTCGTCTGGTTCAACGACTTTCGCAGCGATGCGGAGGTCAATGCCTTTCGCTGGACCTCCGGTTACTCCGGCGGCAATGACCCGTTGGCGCGCGGCAACGGCGCGGCGCGCTGCCGCCGCATCACGACCGACGGCGTGACGGGCGGCGGCTGTCTCGAGATCCTGAGGCCGGCCGGTACCAGCGATTCGGTCGGCCACTGGTGGCGGCCATTCAGTCCGGTCATCGGCGCCGGCAACGGGCGCGGCGTCAACGACCCCGGCGCCGATGGCACGCTGCCCGCGCAGAACTACGTGGCGACGGATGGCGGCAGCCAGACCTGGGACTGGATCTTCACGAACCGGCCGGGCTGGTACGGACATTCCTCGTACCACACGGGCACGGTCTTCGACGGGTCCCAGTTCTACCTGCAGTTGAGGGTCAAGCAGGATCCGCGTCGGACCGCGGCCGGCAACTCGCAGGTCGGCAAGCTGCTGTTCCTGACGACGACGCGGTTCTCCCTGACGGCGCAGGAGATCGTGACTTACTCGGGCGCGTTCCCGGTCGCCGGCGGTCCGAACTATCACCGCATGTACGTGGCCGGCAGCCCGCCGCTCGAGGACCTGGATTCGCTGGGCCGCCCGGGGCAGCAGCAGGGCTCGGATCTGGCGAACTACGGCGCTGGCCAGTACTGCGACGTCTATACGCCGAGTCTGCGCCAGTATTGCTGGCGATTCTCAGGCGGCTGGGACACCTTGATGTATCACGTCACCCCGGGCCGCGCCAATGTCCGCGAGAATCGCATCGTCGTGTACGCAGCGCACCCGGGCGAGACCTCGTACACCAAGATCTGGGACGTCATCTACGCGACGGACTACGACACCGGCGATTCGATGCGCAACGGCTGGAACGGGCTCTTGCTCTCGACCTACAACAACAACCTGAACAACTCGGAGTTCTGGCACCGCTACGACCAGGTCATCTTCTCCAAGCAGTTCATTCCCTGTCCGCAGGACTAGCCACGGCGGCCGCTCAGGCCGCGTGCCGCTGCAGCCAGGCCTCCAACATCGCCAGGTCCCAGATCGCGTAGCCGAAATACGAGGCATGCCCGGTGCGATGCCCGGCAATCAGCTCGTCCACGAACGGCGCATGCACGATGTGCCTGCGCCTCAGGTCGGACAGCAGGCCGTAGACCAGGTCCGCCAGTCCGGCATCGGTTTTCAGCCACGCTCCGAATGGCAGGCCGAACCCATGCTTGCGCTTCGCGATGGTGGCTGGCGGCAGGAAGCCCGCCATGGCGCGCTTGAAGAAAGTCCTCAACTCCAGTCCCCGGAGCTTGAGACGGGCGGGCACGCGCAGGGCCAGCTCGATCACGCGCTGGTCCAGCATCGGAAATGACACGCGGATGCCCGCGGCCCGGCACATGACGCCGACCTTGCGCAGGTCATTGTCCGATAGCGTGTATTGCCAGTCGAAGCATTGCATCCGGTCGAGCAGTGTCGCGGCCTTCGAGTCGTGATAGACCTCGTCCATGGCCGCAAACGGCGCGCGCGGGTCGATGGCGCGCAACAGCTCCGGGTCCAGCATGGCGGCAGGGTCGGTGCGATACACCAGGTTCCAGGACTCAAGTCGTTCCGGCATCGGAATGCGCGCCTGTTGCACGTAGCTGCGGAACTTGCGCAGCGGCACGATCCGTGACTCGGCGGTTATCCATCCGGCGACCGGCTCGATCAGCGTGCGCCGCAGGCCGGCGGGCAGACGCCAGTACGCCTCGAACACGCGCTGGCGCGCGTAACGCTCGTTGCCGCCGAAATGCTCATCGCCGCCGTCCCCGGCGAGCAGGTGCGTCACGCCGGCTTCGGCGGCCAATTTCGCGCAGAAGTAGGTAGGGACCGCCGAGGAATTCCCGAACGGCTCGTCGAAGGCGCCGGCAATCAGCGGTATGGCGGTCACGATATCGTCCGGCGTGACCTGATACTCGCAGGCGACGCCACCGAAATGCCGATTGGCGATGCGGGCATAGTTCAGCTCGTCATGGGACTCCACGCCGAACCCGATCGAGAATGTCCTGGGCGGGCGCGCCGTCACGCTTCCCAGCAGGCCTGCGACCGTCGAGCTGTCGAGGCCGCCGCTCAGGAAGGCACCGGTCGCGGCATCCGGGCGGCAATCCCTGACGGCAAGCGTCAGGCTGTTCCTGAGATCTTCCCTGAGGGCGGCAAACGGCGCATCGGTGCGCTGCGGGAATTCGGGCGTCCAGTAGCGCCGAGTCGTGACGCGCCCATCCTCGAACACCACGCAGGTGCCGGCACGCAGCTTGGCGACGCCTTCGTAGACGGTTCCGGGCGCTGGCACCATGTGCAGCAGCAGGAATTCGAAGAGCGCCTGGGGGCGAAGACGCGCGCCCACCGTCGGGCAGCGCGCGACCGCGGCAAGTGATGAAGAGAAGACGATGCCGCCGGAACGCGCGCTGTAGGCCAGGCGTTCGATGCCCATGCGGTCGACGGCCAGCAGGACGCGCCGTCGGGCCCGGTCCACGGCCGCGAGCGCGAACGAGCCGCTCAGGGACTCGAGAAGTCCGGCGCCGCGCTCGCGATAGGCGCGCAGCAACTCGCGCGGCGGCAGGTTCGGGCTGCCGCGGACCGCGATGATTATGTCATCCTGCTCGAACAGCGCCGGCGCATGACAGTCGCCCTGTGCCGCCGACGACCCATGGCCGCTCGCGGCCGCCAGGTGGCGCCGCATTGCCGCGACGGCATCCGGCGCGTCCCAGCGGCCGGCAAACCCGGTCAGCTCCATGCCCGACCCCGGCCTCCCGCCACGACGGCGGGCATCCGGACAGGATTTTGAAGGGATTGAGGAGTCAATCGCAAGGGTCTGATATTCTTGGCACTTCCACCATGAAGTTCCTGTTCTGGGCGGCCGCCGCCATCATCGCCTACGTATACCTCGGCTACCCGCTGTTGCTGCGGGTCATCCGGCGCCTGCGCGGGCCGCGGTTGCCGCGGCGCGGTACCGGCCAGCCGGCGGTCACGCTGATGATATCTGCCTACAACGAGCAGGATGTGATCGGCGCCAAGCTCCGCAACACGCTGGAAATCGATTACCCGCGCAGGCGGCTGCAGGTGCTCGTGATCTCGGACGCATCGGACGACCGGACCGACCGGATCGTCGGCGAGTTCGCGGCGGAGGGGATCGAGCTGCTGCGCATGCCGGCGCGCGGCGGAAAGACCGCGGGGCTCAACGCCGCGATGGCGCGCGCGAGCGGCGAGGTCGTCGTGTTCTCGGATGCCAATGCGCTGTACCGTCCGGATGCGATCGCGATGCTGGTGCGGAACTTCGCCGACGCCGGCGTCGGCGCGGTCATCGGCGAATCCACCTATGTCGATCCCGAAGCCCCGTCGGAACACAGCGAGGGCCTCTACTGGCGGTATGAAACCGCGATCAAGCTGCTCGAGTCGGAGATCGGATCGGCCGTGGGCGGCGACGGCGCGATCTATGCGGTGCGCCGGCAGTTGTACGCGCCGATGCCGCCGGACGCCCTGTCGGATTTCGTGAACCCCCTGCAGGTGGTGCGCGCCGGGTACCGCTGTGTCTATGAGCCTGCCGCCCGATCCAGTGAGCGTGCCGCCGACACTTTCCGCAAGGAGTTTCGCCGCAAGGTCAGGATCGTCAACCGCGCCTGGCGCGCTACCATGCGCATGCGCGAGCTGCTGAACCCGCTGCGATTCGGCCTGTTCTCCGTCATGCTGATCTCGCACAAGCTGCTGCGCTGGCTGGCGCCGTTCTTCCTCGTCGGGCTACTGGCCTCGAATGTCGCGTTGCTGGACCAGGGACCCCTGTATCAGCTGGCGCTGGGGCTGCAGGTCGCCTGCTACGCGCTCGCGCTCTCGGGCCTGGCGTTGCGCAACCGGCGCTCGCTTCCGGCACTGCTGTCTGTGCCCTTCTATTTCGCGCTCGTGAATGCAGCCAGCGCGACCGGAATCGTGGACGCATGGCGCGGCAAGACCTACACGACCTGGAATTCCGCCCGCTCGCGCGAAACTCCGGCCGGTCCGGGCTGAGGGGCCGCAGCATGGAAATCACGGACCGCCTGAAGCGCATGCTCCGCGATGCCCTCCAACTCGGGGAACGCGCCGGGCGCCTGAGCCGAGACAGCGCACTGCTCGGCGACATCCCGGAGTTCGACTCGATGGCGGTGGTGACCGTTCTCACGATGATCGAGGAGGAGTTCGGGATCGCTATCGCGGACGACGAGGTGTCGGCCGACACCTTCAGGACGCTGGGTACGCTCGCCGACTTCGTGTCGGGGAAGCTGGCACATTGAGCCGCCAGCGGCTGGTCGCGCGCTACATCGAGGGCGCCCGCGGCAGGATTCTGGTCGTGGCGCGTTTCCCTGCCGGGGATGCCGGGCGATCCGTGTTGGTGGTGCCGCCGTTCGCGGAGGAAATGAACAAGTCGCGGCCGTCGATCGCGCAACTCGCGGACGGCCTGGCCAGCCGCGGCATCGCGACGCTGCTGCCGGACCTGGGCGGCACCGGCGACAGCGACGGCGAATTCGGGGAAGCGGACTGGGCCGCCTGGCGGCGGGATCTGGTGGCGACCGCGCGCTGGGCCGATGCCGAAGGCTGGACCGTGGACGCGCTGCTCGCCGTTCGCCTGGGTTGCACGCTGGCCGCGGAGGCGGTGCGCGAGATGCCGGGAAGGATCTCGCGCTCGGTATTCTGGGCGCCGGTAGCGGAAGGGCAGGCGTATCTGACGCAGTTCCTGAGGCTGCGCGTGGCGGCGACGATGATGTCGAGTGGAAGCGCAGAATCGATTGCCAATCTCAGGTCGCGCCTGACCGGCGGCAGCCCGGTGGAAGTCGCAGGCTATGCGCTCGGGCCGCTGCTGGCCAGCCAGATTGAACAGATCCGGCTCGCCGACATGATTTCACCGGCCCTCGGCAGGCTGTGCTGGATGGAAGTGTCGCGGGCGGAACCGCCGGAAATCCCGGTGGGCGCATCCCGCGCGATCGAGCGGGCACGCGCATGCGGAATTGCCATTGCTCCCCTGGCCATCGCCGGCGAGCCGTTCTGGGCTGCCGCGGAAACCGTCGTCAACCGCCCGCTGGTGGACGGCACGATTGCGGCACTGGCAGGTCGAATGTGAAGGAAAGCTCGGAGGAGGCAGTGGTGTTCGAATGCGCCGGCACGCCGCTGGTCGGCATCGTGCATCGACCCGCGGGAGCCGGCCTTTCGACCGGCGTGCTCGTCGTCGTGGGTGGGCCGCAATACCGGGTCGGCAGCCATCGCCAGTTCACGCTGGTGGCGCGTGCGCTGGCAGGCATGGGTTTTCCCGTCATGCGCTTTGACCTGCGCGGCATGGGCGACAGTCCGGTCGCAGCGCCGGGCTTCGAGCATTCGGCCGAGGATATCGACGCCGGCATCGCGGCATTCCTGCGCACCGTGCCTGCGCTGGACCGGCTGGTGCTGTGGGGACTCTGCGACGGTGCCTCGGCCATCCTGATTCAGGGCGGCCGGGATCCACGGATCGACGGTCTGGTGCTCGTGAACCCCTGGGTTCAATCACAAGCGCGCGAGGCGGGCGCGTATGTCCGTCACTACTATGGCAGGCGGTTGCTGCAGCGGACCTTCTGGCGCAAGCTGTTTTCGCTGCAGGTCGACGTGCTCGCTTCCTTGGGTGACTGGTGGCGTCGTCTGTCCGCCTCGCGCGATCGCGGCGGGTCGACTCCGTACGTGGAGCGGATGCTGGCTGGTCTGCGCGCATTCCGGGGAAACGTGCTGATCCTGTTGAGCGAGCATGACCTGGTCGCGCGGCAGTTCGCGGAATTGTGTCGCAGCCATGCGGAATGGCGCCGGGCCGTCGAGCGCCCGGGCGTCACCGTGCGTGAGCTGCCCGGCGCCGACCATACATTTTCGGAGCGGGAGATACTCGACGAGGTGTCGCGCCGATGCGCGCAATGGCTGGCCGGGGAGGGAGTCGCGGCATGATGCGTCAAAAATTCTGGATACTCGCCCTGCTGCCGGCGGCCACGCTCGCCGGGCCGGCCACCAGAGCGCCGAAGCCGGACGCTCAGGCGCCACCGACGGTGGCGGTCGGCGAGGCGATCTGCGGCAAACTCGAGGGCGGGACCATCGGTCCCTTCGACTACCGCGACAAGGCCCATGCGGCGGACTTGCAAACGGTCAACACCTACCATTTCAACTCCGACGTGCAGCAGCTGATCCGCGGCCAGTCCACGAACGAAGTCCTGGGAGACCTCAATTTCATCCTGTTCCACTTTCCCAATCATCACCGCGCACTGCGCGTGATGGCCCGTTACTTCCTCGAGGGCGGAAAGCAGATGCGATTCCTGTCGGCAGACTGCTACTTCGACCGGGCGATTCGTGGTTACCCGGACGACATCGTCGTGCGACAGATCTTTTCCATGTACCTCGCGCGAAAGGAGCGCCATCCCGAGGCCATCGAACAGCTCCAGGTTGCGCTCGGACTGCAGGAAGGCCCGTCGATGGAGCTGCACTACAACCTTGCGCTGCTGTATGCGGACGTCAAGGACTATGACCGCGCCAACGAGCATGCGGCGGCCGCCTACGAATTGGGGCACCCGCTGACCGGCCTGCGCGACCGGCTGATCCGCGATGGGCAGTGGCGGTCGCAGGCCGCCTTCGAGAAGGGTCGATCGCCCGCGCCATGAGTCGCGCGCCGCGGCTCTGTATCCTGCGATCGCGCATCGAGATCGAGCAGCCCCTCCGCGAGTGGGCAGAACGCTACGAGGCCGAGCTCCCGGACCTGAGCGTAGCGCCGGAGTGGTCGCTGATCGCGGCGGACACCGCGGGGCTCGGCAGCAGTCTGGCCGTCGCCGCCCTGTACCTGCCTGACGGGCGCCTCGCGGGCGCGACGGTGTTCGTGGAGTCCACGGCGCGGATGTGCGGCCTCAGCGTGCGTGTCCGGGAGCTGCCCGGCAACCGGTTGATGGCCTATCACCACGAGCTCATCGGCGGCCACGCCGCCGAGCTGCTGCGCGCGGTCGCGGACGCGGTTGAAACCCCGTGCGACGTGATGCTGGTGCCGTCCGTGGAGCGCGGAGGGGCGACGGACACAGCGACGACGCGCTACGCGGCCGCGCGCGGCGCAAGATGGGAGCGCGTGCCCGGCGTGCGATCTCCGTACCTCAAGGTGACCGGGAGCTGGGACGAGTATCTCGCGACGCGAAGCGCCAATTTCCGCCAGAACCTGAAGCGCAAGCGCAAGGCGCTGGCCGCACATGGCGAGGTGACCGAGCGCTTCTATACGCAGGAAAGCGAGGTGGCAGAGTTGCTCGAACTGATCGGCCAGGTGGAACGCGCCAGCTGGAAAGTCGGCGCCGGCATGGCGATCAGCGCAAGCGCGCAGGAACGGGACTATTACACCAGCCTGCTCCCGTGGCTCGCGCGCAAGCAGGCACTCAGCGCCAATGTCCTGTTCGTCGGCGGTGTCGCGGCCGCCTACAGCCTGTGCTATCGATGGCGTGATCGGGTTGCGCAGATGAAAACATCCTTCGACGAACGCCTGAGCGCGGCGACGCCCGGGCTGACCGTCAATGCGACTGCGATCCGGCAGGCCTTCGAGTCCGGTGCCGTCGAATTCGACTTCCTCGGCGACGTCATGCCGCACAAGATGCACTGGACCGACCAGCTACGGCTCCACGACAACCTGTACGTGTTCCTGCCGACCGCCAAGGGACGCCTGGTGGGGCTGGCCAAATCGGTGTTCCGTCGGCTGCGGCCGCATCGGCGGGTCGAGACCGTCGGTCGCGGCGGGCGCCGCTGACGGTCATGGGCGGCATCGGCATGCGTCGCGTACTGATGATTGCGTTTCATTTTCCGCCCATGAAGGGCAGCAGTGGCCTGCAGCGCACGCTGAGTTTCGTGCGCGAGCTCGGCGATCTCGGCTGGCAGGCGCGGATTCTGACCACCTGGCGCTCTGGGTACCCGCAGGTCAGCGATGAGCAGCTCGGCGACATTCCGCGCGGGCTGATCGTCCGGCGTCCGCCCTGCCTCGACGTCGCCCGCCATCTGGCGGTCCGTGGATCGTATCCGGGGATCCTGGCCCGGCCGGATCGCTGGTCCAGCTGGCTGCCAGGCCTGGTCGCCTGCGGTATCGCGGAATGCCGTTCCTGGAAGCCCGATCTCATCTGGTCGACGTTCCCGATCCCGACCGCAGTCGTCGGCGGCCGCATCCTCTCGCGATGGACGGGCATTCCGGGAATCCTGGATCTGCGGGACAGTATGACCGAGGACGAGTACCCGCCGAATCCGTCGCTGCGCCGCCAGCTCAGGGCCATCGAGTCGAAGGCGGTGCACCAGGCCCGCGCCGTGGTCTTCACCAGCCCGGGCGCCGCGCGGATGTATGCCGGACGGTACCCGGAGTTGCCCGCCGAGCACTGGCATGTCATCCCCAACGGCTATGACGAAGGACACTTTGCCGTCGCGGAATCGGCGGCAGCCGGCAGGCACGCGGAGCGCGGTGGCCGGACCTTGTTGCTGCACAGCGGTCTGCTCGATCCGGTGGATCGCGACCCGACCGCATTCTTCCGCGCCCTGGCGGATCTGAAGGCAGCCCGGGAGTCGCGGTTGGAGCGACTGATCGTACGGCTGCGGGCCTCCGGCAATGACCGGCACTACCAGCCGGTGATCCGCGAGCTGGGACTCGCCGACATCGTCGAGCTGGCTCCGCCGCTGCCGTACGACGATGCCCTCCGGGAAATGATCGACGCGGACGGTCTGCTCGTTTTCCAGGGATCCAACTGCAACCACCAGACTCCGGCGAAGCTGTACGAGTATTTCCGGGCCGGAACCCCGATCCTCGGCATGACCGACCCGCAGGGCGATACCGCGCATGCCATGCGTGCCGCCGGATTGGCCGCGGGATCGATCGTGCCGATTCAGGATCCGGCCGCGATCGCGCGCAGCCTGTCGAGTTTCGTCGCCGATGTCCGCTCAGGGCGCGCGGACGGCGTCCGCGCCGAGACCGCGCGGCAGTGGAGCCGCGCCCGTCATGCCGGCCTGCTGGCCGGGCTTATGGCACAAATCGCAGGAGATCCCCGATCGGGCAACGAGTCCGGTGAGCAGTCTGCCGAGCGCGGGCGCGGAAGAAATGCTTGACGCAGTTCACATACTGCGATCTGTCTGCAAATTGAGACAGCACCGGCGCCGCGGCGCACGCCGCGAAAGCGGATACTGCCGCGGGCAGCCAGCGGCAAGGGTGCCGGAACTGCGGGATAATCTCGCCATCAGGAGCGGGACGATGACGGGCAAATCAAAGAGCGGATTGCGCGCGGCGTGGCTTGCATCGAAGGGCCACCACCTTGCGGCGATCGCACTCGCCGTGGCGGTCCCGTCGCTCGCGCAGGCACAGTCCATCCCGGCCATGCCCGGCTGGCATCAGCTGGCGAATACGCAGATCCGGCCGGTCTGCCCGAACGTACCAGTACTCGAAGGCAGCCTCGGTTGCCGCGCCGTCACCGAGGCCTGGAACGGCGGCGTCTTCGATTCGACGCGCAACCGGCTCATCATCTGGGGCGGCGGGCACCAGGATTACCTCGGCAACGAGGTTTACGCGCTAGGCCTGAACGACCTGTCCATGCGGCGCCTGAACAATCCGAGCCTGAACCCGCCGGGCAGCTGCGAGCATAGCGGCAGCATGCCGGACGGCACGCCGGTTTCCAGGCATACCTACAATCACCTGGCCTACATCGCGCACGCCGACCGCATGTTCGTGTTCGGCGGCTCCGGCGTGCCGTGCGGGTGGATGCTGGGTGATACCTGGACGCTGAATCTCGCCACCCTGCAGTGGCAGCGCATGAATCCTTCGGGTCCGAGCCCGGAAGCCAACTACGGCCGCGTCGCCGCCTACGATCCGGACACGCGCAAGGTCTACATCCACGATGCGCAGTTTCTGTATTCGTACACCTTCGAAACCAATACCTATGCACGGCTGTCGCCGGCCACGACCCTGGGCCAGTCGCTGACCGCAACCGTCGACACCCGGCGCAAGCTGTTCATGATCATCGGCGCGGGCCAGGTCTATGCGTACAGCCTGGCTGCAGGCAGCAATTACACGCGCCAGAGCTGGAGCACGACCGGCGCGACCAGCGCGATGCAGGCTGATTTCATCGGACTCGCCTACGATCCCGCTTCCGACCGCATCGTCGCCTGGAACGGCGGCAATACCGTATACAGCCTCAATCCCGATACCCGGGTCTGGAGCGCGATCACGCAGTCCGGCGGCCCGGGAGCCGCGCTGAGCAACGGAACCTTCGGCCGCTTTCAGTACTCGCCGGCTTCGGGCGTGTTCGTGGTGGTCAATTCGGTCGACAACAATGCCTACGCCCTGCGGCTCTCGCCTCCCGCCAGTCCGCCGAATCCTCCGACCCAGGTCCAGGTGAACTGAACGACGCCGGCGGCGTGCGCACCGCGCACCCCGGGCCCTCCGCGCGGAGCCAGCCCGACTCGCGGCTGGGATAAGTCCGGGGATTTCGGTCAGAATCACCGGCCAGCGCCATCGATCCCGTTCCGTGGCCACGGATTCCAAAGGTGTCGTTAACCGGCCTCGCGTTCCTCGTTGCGTACTTTGGGGGCTGCCTGATGGCGCTGCTGCGCCATCCGGTTTACGGGCTGGTGACCTACGTCGGCGTTTTCTACCTGCATCCACCATCCCGGTGGTGGGGCGAAGGTCTCCCTGACCTGCGCTGGTCGCTGCTGGCGGCCATCGTGACCCTGGCGGCATCGATCATCCACCGCAACAAGGTGGACCGCAGCCCGTTCTTCCGTCACCCGGTCCTGGCCGGCTTGCTGATCTTCCTGATGTGGATCGGACTGCAGACGCTGTGGGCGCTCGATCACGAAATGCATGTCGAGCTCGTGGTGGTGTACGCGAAGTACCTGCTGCTGGTCTGGCTCATGTACCGCTGCATCGAGTCCATCGAGCACTTGCGGCTCGTCGTCTGGGCCCACCTGCTGGGCTGCCTGTATCTCGGTTTCATCGTCCTCGAGCAGTACTTCGGAGGAAGATTCGAGGGATTCGGCGGCCCCGACATCAATGAGGCCAATTCCGGGGCACTGCAGGTCGTCACCGGTATCGCGGCCGCAGCGGCGCTGCTGCTCGCCGGTTCCAGACGCCAGAAGATCTTCCTGTTCCTGGTTGTGCCGCTGATCGTGAATGCACTCGTCGCGACGCAGAGTCGCAGCGGATTCCTCGCGCTCGTCATCGCCGGAGTCGTCTTCTATTTCCTGTCCCCTAAGAAATACGTGGCGTGGGTGCGGGTGCTGGCCGCACTGGCCCTGGTGCTGCTGGTCCTGGTGACGAATCCCATCTATTGGTCGCGCATGGGCACCATCACGCACCTGGGCGAGAAGGTCGAGGGCCTGGACACGGGCGCCGGCCGGGTCGCCGTCCTCGGAGCCCAATGGAAAATGTTCAAGGCTCACCCGCTGGGCTGCGGACATCGATGCACGGCGACACTCAGCCGGCAATACCTCGACGACATCTATCTGGTACGCACCGGGGATGTGCTGGCACGTTCGTCGCACAACACGTTCATGACGATGCTGGTCGAGCAGGGGATTTTCGGGGCAGTCTTCTACGTCGTGGCCGCCGTCTGGATCCTCCGCAGGATCATCGCACTGAGACGGTCATTGTCCGGCCGGGAAGATTTCCTGGCGTCGCTCTATCCGGCCGTCGCGGCGAGCCTCATCGCAGTCATCATCGGCGACCTGTTCGTGGACTATCTCAAGCTCGAGGTGCGCGTCTGGTTCCTCGCGTTTCTGATGGTCCTGCTCAAGCTGCAGGCGAAGGAGGAGCGGCAGCCAGCTGAAGCTGCCGGGATTGCGGGAGATGCGCCTAACCGCGGCGCGCTGCGACGGCGACTGCCCGCAGGCGATCCGGGACGCAAGCGACCGAACAGAGGCAGTCTCCGGCTCAGATGAGGATTTCCGCCGGGCGAGGATGACTCAGGAAACCGAGCGGGCTCGCCGTCAAGCCGTAGGCGCCGCTCTGGAGGACGGCAACCAGGTCGCCCTCGCGGGCCTCAGCCAGGTCCATGCGATCGGCGAGCAGGTCGAGCGGCGTGCACAGCGGGCCCACGACCGATGCCGTCTCGCGCCGGCTTCCGCGCACCCGGCTGGCGACGACCACCGGGTAGTTCTTGCGCAGGACCTGCCCGAAATTCCCGGAAGCAGCGAGGTGATGGTGCAGTCCGCCATCGGTCACCAGGAACACCTGGCCGCGCGAGATCTTGCGGTCGATGACGCGGCACACATACAGGCCTGACTCGCCGACCAGGAAACGGCCCAGTTCGATGATGAACTCCGCCGCCGGCATGCGGCCGCGGATGGACGGCAGCAGCCGCGCGAGGTTGCGGCCGATCGGCGCCAGGTCCAGCGACCGTTCCCCGGCAAAGTAGGGGATCCCGAGACCGCCGCCCAGGTTGAGCATGTGCACCGGACCAGGTGCCGAATCGGCGAGACGCAGCGCCAGTTCGACCGTCCGGTCCTGCGCTTCGATGATGGCCTCCGGCCGCAAATTCTGCGACCCGGAGAATATGTGGAACCCGCGAAACTCGAGTGGCATGGACGCGAATTCCGCCAGGATGGCGGGCACGGCCTCGGCGTCGATGCCGAACTGCCTGGATCCTCCGCCCATCTTCATGCCGGAGGTCTTGAGTTCGAAGTCGGGGTTCACGCGCAGCGCGACCAGCGGCCTGCGGCCGGTCTGCCGGCCGATGCGCGCCAGTTCCCGCAGCTCGCGCGCCGACTCCGCGTTGATCGTGACGCCGGCCTCGACCGCTTGACGCAATTCGGGCGCACTCTTGCCCGGACCTGCAAAGCTGATGCCGGACGGCGACGCGCCCGCTGCGAGCGCAACGGCAAGTTCGCCGCCGGAAGCGACGTCGAGGCCGTCGACCATGCCCAAAAAGTGGCTCACGACCTCCGGCATCGGGTTGGCCTTGACCGCATAGTGAATGTGGATGTCGCCGGGCAGCGCATCCCGCAGCAGCCGCACCTTGCGCGTCATGACGCTGCGGTCGTAGACGTAGAACGGGGTGCGAGCTGCGCGCAGCGCAACCTCGGTGACCGGCACCGAGCCGACGCACAGGACGTCGTCCCTGACCTCGAACCATGGATGGGCTTCGTGTTCCTGGAATTGCAGCGTCATTCGCCGGTCCCCGTGGACACGGCCAGCTCGCGCGCCAGCAGCGCCCGGTCGTACTTGCCATTGGCATTCCGTGGCAACGAGTCCCGCCACTCGATCCGCGCCGGCACCATGAAGGCCGGCAACTCGCGGCGGCAGGCGTCGAGCAGGGGCCCGTCAACCGGCGACCTGCCCTGCGCAGGTGTGACGACCAGTACGATCGACTGGCCCAGCTCCGGATGGGGCACGCCGATCGCGGCGGCATCCGCCACCAGGCCGGAGGCGAACGCCACCTCTTCGATTTCCGAGGGGCTGATGCGGTAGCCGGAGGATTTGATCATCTCGTCCCTGCGGCCGACGAAATAGAGGAATCCTTCGCCGTCCATCCGCACCGTGTCGCCCGACCAGACCGCCATCTCGGGAATGACGATGCCGTCCGGCTGACCGGGCGCCGGGCGGAAGCGCTGCGCGGTCTGGTCGCGGTCGTTCCAGTACCCCATGGCGACCAGCGAGCCGCGATGCACCAGCTCGCCGGGCTCGTCCACGCCGCATGCCGTCCCATCCGGCCTGACCACGTGGATCTCGGCGTTGGGAATCGCCTTGCCGATCGAACCCGGCTTGCGGTCCAGGTCCGCGACGGGCAGGTAGGTCGACCGGAACGCCTCGGTCAGCCCGTACATCAGAAAAGGCTTGGCCGCCGGCATCACGCGGCGCAGCTTATCCAGCAGCGCGCGCGGCATGGTGCCGCCGGAGTTCGTGAAATAGCGCAGGTGCCGCGTCGCTTCCGCCGGCCATTCCTGGTCGGCAAGCTGGGACCAGAGCGGCGGCACGCCGGCGAGGCCCGTGACGGCGTCGCGTGCCAAGATCGTGATGATGTCCCGCGCAAACAGGTAGTCCATCAGCACGACGCTGGCGCCGACCAGGAATGCGGTCGAGAGCTGGCTGAACCCGTAATCGAAGCTGAAGGGCAGCACGGCGAGCAGGCGATCGTCGGCGCGGTTTTCGAGGTACTGCGCAACGCTGGCGGCGCCGGTTACCATGTTGCGATGCGAGAGCACGACGCCCTTCGGCCGGCCGGTGCTGCCGGAGGTGTACAGGATTGCTGCCATGTCCATGTCGATGACGCGATGAGGCGCCCGCGGATGTCCGGCCGCCAGCAGCGAATCCCAGGCCACGCATTCCGCGTGCAGCGGGTCCGCGCCTTCCGGGACGCTTCCGGTGACGACGATGTGACGCAGCTCGGGACACTGGCCGAGGGCACCGGCCAGGGCGAGGTACCGTTCCGGAGAGGTGAGCAGCAGGCGGACGCCGCAATCGCGCAGGATGTGCTGCACCTGAGGCGGCTTCAACAGCGGGTTGACCGGCACGAATACGCAGCCGGCACGCACCGCGCCGAACATCGAGATGACGGTTTCGAACTGCTTCGGCAGGAATACGGCAATGCGCTCATGGCGCGCGAGGCCGAGGCCGGCGGCGGCGCGCGCGAAGCCTTCGATCGCGGAAGCCAGCGTCGCGTAGTCGAGCCTGGCATCCCGGTGGACGAGGCAGATCGCCTCACCGCGGCGCGCGGCGCGGTCGATCGGGAGTTCGTGGAGGAGTCGGGTCATCGGCCGCTCGTTCGGGCGGGCGTGCATTCGTGGAATGGCATCGTGGCGGCCAGTCTAGCGGCATTCTGTGCATCGAGTCGCGCCGCGCGGCGCTCGGCCGCACCGGGCGATCCGGTACCCGGCATGGGATTCCATTGACTTCCTCCGGCCCGGAGCCGCACACGCGCGGCCAGGCGGCGGATCCGCAGTCGGCATCGCTGGGCGGCCGGGTCGCGACCGCCGCGGTGTGGGCCATCGGCATGCGCATCGGCGAGCGCGTGCTGGGCATCGTCAGTACCTTGATCCTGGCCCGGCTGCTGGTGCCGGAGGACTACGGCCTGGTCGCGATGGCGACCGTCGTCATTGCGTTCATGGAGACCCTGACCGCGTCGGGCGTCGACACGGTGCTCATCAGCAAGACGCACGTGGAGCGCGCCGATTACGACACCGCCTGGACCATCAACGTGCTGCTCGGCGCCGGGCTCTGCGCATTGATCGTGGGGCTCTCCTGGCCGGCGGCCGGCTACTTCCGGACCCCGGAACTGGCGCCGGTCCTCGCGCTGCTCGCGCTGACGCCGCTGCTGTATGGCTTCGAGAACATCGGGACGATCGACTTCCGCCGCAACCTCCAGTTCGATCGCGATGTCGCGTTCGTGCTCGGCAGGAAGCTGATCAGCCTCGTCACGACGGTGCCGCTGGCGCTGCTCTGGCGCAATCACTGGGCGCTGGTCGGCGGGCTGCTGGCGATGCGCCTGGGCGGTGTCGTGCTGAGCTATACCATGAGCCCTTATCGGCCGAGGTTCTCCCTCGAGCGCTTCCGGGAGTTCTTCCACTTCTCGAAGTGGCTGGCGCTCTACAATTTTCTCGTCTTCCTGCGCCTGCGCTTGACGGATTTCCTGACCGGAAGGCTGCACGGGCCGGGGGCGCTCGGCGTATTCACGATGGCGAATGAGCTCGCGAGCATGCCGACCACCGAGCTCGTCATGCCGGTCAACCGCGCGCTGTTTCCCGGCTATTCGAAGATGTCCGAAGACCTCCGGCGGCTGGGTTCGGCATTCGTCCGCGCCGTCGGTCTGATATCCCTGCTGGCAATTCCGGCCAGCGTCGGACTTGTGGTCGTTGCCGACGACGCGGTTCCGCTTCTGCTCGGCTCGTCGTGGCTGGCGACCATTCCCGTCATCCAGCTGCTGGCCGTCGCCGGCATATCGACGGCGCTGCAGATCAGCTGCTGGTCCGTGTTCATGGCGACGCAGCGATTCAGGTTCCTGGTCTACCTGAACCTGTTCCATCTGGCGGTCATGATTCCCGCGATGTTCGTCTTCGTCCCGCCGCAGGGAGCGGTGGGCGCTGCGCTTGCGCACCTGACGGCATGCATCGCATCGCTGCCCGTGGGATTCGCGATGGTGCGTGCGGTCACCGGCGTGCCGGTCAGCGCACTGGTCGGTGCGCTGTGGCGGCCGGCGCTCGCGGCCGTCGCGATGTATCTCGTCCTGGAGGCGGCGCGACCCGGAGCCCTGGGCGCCGACAGCCCGACCCTGCAGTTGCTGGTCGGTCTGGTGGAGGTCGTGGCGGTCGGCGCCGTCGCCTATGCCGCAGGAATCGCCCTGCTGTGGCTGGCGAGCGGCAGGCCCCGGTCCGCCGAGCTGGAAGCGCTCGACTACCTGCGGCAACGGATCCGGGGGCTACGGCGTCCCGGTTGAAGCATCAACGGCCCGCAGGCAACTGCGCCGCCGGACCGCCGGCCCAGAGCTCGAACTGGGCGACATCGAACAGGTTCCGGGAGACGTCCACGCGGCCCTCCCGGTGACGGAGCAGGTCGCGCCGGATCGCTTCGAGGTCGTAGATGCCGCGCTCGCGCGCGGCGCGGCTCGCGAGCAGATCCTGCACCGGCTCGAGCAGCTCACCGGCGAGCCATTTGCCGACCGGCGTCGGGAATCCCATCTTGTCGACGCGCGAACGGACGGACTCCGGAATGCGCCCGCCCATCGCCTCGCGCAGCACGTACTTGTTCCAGGGGCCGCGCAGCTTCCATTCGGGGCCGAGCCGGAACAGCAGGCTGACCAGTCGGTAGTCCATGAATGGCAGCCGTGCCTCCACCGAGTGCGCCATCGAATTGCGGTCTTCGACCCGCAGGTAGATGGGCAAAGGCGTGACCTGGACCGAGTTCCTCAGTGTCGTGGCGAGGCGGCCATCCATGCCCCCGAACTCGTCGCTGTCGAGCGTCGCGCTGAGATCTCGGTGGAACCACGGGTGCAAGCGCGCGCGGCGTAGGCGCCGCGCGCCGACCAGCCTGCGATACGCGGGCAGGCGATGCAGGCTCCACAAGCCGGCCTGGCGCAGCGCAGTCGCGGCAGCGGCGGCGCGACTGCCCCCGTGCACCGTCATATGGTTGCCGATCTCGCGCCAGACCGCGGTCCAGCACCGATCCATCACGAGGGTGCGCCAGTAGTCACGAAAATAGGAAAAGTAGCCGGCCGCGGACTCGTCGGCGCCCTGACCGTTGAGCACGACCTTCACGCCGTTCGCCCTGGCAAGCCGCATCAGCTCGTAACCGATCATCGCGGTCATCGAGTGGACGGGCTCGTCCTGGAAGCGCAGGAAGTCCGGCAGCCGGTCCCACAGCTGCCGGGGAGTGACCTGCAACTGCCTGAGAACGGCACCGGTTTGCGCGAGCGTGTCGCCGATATACCGGGACTCGTCGTATTCCGCGGCCATGTAGCAGAATGCCAGCAGCGGTTTCGTCTCCTGCGCCGGCAGCGCGGACCGGCTGCGGGCCATTGCGCAGATGATCGAGGTCGAATCCAGCCCGCCGGACAGGCACACGCCAACCGGTACGTCACTGCGCATCCGCAGGCGGACGGCGTCCTCGAACAGGTCGCGGAACTCGTCGACCGGCCTGTGCACGTCGCCGGGCGGGACTCGATCGAGCGACCAGTAGGCCCACTGCTTCCAGGCGCCGTCGAGCGTGACCTCGAAGGCATGCCCGGGTGGGATCTGCTCGACGTCCTCGTAAAACGTCTGCGCATCCTCTTCCAGCCGGCCCTGCAGCAGGAAACGCGAGGCGACCGGCCATTGAATTCCGCCGTGATACTCGCCGGAAGCGCGGATCGCCTTGATCTCCGACGCGAGGCAGACGGCATGCGGATTCAGGTGGCGGTAGAGCGGCTTCACACCAAAGCGGTCGCGCGCGCCGAAAACGAGCCTGCGTTCGCGGTCGTAGATCAGAAAGGCCCACATGCCGTTGAGCCGGGCGAGGCAATCCCGGCCCCAGGTCGCATATGCCTGCAGCAGCACTTCGGTGTCGCCGCTGGAACGGAACGTGCAGCCGAGCTGCTCCAGCTCGCGCCGCAGCTCAATGTAGTTGTAGATCTCGCCGTTGTAGACCATCACGTAACGGCCGCCGTGCAGCTCCATCGGCTGGTGCGCGGCGCGTGACAGGTCGAGGATGGCGAGGCGGCGAAAGGCGAATCCGACCGGGCCGAGGGCGAAATTTCCGCGATCGTCGGGACCGCGGTGCTGAAGGCTGGCGCCCATGCGCTCGAGCGCGGCTCCAGCCACCGGCCTGCCGTCAAAGTTGATCAGTCCGGCGATTCCACACATGGCGGAAGCATCCCCAATCCGTGCCCCCGGCCGGCGTCAACCGCGGACTGATCACACGGCCGGCTTTGCGGCCGGCGCCCGGGTTCGACATAAGCCGGCCGTCATCGCCACGCGTGTCCACGCGCTGCAAGCGACTCCGGGAATGATCGCACACCCGGTGCCAGGTGGCTCGGCGTTCCTGCAATCCGATGCGCGGCACGCCGCGGCGGATACATGGCCGGCAGGCGGGATGCTATGATTTTTTTGGCTGATCGGACGGCCGCATCCCCGATGACATCCCACCATTCCGGAAAAAGCGCGGCGATCCACCTGATCCTGCCCGCGATCGCCGCGCTTGCAATCGCGATCGGCCTGTACAGCCTCAAGAATTCCGCGTACCTCGACATTGACGCCGCGCAATACCTCAGCGTCGCCCGCAACCTGCTCGACGGATCCGGGCTGACTTCCAGCCTCGTCTATTACGAAGAGCAGCTGATGCAGGAGCGCATGCCGGCGCCGCAGACCGTTTTTCCACCGGGCATGCCGCTGGTGATGGCTCCCTGGCTGGCCGTCGGTCTCGATCCGGGCGATGCCGCGCATCTCGCGGGCGTCCTGTTCTTCTGCGCGACGGGGCTGGTGATCGCCGTCGTCTTGCGTCGCCTGGGCGTCGGTTCGCTCTTGACCCTCGCCGGCGCGCTGATCTGGTACGTGCAGGGCACGGCGTGGGCAAACGTGGTGATCGGCCGCACCGAGACCCTGTTCACCTTGCTGGTCCTGCTGTCGGCGGCGGTGCTGCTCACCGCGCGGGAGCGACTGCTTCGATACCTGCTGGCCGGCGCATTCGCGGCCGCCGCCGTGCTGGTGAGGTACCAGGGCATCTTCTTCATTCTCGCGCTCGGCCTGTGGTGCGCCTGGATGCTGTGGCGCGAGACCGAAACCGGCCGATGGCGCTTGATGGGCCGCGCCGCTGCGCTCTTGTCATTGCCGGTACTGACGACGGTCTTGCTGATCGTGCGCAATCTGGCCCTGGTGGGATCGCCGGGCGGCGGGCCCGTGGACACGGCGCACCACCTGCCGGCGCACGGCATGGGCGTCTTTCAGTCGGCTTACTGGGCGCTGATCCCGTTCCTGGGGCTCTCGCTGGACGGGCTGGCGGAATTTCGCTGGCCTGAGTGGGCCGTGGTGGCCGGCATCCTCGCGCTCGCGCTTTGGCTCGTTATCAACCGCACGATATTGCCGGCCGGACCCGCGCGGTCTCCTGACCGCCACGAGCACGCCGCCCTGTTGCAGCTGCTGGTCGCCTACCTGATCGTCACCTTTGCGGCGCTCGGATTCCTGGCGACGCGCTCCTCGGGGTATATGGAAGGCCGCTTCTTCGCCTCGCTGGTGCCGCTCGCCATCCTGGCCTGGGTCGTCGCGGTGCATCGCTGGATTGAGTGGCCCGTGCGCCGCAAGGACCTGCTCATTGCGGCCCTGTGCGTCCTGCACGCAGGCCTGTTGGCCGGTCAGCTGGACGTGATCCGGGCGCGGCTCCGGGACATGCAGGAGGACCTGCGGATGGCGTCGCTGAAGGCGGCGCTGGCGGAACCGTTCGGCGGCACGAGCCTGGACCGGTTTCTGGCGCGGAACGTGACCGTGCGGGCGCCGCTGCTCGCGACCGGCGGCCAGCAGCTGTGGTTGCTACTGCAGCTGCCGATCGTCGAGACGACGCCGGCCGGTTTCACGCACCGCACATTCGACGAGCGCGAGGTGAACCGGCTCAGCCGCTGTTTTGGCATACGCTATCTCATGTATGTTCCCGGTTGGTTCAGGCCAGGGCGGCTCGAGAACTGGAACCAGCCGCTGCTCGAGGCCATCGCCAGGGGCGAGGACCCGGAAAGCATGATCCTGCGGCTGCGTACCCCTAAGGTCGCCTTCTACGAATTCCGGCGGCCGGCGGGAGCGGAGGCCGCGAATGCACAGGACACCGCGAATCATGACTGTCGCTGACACCAGGCCGCTCGTCACCATCGTGCTGCCGGCCTTCAACGAGGCCGCCGTCCTGAAGGGCGGTTTCCTCGCTATCGAAGCGTACCTGCGCACGCTCTCGGCCCGGTACCGCTTCGAGTACCTGCTGATCGACGACGGCAGCACCGACGGCACGGCGCAGATCGCGGATGCGCTCGCGGCCCCCAGGGACGACGTTTCCGTGGTTCACCACCCGACCAATGCGGGCGTTGGCAGGGCCTTTCGCACGGCGTTCGAGCACTGCCGGGGCGACTACATCGTGACGCTGGACGTAGACCTGAGCTACGACCCGCAGCACATCGGGCTGATGCTCGACAAGCTGCGCGAGACGCGCGCGCAGATGGTGCTGGCGTCGCCCTACATGAAGGGCGGCCGCATCTCCAACGTGCCTTGGCTGCGGCGCACCCTGAGCATCTGGGCCAACCGCTTCCTGTCGCTGTTCGCGCCGGGCCGCCTGTCGACGCTGACCTGCATGGTGCGCGCGTACGAGGGAGACTTCATCCGCGGCCTGGTGCTGCGCGCGACCGGTCTGGAGGTGATGCCGGAAACCGTCTACAAGACGATGATCATGCGCGGGCGGATCGCGCAGGTGCCGGCGCATCTCGACTGGAGCCGGCAGCTGGCGGCCGGCAAGGGTCGGCGCTCCAGCACGCGCATCGGCCGGCAGATGATCGGGACGCTGCTGTCCGGATTCATCTTCCGCCCGTTCATGTTTTTCATCCTGCCGGGCATCCTGCTGCTGGCGTTCTCGCTCTGGACCAATGCCTGGATGTTCGTGCACTTCTTCGACGCCTGGCGGGAGCTCGGCGCGATCGAGGGCGACCGTATATCTGCGGCGGTTGCGCAGGCGTACCGGGAGTACCCGCACACCTTCATTGTCGGGCTGCTGTCGCTGATGCTGGCGATCCAGCTGATCGGCCTCGGCATCCTTGCGCTGCAGGCCAAGAACTACTTCGAGGAAGTGTTCCACCTGGGATCCCGCGCCAGGCGGGAGCGGGCGCCGGAGCCGTGAATCCGCTCACGAATGACGGTCATTTGGCCCGCCTATACTGCGAATTCGACGTGGGCCGACGCATGGCCCGGGTAGTTGGCAGAGGTTCCGCATGAATGATGCAAACCCGGTCCTCGAGCTGGTCAAGCGGCTGACGGTCGAGGAGCTCAGCGCCCAGGGCCTCGAGACTCCGGACGGAATCGGTCCGGAAACACGCCTGTTCGGCAAGGATGGCCTGCTCGACTCGATGGCGCTGGTATCGCTGGTCATGTCGCTCGAGCAGGAAATCGCCGAGCAGTTCGGGACCGAGATCGCGCTCGCCGACGACAAGGCGCTGTCGCAGAAGCACAGCCCGTTTCGCACGATCGGCTCGCTCGTGGCCTACGCGAACGGGGAGATCGAGGCCGCGCGTGGGAAGTGACCCGCCCGTCACGTTGATCACCGGCGCGCGCAAGGGCATCGGCCGGTTCCTGGCCGAGCGGCTGCTCGCGCGCGGCGAGCGTGTTGCCGGCATCAGCCGTTCCCCGACCGACTTGAAGCATGCGCACTATCAGCACTTCGAGTGCGACGTCGCGGACGACCAAGGCGTGCGTGGCGCCATCCAGGCCATCCGCCGCGGCTTCGGGCGCCTCGACAACCTCGTCAACAATGCGGGCATCGCCTCGATGAACCATGCCCTTCTGACGCCGGCGGCAACCGTGGAGCGGGTGCTGCGCACCAACGTCGTGGGCGCCTTCGTCGCGGCACGCGAGTCGGCCAAGCTCATGCGCCAAGGCGGGGGCGGGCGCATCGTCAATTTCACGACCGTCGCGGTGCCGTTCGCGCTCGAGGGAGAGGCCGCGTACGTGGCCTCCAAGGCCGCGGTCGAATCGCTCACGCGCGTGCTGGCGCGCGAGCTCGGCCCGTTCGGCATCCGCGTGAACGCGGTCGGACCGACGCCGATCGACACCGACCTGACCCGCGCCGTGCCCAGGGAGAAGATCGAGGCGCTGCTGGCGCGCCAGGTGCTGCCGCGCATGGGCACTCCGGAAGACGTGGCACAGGTGGTCGATTTCTTCCTGTCGCCGGCCAGCGAATTCGTCACCGGCCAGGTCATCTACCTCGGCGGGGTGCGCTGATGCACACCGGGTTCCTGCTCGAACGCTTCCGCGGCGCCGGCGCGGCGCCCGCGCTGGTCTGGCAGGACCGCGAATACGGGTACGACTGGCTGCTGAACGCGGTCGGAGAGGCGGCCGCATTCCTCGCCCGCGAGCGCGTGCCGGAAGGCGCGGTGGTGGCGCTGGAAGCGGATTTCTCGCCGCAGGCGGTGGCGCTCCTGCTGGCGCTGGTCGACCGCAACGCGGTCCTGGTGCCACTGACCTCCTCGGTGGAATCGAAAAAGCCGGAGTTTCGCGAGATCGCGGAGGTCGAATGCCGGATCGTGATCGGCGAGGATGAGGCGATCCAGGTCGGGCTCACCGGCACCGTGGCGTCCCACGCCCTGATCCGCACGCTCAAAGAGCGGCGTCATCCCGGCCTGATCCTGTTCTCCTCCGGCTCGACCGGCAGGAGCAAGGCGGCGCTGCACGACCTGGTGCCGATGCTCGAGAAATTCCAGGTGCCGCGCCACACCAAGCGCACGATCACATTCCTGCTGTTCGACCACATCGGCGGCTTCAACACGCTGTTCTACAACCTGTCGAATGCGGGCTGCGTCGTCACCGTCGCCGACCGCAATCCCGAGACCATCGTCGATGCCATCGAGCGGCACCGCGTGCAGCTCCTGCCGACCTCGCCGACTTTCATCAACCTGCTGCTGGTCAGTGAAGCCTGGAGGAATCGCGACCTGTCCTCGCTCGAGACCGTCACCTACGGCACCGAGGTGATGCCGGAGAGCACGCTGCGACGCTTCAACGAGGCATTTCCGAAGGTCGCGACCCTGCAGACCTACGGCCTGTCGGAAGTCGGGATCCTGCGCTCCAAGTCCCGTGCCTCGGACTCGCTCTGGGTCAAGGTCGGCGGTGAAGGCTTCGAGACGCGCGTCGTCGACGGGATGCTCGAGATCAAGGCGAAGTCCGCCATGCTCGGCTATCTCAATGCGGCGAGCCCCTTCACCGAGGACGGCTGGTTCAAGACCGGGGACGCGGTGCTGATGGACGGGGAGTGGATCCGGATCCTCGGGCGCAAGTCCGAGCTCATCAATGTCGGCGGCGAGAAGGTCTATCCCGCCGAAGTCGAGAGCGTGCTGCAGACCATGGACAACGTCGAGGACGTGGCAGTGACCGGCCTGCCGAGCCCGATCACCGGCCAGATCGTCTATGCGCGCATCAAGCTGCGCCAGCCGGAACCGCTGCCGGACTTCCGCGCGCGCCTGCGCGAGTTCTGCCGCAACCGGCTGGACCGCTTCAAAATCCCGCAGAAAATCGAGCTCGTGGATGATACGCTGCACGGAGAGCGCTACAAGAAGATGCGGCGCATCTGAGACCAACGCGGGCCATGAAGCACGCCGGGCGCATCACCGCCGAAGCCGAAACCGAGGTCCGCTACCGGCAGTTCGAGGCCTCCGGCGCGATGCGATTCGCACTCGCGCTCGCCGGCGTGCTGACCTGGCCTTTGACCGTGCCGCTCGCGATTCTGTCGCGGCTGTCGGATCTCGTGTTCGTCACCTGTGCGCAGTTCTTCGCCGCGTTCCCTTACGCATTCGGGATCGTATTCCGCTACGAGTTCTACCGCTTTGCGTTGCGCCGCTGCGGCCGCAATGTGCACGTCGGCTTCGGCAGCTATTTCCTGTACCGCGACGTCGCGCTGGGCGATCACGTGCTGATCGGCGCTTACAACATCGTGCACCACTGCGACTTCGGTTCCTGGGTGATGACGGCGGAGCGCTGCACCTTCCTGTCCGGGCCGCACTATCACCAATACGCGCGCACCGACCTGCCGATGGCGCTCCAGGGCGGGCGCCTCAGGCGCATCCGCATCGGCGACGACTGCTGGATCGGCGCGCATGCGATCGTCATGGCCGATGTCGCGGGCGGCTCCATCGTCGGCGCCGGAGCGGTCGTCACGCGCGCGGTGGACCCCGGGACCATCGTTGCCGGGGTGCCGGCGGAGCCGATCGGCCGACGGGGATGAAGCGCACAAGCCACTGCGCGTCCTTCGCTCTGCTTCCGGCGCTCGCGCTGTGCGCCTGCGGCGACGGGCCCGCAGTGGACGCCGGCGGCGGAGCGGCCGGCGCCAGGGAGCAGCGGCTGCCGGTCCTGATGGTTCACGGGTCCGGCATGAATGCTTCGAGCTGGACCGCGCTCACCGTATTCCTGCGCCGCAAAGGGTGGCCCGAGGAATACCTGCTGGCCGTGGATCTGGCGCCCGACAACGGGGCGAATATCGCCGCGGCCGAAGTGCAGCTCCAGCCTGCGGCGGAGGCGCTGCTGCAGAGGGCCGCGCGCAAGGCGGAGGCCGAAGGATGGAAGCCGCCGGCCCGCCTTGCCGTCGTCGGACACAGCATGGGCGCCGTCAGCGGACGCTGGCTCGCCGGCTGGCTGATGCCGGAGCGCGTGGCGGCCTTCGTGGCGATCGCGGGAGCCAACCACGGGTCCATCCGGCTCTGCGGTCGCGATGCAGTGGGCGATCTGGAACTCTGTCCCGCACACGCACAGGAGCTGCGATCCGTGCTCGAAAGACTGAACGGCAGCGCGGCCGCACCGGCCGACGAGACGCGCTATGGTCCGGCCGCGGACTCTCCCGGCGTGGCCAGCTGGCGCCCGACCGCGGCGGCCTGCATCCACTGGTACACGATCCGCATCGACCCCGACGAATGGATCGTCCCCGCCGCGAGCGCGCGGCTCGCCGGCAGCGGCGGCGGTACGGTCGCGAGACTGCCCGCCGGTATCGAAGCCGGGGCCGAAGGGGAGTTCATCCTGAGGACCGGAGCGCGCCACGACGACCTGCCGTCGACGCCGGCGGTGATGGAGCTCGTGGCGTCCCTGCTCGGCTCAGCCGCGGCCGGCTGCCGCCGCTGACCGGGGCCGATTCCGCCCGTCAGTTGCGCCGGAAATTGTCGTAGCGGTAGGTGGCTTCCACGTAACCGCCGAAACCGGCGCTGCCCGCTGTCGTGATACGGTTCGCGGCCGAATCCGTCACGTTCGCGGACCCGATCACGACCCAGGCAGTGCCGTTCCATCGCTCGACGTAACCGGCCAGCTGCACGGGTGCGGTCCCGAAGGCGCCGATGCGCAGCCGATAGAGGGCGGTCGTGTTCAGGTTCTCGCTGAATCCGATCGTCGCGAGCCCCACGACGAATGCCGAGCCGCGCTGGCGGCCCAGGATGGCCTGCGCGGTCGAATTGTTGATGTACAGGATGTAGGCGTCCAGGACGCCGGAGGTTGCGGCCGTGTTGGTCTGGACGCGCGTGAACACCTGCGCATAGCCCACGTTGGTCGAGGTGAACTGGATCTCCACCGATGCCTCGCCGTCCAGCAGGTTCTCCGCCGCCGGGCGATAGGCGATGTTGTCCACGTAACCCGTGCCCACCGACTGCTTGACCGCCGCACCGCCCGACAGCGTGAATGCGTTCGGGCTCTTCTCGATCCAGCCGTTGCCGAGCTGGGCGGAATCGGCGCGCGTGAAATCGTCGAGGAAGCCGGTCGGCGGCGGCCCAGTCTGCGTGACGGTGAAGCTCACCGCATTGGAAATGACCTGCGGATTGCCCGGGTTGGCGACCGTGATCGGGTACGAACCGGCCGTCGCCAGGTCGCTCGCCGTCAGCGTGGCCCGCAGCTGGGTCGACGAAACGAAGGTGGTGGTACGGGCTGCGCCGTTGAAGCGCACCACCGATGCGGAGACGAAATTCGCGCCGTTCACCGTAACCTGGGTCGCGGCCGATCCGGCCGGCAGCGATGCCGGCGAGAGGGTGTTGATCGCGGGCGGTGGCGAGGCGCTGGCGATGTCGATCCAATAGTAGCTGTCGTAATCATCCGTGCGCCATTGCCACTTCGCGAATCCGGATGTCCCGGCATCCAGGATCGGGTCCGGCACCTGCGGCTGGCCGCAGTTCAGGTTGGGATCGCGCGGCATGCCGGCGACGTGGTTCACCGACCCGGATGCGAAATCGAGCCAGCGGCCGGATTCGTAGCGCTCGACGTAACCGGTCAGCACGACCGGGGAGGTGCCCAGGACGCGGAAGCGCAGCCGGTAACGCTGTCCCGCCTGCAGCGGCTCGGGCAGCGTGATCGCCCTCAGGTAGCACTCGTCGTTGCCGGCCAGCGGCGGCTGCACTGCGATCATGGCGCGCGCAGGCGACTGGAATTCCTCGATGAAGAAGATGTAGCTCTCGAGCGTGCCCGGCAGGGTCACGGAGTCGCGCTGGACGCGGGCGTGAACCTGCGGGATGCCGGTCTGGAAGCCGTTCAGTGCGCGCACGAATTCGAGTCCGACCTCGACGTCGCGGCGATCCTCGGAAGCCGGGCGGTACACGATGGCATCGTGATAAGCCTCGGTCGTCTGCGGGGCGGCGACGCGGCCGTTGGTGATCGAGAATGCGGCAGGCGTCTTCTCCGTCCAGCCGTTGCCGACGTTTGCGTTGTTAGCGCGATTGAAGGTATCGAAGAACGCGGTGGCGCCGTTCGGCAGCACCAGTACCGTCAGCGGCTCGGAGCTGCCGCCGCCCGGGCTGGGGTTCGCGACCGTGATGGCGCCATTGCCCGCGGTCGCCAGGTCGGCGGCCTGCAGCGTGATGCTGGCCGAAGTGGAGGAATTGACCTGGGTCTGCCGCGCGGCTCCGTTCCATAGCGCCTGGGAAGAAGCGATGAAGCCGCTGCCCGAGAGCGTGATCGTGGTCGAGCCGGAGCCGGCCATGACCGCATGGCTGCCCAGACCCGACAGCACGGGCACCGGGTTGGTCGGAGGCGGCGAGGTCACGGTCAGCGTCAGCGCCGCGGACAGGCCTCCGCCCGGCGCGGGGTTGAAGGCGGTGATCGAGCGCGTTCCCGCGCTCGTGATGTCCGCGGCGGCAATGGCGGCCTGCAGGCGGGTCGCCGACACATAGGTGGTGGGCCGATCCGCGCCCCCGAGGCGGACGACCGAGGCGGGAATGAATCCGGAACCGTCGACCGTCAGGGTGAAGGCGCCGCTTCCTGCGATCACGGAGTTCGGGTTCAAGGCGGTCGCGACCGGCGCCGGATTGGGCGGCGGTGCCGCGTTGATCGTGAAGAGCAGGGTGCCGGACAGGCCGCCTCCCGGCGCGGGGTTGAACACGCTGACAGCGGCGGTGCCGGCCGTTGCCACGTCCGCGGAGCCCACCGTCGTGCGCAATTCGCCGGGCGACACGAAGGTCGTCGCGCGATCGGCGCCGTTCCAGCGGATCACCGCGGTGCTGGCGAAGCCGCTGCCGGTCACCGTCAGCAGGAACGCGGGACTGCCCGCGGTCGTGGAGCTGGGCGCAAGGGCACCGGCCACCGGGACCGGGTTGGGCGTGCTGGCCGGCGTCACCGTGAACTGGGCGGCATTGGAGGTGCCGCCGCCCGGTGCGGGATTGAAGACGGTGACCGAGTAAGTACCTGCCGTCTGCTGGTCCGCCGACGTGATCACGGCGGTCAGCTCTCCCGCCGATACGAATGTCGTGCTCCGGTTCGAGCCGTTCCAGCGCACGACGGAATCGGCGGTGAAGCTGGAACCGAAAACCGTGAGTTCAAAGCCGTTCTCGCCTGCCTGGGCGGTACTTGGCGCCAGACCGGTGATGGCGGGAACCGGGTTGGTCGTGCCGCCGCCCAGGTTGACCCTGACGAAATTGTCGTAGGCGTAGGCTGCCTCGACATATCCGCCGAATCCCACCGATCCCGCGGTGTTGATCCGGTTGGCACTGCCGTCGCTGACGATGCTCTGCCCGATCGTCGTCCAGCTCGAGCCGTCCTGCCGCTCGACAAAGGCGCTGAGCTGAACCGGCGACGTGCCCTCGGTGCGCAAGCGCATGCGATAGCGGTTCGCGGTATTGAGTGCCGCCGTGAAGTCGAGCGTACCCAGCGCGACCACGAACGCGCTGCCACGCTGGCGGCCGACGATCGCCTGCGTCGTACTGTTGTTGATGTACAGGATATAGCCGTCGAGCTGACCGCCGGCGGGTGCGGTGGCCGACTGAACGCGCGTCAAAAGTTGCGGGTAACCCGGAGCGGAGCTGAGCAGGCGGAACTCGACGGAGGCCTCGACGTCCAGCACGTCCTCGTTCGAGGGCCGATAGACGATATTCTCGAGATAGCCCTGGCTGACGGCGTCCTTGACGGCTTCGCCATTGGCGAGGCGAAACGCTGCCGGGAACTTCTCGATCCATCCGTTGCCGATTGCGGCCGCGTCGGGGCGCGCAAAGTCGTCGTTCAGGTTGGCGCGGGCCAGACCGGAGCAGACCAGCAAGATCGGCAGCAGCACCGACGCCAGGCGGCGGCTCTGCCGAAATCCGGATCTGATGCCTGGCGCCGCAACTGACATAGCAAGACCGCTGGGCGAGGAACCCTATCGGCTCGATGCAAGAACCCGGCCACTGCCGCAAGTCGTCCTCAAATCAGTAGGTTGCGTCGGAAGACGGCGGTGCGCCGGCAGCGACTGTATAGTTCTCCGACATCCCGATCATGGTCTGGCCCGGCGGAGCACCTTGGCACCCGAGTACCGGCTGAAATGGATCGATGGGTCGAACTCCCGGGAGTGCCAGGAGCTCGCGGATCTGCATTGTCGCTTGCTGCCGGGCAGCCCGCTGGCCACGCTCGGACCCCGGTTCCTCGCCCGCTATTACTACCGCGCCCTTCCCGCGCTCGGCCAGGTGCAGGTGCTGGCGAGCCGGGTCGACGGGCGCATCCTCGGTTTCATCGCCGTGACCGCGGACGCCGACGCCTTCATGCAAACCGCGCTGCGGACTGCGCCGCTCAAGTTGGCCGCGCACCTCGGACTGGCGGTGCTGGCGGATCCGAGGCGCCTGCTGGCGCTGCGGGAGGCGGCCGCCATCTCGGCATCGCGTGCGGAAGTGCCAGCCGGCGGCGGGGAGCTTTTGTCCTTCGCCGTCGACGACTCGGTGCGCAATGAGCAGTTCGTGCGCTCGACCGGAATCCGGATCCCGGGTGAACTGCTGTGCCATGCGGTCGAGCGTCTGCAGGAGCAGGGTGTGGTGCGAATCCGCTCGCTGGTCGACGCCGACAACAAGTCCGTGCGAATCCTGTACGGAGCGATGGGCTGGAGGCTGGAATCGAAGGCACCGCGGGGCTGGCGGAGACCGCAGGTGGAGTTCGTACTGGATACGCGCCAGCTCAAACCCGCCTGACTCAGACGTTGCGCTCTACGTTCTGCCGCAGATCCGCCAGCCGGTAGCCGCTGGCGTGCAGGTACATGACGCCGGCGATGACCACGGAACCATAGCTCAGCACATGGAAGTAGAGCGAGGCGGCAATCGCATCGCTCGCGCTGACGCCGAATGGCGCGAGGCCGAAGACGTACGCGAACTGGATCGCGCCGACATAGCCCGGTGCGCTGGGGAGAGTCATCGCGAGCGCGGTCGCGGCGAGCACCAGGAGTGCAGCAGCCGGCGGCACGTCGATGCCGAGCGCCCAGAAACTCGCCAGGTTGCAGCCGGCCATCAGCAGCCACTTGGCGATCGAAAGTCCGAGACAAGCGAGGAACGGCCGAATCTGCGCGATGGCTGCCGCGCCGGCGGCGGCCGAGCGCAGCAACTCCAGGATCCGCAGGCGGCGCGTTTCGCGGACCCGGCTCAACAGTCGTCCGGCGATGCGCAGTACCGAAGCCGTGCGACTCGCATAAACGTGCAGGAACCACAGCGCCAGCAGACAGACGGCCAGGAGAATCGCTCCCGACATCACGATGGTTCCGGGAATTTCCGGATGGACGAGCACGAGGACGCCCAACAGTCCGGCCACGACGATCATGTCGAATGCGCGTTCGACCACGACGGTCGTCAACAGCGGAGCGGTGGGAAGTCCCATTTCGCGCGCGGCGACCACCGCGCGCACGACATCCCCGAGCTGCGCAGGCAGGAGCGCATTGCTGGCGTAACCCAGCATGACCGACCGGAACAGGAAGCGAAACGGAATCCGCGCGACCGCCGCCACCAGGATTCCCCAGCGGCTCGCCTTGAGCGCGTAGAAGCCGAAGAGCACCAGCAGGAATGGCGGGCTCCAGGCCAGATTGGCCTGCCGGAGCGAATCGCCCAGCGCCTGAAAATCCACCGAACGGGTTGCCAGCCACAGAAGCGTGGCGCCAACGAGGAGGCCGAGCCAGAAACCGAACGATCGTGTTGCCATCTAGGCCGGGATTCGGGCTGTGCCTGGGACCCGGCGGATGATACCAGTCGCGCGGCGCCGCGGCCGGGCGTGCATCCAGTCGCACAATTTCCGCGGTGACGGAGGGGCCGGCGGCGCTTCTGCTAGAGTCCGGGCGAGGACGCATGGACAACCGAATGAGAGCGATCTTCGCAGTGCTGCTCCTCGCCGCGAGCACCGCGCTCGAGGCGAGCTCGCTGCGCTTCTTCGGCAACGGCGTCAACGATATCGACCGGGTGAAAGTCCGGATAGACGAACCCGCTGACAGCAACCCGGGACCGCCGGCCGACGTCGGCGCGACGGACTTCACCGTCGAATACTGGATGCGGGCCGCGACCGGCAACGATGCGGGACCGGTGAGCTGCGGCCCGAATAACGACTGGATCCTCGGCAACATCATGATCGATCGCGACCGTTTCTTTCAGGACCGGGAATACGGCATCTCGCTCGCGGACGGTTCGGTCGTGTTCGGCGTCATGGGCAACGGCACGGGTACGCGCACTATTTGCGGAACCGCCGACCTGCGCGACTCGCTGTGGCATCACATCGCAGTGCAGCGACGCCGTTCCGACGGGTTCATGTGGCTGTACGTCGACGGCGTCCTGGAGGCTTCGTTCGACGGTCCGGACGGAGACGTCTCGTACCCGGACGACGGCGCGCCCGGCAATTTCTGCCAGCCGGGCGGAAACAGCCCCTGCAGCAACAGCGACCCGTTCATCGTGTTCGGTGCCGAAAAGCACGACGATGGCCCGCTGTTTCCGTCGTTCCGCGGTTGGTTGGACGAGATCCGAATATCGACCGTGCTGCGCTACAGCGCGAACTTCACGCCGCCCTCTGCGGCGTTTTCGGCCGACATCAATACCGCCGCGCTCTACCATTTCGACGAGGGCGCCGGCGACATGATCAACGACTCGGCCTTCGGCGCGATGAGTCCCGGCGTGCGCCGCTTCGGCGGCAACCCGGCCGGCCCCGCGTGGTCGGCCGAGACACCCTTCGGCGGCACGCCTTCGCCCGGCTCGCTGTCGCTCTCGGCCGCGAACTACACGGTCAATGAGGGGACGGCGAGCTTGACCATCACGGTGCGCCGCACCGGCGGCGCGGCGGGCGCCGCGAGCGTCAACTTCACCGTTGCCGGCGTCAGCGCGACGGCGGGCGCGGACTACACCGTCACCTCGCCGGTAACGCTCAACTGGGCGGACGGCGACGCGGCGGACAAGTCGGTCGTCGTCACGATCATCGATGACGCACAGCCGGAATCCGCCGAGACCTTCCAGATCACGCTCTCAAACGCAACCGGTGCAGCGCTCGGCAACCCGGCCGCCGCGACGGCGACCATCCAGGACAACGATGCGGCCCCGCAACCGGGCACGCTGCAATTCAACGCGGCCAATGCCACGGTCGGGGAGGCGGGCGGATCGATCACGCTGACTGTCAATCGCGTCGCAGGCACGGATGGCGCGGTAAGCGTGAACTTTGCGACTGCGAACGGCACCGCGACGGCCGGCGCCGACTACACGGCGAGCAGCGGTGTCCTGAACTTCGCCAGCGGTCAGGCCAGCGCGACGCTTCAGGTCCTGGTCACGGACGATGTCGCGGTCGAGGGCGCCGAGACCTTCACGGCCAGCCTGTCTTCGCCGGCCGGCGGCGCTGCACTCGGTGCGCCCGTAACCGTAACCGTGACGATCACGGATAACGACGCCGCGCCTCCGCCTCCGCCGCCCCCGCCACCGCGCGGCGGCGGCGGCGCCTCGGGCTGGCTTGCGCTCGGATTCCTGCTGCTGCTGGGCCGGCTCGGTGCCGGCCGACGGGAGCGACTCAGCGCTGCTTGAACTCATCCGGCTGCACTTCGTGCCGGTTGAGCAGCTTGTAGAAGTCGGTCCGGTTGCGCCCCGCGAGCTTGGCCGCCTGGGTCACGTTTCCGCGCGTGATCTGCAAGAGCTGCGCCAGGTAGGTGCGGGTAAACTCGTCGCGCGCCTGGTCGAAGGTCGAGACCCGCGCCGCGCCACCGCCGCCCAAGGCCTGCTGCACCAGCTCCGCCGACAGCACCGGCCCCGGCGCCATCGCCGCCGCCTGGCGTACGATGCTCTTGAGCTGCGCGACATTGCCCGGCCACTCCGCCGCCATCAGGAGTTCCACGGCCTCGGGCGCGAGCACATGGCGCGCGCCGCCCTGGGCGGCGAGATCGTCGAGTACGTGTGCGGCGAGGAGCGGAATATCCTCGCGGCGCTGCGAGAGCTGGGGTAGGTCGATCTGGATCACGCCCAGGCGATAGTAGAGGTCCTCCCGGAAATGGCCCTTGGCGATCGCGGTCTGCAGGTCGCGCGCCGACGCCGAGATCAGCTGCCGCTCCGCGGTCGATTGCGGCGCATCGAGGTCCTCCGCGAGCAGCGCCTGCTGCTCGCGATCGAGGTCTGCCACCTCGTCGAGAAATACTGAGCCGACCGCCGCATCGCCCCCGCGGCGTCCCTTGAGCAGCCCCATGATCTCGGCCGCGATCGCGGTCGCGCAGGCGACCTGCACGAAGGCCTCCTGGCTTCGGCTGCCGGCCTTGTGGATCGCCTGCGCCAGCAGCTTCTTGCCGGTGCCGGGCTGCCCCGAGATCAGGACCGGCGTGCCGGACTTGGCGGCCTGCAAGGCCTTGGCGAGGCGGTCCTCGAGCGTGGGGCTCCTCGTCACGAAATCGGCGCGCCAGTCCTCGAGCTTGCCGATCGGCCCCGCCACGCGCAGCGCCTTTTCCAGCTCTTCGAGCAGCTGCTCCTTTTCGACCGGCTTGGTCAGGAAGGCGAAGGCGCCGCTCTTGGTGGCTTCGACTGCATCCGGGATGGTGCCGTGGGCGGTCAGGAGGATCACCGGCATTGCGGGATGCCGCTTCTGGAGTTCGCGCAGCAACCCGATGCCGTCCATCTGCGCCATGCGCAGGTCGGTGACCACGACGTCCGGGTGAAAGCTGCGCACCGACTGCAGGGCCTGCGAAGCGCTCTCGCAGGCGGCCACGTCGAAACCCTCGGACTTGAGCCGGATGGTCAACAGGCGCAGCAACCCGGGGTCGTCGTCGACCAGCGCGACCCGTGGGCGGCGGCCGAGCTCGTGGTTCATGGATTGCGCTCCACGCCATTGCGGCGCTCCGCGATGTTGCGCTCGAGCGTCGCCACGGCCTCGAGCTTCTTGAGGGCCTCCGTCAATTCCTGCCGCAGGCGGGCGTTCTCGACGCCCTGGGCCTGAATCCGGCGATTCAGCGCGTCAATGCGCACGCTCTCGTCGCGCTCGATATCCGCCGCGGCGCGCTGGTTCTCGCCAGCCTGTGCGATGCGAGCGTTCACTTCGTGCAGCATCACGTAGGCGATCGCGAGCTCCGCCGGCCGCATCATCTCGGGCGATGCGAGCAGCTCGCCGAGCGCATCGCGCGCCGTCACCGGGTTGCTGCTGGCGTGACCCGGCAACCCGAGCACCAGGGCGTGGCGCAGACGGTTGAACAGGGTCGGATCCACCTCGGCCTGCTGGCGGATCAGGGTGGCGAGCTCGGCCTGCTCTGCCGGCGTGCCGCGGGCAATGGATTCGAGCGTCTGCAGGTGACTGGCGACCATGGCGGCATCGCGCGGATCGGGCTGGGGCAGCGCGTCCGCTTCCCGCCGCCGCGAGCCGAGGTCGTCCACGACGTTGCAGCCCGCGAGCAGCAGCACGGCGAAGGCGAGAGCACGGCCGACGCGACCGTCACGCACTGGCCCGCACCTCCTTCGGCAGCTCCGCGATCAGCGAGGCAGGCAGGGTGATGCGGAAATGCGCGCCTGCAAACTCTCCGTCCGCGACTTGCACCTTGCCGCCGTGCGCCGCCACCAGCTCCGCGACGATCGAGAGTCCGATGCCGGTCCCCTTGAGCGGGCCCGCCTGCGGCGTCCGACCGGTATAGAAGGCCTCGAAGATGCGGTCGCGTTCCTCCTTCGGGATGCCGGGTCCGGAGTCGGCGAAGTCGATGACCAGGGCCTCGGCCGCGACCCGCGCGCGCACGGTGATGCTGCCGCCCTCGGGCGTGAACTTGAGCGCATTGGAGAGCAGGTTGTCGAACACCAGGCGCAGCTTGCCGCGGTCGGCATTGAGCACGAGCGGTTCGACCTCGCGCGTGATGCGGATGCGGCGGGACGAAAGCATCAGCCGCTGGTTCACGAAGGCTGCGGCGATCACGGCGCCGAGGTCGAAGCTCGAGACATCGAGGGTCTGGGCCTGCGCCTGGCGCGCGCTGTGCGACAGCAGGTTCTCGATCAGCTGCTGCAGGCGCAGCGCGTTCTGGCGCATGATGGCGGCGACCTCGCGCTGGCCGGGTCCGATCTCTCCGACCGCGCCATCGAGCAGGAGATCCGTGCCCTCGCGCACGTTGGCGAGCGGGGTCTTGAGCTCGTGCGACATGTAGCGCAGGAACCGGTTCTTCTCATGGGCGATCTCGAGCAGGCGTACGCGCAGCCATTCAAGCTGGCGGCCCAGCGCTTCCATGTCGGACGAGCCCTTGATCGCGATCGGCTGGGAGAAGGTGCCGCGACCGAGCTCGGTGATCGCGCGATCCATGCGCCTGAGCGGGCGCAGGACTCCACGCGTGAACATCACGGCGAGTGCAATCGCCACCGGGATCAGCGCCGCGATCCAGAAGTAGAGCTGCCGGCGCGTCTCGGTCGTCTCGCGCGACACGCGCCTGAGGCGCAATTCCAGCAGCCGGTTGGCGCGGCCGGTGAGGTCCGCGGTTGCCTCGTCCAGCGTTGCGAGCCGTGCGCCGAGGAGCTCCGGCCGGTTCGGCTGCTGCGGGTCCGTGAACTCGAGCAGGGCCATGACCCCCGCGGTCGCTTCACGCAGCGGACGGACGTCGATGTCTCCGACCTCGCCGAGCGGCAGATTTGCAAGGCGATCGCCGGTGATCCAGATCTGCGTCTGCACGGTCCGGCTGGCCTCCAGCAGCTGCGGGTTGCCGAGCAGCAGATACAGTTGCGTCGCCCGGTCGTATGCAGAGAGGTGTCGATTTAGCGCTTGGGTTTGGCCGGCCAGCTGGGCGCCGACGCGCACCAGCGACTCGGTTTCGACCGCCAGACGGCGCAGCTCGGTCACCGCCTGGGTCAGGGCGAACGCCAGCGGCACGACGACCAGCAGCAGCCCCAGAATCATGAGGCTCGTCAGGGAGCGGGGCCGGGGCAGGCGCATGGGCCAATGGTAGCCGGATTAGCCGGCGAGCCGGCGCTCCCACGCCAGCGCGGTACGAACGATGCCTTCCAGGTCCTGGTGCCGCGGCTGCCAGCCCAGCAGCTGCCGGACGCGGTCGGCTCGCGCGACGAGCTGCGGGGGATCTCCCGCCCGGCGCGGTTCCTCACGGATCACGAGCTTGCGACCCGAGACTTTGGCGACTATGTCGAGCACCTCGCGCACGCTGTAGCCCCGCCCATAGCCGCAATTGAGCGTGGTGGAAGCGCCGCCCGCGCGCAGGTAGTCGAGCGCCTTCAGGTGTGCGTCCGCGAGGTCCTCGACGTGGATGTAGTCACGCACCCCGGTTCCATCCGGAGTTTCGTAGTCGGTGCCGAAGATCGCGACCGCATCGCGCTTGCCGACGGCATGCTCGCAGGCGACCTTGATCAGGTGCGTGGCCGCAGGCGTCGACTGGCCGATGCGCCCGCCCGGGTCGGCACCGGCCACATTGAAGTAGCGCAGGGCGACGTAGGTCAACGGGTGCGCGGCGGCGACGTCGGCGAGCATCCACTCGCTCATCAGCTTGGAGCGTCCGTAGGGATTGATTGGCGCCGGCGCCGTTTCCTCCGAAGCGACGCCGCCTGCCGGAATGCCGTAGACCGCGGCGGTCGACGAGAAGATGAAGTGCCGGACGCCGGCGCGCACGCAGCAATCGAGCAGCGTCATCGTGCCGCCGGTGTTGTTGCGGCAGTACTTGAGCGGGTCCGCGACCGATTCCGGAACCACGATGTGGGCGGCGAAATGCAGCACGCTCTCGATTGCGTGCTCTTCGAGAATCCGCGTCACCAGACGCGCATTGGTCGTGTCGCCTTCGGTGAACTGCCCGTGCAGGACGGCCTGACGGAAGCCGGTCGACAGATTATCAATAATGTGAAGCCGTTCACCCCGCTCGCCGAGCTGACGCACGACGTGACTGCCGATGTAGCCGGCGCCTCCGGTCACGAGAATTGCGCCCACTCCACGACTCCCTGTAGCGCTATCAACATGATAGCAATCTTTGTTCAGGCGCCCCTGCAGCAGGGTGTCGTACCTGCCGGCGGCAAAAGCCGTCTCGGGCAGGAATGTGTACCAGTTCCGCTTGTCGCTATCGTGCGACGGTTCGACATATTTGCGCGATTGGGCCTACTCTATATTCGACGCCGATGTGTCTTTTGGACATCCAACGATGAATGGCGGGATGCGGCGTTCGCTGATCACGGGCCTGACGGTCGTGCTGCTCGCTGGCTGCCTCGGCGGCGGCGGTGGCAGCGGAGGCTCGGGCAATAATCCGCCCGCGAACCGCGCGCCGACCATTTCGGTGCCGACTTCCTTCGACGTGCTGGTCGGTCAGCCGCTCACCATCACGCCGGTCGCCTCGGACCCGGACGGCGACACGCTCACTTTTTCGGTGACCAACAAGCCGAACTGGCTGTCGTTCTCGACCACGACGGGCGTGCTCTCCGGCACGCCGCAGTCCGGCGACGTGGGCTCGGTGGACGTCACCATCACCGTTTCGGATGGGCGCGGCGCGCAGGCCAACGACCTGACCCGCGTCAACGTGCAGCAGGCGGTCGCCGGCCGCGCGACGCTCAGCTGGGAAGCGCCGACCACGCGCACCGACGGCTCGCCGCTCACGAATCTCGCCGGTTTCAAGATCTACTACGGCACGAATTCGGGCAATCTGAACAACGTCATCCAGATCGCCGACCCTGGCGCGCGCAACCGCGTCATCGATAACCTGACGGTCGGCACCTGGTACTTCGCGGCGTCTGCTTATGATCAATCGGGGATGGAGAGCGCCCGCTCGAACGTCGCGTCGAAGTCGATAGCCTGATTAAGTCAGAAGCTGACAATTTTTGTCGCCATGCGGCGACAAGCGGCACGGGCGCGTTTGCGCACCGCCGTCGAGAATGAATACCGTTTAACGGGGGAATCGGGTCTCACCAGACTTTGGTTCAGGTGTAAACGGCAAACCCGTCGCGAGGCGGGGACGCAAAGCTTCCGGTCTCACTGAGACAGCGGGGTTGCCACATGAGCAGGCTGAAGACATTCGCGGCGAGTCTCGTCGCGCTCACATTGACCGGGTGCTTCGGCGGCGGCGAAGAGAATTCGCAGCAGTCGCCGATTACTCCGCCGCCGGCGAACCAGGCGCCATCCATCGGCGCGGTTCCAAACCAGAACTCGGTCACGGCGGGCAACGCCATCGCGCTACAGCCGACGGCCAGCGATCCGGAAAACGATCCGTTGACGTTCGAAGTCGCGAACCGGCCGGGCTGGGCGAGCTTCGATACCAGCAACGGTCGCCTGTCCGGCACCCCCACCACCGCAAACGTCGGCAACTACGCCAACATCCGCATCTCGGTTCGCGACGCCACGCATGTGACTGCAGGCAATGCCTTCAGCATCACCGTCAATGCGCAGCCACCTCCGCCGCCGCCCACGAACCGGGCTCCGGTCATCTCCGGCACGCCGGCACCCTCGGTCACGGAAGGCCAGCCATACAGCTTCACGCCGACGGCATCCGATCCGGACGGCAACGCGCTGACTTTCTCGATCGCCGGCAAGCCGGCCTGGGCGTCGTTCAATACCGCGAACGGCCAGCTGTCCGGAACGCCGGGCGCGGGCAGCGCGGGCGCGTATGCCAACATCCGCATCACGGTCTCGGACGGCTCGCTCTCGGCGACGCTGCCTGCTTTCTCCATCACAGTGCTGCCGGCGAACCGTGCGCCGATCATCAGCGGCAGTCCCGCGACCTCGGGCCGTGAGGGTCTGGCGTACTCGTTCCAGCCGACCGCCAGCGACCCGGATGGCAATGCGCTGACCTTCAGCATCGCGAACCGGCCGAGCTGGGCCAGCTTCAATGCCAGCACCGGCCGCCTGTCTGGCACGCCGCCCGCGGGCAGCGCCGGCAACTATCCCGGCATCGTGATCTCGGTGAGCGACGGCACGCTGTCCGCCGCGCTGCCGACGTTCGCGATCGCGGTGGCCGCGAACCGGCCGCCGGTGATCGGCGGCACGCCGGCGACGACGGTGACGGCCGGTCAGGACTACAGCTTCACGCCGAGCGCCTCGGATCCGGACGGCAATGCGCTGTCGTTCAGCATCGTGAACCGCCCGAGCTGGGCCGCGTTCAACGGCACCACCGGCCGGCTGTCCGGGACACCGACCGTGGCGCAGGCCGGTGACTATGTCGACATCCGCATCACCGTCAGCGACGGCATGGCCACCGCGACGCTGCCGGCGTTCTCGATCGCGGTTGCGACCGGCAATCGCGCGCCGGTGATCTCCGGGACGCCCGCGACCTCGATCGTCGAGGGTCAGGCCTACTCGTTCACGCCGACCGCCTCGGACCCCGACGGCGATACGCTGACGTTCTCGATCGTGAACCGGCCGAGCTGGGCGGCGTTCAATACCGCCAACGGCCAGCTGTCCGGCACGCCCGGGGCGGGCACCACCGGCAGCTATCCCGGCATCGTGATCTCGGTCAGCGACGGTACCCTCTCCGCCGCGCTGCCGACGTTCGCGATCGCGGTGCAGCCGGTGGCGAACGGCACGGCGACGCTGACCTGGGTCGCGCCGACCACGCGCACCGACGGCTCGCCGCTCACGAACCTGGCCGGCTATCGGCTGCGCTACGGCAACTCGCCGGGCAACTACCCGAACACCATCAACATCACGAACCCGGGCCTCACGACTTACGTGGTGAGCAACCTCACGAGCGGCACCTGGCATTTCGTGCTCGCGGCCTACGACTCGGCGGGCCTCGAGAGCAGCAACACCAATCCGGTGTCCAAGACGATTCCATAACACCAAGATCGGCGAACCCCCACCGCTTGCCCCGGCGCCTGGCGCCGGGGCCTGTTTTTTTCCGGCTGGTGCCGGGACAGGGCGCGGGCTATGTTCGGCGGCGATGGATGACGCGACCGCCGACGCCGGTATCCCTTTCGCGACACTGTCGCCGGACGCGATCGTCGCCGCCATCGAAGCCGCCGGTTTCGCGGCAGACGGTCGTGTGCTCGCGCTCGGCAGCTACGAGAACCGCGTATTCCAGGTCGGCATCGAGGAATGCGAGCCGCTGGTGGCGAAGTTCTACCGGCCCGGACGCTGGAGCGACGCGGCCATTCTCGAGGAGCATGATTTCGCGCTCGAGCTCGCGGCCGCAGAGATTCCGGTCATCGCGCCACTGGCGCTCGGCCCGGGCCGCGAGACGCTCCTGCATCACAACGGCTTCCATTACGCCCTGTACCCGCGGCGCGGCGGGCAGTGGCCGGAGCTCGCCACGGAAGACGAGCGCCAATGGATCGGCCGCTTCCTCGGCCGCATCCACGCCATCGGCGCGTCACGCCCGTTCCAGCATCGCCCGCGGCTGTCGGTTGGCGCGATGGGGCGCGACTCGGCCGCGTATCTCCTCGCCGGCGAGCGGATTCCGGAGTACGTGCGACACCGCTACCAGCGGGTCGTGGCCGAATTGCTGGATCTCGTCGACTCGCACTTCGACAGCGCCGGTCCCAAGCGCTTCCTGCGCATCCATGGCGACTGCCATCGCAACAACGTGTTGTGGACCAATGCCGGGCCTCACTTCGTCGATCTCGACGACTGCATGACGGGCCCCGCGATCCAGGATCTCTGGATGCTGCTGGCCGGCAACGCGCGCGAGATTCGCGCTCAGCTCGCGGACATCCTCGAGGGCTACGGGAGGTTCGCGGATTTCGACCGCGCAGAATCGGCTTTGATCGAGCCGCTGCGGGCCTTGCGCATGGTGCATTACGCGGCGTGGCTCGCGCGCCGCTGGCACGACCCCGCGTTCCCGCGCGCTTTTCCCTGGTTCGGCGAGGCGCGCTACTGGGAGCGCCACGTCGCGGAGCTGGAGGAGCAGGGGGCCGTGCTCGCGGGCTGAAGTCGCGGATTATGTCGCCCGGCTCGCCCGGGCAGACCCGCCTCGGGAGGGGTCCTGGAGCGGCCGGCCGCAGCGGCGGCCAGGGGGGGCCCTCAGTCCGGGCGCCTGCCCGGCACCGCGGGCTTCCCTGCGCGGCTCAAGGGCCTTGGGTTACAATCCGCGGCCTTTTGGGAACCCCTAAGCCCTTGATCCAGAACCTCCGCAACATCGCGATCATCGCCCACGTCGACCACGGCAAGACCACCCTGGTCGACAAGCTGCTGCGCCAGTCCGGCACGCTCGATGCCCGGAAGGCCGCGCCCGAGCGGGTCATGGACTCGAACGCGCTCGAGCGGGAGCGCGGCATCACGATCCTGGCCAAGAACACGGCGATCCAGTGGCAGGCGTACCGCATCAACATCGTGGATACGCCGGGGCACGCCGATTTCGGCGGCGAGGTCGAGCGCGTGCTGTCCATGGTCGACGGCGTGCTGCTGCTCGTCGATGCGGTGGATGGGCCGATGCCGCAGACCCGGTTCGTGACGCAGAAGGCTTTCGCGCACGGCTTGGCGCCCATCGTCGTGGTCAACAAGATCGACCGGCCCGAGGCGCGCCCGGACTGGGTGGTGAGCCAGACCTTCGACCTGTTCGACCGGCTGGGCGCCACCGAGCGGCAGCTGGATTTCCCGGTCGTCTATGCCTCGGCGCTCCTGGGCGTCGCCGGGCAGGCACCCACGGCGCTCGCCGGCGACATGGGACCGCTGTTCGAGACCATCGTCGCGCGCTGTCCGGCGCCGGACGTGGACCCGTCCGCACCGCTGCAGATGCAGGTGAGCCAGCTCGATTACTCGAGCTACGTGGGCGCCATCGGCATTGGGCGCATCCGCCGCGGCACGCTGCGGCGCGGCACGGCGGTCGCGGTGGTGGACCGCACGGGGGCGGTGCGCAGCGAGCGCGTCGGGCAGGTGCTCGGGTTCATGGGACTCGAGCGCATCGAAGTGGAATCCGCACAGGCCGGCGACATCGTCGCCTTCTCCGGTCTCGCGGCGCCCAAGATCTCGGACACGATCTGCGATCCGGACGCGACCGAAGCGCTCCCGGCCCTGGTCGTGGACGAGCCGACGATCTGCATGAGCTTCGAGACCAACACCTCGCCCTTCTTCGGCCGCGAGGGCCGCTTCGTTACCAGCCGACAGCTGCGCGAGCGGCTGCTGCGCGAGACGCTCTCAAACGTGGCGCTCCGCGTCTCCGAGACTGACGACCCGGACCGGTTCACCGTCTACGGCCGCGGCGAACTGCATCTCGGTGTGCTGATCGAGAACATGCGCCGCGAGGGCTACGAGCTCGCGGTCTCGCGCCCGCAGGTGGTGGTGAAGGAAGCGGGCGGGCGCCCGGTGGAGCCTTGGGAGCAGCTGACGGTCGATATCGAGGCCGCGGCGCAGGGCGCCGTCATGCAGGCGCTCGGAGCGCGCGGCGCGGAGCTCGCCGACATGATTCCGGACGGGCGCGGTCGCGTGCGGCTCGACTACCGCATTCCCTCACGCGGGCTGATCGGATTCCAGACCGAGTTCCGCACGCTGACCTCCGGAACCGGGCTCCTGTATCACGTGTTCGACCATTTCGGGCCGGTGGTCGAGCGCAGCCTCGCGGAACGCAGCGCCGGCGTCATGGTTTCGAATGCCGAAGGCGCCGCGCTGGCATACGCATTGTGGAACCTCCAGGAACGCGGGCGGCTCTTCATCGGCCCGGGCGACGAAGTCTATGAGGGGCAGATCGTGGGCGAGGCCAGCCGCGACGGCGACCTGGTCGTGAATCCCCTGAAGGGGAAGAAGCTCACCAACATCCGCACCCAGAGCAAGGACGACAACGTGCTGCTGACGCCGCCCGTGCGCCTGTCGCTGGAGCAGGCGATGGAGTACATCGGCGACGACGAGCTGGTCGAGGTGACGCCGAAGAACATCCGGCTGCGCAAGCGCCACCTGCGCGAAGGCGAGCGTCGGCGTGCGGGCCGCGCCGGCTGAATTTCCCGGTCCAAATGCGACCTGCGTCGGCAGTTCGCGGCGGCGCGCCGCGGGTCCGGGCCGGCGTGCGGCGCAGCCGCAGCCGAATCGCGAAGGCCGTCACGTTCGGTCCCCGGGCCTTCCCCTAGCATCGTTGCGTTACGTCGCATTCCCCCGGAATGCGGCGCGCGGTCGTCTGGGGGCAGGGTGTCGAAGCGCAAGCCGGGCAACGTCGTGCAACTGAAAGTGCCGGACGCGCGGCGGGCGGAAGCCCCCGCGCCGGCGCCTGCCGCACCGCGCGCGCACAACGAGATCCACGAACTCCTCAAGGAGCAGCTGGTCGAGTCCGCCGACAACCTCGGCAAGATGCAGCTCGGCAAGCTGCTCGCGATCGTCAGCCGCCAGTACCAAGCCTACGAGTCCGACCGGACCAGCCTCGAGACCGTGATGCGCCTGGCGTCGGACGAGGCGAGCGCGATCACCGAGCGGCTCGAGCGCGAGGGCGCGGTCCGGCTGCAGGGGATCCTCGACCACGTCAAGGACGGCATCCTCTCGGTGGACGGGCAGGGCGGCATCGAGAGCCTGAACCGGACTGCGGAGCGCCTCTTCGGCGTGCGCCAGGCCGACGTGCTGGGCCAGCGCATCGACGCGCTGCTTCCCGACCTGGCCCAGGGGCGGGACATCGGGCAGGCGCTCGCCGAGCTGGCGACCGCCCAGGAGAACATGCATTTCGACCTGGCGGCGCGCGAGGTCGTGGCGAAGCACCGCCGCGGCGAGCTGATGCCGGCCGAAGTGCTCGTGAGCCTGATGCAGAGCCGGCACGGGCCACACTACATCATCTGCATCCGCGACACCGCCGAACGCTCCAAGGCGGAGGAGGCGCTCAAGGACAGCGAGGCGCGCTACCGCGTGCTGGTCGAGAACGCGCCTGAGGCCGTGGTCGTGCTCGACGTCGGATCCGGCCGCTTCGTGGACTGCAACGACAATGCCGCGCAGTTCTTCGGCATGTCGCGCGAGCAGCTGTTGCAGGTCGGGCCCGAGGCCGTGAGCCCGCCGGTGCAGGCGGACGGGACGCCTTCATTCGGCGTCACGCGCGGCCATATTCAGCAGGCGCTCGAAGGCGAGACGCCGGTTTTCGAGTGGCTGCATAAGAATGCCGAGGGCAAGGTGATCCCCTGCGAGGTGCGCTTCGTGCGCCTGCCGAGCTCGGGCGGCAGCCTGATCCGCGCCAGCATCATCGACATCACCGAGCGCAAGCAGGCCGAGCTGGTGGCCGCCGGCGAGCGTCGCGCGCTCGAGAAGATCGCCTCCAGCGAGCCGCTCACGGTCGCACTCAACTCGATCACCGAGGTGGTCGAGCGCATCCTGCCCGAGTCGCTGTGCTGCATCCGCATGTACGACCCGGTGCGGCGCACGTTGCACCACGTGGTCGGTTCCAGCCTGCCGCGCGAGTACGTGGCGCTGATGGACCAGGTCCCGGCTGAGATCCGCTTCGGCTCCTGCGCCGCGGCGGTCGCCCTGCAGCGCCAGATCATCGTCCCCGACATCGCCAAGGACGCGCTCTGGGAGTACCGGCGCGAGGCCGCGCTGAAAGCCGGTCTGCACGCCTGCTGGTCCACGCCGATCACCGGTGCCGGGGGCCGCTTGCTCGGCACCTTCGCCACCTACATGAAGCGGGCGGGCATGCCCTCTAGGCGCGACCTGGAGCTGGTCGGCCGCATGGCCCAGCTCGCCAAGATCGCGATCGAGCGCCGACTGTCCGAGGACGCGCTGCGCGAGAGCGAGCGCCGCTTCCGCGGCCTGTTCGAAAACGTCGTCGAAGGCGTGTACCAGGTGACGCTCGAGGGTTTCCTGCTGTCGGCCAATCCGGCGCTGATCGCAATGCTGGGCTACGGCTCGCTCCAGGAATTGCGCTCGATCGGCTCGACCGAGGCGCTGTACGTCGATCCCGGCAAGCGGCAGCAGCTGATCCGGCAGCTGATCCGCGACGGCGAGCTGGTGGAGGCCGAGTACGAGCTCAGACGCAAGGACGGCAGCGTCATCACGATCACGGAGAACGCGCGGCTCAACCGCGACGAGCGCGGCCAGCCGACCGGGTTCGAGGGCACGGTCACCGACATCACCGAGCGCAAGCGCGTCGAGCAGCGCTTCTACGAGGAGAAGGAGCGCGCCGAGGTCACCCTCCAGTCGATCGCAGACGCCGTGATCACGACTGACCGCGCCGGCACGGTCGATTACGTCAACCCGGTGGCCGAGAAGATGACCGGCTGGCCGGTCGCGGACGCGCGCGGCCGCAATGTGACCGAGATCGTCAAGCTGGTCGCGGACGTCGGCAAGGAGCCGATCCGCGATCCGGTGCAGACCGTGCTCGCGAGCGGCGAGCCGCTGCACCTCGCGGACCAGACCGCGCTGGTGAGCCGGCGCGGTCTCGAGGTGCCGATCCAGGCGACGGTCGCGCCGATCCGCGACCGCGCGGGCCGGACCTCGGGCGCCGTCATCGTGTTCAGCGACGTGAGCCGCGAGCGACGCATGAAGCGCCTGCTGTCCTACCAGGCGGCGCACGACGCGTTGACCGGCCTGATCAATCGCCGCGAGTTCGAGAGCCGGCTCAACAGCGCGATCGAGACCTCGGTCGCCGACCACGCCGTGCGTCACGCGATGATCTACGTCGACCTCGACCAGTTCAAGGTCGTCAACGATACCTGCGGTCACCCGGCGGGCGACCAGCTGCTGCGCCAGGTCACGGGCCTGCTGCAGACCCGGGTGCGCGCCAACGACGTGCTGGCGCGCCTGGGCGGCGACGAGTTCGGCGTGCTGCTCGAGCACTGCTCGCCGGAGCAGGCGCTGCGCATCGCGGATGCGCTGCGCCAGTCGATCCACGACCTGCGCTTCCAGTGGGGTACCAACACGATGCAGATCGGCGCCAGCATCGGCATCGTCGAGATCAACCACCACACCGAATCGGTCGCGACGCTCTTGTCCGCGGCCGACATCGCCTGCTACTCGGCCAAGGACGGCGGCCGCAACCGCGTCCAGGTCTACGACCCGGCGAGCGCCTCGGCCAGGCACCGCGAGATGCGCTGGATGTCGCGACTCACCAATGCGCGCGACGAGGGCCGCCTCGACATCATGTTCCAGCCGATCGTGCGGCTTGCGGCCCCCGCACGCACGCGGCCGCATTACGAGCTGTTGCTGCGCCTGCACGACGAAAACGGGTCGATGGTGCTGCCGGACGAGTTCATCCCGGCAGCGGAGCGCTACAACCTGATGCCCTCGCTCGACCGCTGGGTGGTGGAAAAGGTGCTGCGCGACATCGTGCCCTCGACCCGCGACGGGGTGGACGAGGCGGCATTCACGGTCGCGATCAACCTCTCGGGCACCACGCTCTCGGATCCCAGCTTTCTGGAATTCCTGATCGAGACGCTGGAGGCGCACGAGCCGACGCCCGGCGCGCTGTGCTTCGAGGTGACCGAGACCGCGGCCATCACCAACCTCGGCCATGCCAGCTACCTGATGCGCGAGATGGCCTCGCGCGGCTGCCTGATCGCGCTCGACGACTTCGGCAGCGGCCTGTCCTCGTTCAACTATCTGCGCACGCTGCCGGTGCACTACCTGAAGATCGACGGTAAATTCGTGCAGAACGTGGCGAGCGACCCGATTGACCGCAGCATGGTCGAGGCGATCGTGCAGATCGGGCGCGCCATCGGCATCGAGACCGTCGCCGAGCGGGTCGAGACCGAGGAGGTCATGCGCACGCTGCGCCAGATCGGCGTCGGCTACGCCCAGGGCTACCTGATCGGCCGCCCGGCGCCCATGGGCGAGTTCCCGTTCCGGCGCAGCTGACAAATGCACGATTCGCCGATTGGCGACAGTCGCGCGGCCGGTGCGGCCGCCCGCGGCGCTAGACTCGCGCGATGACACCGTCGCTCCAACCGCGCAGCCGTCCCCTGACTGGCCTGCTGTTGGGCCTCGCGCTGGGCGCGGCCGCAAGCCCGGCGGCCGCCGTCGAAATCGGCCCGGGCGACGACCTGCGTGCGGCGATCGCCGCACTCGGACCCGGCGGCGAGCTCGTGCTGCGCGGGGGGACCTATGCCTTCAACACCGGGTTCCGCATCACGGTAAACGGCAGCGCCGCGGCACCCGCGGTAATCCGCGCCAAGGCCGGCGAGCGCCCGCTGATCCAGCAGAACAATCCCGGCCAGAACATCATCGAGATCCTCGGGTCCGGTCACCTGGTCGTGCGCGGCATCGCCTTCACCGGCGGCTCGCACGGAATCCGCCTCATGAGCAGCAACGACATCACGATCGAGGACTGCGAGGTATACGAAACCGGCGACGTCGCGGTTTCCGCCAATTCGGGCGGCACCTACCAGCGGTTGCGACTGCTGCGGAACCACATTCACCACACCAACGGCACGGGCGAGGGCATGTACCTCGGCTGCAACACCGACGGTTGCCGGGTCGCCGACAGCCTGATTGAAGGGAACTACATCCACCATACGAACCGGGCTTCGGTGGAGCAGGGCGACGGCATCGAAGTCAAGGAGGGCAGCTACGGCAATGTCATCCGCGACAACGTGATCCATGACACCAACTATCCCGGCATCATCACCTACAGCACGGTCGGCAACGGTCCGCCCAACGTGATCGAAGGCAACGTGATCTGGAACACCAATGACAACGCCATGCAGGTCGCGGCGGATGCCATCATTCGCAATAACATCGTGCTCGGCTCGTCAGTCGCCTTCCAGGCGCACGAACGCGGCAGCCCGTCGAACATCCAGTTCGTGCACAACACCGTGATCGCGAACGGCGATGGCGTGAACCTGCGCAATGTCAGCGGCAGCGTGCTGGTCGCCAACAACGCCGTCTACGCGCAGGGCGGCACTGCCATCCGCCTGATCAGCGGCAACCTGGGCCTCGTGACGCTCGCCGGCAATGTGGGCCAGGGCGGCCTGTCGGGCGCCAGCAGCGGATACCAGGACGGTAACGGCATCGCGGCGGACTTCGTCGCCGGGCATTTCAACGGCGCGCCGCCGATCGACGTGTTTCCGAGAACCGGCTCGGCCCTGATCGGCCGGGCCGCCGCCGCGCACGCGACCGCGGTCGATTTCAACGGCACCAGCCGCAGCGGGAGCGCCGACGTCGGCGCCTACCGCTATGCCGCCGCCGGCAACCCGGGATGGCGCATCACCGCTGGATTCAAGACGCGCACCGGCGCCACCGCGCCGCCCAACCCGCCCACCAACGTTCGCGTGGACTGAGCCTGAGCCGGGCGAGATGCCCGACCATCAAGGCCTGCCCGACGGCTCCTCGTAGATCCACTCGCCCGGTACGGCTTCGAACTCGTAGCGCGAAGTCATCGGGAAGCCCGGCGGGCGCAGGGTCGCAAAGCGCGGATCGAAGTCGATCCGGGTCGCGTAGCGCGGTTCCGATGCGGTGATCGAGCCGGCCGACAGGCTGCCGAAGATGCGCAGCGTGCCGGCGCGCCGCGCATGATCTGCCGCCACCACGAACCGGCGCCGAGCGTAGATGGCCGCGTGGATCTCGAGGTCGCCGCGACCGGTCACCTGCGGGCGCGCGATCATGACGTCGAGCTCCGCCACCAGGCCGAGCAGATCGTCGGCATCCTTGGCGCTCGGGTCGCGGGCGTAGCGCAGGTTGCCCTCGATCACGATATGACCCGGCGCGTATACTAGGAACTGCCCGCGCACGTTGCCGCTCAGGTGCAGCTCGACGCCGTGGGCGCCGACCAGGGCATTGAAGCCCGGCGCGGGTGGCTCCGATCGGCAGGCGTCGTCTCCGTCCATGGGGCACCACTCATAGCCGCCATCGGCGCGGAAGCGAATGCGCGTATCGCGGTCGAAGCTGCGCTCGCTCGCCGTGCCCGTGCGGACCCCGGCGACCAGCGGCTCCAGCTCCGCCGGCATCGGAATGCGCGCGACCCGAGTTTCCAGTCCGCCCTGAAAGATCTCTTCGCGGCGCAGGCGGCCGAATCCGTCGGCGACGCTGTAGCCGCGGCCGGCCGTCGTCACCCGGCCGAGAAAGCGCGGGGCGGCCTCGCGGTCGTAGCCGATGATGATCGAGGAATTGGCGTGGAATCGCCCGGCGATCTCGTCATCGTGCAGCTGGACCTCCCGGTCCCAGCGGTCCACGAACTGCGAATACTCGGAGAACGCGACGCGCCGCAGGCTGAGCCCGGTCTTCCACTGTCCGCCTTCGGCCGGCATCCCGATCTCGACCTCGAGTCGCTCGAAGTCGGTGGCTCCGGCTTGCACGCGCCGCTTCAGCACGGCGGTGTAGGGAACGCCGTCCTGCTGCCAGGACAGCTGTGCGCGCCGCGGATCGGAAGCCTCGAGCTCGTGGACCCATGCCTGCACGCGCTCGAGGACCGCCTCGCGCTCGCTGGCGCTCAGGGTGCGCGAGACCCTTTCCGGCGTGCCACTCGCTTCCTGCGTCATGACCGCTCCGGACTCGAACGGCGTGGCAACGAGCGCAGCGGCGCCATCACTGTCTGCCGCCATGCTGGCGGGCTCCGCGTCCGCGGCTTCCTGCCCGTCCGTGGCCGAGGATAGCGCGGCCTCCAACGAGGATGCCGCCGTCGGCGTCAGCGAGCTGAATTCGTGCGGCAGCTCCGCCGCCAGTGGCTCGGCCGGCTCCGGCGCCGGCTCTCCCTCGGCGCCGCTCTCGATCAGGAGCCGCAAGGTGGCGGGCATGCCGGGCAGCGCCGCGGGAGCCCCAGCCAGGCCGAGCCAGAGCAGCAGGAGGGCGTGCACCAGCAAGGAGCCCGCGAGCGCGAAGCGCAGGCGCCGCGCCGACGCGTTCGGAAGTTCTTCCTCGCGAAACTCGATCGGGTCGCTTTCCCGGTCCATCGCCGCCCTCCACCGGGCGGGCCGTCCCCCTGGCGGCTCAGGCTGAGCGCATGACGGCCGTTGGTCAAGAGGCAGCTGGTGCAGGGGCGAGGCCGGCACGTTGGCGGCGGCCGCGCGAGCGACTACGATTCGCCTCACTTCTCATGACGCAGACCCGGCAGGACTGGCGGCTGTCCGTCGCCCCGATGATGGACTGGACCGACCGGCACTGCCGGTACTTCCTGCGCCTGTTTTCGCCGCGTGTGCGCCTGTACACCGAGATGATCGTCGCGCGGGCGATCCTGGACGGCGACCGCGGGCGGCTGCTGGCTTTCGATTCCTCGGAACATCCGGTGGCGCTGCAGCTCGGCGGATCGGACGCGCAACAACTGGCGCGTGCGGCCGGCATCGGCGCTGCCTTCGGCTACGACGAGATCAACCTGAATGTCGGCTGCCCCAGCGACCGCGTCCGGAATGCGAGCTTCGGCGCCTGCCTGATGGCGGAGCCGGCGCTGGTCGCGCGCTGCGTGCGCGCGATGCGCGAGGCGGTGCCGGTGCCGGTCACGGTGAAGTGCCGTACCGGCATCGACCAGCAGGATGACTGGGGCTTCCTGCGCGATTTCGTCGGTGCCATCGCCGCGGCGGGCTGCGATACCGTGATCGTGCACGCGCGCAAGGCGGTACTGAAGGGGCTGACGCCGAAACAGAATCGCGAGATCCCGCCGCTCGACTACGGCCGCGCCTGGCGCGTGAAGCGGGAGTTTCCCGGTCTGCGCGTGATCGTCAACGGCGGCCTGCGCACGGTGCCGCAGGTGGCGGAACAGTTGGCGCAAGTGGACGGCGTGATGCTGGGCCGCGAGGCCTACCACAACCCCTTCCTGCTGTCGGCCATGCATCGCGCCGTCTACGATTCCGATCGCGCCATGCCAAGCCCGGCGGAAATCGTCGGCTCGATGCGCGAGTACGCGCTCTGCCAGTCGGCCGCGGGCGTGCCGCTCAATGCGATCACGCGCCACATGTTCGGCCTGTTTGCGGGACAGGCGGGTGCACGTGCCTGGAGGCGTTCGCTGTCCGAGGGCGCTGCGCGTGGCGGCGCGACGCCGGCGCTCCTGGACGGCGCGCTGCGCGCGGCGAGGGAAGCTCTGCATGGCTAGCGTGCGGCGCCCACGCTACCCATGCAGAGCTTTCCTAACGCGACTCCATGAACCGCCGCATGCGGATCGGGCCGGTGTCGTCGCGAGCGCCCAGCAGGCCGTAGAGCGGGTCCGGGTCAAGCCAGTGCGGCACCGGCCGCAGGCCGAAGGACTCGCGCGCGCTCGACCACGGCCAGTCGGCGGCCTGCCGGCAGAGTCCGGCGCGCACCGGCGCGAGCAGCGCGTGGCGCGCGAGCTCGAGCAGGTAGAGATCCGGCTGCACGACCGAGGAGAGCCAGTGACCCTGGCGCAGGCGGTGGCCGACGAGTTCGTGCGTCGCGAGCGTGATCCCGGCGACCGACCCGTTGAGCACGACGTGCAGGCAGCGGTCGGTCACGCACCACACCAGGCAGCGCAGCCGGTGGCGCAGGCAACCGTCGGAGAGCTGGCGCGCGAACCCGGCGCGCGCAGCGGCGTCCGGAAAGTACGACCGCCGGCCGCGCGACTGCGCGACGATGTGTCGCAGCGTCCGTGCGGTCGCGGTCTCGATCGACAAGGCCATTCCCGCCTCCGTGCGGAATGCGCCCGAGCATGGCGGTGCCGGCCCGCGGGCGCGCGGCGGATTTCCCGCCTATAATCAGAATTATGTAACTCCGCACGGAGCGCGGCCCGGATGGCCGAGGAACAGGAACTCGCGATCTTGTTTTCCGACGTCGTGGGCAGCACCCGCCTGTTCGAGGTGCTGGGCGACGTGGCCGCGCGCGACAAGGTCCAGGCCTGTGTCGACATCATGCGGCGCGCGACCGAGCAGCACGGCGGCGCGGTCGTCAAGACGATGGGCGACGAGATCCTGGGCACATTCAGGGACTGCGACGCCGCCATGGATGCGGCAGTCGAGATGCAGGCCGCGATTTCCGGCCATCCCGATCTGGAGGTCGACGGGCAGCACATCTCGATCCGCATCGGCTGCCACTTCGGGCCCGTGGTGCAGGAAACGCGCGACGTATTCGGCGCCGCGGTGCACACGGCGAACCGCATGACGAGCCAGGCCAAGGCCGGGCAGATCATCATCACCGATGCGATCTACAACCGCCTGGCCGAGGAATGGCGCGCCATCGCGCGCCAGGTGGACGTCGCGGTGCCGCGCGGCCAGCACGGCGAAGTCACGATTTACGAGCTGCTCTGGCAGCACGGCGAGACGACCAGCATGCTGCCGTCGATCGCGTCCATCTCCGACACACAGAAGCCGTTCCGCATCCGGCTGCGCTACCTCGGCAGCGAGCTCGTGCTCGACAACCGCGAGCGTACTTACGCGACGCTCGGGCGCGGCCAGGAGAACGATCTCGTGATCAAGGGCAATCTGGTGTCGCGGCTGCACGCGCGCATCGAGGCCGGCAAGAACCGGTTCATGCTGGTGGACCAGAGCACCAACGGATCCTTCGTGCAGGGGCAGGCCGGTGACGACGCCTTCGTTCGCCGCGATGCGATTCCGCTCAAGGGCCAGGGCGTGATCGGCCTCGGTCGCGTGCCCGAGCCCCAGTCCTACCACACGGTCGAGTTCATCTGCGAGGAGGGCGCGGAACTCGCGCCGCCGAGCGCCGCCTGAGAAAACAGGGACAGGTACACATTTCCACGGAAATGTGTACCTGTCCCTATTTCTCCTTCGCCAGGCGGGATTCGAGTCCCTGGAGTTCGCGGAAGAGCGCCTCGGGAAGTCGCGCGCCGTATTCCCGGAAGTAGCGCGCGACCGCCGCGGCTTCCTCGCGCCACGCCGCGCCATCCACCGCGAGTAGCTCCGCCATGGCGCCGTCCGCGACCGGCAGACCCGAGAGGTCGAGCGCGCCGCGCGCAGGCACCGCGCCGATCGGCGTCTCCTCGGCCGCGCCGCGCCCCCGGCAGCGATCGATGATCCAAGCGAGCACGCGCAGGTTCTCGCCATATCCCGGCCACAGGAAGCGCCCCGCCGCATCGCGCCGGAACCAGTTGACCTGGAAGATGCCGGGCGGTCGCGGCACGCGCTCGGGCATCGACAGCCAATGCGCCCAGTAGTCGGCGAAGTTGTAGCCGGCGAAGGGCTTCATCGCCATCGGGTCGCGGCGCACGACACCGACGTCGCCGGCGGCGGCGGCGGTCGTCTCCGAGGCCATCGCGGCGCCCACCAGCACGCCATGGGCCCAATCGCGCGCCTGGAACACGAGCGGCGCGAGCGAACGGCGGCGGCCGCCGAAAATGATCGCGCTGATCGGCACGCCCTCCGGGGCATCGGCTTTCGGCGAGTAACTCGGGTTCTGGCGCGCGGATACCGTAAACCGCGAATTCGGGTGCGCGGCCGGGCCCCGCGCCGGATCGTAGGGCCGGCCCTGCCAGTCGAGCGCGGGCTGCCCTTCATCGAGGCCTTCCCACCAGGGCTCGTTGTCCGCGGTGACCGCGACGTTGGTGAAGATCGCATCGCGCCGGATCATCTGGTAGGCGTGCCGGTTGGTCTTCGGGTTGGTGCCCGGTACGACGCCGAAGTAGCCGGCTTCCGGATTGATCGCCCACAGCCGGCCGTCGGGTCCCGGATGCAGCCAGGCGATGTCGTCGCCGACGGTCCAGACCTTCCAGCCCTTCATCGAGACGGGCGGAATCAACATTGCCAGGTTGGTTTTGCCGCAGGCCGAGGGGAAGGCGCAGGCGAGATAGTGGGTCTCCCCGGTGGGGTTCTCGATGCCGACCAGCAGCATGTGTTCCGCGAGCCAGCCTTCCTGCCGCGCCTGCCAGCTGGCAATGCGCAGCGCATGGCATTTCTTGCCGAGCAGGGCATTGCCGCCGTAGCCGGAGCCGTAGCTCTGGATCTCGAGCGATTCCGGGAAATGCATGATGAAGCGGCGCTCGGGGTCGAGCTCGCCGATGGAATGCAGCCCGCGCACGAAGCTGCCGTCCTGCGCGATGCGCGCGAGCGCAGCATCGCCCGTGCGCGTCATCAGGCGCATGTTGGCGGCGACGTAGGCGCTGTCGGTGATCTCGACGCCGCAGCGCGCGTAGGGCGAATCGATCGGCCCCATGCAATAGGGCACGACGTACATCGAGCGTCCGCGCATGCAGCCGTCGAACAGCGCCTCCATGCGGCGACGCGCTTCCAGCGGCGCCAGCCAGTGATTGTTGGGACCGGCGTCGGCCTCGCGCTCGGTGCAGACGAAGGTCAGGTGCTCGACACGCGCGACGTCCGAAGGGTGCGAGCGATGCAGGGTGCAACCCGGGAATGAGCGCGGGTTCAGTTCGCGCAGCTCGCCGGTCGCGAGCATGCGGCGGAATAGCTCCCGGTACTCGTCCTCGGAGCCGTCGCACCAGTGCACGCGCTCCGGCCGTGCGTGCCGGGCGGCCTGCTCGACCCAGCGCCGCAACTCGGCAGGCGCCGCCGCGGGGGCCGGGAAACGGTCTGCTGCGGTCGCCATGACTGCCTCGAAACGGGGGAAGGCGAATATAGCAGTCCAATCCGGGCCGCCGTGCCGAATCTGCATGAGACCGCGTGCGAAAGCCGTTGAACACGCACGGGAAAGCCCGGAGACTGCCCGGATGCGAGACGCGGGTGCTTACGCGCGGCTGCTGGGTCCGGATGGCCCGCTGGCGCAGGTCATCGAGGGCTTTGAATCACGCCCGGAGCAGCAGCGCATGGCCGACTGGGTCGGCGCGGCGCTCGGCACGCGCGGCATGCTCGCGATCGAGGCGGGCACCGGCACCGGGAAGACCTTCGCCTACCTCGTGCCGGCATTGCTCTCGGGCCGGCAGGTGATCATCTCGACCGGCACGCGCACGCTCCAGGACCAGCTGTTCCACCGCGACCTGCCGACCGTCTCGCAGGCCATCGGGCGCCCGGTGCGCATTGCGCTCCTCAAGGGTCGCGCCAACTATCTGTGCCGCCATCGCCTCGTGCTCGCGGATGCGCTGCCGGCGCTGCCCGGCTTCAAGAAGCCGGGCGCACGCATGCTGGCGCGCATCCGCCGCTGGGCCGGGACCACCGCGAGCGGCGACCTGTCCGAGGTCTCCAGCCTCTCGGACAGCGACCCGGTCTGGTCCGCGGTCACTTCGACGCGCGAGAATTGTCTCGGCACCGACTGCCCGCAGTTCATGCGCTGTCACGTGGTCGCGGCGCGGCGCGAAGCGCAGGCCGCGGACATCGTGGTCGTCAACCACCACCTGCTGCTCGCCGACCTGGCGCTGAAGGACGAGGGCTTCGGCGAGCTGCTGCCGGGCGCGGAAGCCGTGATCCTCGATGAAGCGCACCAGGTGCCGGAGATTGCGGCGCAGTTTTTCGGCCGCTCGCTGGGATCGCGCCAGCTCGCGGGATTCGCGCGCGATGCGCTGGCAGAGCTCGCGCGGGCAGGCGCACAGGTGGAGCCCCGGCGCCCGCTCGCGGCGCTCGAGGAGGCGCTCGCGCAGGCCGCCGCGGCGCTCGCCGGACTGGGCGAAAGGATCGAATGGGAGGCGCTGCCTGCGGCATTCACGGCCGCGCTCGAAGTGGCGAGCGACGCAATCGCGGAATTCGCCGCCGTCCTCGCCGGGACGGATTCGGACGATGCGGGATTGCGCGCCACGGCACGGCGTGCGGCGCAGCTCGGAGCGCAGCTGCAGGCGCTGCTCGACGCCGACAACGACGAGGGCCTGCGCTGGGCGGAGGCGGGTGCGCGCGGCTTTACCGTCTCATTCACGCCCTTCGAGGTTGCCGATCGTCTCGGCGAGCTGATGCGGGCGCAGGGCGGCGCCTGGATTTTCACTTCCGCGACGCTGGCGGTGGGCGAGGACTTCTCGCATTTCCTCGGCCGCATCGGCGCCCCGGCGGCGGCATCGGTGCGCATCGACAGTCCCTTCGAATTCGAGCGGCAGGCGCTCCTGTATCTGCCGCCGGAGATGCCGGATCCTGCGAGCCGCGGCTATACGGCGCGCGTGGTGGCCGAGGCGCTGCCGCTGATCGAGGCGGCTGGCGGCCGCAGCTTCCTGCTATTCACGAGTCACCGCGCGCTGCGCGAGGCGGCGCGCATCCTGGCGGCCGAGCCCGGCTTCACGGGCCGCTATCCGCTCCTGGTGCAGGGCGAGGCGCCGCGCGAGACGCTGCTCCGGCGCTTTCGCGAGCTCGGCAACGCGGTGCTGCTCGGCACCGCGAGTTTCTGGGAGGGCGTGGACGTGCGCGGGCATGCGCTCGCCGCGGTGATCATCGACAAGCTGCCCTTCGCGGCGCCCGAAGAACCGCTGCTGCGGGCGCGGCTCGAGGGCATCCGCCGCCGCGGCGGCAATCCGTTCCAGGAATTCCAGCTGCCGCAGGCGGTGCTGGCGCTCAAGCAGGGATTCGGGCGCCTGATCCGCGACCGCGAGGACTTCGGCGTGGTCGCAATCTGCGATCCGCGCCTCGGCACGCGCGCTTACGGCGCCCTGTTCCTGGCCTCCCTGCCACCGGCGCGCAGGGTGAACGATGCGCGTGAAGCGACGGCATTCCTGCGCCGACGGCTCGCGGCCGCGGAACTCACGGTCGCCACGGCGCGTAAAGCATGAAGCTGCTCGCACTCGACTCGGCCACCGAGGCCTGCTCGGCGGCGCTTTGGATCGATGGCGTGTTCAGCGAGCGCTTCGAGGTGATCGGGCGCGGGCATGCCGACCGGCTGCTGCCGATGGTCCATGAGCTCCTGGGCGCCGCCGGCACCGAATTGCGAGCGCTCGACGCCATCGCCTTCGGCCGCGGACCGGGCGGGTTCACGGGACTGCGCATCGCCGCCGGGATTGCGCAGGGTCTGGCCGCGGGCGCCGGCATTCCGGTCGTTCCGGTCAGCAATCTCGCCGCCGTCGCGACGGCGGGGGCGCAAGTCTCGGGGCTGGGGCGAGTTCTCGCCTGCCTCGATGCGCGCATGGGGCAGGTGTACTGGGGTGCATTCGAGACTGCGGAACGGGTGCTGCGGCCGGTTTCGCCCGAACAGCTGACCGGTCCCGGGCAGGTGAACCCGCCCGCGGGTCTGCCTTGGTTCGGCGCCGGACCGGGCTTCGGCGCCTATCCGGAGATCGCCGCACGGCTCGCGACGCGCCTGTGCGGCGTGGCAGCATCGCTCTTGCCGCACGCGGCGGACATCGCCACGCTGGCGGCGCGCGAGCTGGCGGCGGGTCGCGCGGTGCCCGCGGCGGCGGCCCGGCCGGTGTACCTGCGCGACCAGGTGGTGCAGCAGCGCCGCGAATGACCGATGTCATAATTCCTCAACAATGAGTCGGCAGGCTGCCCGGTTGCGCATGGCCGAAACCCGGATCCTGGTCGTGGAGGATGAGCAGCCGATCCGCGACCTGATTGCGTTCGGGTTGCGGCGCGCAGGATTTCAGGTCGCCCTGGCCGAGACCAGCCAGGCGGCCCGCGCGAGCATCGGCGACCGCCGGCCGGACCTGATCCTGATGGACTGGATGCTGCCGGACATGAGCGGCCTGGAACTGGTACGGCAGCTGCGCCGCGACGCAAACACGCGCGACATCCCGACCATCATGTTGACCGCGCGCGCGGAGGAGTCCGACAAGGTCGCCGGGCTCGAAGGCGGCGCGGACGATTACGTCACCAAGCCATTCTCGGCGCGCGAGCTCGTGGCCCGGATCCAGGCGGTGCTGCGGCGCGGCTCGCCGGCGGGCGCCGGGGAACGCGTCGAATTCGACGGCCTGACGCTGGACCAGGCCGGGCACCGCATCCTGGCGCAGGGCCGCACAATCGGTCTCGGCCCGACCGAATACCGCCTGCTGGCATTCCTGATGACCCATCCGGATCGCGTCTATGCGCGCGGCCAGCTGCTGGACCGGGTCTGGGGCGGCAACGTCTACGTCGAGGAGCGCACGGTGGATGTCCACATCCGCCGCCTGCGGAAGGCGCTCGAGCCTTCCGGCTGCGATCGTTTCGTGCAGACCGTGCGCGGGGCAGGCTACCGCTTCTCCGTGCAGGACGCCTGATCCATGCTGCCGGCCTGGACCCTTGCGGTGGTGCGGATCGCAATCCTGCTCGCGATCGCGGCGCTGCTCGGACTCGTGTTCGGGCGCATGGCGCTTTGGCTCGCCATCGTGCTGGGCGGCATGCTCGCTGCGCAGTACGTCAACTTGTTCCGGCTGCAGCGCTGGATCCGCCACCGCGCGGACGAGGAGCCGCCGGAACTGCGCGGCATCTGGGGCGACGTGGTCGGCCTGATCAGCCGCCTGTACCGGCGCAAGAAATTCCACAAGCGGCGCGTGACGCAGCTGTTCCGCGAGTTCCGGCGCCTGTCGGCGGCGCTGCCGGACGGCGTCGTGTTGCTGTCGCCGGCCCTGGAAATCCTCTGGTTCAACCGCACCGCGGCGAGCCTGCTCGGGCTGCGGCGCAAGCAGGACGCCGGCCTGCCGATCGCGAATCTGCTGCGCCAGCCGGAGTTCATCGAATACCTGCGCCGGCCGGCGGCGCCGGGCGTGGTGCTGCGCATGCGCAGCGGGGAGTCCTTCCTGCTGCTGGTGGTGATCCCGGCCGGCGGGCAGTTCCTGATGCTGGCACGCGACGTGACGCGCGAGGCGCGGCTCGAGGAGATGCGCAAGGACTTCGTCGCGAACGCCTCGCACGAGCTGCGCTCTCCGCTCACCGTCATCGCTGGCTATCTGGACCAGCTCGCGGAGGACGCGGAGCTCGACGCGGAATGGCGCGAACCGGTCGGCGATATGCGCCGGCAGGCGGAGCGCATGCGCGAGATCGTCGACGACCTGCTGGAGCTTTCGCGGCTCGAGTCCACGGGCGAAGAGGCGCCCTACGCCAGCGTGGATATGGCCACCCTGCTGGAGCGGCTGGTGTCCGAGGCGCGCGCATCGGCGCCATCCGCTGCGCGCTTCGCGCTCGAACTCGACCGCGCGCTCCTGCTCAAGGGCGGCGAAAGCGAGTTGCACTCCATCGCCTGGAACCTGATCTGTAACGCGGTCAAGTATACGCCGGCCACGGGCACCATCACGATCCGCTGGCGCCGTACGGGCACCGGCGCAGAGCTCGTGGTGCAGGACACCGGCATCGGAATCGCCCCGGAGCATCTGCCGCGCCTGACCGAACGCTTCTACCGCGTGGACCGCGGCCGGGCCCGGACCAAGGGCGGTTCCGGCCTCGGGCTCTCGATCGTCAAGCACGCCCTGCAACGGCACGGCGGACGGCTCGAGGTGCAGAGCGAGGAGGGCCGCGGTTCCACCTTCACGGCCGCGTTCCCCTCGCGCCGCGCCGCCGCGCGCCTCGCGGCTGTCACGAAAGCTTCATGAAGGCTTCCGATAATGCCGGGCCCGCCGAATCCGGCGGGCGCATCGGGTCATTACGGAGGCTCCGCCGTGAAAAAGTCCGTCTTGTTGGCAGCCGTCGGCTGTCTCGTCGCGTCGTCCGCCCTCGCGCAACCAGCCACGCTCGACCAGGTCCTGCGCGAATTGCAGGCGCTGTCGCAGCGGGTCGGCCGGCTCGAGCAGGACAACGCCAGCCTCAAGGCCGAGAACGAGGAACTGAAGGCCAAGAACGACCGCATGGAGGCGACCACCGAATACTTGCGTGACAATGCTTCGGCGACGCGCAAGACGCTGGCCGAGGACGCACCCAGGATCGCGGAGGCGGACCGTGTCGCCAGGGCGGCGGAATGGGCCTCGCGCCTGTCCTGGAAAGCGGACCTCCGCTATCGCCATGAGAATGTGGACCCGGAAGAGGCAGTGACCGACCAGGATCGCCAGCGCATACGCGCGCGCTTCGGCCTGACCGCAAAAATCAACGATACCGTTTCCACCACGCTGCAGCTCGCCACCAACGGCGGTAACAACGATCCGCGCTCGACCAACCAGACACTCGGTGAGGGCATGACGCGCAAGGGCGTCGCCATCGACCTCGCGTACGTGGAGTGGAAGCCGGTCAAGGGCCTGACACTGCTGGCCGGCAAGATGCCCCAGCCCTGGCAAAAGGTGCCGAGCCTGCTGTGGGACGGCGATATCACGCCGGAAGGTCTCGCCGTGAAATACGTGCGCGGGCCATTCTTCGCCAATGCCTTCGGGCATTACCTGTCGGAGCGCAGCACAGCCTCGGATGCCACGCTGATCGGCGGGCAGGTCGGCGCGGCCTTCAATATCGGCAGTGCGAAGCTGACGGGCGCCGTTGGCTACTACGACGTCGGCAGCGTGCAGGGAAAGATCACGACGGCGGGGACCGGTTGCACCGCGAATCCCGCGTTCTTCGGCGGGCCGCAGGGCAATACCACGGTGCTGGTCGGCACCTGCGCCACGCTCGCGAACGATTTCAACCTGCTCGAGGGCCTGCTGCAGGCGGACTTTACGATCGGCTCGCGACCCCTGGTCCTGTTCGGGCAGTACCTCGAGAACCGCGAGGCCCCGACACTCGACACCTTCTGGGCTGGCGGCTTCACATTCGGCCGCGCCAGCGCGCCGAAATCCTGGGAGTTCGGTTACCTGTACCAGTCGGTCGAGAAGGACTCGCAGTTCGGTCAATTCGCGGATTCCGACTTCGGCGGCGGCGTGACTGACACCGAGGGCAGCGTGCTGCGTATCGGCTTCGCCCCGGCACGGAACTGGCTGCTCAATGGGACCTACTTCATGAACGACCGCTTCGTGGATGCCCCGGGCGCCATCGAGCGCGAGTACGACCGCTACCAGATCGACCTGAACTACCGGTTCTAGGCGCGGGCGTGCCCGTCATGTCGCTGTCACATCGCGGCCGTATCGTGTGCACCAGCGATCCCGGGTTCGCCTGCGGATTCGAAGGAATGAATACAGTGGAAACAAGAGGTTAGGTGCGAACATGAAAGTCACTTCACTCGTGTCCGCAGCGTCGCTCGCGGTGGGCGGCGCTCTGCTCGCGACGCTGCCGGCCGATGCCGCCGCGCAGGTCATCAAGATCGACGGCTCGAGCACCGTGTTCCCGATCACCGAGGCCGTGGCCGAGGAATTCCAGATCCGGAAGCGCGGCAAGGTGCGCGTGACGGTCGGTATCTCGGGCACGGGCGGCGGCTTCAAGAAGTTCTGCCGCGGCGAAACCGACATCTCGAATGCATCGCGCCCGATCCTGACGGCGGAGATGGAAGCCTGCCGCACGGCCGGCATCCGCTACTACGAGCTGCCGATCGCCTACGATGCGCTGACCGTGGTCGTGAGCCCGGAGAACAACTGGGTCACCCAGCTCTCGATCGCGGAACTGAAAAAGATGTGGGAGCCGGCGGCGCAGGGCAAGGTCACGCGCTGGAGCCAGATCAATCCGACGTGGCCGAACCAGCCCCTGGCGCTGTTCGGGCCCGGCTCGGATTCGGGCACCTTCGATTACTTCACCGAGGCGGTGGTCGGCAAGGCGAAGTCCAGCCGCGGCGACTTCACCGGCAGCGAGGATGACAACGTGCTGGTGCAGGGCGTCGCGAACAACAAGCATTCGCTCGGCTATTTCGGTTACGCGTACTACGCGCCGAACCAGAGCCGGCTCAAGGCCGTGCCGATCGTCAACAAGGCCGGCAAGGGCGTCGGGCCTTCGTTCGAGAATGTCGTCAACGGCAGCTACGAGCCGCTGTCGCGGCCGATCTTCATCTACGTCAGCGAGAAGGCGGCACAGCGTCCGGAGGTGCGGGAGTTCGTCAATTACTATCTGCGCGACAGCAAGCCGCTGATCGAGGAAGTGAAATACGTGCCGCTGCCCGATCGGGCCTACGAGCTCGCCGCGCAGCATTTCAAGCAGGGCAAACTCGGCACCGGCTTTGGCGGCGTGCCGGAGGTCGGTCTCAAGGTCGAAGAGCTGCTGGCGCGCGAAGCCAGGCTCTGAGCCGGTTGCGAGGCACGGGCGCCGCCTTCAGCCTGTGCCGGGGCAAGTCGGGCGAGGAAGCATGAACGTCGCCGCGGAAAACTTGCGGGCCGGCGCCGCGCGCGGGCTGCGCCTGCGCAAGCTGCGCGACCGTATCGTCGAGGCGTTCCTGCTGCTGGCGGGACTGGTGGCCGTATTCACGACGCTCGCGATCGTCGCGGTGCTCGTGTACGAATCGCTGCCGTTCTTCGAGCATGTGTCGCTCGTGGATTTCCTGACCGACACGATGTGGACGCCGCTGTTCGCGGAGGCGCGCTACGGCATTCTCCCGCTGGTGGCCGGCACGCTGGTCACCACCTTGGTCGCGCTCGCGGTGGCGATTCCCGCGGGGACTGTCATCGCCATCTACCTGTCCGAGTTCGCGCCGTTCCGGATGCGCGAAGTGATCAAGCCGGCGCTCGAGCTGCTGGGGGCGGTGCCGACCGTGGTCTACGGCTACTTCGCGCTCCTGGTGGTGACGCCGGTTCTGCAGAAGCTGATCCCGGACCTGCCCGGCTTCAACATGCTTGCGGCGGGTCTCGTGATCGGCATCATGATCATTCCCTACGTGGCCTCAGTCAGCGAGGACGCCATGCGCGCGGTACCGAATTACATGCGCGAGGGCAGTTACGCGATGGGCGCCACGCGCTTCCAGACCGCCACGCGGGTGGTGGTGCCGGGTGCGCTCTCCGGCATTGCCGCGGCCTACATCCTGGGCATATCGCGGGCGGTGGGCGAGACCATGGTGGTCGCGGTCGCCGCCGGCCTGCAGCCCAACCTGACCTGGGACCCGACCGAGCCGGCAGCCACGATCACGGCGTTCATCGTGCAGGTGAGCCTCGGCGACCTGCCGCACGACAGCATCGGCTACCAGTCGATCTTCGCCGCCGGTCTCGTGCTCATGCTGATGACGCTGGTGTTCAACATCGCCGGCTTCTCGCTGACCCGGCGCTTCCGCCAGGCCTATTGAGATGCACGCCGCGACTGCCGTGACCAGCGACCGGATCCACACCGACGTCAGCCGGCGCAAGCTGCTGGACCAGGTCTTCGTCGTGGTCGGGCTGCTGATCATGTTCGGGGCACTCCTGGTGCTGATCGTGCTGTTCCTGGACCTGGTGCGCGACGGCGCGCCCAGGCTCAACTGGGATTTCCTGAACTCCTTCCCGTCGCGCAAAGCGGAGCGCGCCGGCATCCTGTCGGCCTGGGTCGGCACCTCGATGATCATGCTGGTGACGGCTGCGGTCACCATGCCCGTCGGGGTCGCGGCCGCCATCTACCTGGAGGAATACGCGCCGAAGAACTGGTTCACGGCGATCATCGAGATCAACGTGACCAATCTCGCGGGGGTGCCTTCCATCATCTACGGCCTGCTGGCGCTCGGGCTCTTTGTCTACCAGTTCAACCTCGGGCAGAGCGTCCTGACCGCCGGGCTCACGCTCTCGCTCCTGATCCTGCCGATCGTGATCGTGGCGACGCGCGAGGCGCTCAGGGCGGTGCCGCGCGCGATCCGCGAGGCGGCCTATGCGCTCGGTGCCACGCGTTGGGAAGTGACGGCGCATCACGTCATGCCGTACTCGATGGGCGGCATCCTGACCGGCATGATCATCGGCCTGTCGCGCGCGATCGGTGAGACTGCGCCCCTGATCACGATCGGCGCGCTGTCCTTCATCGCCTTCCTGCCGGAGTCGCCGTTCAAGTCCGAGTTTCCGTTCCTGTCCTTCGCCTGGCTGAAGGACGCGTTCACCGCCATGCCGATCCAGATGTTCAACTGGGTGTCGCGGCCCGATCCCGCATTCCAGGCCAATGCGGCCGCCGCAGGCGCGATCCTGCTCGGCATGACGCTCTTGATGAACGGCATCGCGATCTACGTGCGCTACCGCTTCCGCAAGAGGATCAACTGGTGAACACGCTGCAACCCGGATCGACCGAATCCCCGGCCCGGGCCGAAGCCATGGGAAATGGCGGGCTCGCGACGCCGCGACCCTCGGTCGATGTCTCGCGAGCGGCTTCGGCGGCGGACGAAGTGCTGGCACTGAAGTCGCGCGCCGAGGCGCTGTCCTTCTATTACGGCCAGGCTCAGGCGCTCAAGGACCTCAACATCGACATCCGCGAGAAGCGCGTCACGGCACTGATCGGTCCCTCCGGCTGCGGCAAGACCACCTTCCTGCGCTGCTTCAACCGCATGCACGACCTCACGCCGGGCACGCGCTACGAGGGCCGCATCGTCCTGTACCCGGACGATTTCAATCTGATCGCGCGCGAGGTGGATCCCATCGAGGTGCGCATGCGCATCGGCATGGTGTTCCAGAAGCCGAATCCCTTCCCGAAATCGATCTTCGAGAACGTGGCTTACGGCCTGCGCGTGCGCGGGATGCGTTCCACCGTGCGCCTGGAGGAGGAGGTGGAACAGGCGCTGCGCCGGGCGGCGCTGTGGGAGGAGGTCAAGGACCGGTTGCAGAGCTCGGGCCTGTCGTTGTCCGGCGGCCAGCAGCAGCGCCTGTGCATCGCGCGGGCGCTCGCGACCAATCCGGAGATCCTGCTGTTCGACGAGCCGACCTCGGCGCTCGACCCGATCGCCACCGCGCGCATCGAGGAGCTGATCGCGGAATTGCGCGACCAGGTCACCGTCATCATCGTGACCCACAACATGCAGCAGGCGGCGCGCGTGTCGGATTACACGGCCTTCATGTACCTCGGCGAGCTGATCGAGTTCGACAACACCAGCAAGCTGTTCACCAATCCGGCGCAGAAAGCGACCGAAGACTACATCACGGGCCGCTACGGCTGAGCCCGGCGCGAGGCGGCGTGAGCGAGGCGAACGAAGGACACACGTACCGGCCCTACGACGAGGCGCTCGCCGAGTTGCGCCGGCGCTCGCACGCGATGGGCGCCCTGGTCGCCGACCAGGTGCAGACCGCGGTGCACGCTTTGCTCGGGGCCGACCGCGAGGCGGCCGAGGCAGTGCTGGTGAACGAGCGCCGCATCAACGCCTGGCAGACCGGGATCGAGGCGGAAGTATTCGCGCTCCTGGCGCGGCGCGCCCCGGTCGCCAGCGACCTGCGCGCGGTGCTCGCCGTTTCGCGCGCCGTGACCGACCTCGAGCGTGCCGGTGACGAGTCGAAGAAGATCGCGCGCTTCGCGCTCGCGAGCGCCGGGCGCCGGAGCGGCGGGCCCTCGCGCCTGATGCACCGGCCGCTGCGCCACATGGCCGAGCTCGCCGCCGAGTCCATGCGCGTGGCGGTCGACGCCCTGGAACGCGGCGACCCGGGGGTCGCCCACGACGTCGCGCGGCTCGACCGCGAGCTCGACCTCGAATTCGAGGCCGCTCTGCGCCAGCTGATGACGGTCGCGATGGAACGCAGCCGGTTGCTGCGCCCGGTGTTCGATACGGTATTCGCGCTCAAGAGCCTGGAGCGGATCGGCGACCACGCCAAAAACGTCGCCGAGCATGCCGTGTTCCTGGCGAGCGGGGCCGACGTGCGCCACGCCGTACAACCCGGGCGCGATACGCCGGCCATCGAGACGCAGCATTGATTATGATGTCGGTCGGGCGCCGGCACAGCCGGCAGGAGTCGGGGCATGGAATCGGCTGACCTGGTCCAGCACACCTCGCGTCGCTTCAACGAGGACATGGAGCGCGTACGCACGCGCGTCCTGCAGATGGGCGGATTCGTCGAGCAGCAGCTCCAGCGCGCGGTGCAGGCACTCATCGACGGCGACAGCGCCCTCGGCGAGGAAGTGGCGCGGGACGACTACCGCGTCAACCAGATGGAAGTCGAGATCGACGAGGAAAGCGGGCGCATCATCGCCACGCGCCAGCCGACCGCCTCGGACCTGCGGGTCATGGTCGCAATCATCAAGACCATCACCGACCTCGAGCGGATCGGCGACGAGGTCGAGAAGATCGGCTACATCGCGGCACGGCTCGCGACCATGGAGAAGCCGCAGGACAACTATCGCGAGATCCGCCACCTCGGCCGGCTGGTGACCGAGATGGTGCACGATGCGCTGCACGCTTTCGCGCGGCTCGAGGCCGACGAGGCCTTCGAGGTCGCGCGCCGCGACCGCAAGGTGGACGAGGAATACGAGGCGATCCAGCGCCAGAACATCACCTTCATGATGGAGGACCCGCGTTCGATCCGGCGCGCGCTCGAAATCATGTGGGTGGTGCGCGCGCTCGAGCGCATCGGCGACCACGCCAAGAACATCTGCGAGTACACCGTGTACATGGTGCACGGCAAGGACATCCGGCACCTGTCGCTGGACGACGCCGAGCGTCAGATCCGCGATTTCGCGCGCGGACGCCGGGGCGGCTGATGCTGTCGCGGCGGGCGCTCAACGGGCTCGCCGCCGGGGCCTGCGCCGCGGCCGTCGCCTACGCCTTTTACGCCCAGTACGGTCAGGGCTTCACGCCCTGCCACCTCTGCATCTTCCAGCGCTTCACCGTGGCCGCCATGGCGGCGGCCTTCGCTGCGGCGGTGATTATCTCGGCGCCCGGCTGGCGCGGCACGCTGTCCGCGGCGCTCACGGGACTCGCCGGACTTGCCACGATCGCGACCGCCGGCCGGCATGTCTGGGTGCAGATGCAGCCGCCCGGCTCGGTCCCCGCCTGCGGTGCCGACCTCGACTTCATGCTCGAACTGTTCCCGCTCACCGAGGTGATCCTCAAGGTGTTCAAGGCGGGCGGCGAATGCGCCAAGGTCGACTGGACTTTCCTCGGACTCTCGATGCCGGCCTGGGTGCTCGCCTTCGCGCTGGTGGCGACGGTGCTCGGCGTCGGGAACAACCTGCGGCGGGACTGAGCGCCTTCAGGCCGGCGGCAGCAGCCGCTCGAGCGTGCCCGCAAGCGCCTGGTGCAGTGCATCGATTTCCTCGAGCGCGCAGCATTCGTCGATCTGATGGATGGTCCGGTTGGAGACGCCGAGCTCGACGATTTCTGCGCCCATCGGCGCGATGAAGCGCCCGTCCGAGGTGCCGCCGCCAGTGGTCGCCTGCGGGCGCCGCCCGCAGAGCGACTCCAGGGCATCCGAGACCGCCCCGGCCAGCCGCGCCGGCGGCGAGTAGAAGGGCAGACCGGCCTCGTACCAGTCGATGGTGTAGCGCAGGCCGTGCCGGTCGAGGATGCCGGCGACGGTCTGCTTGAGTCCTGCGAGCGTCTGCGCCGGCGACCAGCGCAGGTTGAAACGGGCAACCAGCTCGCCCGGGATGACATTGGGCGCTCCGGTCCCGGCATTCAGATTGCTGACCTGAAAGCTGGTCGGCTTGAAATGGCCGCTGCCCCGGTCCCAGTGCCGGGCGACCAGCTCGGCGAGCGCCGGGGCGAGGCGGTGGATCGGGTTGTCGGCGCGCTCCGGATAGGCGACGTGGCCCTGCACACCGTGGACCGTGAGCCTGGCCGACAGCGAGCCGCGGCGCCCGACGCGGATGTTGTCGCCGAAGCGCTCGAGACTCGATGGCTCGGCCAGCAGGCACCAGTCGATTCCCTGGCCGCGCTCCTGCAGCCACGCGACCACGCGGCGCGTCCCGTCCACCGACTGGCCTTCCTCGTCGCTGGTCACCAGGAAGGCGATCGCGCCGCGATGCGCCGGCCGCTGCCGCACGAACGCCTCGGTCGCCGTCACCATGGCCGCGAGGCCGCTCTTCATGTCGGCGACGCCGCGGCCGTAGAGCAGCCCTTCTCGGATCTCCGGCCGGAACGGGTCGCTGCGCCACTGCTCGAGCGGCCCGGTCGGCACCACGTCGGTATGACCGGCGAAGCACAGCACCGGCCCCGGTCCGCCGCGGCGCAGGGCCCAGAAATTGTCCACCTCGCCGAAGCGCAGGCGCGCGACTTCGAAGCCGAGAGGCGCCAGGCGCGCAACCAGCAGCTCCTGGCAGCCCGCATCCTCCGGGGTCACCGAGCGGCGTTCGACCAGGCGGGAGGTGAGCGCCACGGTGGGGGAGCATTCACTCATGCCGGAGGCTGCGGCTTGCAGTCTAGTCAACGGCCGGGTCTGCCACGAACGAGAACAAGGAATCGCCGGCCGCGATCGTCACATACTGCCGGCCATCGACTCCGTAACTGACCGGAGCGGCGTTGATCAGCCGCCCCAGATCGACTTGCCAGAGCAGGCGGCCGTTCGCCGAGCTCAGCGCATAGAAAACCGTGTGGTCCCCGACGAACAGCAGACCACCGTCCGTCGTCAGGATGCCGCCAATGGCGCCGTAGTCACGGCGTGCCGGCATCTCATGCTGCCAGACCAGGCTGCCCGACTCCGGTCGCAAGGCCTTGACGCCGGTGACGAGCGTCTCCGCGCCGCCGGACCACGCACTGCCGATCCACTGGTTCATTCCCTTCCTCGCGGGCAGCGCCTCCGGACCCCGGCCGTAGTAGACGCTGGGAGTGTCAAGATACGGAACGAAATACAGCTGATCCTTCGGGCTGTAGGACGACGGCCACCAATTCGCCGCGCCGCCCATGCCGGGCCACACCAGCGTTCCCTTCTCGGACGGGGCGGCCAGCGGGTCGGCGGTGACACGGCCATCGGGCGCCATGCGAAGCGCCCAGTTCTGCCGCGCAAAGGGCGTCACCTGTAGCACGGCGCCATTGGTCCGGTCCAGCACGTAGTAGAAGCCATTGCGATTGGCGGTCAGCAACAGCTTCCGGGTTACGCCATCGATCGTCGCGTCGACGAGAATCGGGGTCTGCGGTCCGCGATCGTGCACGTCATGCGGCGTGAACTGGAAATGCCAGACACGTTTCCCGGTCTCGACGTCCAGCGCGACCACGGCGTTCGTGAACAGGTTGTCGCCTTCGCGCACCGAGCCGAGCGAATCCGGCGAGGGATTGCCGACGCCCCAGTACAGGAGTCCGAGTGCGGGATCGAAACTCCCGGTCACCCAGGTGGGTCCACCTCCTGTCTTCCACGAATCCCCGGCCCAGGTCTCGTTGCCGAACTGGCCGGGCCCCGGGATCGTGTCGAAGCGCCATAGTCGCTTGCCGGTATCGGCCGCGTAGGCATCGAGGAATCCCCGGATGCCGTACTCGCCACCGGAGACTCCAACCACCACCTTGCCGCGCAGGGCCAGGGGCGCCACCGTGATCGTGTAACCGTCCCGATAGTCGGCGACCTGCGTTTCCCAGACGAGCTCGCCCGTTGCGGCATCGATCGCCTTCAACATCCCGTGCAGCGCGCCGACGAAGACGCGTCCGCCCCAGACCGCCAGACCCCGGTTCACGCGCCCGCAGCAGGCGGGCACCTCATCCGGCACCGACACTTCGTGGTGCCAGAGGGTGCGGCCCGTGGTCGCGTCGATCGCCCAGACGTCGCTCGGTGGTGTCGTCAGGTACATCACGCCGCCGACCAGGATCGGCGTCGCCTCGAAATGCTGGTCGCCAACCTGGAACTGCCTGGTCCAGGCCAGCCGGATGCGGTCTGCGCGCTCGACCGTCATGATGCGGAGCGGCGAATGCCGCCAGCCCAGGTAGTTGCCGGAGTACGTGAGCCATTCTCCGCGTCCGGCAGCGCCGCCCTCGATGTCGGCCGCGGTCACGTCGACGCCCGGAGCCGCTTCCCGGTCCGTCCGGGTTGCGGTGGCCGACTGGTTCCGGCTCAAGAGCAAATGCGCGACGACGCGCCAGCGGTCGGTCGCCGCGAGCTGCAATGCGGGCATCGAAGTGCCGGGTATGCCGTCGCGTATGGTCCGATACAGGGCCCAATCGCTGTCGCCGCGCACCAGGCGATGATCGATCAGGTTGGGGCCCTTGCCGCCACGCGCATCCGCGCCATGGCAGGCTGCGCAATTCTGGCGAAACAGCTCCCCGCCCGCGCGCAAGTCGTCTGGCGACGTATGAGGATTGCGGATCACCGCGTACGGGTTCGGGTTTTCCGTCAGGGGCTCGACCCAGAACGGCGAGCCCGGCGACAGCATCTCCAGAAGCTCACCCCACTCGATGTCGGCAAGCTGGCCGGTGGCACGCATGGCGAGCACTTGCGCACGCCATGACAGCGATGGAACGAGGAAGACCGCCGCGATTGCAGCAACGACCAGCGCGGCAATGATGCCAATGATGATGCGCACGAGGGAGAATCAGGCGCGGGACCGAGACACGGCGACGGGTATTATAGCAACGAAGTCGGTCGGGTCCGGGCTGGCGTGGAACGAATCGTCATTGGCGCAGCAGCTCGTTGACTGAAGTCTTGGCGCGCGTGGCCGCGTCCACGCGCTTGACGATGACCGCGCAATTGAGCGAGTGGCTGTCGTCGGCCGCGGGCAGGCTGCCGGGCACGACCACCGCGCCGGCCGGCACACGGCCGTAGCTGATGGCGCGGGTCTCACGGTCGTAGATGCGGGTGCTTGCGCCGAGGAAGACGCCCATCGAGAGCACCGCGCCGCGCTCGACGATGACGCCCTCGACCACCTCGGAGCGCGCGCCGATGAAGCAATCGTCCTCGATGATGGTGGGACGGGCCTGCAGGGGTTCCAGCACGCCGCCGATGCCGACGCCGCCGGACAGGTGCACGTTGCGCCCGATCTGAGCGCAGGAGCCGACCGTCGCCCAGGTATCCACCATCGTGCCGGCGCCGACCCAGGCGCCGGTGTTGACGAAGCAGGGCATCAGGACCGCGTCGCGGGCCACGTGCGCGCCCGCGCGCACGATCGCGCCCGGCACGATGCGCGCCCCGTCCTCGCGGAAGCGCGCGTCGTCATAAGCCGAATACTTGAGCGGCAGCTTGTCGAAGTAGCGGTGCACTCCTGCATCCTGCACGGCCAGGTCGTGGGTGCGGAACCACAGCAGCACCGCCTTCTTCAGCCATTCGTGCACCTGCCATCCGTCGCGGCCCGGCTCCGCGACCCGCAGCTGGCCGCCACCGAGGAGCGCCAGGCAGTCGTGGAGGGCGGCCGTGAGCTCGCGCGGCGTCGTGGCGGGCGAAAGCGTCGAACGCGCCTCGTAATGGCGCTCGACCACGGCGCGCAGGGTGGCGTGCGCGCTCAGGCGGCCGCCTCGCGCGGGCCGAGCGCGCGCTGCATCGCGTCCGCGAGCGCGGCGCGACGGCTCTCGTCGAGCAGCCGGCCATGCTCGTCGGTGACGTAGAAGACGTCCTCGGCACGCTCGCCGACGGTCATGATCTTGGCGCCGTGCAGGTCGATGCGCTCGTCCCACAGCACCTTGCCGATCTCGGACAAGAGCCCAGGCCGGTCGCCGGCGATCACCTCGAGGATGGTGCGGCCGTTGTCCGTATCGTCGCTGAAACTGACCTGGGTCGGCGTGCTGAACATCCGTACCTGGCGCGGCATCCGGCGCGTGACCGCAGGCGCCGCGCCGCCGTGTTCCGCGAGCGCCTGCAGCAGGCGGCGCTCGATCGCCGCCATGCGCTGACGGTCGGTGATCGGCAGGCCCGAGTCTTCGAGCACGACATAGCTGTCGAGGCTGCCGCGGTCCTCGGTCGGCGTGATGCGGGCGTCCTGGATGCTGAGCCCCATCTGGTCGAGCGCAGCGGTCGCACGCGCAAAGGCATGCGCGCGTCCGCGCGTATAGACCAGCACCACGGTGGCGCCGCCGTGCCCGGGGCGGTGTTCGACCGCGACCACGGCGTCGGCGGCGTCCGGCACGCGCGCGGCGAGGCGCTCCGTGTGCCAGGCGACCTCGGCGGCGGAGTGGCGCAGGAAATAAGTATCGCTCAGCGTCGCCCACAAGCGGCCCACCGCATCCTCCGCCACGCCGGCCTCCGCCAGGAGCTCGCGCGCCCGCGCCTGGGTCTCGGCGATCAGCTGCTCGCGGTCGATCGGCTGCTCGAGACCGCGCCGCAGCGCCTGCTTGACCCGCTCGTAAAGCTCGTCGAACAGCGTCGCCTTCCACGAGTTCCAGAGTTTCGGATTGGTGCCGCGCACGTCGGCGACCGTGAGCGTGTAGAGGTAGTCGAGGCGCACCTGGTCGCCGACCTCGCGGGCGAATGCGGTGATCACCTGCGGATCGGCGATGTCCTGTTTCTGGGCCGTGACCGACAGCTTGAGATGGTGGCGCACGAGCCAGGCCACCAGACGCGCGTCGTAGCGCGACAATCCCTGCTCCAGGCAGAAAGCCTCCGCATCGACGGCGCCGAGCTCGGAATGGTCGCCGCCGCGGCCCTTGGCGATGTCGTGAAAGATCGCGGCCAGGTAGGCGAGCTCCGGACTGGGCAGGGCGCGGAAGATCTGCGCCAGCTTCGGGAACTCGTGATCGTAGCGCTCGAGCGCGAAGCGCCGCAGGTTGCTGACCACAAACAGGGTGTGGGCATCGACCGTCCAGGCATGGAACAGGTCGTATTGCATGCGGCCGACGATGCGGCCGAAAGCCGGAATGTAGCGGCCGAGTACGCCGTACAGGTTCATGCGCCGGAGCTCGTGGGTGACGCCCGCGGGCGCCCGCAGGATCTCGAGGAACAGGCGATGGTGGCGCGGGTTCTGCCGGAATTCCTCGTCGATCAGCCACAGGCTCTCGGTGACCAGGCGCATGGTGCTTGCGCGCACGCCCTTCAGGCGCGGGTTCTGCTGCAGCACGAGGAAAAGCTCCAGGAGCCCCGAGGGCGAGCGCGCGAAGGCGTCGGGCGCGGTGACCTCGAGATACTCGTCGCGCTCCTGGAACTGGCGCGACAGCGGGACCGCGGGCGCGTCGCGGTCGGAAAGGATTTCCTCGCGGAAATGCTGCAGCAGGAGCTCGTTGAGCCAGCTCACGTACATCGCCGTGCGGTAGTAGCGCTGCATGAACTGCTCGACCGCGAGCGTGTAGCTCGCGTCCTCGTAGCCGAACTCGCGTGCCAGCCGTGACTGGTAGTCGAACAGCAGACGGTCCTCGCGCCGCCCGGTCAGGAGGTGCAGCGCGAAGCGCACGCGCCACAGCCAGGCCTGGGCGGCCTCGAGCTGCACCAGCTCGCGCGGCGTCAGGAACCCGTGCGCGGCCAGTTGCGGCAAGGTGTCGGCGCCGAAATGACGCTTGGCGACCCAGGCGATGGTCTGCAGATCGCGCAGGCCGCCCGGACCCTGCTTGACGTTGGGCTCGAGGTTGTAAGCCGTGTCGTGGAAGCGGTGGTGACGCTCGGACTGCTCGGTCACCTTGGCATCGAAGAAGTCGCGCGAGGACCAGAGCCGGTCCGGAGTGAGGGCCCTGCGCATCGCCGCGAATAACGACTCCTGGCCGGCCAGCAGACGGGTCTCGAACAGGGCGGTCGCGACGCTGATGTCGGCCTGCGCTTCGCGCTGGCAGTCGTCGATGGTGCGGACGCTGTGGCCGGTCTCGAGCCCGATGTCCCAGAGGAAGGTCAGGAAACGCTCGAGGGCGGCCACCACGTCCGGATGCTCGCCCGCGGGCAGGAGCACCATGACATCCACGTCGGAGCAGGGCAGGAGCTCGCCGCGGCCGTAACCGCCGACCGCGACCAGCGCGAGCGGCGCGGCGACCCGGCCCGCGTGCAACTGCCAGGCGTGCACGACGATCGCGTCCACCAGCCGCGCGCGGTCGCGCACCAGCATCTCGACCGGTTCTTCGCCGTTGAAGCGCCGGGCGAGGTCGCGGTCGCCGTCCGCGAGTGCGGCACGCAGGTCGCGCACCGGGTCGGTGGCCGCGGCGAGGCGCGGCGCGATCGCATCGAGATAGGCCCAGTGCGGCCGGACGGGCGTCGCGGTGCCCGGCGGCGGGTCCTGCGATTCGCGAGGCGCGCCGGGCACGTTCAGCCTGCGGCGCGGTCGGCCGCACCGAGCGTCAGGACCTCGTAGCCGCCGGTGGTCACGAGCACGGTGTGCTCCCATTGCGCCGACAGGGAATGGTCCTTGGTCACGACGGTCCATCCGTCGCCCAGCAGCTTCACATGGCGGCGGCCGGCGTTGACCATGGGCTCGACGGTGAAAGTCATCCCGGGTTCGAGCCGCAGGCCGGTGGCGGGCTCGCCGTAATGAAGCACCTGCGGATCCTCGTGGAACACGCGGCCGATGCCATGGCCGCAATACTCGCGCACAACCGAGTAGCCCTGCGACTCCACATATTGCTGAATCGTATGACCGAGGTCGCCGAGCCGCTGGCCCGGCGCCACCGTGCGGATGCCGCGCCAGAGCGCCTCGAAGGCGACCGCGCACAGGCGCCGGGCCTGCACCGAGCATGCCCCGACCTGGAACATGCGGCTGGTATCGCCGTGATAGCCATCCTTGATGACGGTCACGTCCACGTTGACGATGTCGCCATTCTTCAGCACCCGCTCGCCCGGAATCCCGTGGCACACGACGTGGTTGACCGAGGTGCAGATGGACTTCGGAAATCCCTTGTAATTCAAGGGCGCAGGGATCGCCTGCTGGACCTTGACGATATGGTCGTGGCAGAGGCGGTCGAGTTCCCCGGTCGTCACCCCGGCGACCACGCGGGGCGCGATCATGTCGAGCACCTCCGCGGCCAGGCGCCCGGCCATCCGCATCGCCTGCTGCTCGGCGCCGGACTTGATCGATACGCGGGTCTCACTGGACATCAGCATGGCGGGGTCCCGGACATCTATCCCATTGTTTCCACGGGATAAAGATGGTATAAAGCGCGGCGTTTTTTCTCAACCAAATCCACACGCGCATCGTCACGTGCGGCTGGGTGCCGGGCTTCGGTCCGGTTGCCGCATGCGGATACGCGGAGGGCTAACCCGAAAGGAGTGATCATGGCCAGCCTGTCCATGAGGCAGATGCTTGAGGCGGGGGTCCATTTCGGCCATCAGACCCGCTTCTGGAACCCGAAGATGGCCCCGTACATCTTCGGCGAACGCAACAAGATCCACATCATCAATCTGGAGCGGACGCTGCCGCTCTATCACGAGGCCTCGACCTTCGTGCGCGGTGTGGTCGCGGACGGCGGCAAGGTGCTGTTCGTCGGCACCAAGCGCAGCGCCCGCGACGCGATTCAGGCCGAAGCGACGCGCTGCGGCATGCCCTACGTGAACCAGCGCTGGCTGGGCGGGATGCTCACGAACTTCAAGACCATCCGCCAGTCGATCAAGCGCCTGCAGGAACTCGAGGAGCTGCGCGACTCGGGCGCACTCGAGCGCCGCAACAAGAAGGAGGCGCAGGCGCTCCGGCGCGAGATGGACAAGCTGATGCGCAGCCTCGGCGGCATCAAGGAGATGAGCGCGCTGCCCGATGCGATCTTCGTGGTGGACGTCGGTCACGAGGAGATCGCGGTGCACGAGGCGAAGAAGCTCGGCGTGCCGGTGGTCGCCGTGGTCGACAGCAACTGCTCGCCGGACGGCATCGACTACGTGATCCCCGGCAATGACGACGCGATGAAGGCGATCCAGCTCTATGCCGCGGGCATCGCGGATGCGGTGCTGGACGGCAAGGCGGCGGTGCCGACCGTGCCCGCGGGCGAGGACGAATTCGTGGAGCTCGACGAGACCGGACAGCCGCGCCGCAAGAGCGCCGGCCGCGGCACGCGCAAGCCGGCGAGCGTGCGCCGCAAGCACACCGGGCGCGCGCGCGTGGCGGCCGAGACGGCATCCGCGGCGACCATGCCGGTCCCCGGCACGGAGGAGCCGGCGCCGGCGCCGGCGCCAGCGCCGGCTGCTGAAGCGCCCGAGGAGGAAGCCGATCTAGTGGACACACCAGCTACGCCGGAAGTGCCGCGCGCGAAGCCCGCGGTGCGCCGGCGCCCCGGATCGCGCAAGTCGGACAAGAACGGGGACTGAGCCATGACGATCACGGCGGATTCGGTCAAGACCCTGCGCGAGCGCACCGGCGCCGGCATGATGGAATGCAAGAAGGCCCTGATCGAGACCGGTGGCGACCTCGATGCGGCGGCCGAGCTCATGCGCAAGGCCGGCCTCGCGAAGGCGGACAAGAAGGCGGCGCGCACCGCGGCCGAGGGCGCAGTCGCCGTCGCCCGTAGCGCCGACGGCCGCAGCGCAGCGCTGGTCGAGGTCAATTGCGAGACCGATTTCGTCGCGCGCCAGCCCGAATTCCAGGCCTTTGCGGCTGCGGTCGCCGAAGCCGCGCTGGGCGCTGCCGCGGAGGACTCCGGCGCGCCCGGCAGGCTCCCGCTCGCGGGCGGCAGGAGCGTGGACGATGCGCGCCGCGAGCTGATCGCGCGCATCGGCGAGAACATCACGGTGCGCCGCGCCGGGCGCGTGCGCGCCACCGGCCAGGTCGGCAGCTACGTTCACGGCATCCGCATCGGCACGCTGGTAGGCGTCGCGGGCGGGGATGCCGCGCTTGCCAAGGACCTGGCCATGCACGTGGCTGCCGCCAACCCGCAGTTCCTGCGGCCCGAGGACGTGCCCCCGGCGACGGTCGCCAAGGAGCGCGAGATCCTGATGGCCCAGGCGGCCACCGAGGGCAAGCCCGCCAACATCATCGAGAAGATGGTCGAAGGCCGGCTGCGCAAGTACCTGGCGGAGATCTGCCTGACCGGGCAGCCCTTCGTGAAGGACCCGGACACGAGCATCGGCAAGCTGCTGCAGCAGGCGGGAGCCACGGTCAGCGGCTTCCTGCGCTTCGAGGTGGGAGAGGGAATCGAGAAGAAGCAGGCCGACTTTGCCGCCGAGGTGATGGCGCAGGTCAAGGCCGCCGAGGGACGGCGCTGACGTTAAGATGGTGGCGGGTCCCGGAATCCGGGCCCGGCACCCGGTAGGGGGTTCGGGATGGCGGACATGCAGGCCCGCAAAACGCTCACGCGCATCCTGCTGAAGATCAGCGGCGAGGCGCTCTTGGGGGCCGCCGATTACGGCATCGATCCGGCGGTGCTGAAGCGCGTCGCCGGCGAGATCCAGGACGTCGCGGCCCGTGGCGTGCAGGTCGCGGTGGTGATCGGCGGCGGCAACATCTTCCGCGGCGCGGGTCTGGCCCGGGCCGGCATGGACCGCGTCACCGCGGACCACATGGGCATGCTGGCGACCGTGATGAATGCGCTCGCGCTGCAGGACGCGCTGGAATCCCTGGGGCTCCACGCGCGCGTGATGTCGGCGGTGCGCGTGCAGGAAGTCTGCGAGGACTACATCCGCCGGCGCGCTGTGCGGCACCTGGAGAAGGGCCGCTGCGTGATCTTCGCGGCCGGCACCGGCAACCCGTTCTTCACCACCGATACGGCGGCCTCGCTGCGCGCGATCGAGATCGGCGCGGACATACTGCTGAAAGCCACCAAGGTGAATGGCATCTACGATGACGACCCGGCACGCAACCCGAAGGCCGGGCGCTATCGCGCCCTGTCTTTCGACAAGGTGCTCGACGATCGCCTGGGCGTGATGGACGCCACCGCGATCGTCATGTGCCGCGACAACGGGCTGCCGGTCCGGGTCTTCAACCTGATGAACGAGGGCGACCTGATCCGCATCGTCGACGGCGAGGACGTCGGCACGCTGGTAGCGAACGGGCTGTAGCCGGCGGCGAGGAGAGGGGCATGCAGGACAAGATGAGCAAAGACGCGATCCAGCGCATGGGCAAGTGCGTCGCGCAGCTCAAGGACCACTACCGCAAGATGCGCACCGGCCGCGCCAACACCGGCCTGCTCGACGGCATCAAGGTCGACTACTACGGCAGCGAGGTACCGCTGAACCAGGTGGCGAGCATCATTGTCGAGGATTCGCGCACTCTGGCGGTCTCGCCCTGGGACAAGTCGGCCGTGTCGGCCGTCGAGAAAGCGATCCTCAAATCCGATCTCGGGCTGACGCCCAACACCGCCGGCCAGGTGATCCGCCTGCCGCTGCCGCCGATGACCGAGGAGCGGCGCCGGGAGCTTACCAAGGTCGCCAAACACGAGGCCGAGAATGCGAGGGTCGCGGTGCGCGGCGTGCGCCACGATCTGATGAACGAGCTCCGGGAGATGCTCAAGGAGCGGAAGGTGTCCGAGGACGACCACCGCCGCGCGCAGGAAGAAATCCAGAAGCTCACCGACCGGCACGTGCACGACATCGACGCGGTGCTGGCCGAGAAAGAAAAAGAGCTGCTGCAGGTCTGAGATGAGCCCAACCGCCAGCAGCTCCGGCAGCGGCCCGGTGCCGCGCCATGTCGCCGTCATCATGGACGGCAATGGCCGCTGGGCCGAACAGCGCGCCCTGCCGCGCGCCGCCGGCCACCGCGCCGGCGCCAAGGCAGTGCGCACCACGGTCGAGCAGTCGGTGCGCCACGGTATCGCGGCGCTGACGCTGTTCGCCTTCTCGAGCGAGAACTGGCGCCGCCCGGCGGACGAAGTGGGCGTGCTGATGCAGCTGTTTCTCGAGTCGCTCGATCGCGAAGTCGCCGAGCTCGACGCCAATGGCGTGCGGCTGCGCTTCATCGGCGAACGGGAGCGGCTTACCCCGGCGCTGGTCGAACGGATGACGGCCGCCGAAGCGCGCACCGCGCGCCGGGAGCGGCTCGATCTCGTGATTGCGGTCGCATACGGCGGTCGCTGGGACCTGGTGCAGGCGGCGCGCGGGCTCGCCACCGATGCGGCGGCCGGCCGGCTCGATCCCGGCGCGATCGGTGAAGAGGCGCTGGCCGCGCGTCTGGCGACCGCCGGCAGGGTGGCGCCCGATCTCTTCATCCGCACCGGCGGCGAGCGGCGCATCAGCAACTTCCTGCTGTGGGATCTGGCGTACACCGAGCTCTGGTTCACCGACACCTTGTGGCCTGATTTCGACGAGGCCGGCTACGCGGCGGCGCTCGCCGATTTCGCCGGGCGCCAGCGCCGCTTCGGGCGCACCTCGGCGCAGGTCAAGGCGGTCTGATGCTCGGCACGCGCGTCTGGACCGCGGTCGGCCTGGTTCTGGTGCTCGCGCTGGTCCTGTTCGTGCTCCCCGAGCCGGTCGCGATCGGCTCGCTCGCCGTCCTCATCCTCGCCGGCGCCTGGGAGTGGTCCGCGCTCGCCGGCTTCTCGCAGGGGGCGGCACGGGCGGGCTACGTGCTCGCCTGCGGCGCGGCGATGTGTGGCTTGTGGCTCGCGACCGGCGACGCCGGCGGTTTCGAACGTGCGATGGTCGTGACCATGGCCGGGTGGATGCCACTGTTCGGCTGGATCCTGTTCGCTCCGCGCCGGAGCCTGCCTGCGCTCGCGGCCATCGCCGGCCTGTGGGCCCTGGCGCCAACCTGGCTTGCGCTCGCGCGGCTGTACCAGCAGGAGCAGGGCGAACTCCTGGTCATCTTTGCGCTCCTGCTCGCCTGGTTCGCGGACATCGGCGCTTACTTCGCGGGGCGGCGCTTCGGGCGGCTGCCGCTCGCTCCCGTCGTCAGCCCCAACAAAACCTGGGAAGGCGTGCTCGGCGGTCTAGCCGGCGGGCTCGTGATCGCGTTCGCGGCACTGGCCTGGCTCGAGCTGCCGCCGCTCGCCTTCCTGTCGCTGTGCATCGCGGCGGTGCTGGCCTCGGTCGTGGGCGATCTGCTCGAGAGCATGTTCAAGCGCCAGCGCGGCTTCAAGGACAGCGGCAGCCTCTTGCCGGGTCACGGCGGCATCCTCGACCGCATCGACAGCCTGACGGCTTCGGTGCCGCTGCTCGCGCTGGGCCTGGGCTGGCTCGGGGTGCTGGCATGAAGGGGCTCGCGGTCCTCGGCTCCACCGGGACGGTCGGCGAGAGCACGCTCGCGGTGGCGGCGGCGCATCCGGAGCGCTTCCGGGTCGTCGCGCTCGCCGCGCGCGGCAACGACGAGTTGCTCTACCGCCAGTGCGAGCGGCACCGGCCCGAGCTCGCGGCGATGCTCGAGCCCGCAGCGGCCGCGCGACTCGCCGCGCGCCTGCGCGCGGGCGGCTTGCGCACGCAAGTGCTGGCGGGCGCTGAGGCGCTCCTGACCGTGGCCAGGATGCCGCAGGCGGAACTCGTGATGGCGGCGATCGTCGGTGCGGCGGGGCTCGCGCCGACGCTCGCGGCCGCCGCGGCAGGCAAGCAGCTCCTGCTCGCCAACAAGGAATCCCTGGTGCTCGCGGGACCGCTCCTGGTCGAGGCGGCGCGGCGCGCCGGCACGCGCATCCTGCCGATCGACAGCGAGCACAACGCCGTGTTCCAGTGCCTGCCGCCACGGGCGGCGGAGGCGCGCGCGCCCGGCGTGCGCCGCATCGTGCTGACCGCCTCCGGCGGGCCATTCCTGCGCGCGCGGCGCGAGGAACTGGCCGCGGTCACGCCCGAGCAGGCGATGGCGCACCCCAACTGGCGCATGGGCCCGAAGATTTCCGTGGACTCGGCGACGCTGATGAACAAGGGCCTGGAGCTGATCGAGGCCTGCCACCTGTTCGCGCTCACGCCCGACGAGGTCGCGGTCGTGATCCATCCGCAAAGCATCGTGCACTCGCTGGTCGAGTATCAGGACGGCTCGATGCTGGCCTCCCTGTCGCAGCCGGACATGCGCGTGCCCATCGCCCATGCGCTCGGCTGGCCCGAGCGCATCGCCTCGGGGGCGGCCGCGCTGGACCTCGTGCAGGTTGGAAGGTTATCGTTCGAAGCACCTGATCTGGAAAGGTTTCCGTGCCTCGCTCTGGCGGGGCAGGCGGCCCGCGCCGGCGGCTCGGCACCGGCCGTCCTGAACGCGGCGAACGAGGTGGCGGTGGCCGCTTTCCTGGCGCGGCGGCTGAACTTTGCCGGGATCGCGGGGGTCATTGAGAGCGTGTTGCAGCGGCACGAGACCGGCCCGGTGAGCAGCCTGGAAGACGCCCTGGCGGCAGATGCCTGGGCGCGCCGGCGCGCCGAGTCCCTGCTGACGGCGCCGCGGGCGGCCGGCGCATGAGTCTCGCGGTCGTGGTGTCCATCGCGGCATTCATCGTCGCGATCGGTGTGCTGGTGTCAGTGCACGAATTCGGCCATTACTGGCTCGCGCGGCGCCTCGGCTTCAAGGTGCTCCGTTACTCGATCGGCTTCGGCAAGCCGCTCTGGACCCGCATCGGCAGCGACGCGGACCGGATCGAATACGTGCTGGCGGCGATCCCGCTCGGCGGATACGTGCGCCTGCTCGACGAGCGCGAAGGACCGCTGCCGCCGGGCCAGGAGCACCGTGCCTTCAACCGGCGGCCGCCGCTCGCGCGCATCGCCGTCCTGCTGGCCGGTCCCGCCGCCAATTTCCTGTTCGCGGTCCTGGCTTACTGGCTGCTGTTCATCCAGGGCGTGCCCGGGCTCAAGCCGGTGGTGGGCGAGGTGGCCGCAGGCTCGCTCGCAGCACGGGCCGGGCTCCTGCGCGAGGACGAGATCCTCGCAGTCGGCGGCGAGCCCGCGGGCACGCATCAGGCGGCGACGCTCGGCATGCTCGAGCAGCTGGTCGCGGACGGGGGCGTCACGCTCGAGGTCAAGGGCGGCGACGGTCGGGCGCGCCGCCTGCGGATCGAAGTGCCGCCGCCGGATCGTCGCCGGCTCACCGAGCCCGGCGAGCTGATGCGCGGGCTCGGTTTCCGGTACTGGTATCCGCCCCAGCCGCTGGTGATCGGCGAACTGACGCCAGGTGAACCGGCCGAGCGCGCGGGCCTCCGGGCGGGCGACCGCATCCTCGAAGTGGACGGCGTCGGGATTGCGGACTACGCGCAGTTCGTGACCCTGATCCGCGAGCGTCCGCAGCAGAAGACGCGCATCCTCGTGCTGCGCGGCGGCAGCCGCGTCGACTTCGAGCTGGTGCCGAACGCCGTGGCGGAGGACGGGCGCACGGTCGGAAAAATCGGCCTCGGCGTCGCGCGCGATACGACGGTCGAGTTTCCGGCTCACATGCAGATGACCGAGCGTTACGGGCCGCTGGCGGCCATCCCGCCCGCGCTGCGCGAGACCTGGAAGATGACCGCTACGACCGTGCGCTTCCTGTGGCGCATGGTGACGGGTGAAGTGTCGGCGAAGAACATCTCGGGACCGATCAACATCGCCCAATATGCCGGCATCACGGCGTCGGAAGGATTCATCTACTACCTCGGGTTCCTGGCGCTCGTTTCGATTTCACTCGCCGTGCTCAACCTGCTGCCGGTGCCGGTGCTCGACGGCGGCCAGATCGCCTTCCAGCTGGTCGAGATGGTGAAGGGCTCGCCGCTGTCCCTGCAGACCCAGGTGCTGGGCCAGAAGGTGGGCATCGCGATGCTGGTCGCGCTGATGGGGCTCGCGTTCTACAACGACATCTCGCGGTTCTTCGGCTGAGCGCGCAGGGAGCCACGGCATGCTTCGAACCCTGATCGGCGCCATCCTGCTCGCGCATGCGACCGCCGCCCTCGGCCAGGACGAAGGCGCGTTCGTGGTCGGCGACATCCGCGTGGAAGGCCTGCAGCGGATCTCGGAGGGCACGATTTACAACTACCTGCCGGTCAACATCGGCGACCGGCTCGACCAGCGCCGCATCCAGGAAGCCATCCGCGCCCTGTTCGGCACCGGGTTCTTCAGCGACATCGAGCTGCGGCGCGACGGCGCGACGCTGGTGGTGGTCGTGCTCGAGCGCCCGTCGATCGAGAGCTTCGAGATCACCGGCAACAAGGACATCAAGACCGAGGACCTGCAGAAATCGCTGCGCTCGGTGGGGCTGGCAACGGGCAAGACCTTCGACCGCTCGGTGCTCGAGGAGGTCGAGAGCTACCTGACCGACCAGTACTTCAGCCGCGGCAAGTATGCGGTCCGCATCGACACCAAGGTCGACGAGGTACCCGGCAACAAGGTGCGGATTCGCATCGAGGTGACCGAAGGCAAGCGCGCGCGGATCCGGCAGATCAATGTGGTCGGCAACCACGTCTATGACGACGAGGAGCTGCTCGAGCAGTTCGAGCTGCAGACACCCGGCTGGCTGTCGTGGTACCGCCAGGACGACCGCTACTCGCGCGAGTCGCTGCAGGGCGACCTCGAGAAGCTGCAGTCGTACTACCAGGACCGCGGCTACGCGAATTTCGACATCGAGTCGACCCAGGTCGCGATCGCGCCGGAGAAGGACGACATCTTCATCACCATCAACGTGCGCGAAGGCGAGGTCTACAAGGTCGGCGAGGTCAAGCTCGCCGGCACGATGAAAGTGCCGGAAGAGCAGTTGCGCCAGCTGCTGCTGGTTCGGAAAGGACAGACCTACTCGCGCAAGATGATCACGCAGACCCAGGAGCTGCTGTCGTACCGGCTGGGCGTCGAGGGCTATGCCTTCGCCAAGATCGACCCGGTGCCGCAGGCTGACGAGACGGCGAAGACGGTGGATCTCACCTTCTTCATCGATCCGGGCAGCCGCGCCTATGTGCGGCGCATCAACTTCATCAACACCAGCGCGATCGACGACGAGGTGCTGCGCCGCGAAATGCGCCAGTTGGAGGGATCGTACCTTTCGAACGCCCTGCTCGAGCGCTCCAAGGAGCGGCTCCAGCGACTGCCCTACATCGAGAAGGTCGAATTCGAGACCAAGCCGGTGCCGGGCACGCCGGACCTGGTCGACGTCGACTTCGACATCAAGGAGGGCCTGCCCGGGCAGTTCAGCGGCGGCATCGGCTACTCCGAATCGCAATCGTTCCTGCTGAACGGCAGCTTCGTGCACTCGAACTTCATGGGCTCGGGTGAGCGGCTCGCGGTCGAGCTCCTGTCCGGGCGCTTCTCGCAGTCCTACACGATCTCGCATACCAGTCCATACCGCACGGCGGACGGTCTGTCGCGCACCGTCGGACTGCAATTCCGCGACATCACGCAGTTCGTCTCCGCCGCGTCCGACTTCTCGACCCAAACCATGTCCGCCTCGCTCGAGTACGGCTACCCGATCACCGAATTCCAGGGGCTGCGTTTCGGCGTGATCGCTCAGCAGTCGGACCTGATCGTCAGCCCGAATGGCAGCGCGCCGGAGGCGGTCGAGTGGGTGCGCAACAATGGCAACCCCTACACGCGCACGATCGAGAACCAGGTGCCGGACGGGTCCGATCCGGACACCGATCCGGACATCATCACAAGCACGCTGTTCGGCACCAAGTTCAACAGCTACGAGCTGGTCACCGGCTGGTTCTTCGACTCGCGCAACCGGGCGATCTTCGCCGACCGCGGCATGCGCCACTCGCTCTCGCTGGCGGCGGCGGCACCCGGCAGCGAGGTCGAGTACTACGTTTTCAACTATGAGTATCTGCAGCTGATTCCGATCTGGCGGCAATGGACGGTCGCGTTGACCGCGGAGATCGGCTGGGGTGACGCGCTCGGCAAGAAGACCACCGCACTGCCGCCCTATCGCCAGTACTTCGCCGGCGGTCCGGACACCGTGCGCGGCTACGCCGAGAGCCGGCTCGGTCCCAAGGACGGATTCGGCAATCCCTACGGCGGTAACATGAAGGTGATCGGGCGCGCGGAGCTGCTGTTCCCGGTGCCGGACAAGTGGCGCGCGAGCACGCGCATCAGCGCATTCTTCGACATCGGCAACGTGTTCTCGCAAGGCATGGGCATCAACTTCGTCGGCCAGGACGGGCGGACGCCCGTGGACTACGAGTTCGATTACAATGAGCTCAAGCAATCCGCCGGCATCGCCGTGCAGTGGATGGCCCCGCTCGGCATCTTCCGGTTCAGCTACGGCATCCCGCTGAACGCGTTCAAGGGCGACGGCATCCGCTACCCGGACGAGACGGAGGAGTTCCAGTTTTCCATCGGTTCCGCATTCTGATACCCGAGGCTAGATGATTCCCATGACCAGGATTTCCGTCACCGGCGCGCTCGCGCTCGCCGCACTCCTCTGTGCGGTCCAGCCGGCAATGGCCGCAGAGCTCAAGATCGGCTACGTCAACTTCGGTCGCCTGCTGGAGGAGTCGCCGCAGGCCAAGGACGCGCAGCAGCGGCTCGAAGGCGAGTTCCTGCCGCGCCAGCGCGAAGTCGCCGCCCAGCAGAAGTCGCTGGAGGAGAAGCGTGAAAAGCTCAAGCGCGACGCCGCGGTGATGGCGGAAGCCGACCGCGTCAGGTCCGAGCGCGAGGTGCGCGACCTCGAGGTCAACCTGCAGCGCCGCTTCAACGAGCTGCAAGAGGACCTGAACCTGCGCCGCAACGAGGAGGTCGGCCGCATGCAGCGCTCGCTGCTGGCCGAGGTGCAGGCCTACGCGCGCGCCAATGGATACCAGCTCGTGGTCAGCGAAGGCGTGCTGTTCGCCGCCGAGGCGGTGGACATCACACCGCAGGTCATCGCGGCGCTCAAGGCCAAGGCGCCTGCGCCAGCCGCGCCGCCCAGGACCTGAGCCGGGGCGGCACCCCGGGGAGCGCCGCCATGGCGATCACGCTCGGCGAGATTGCGGTCCGCTTCGGGCTCGAACTCGCCGGCGATCCCGGGGAGACCGTGCAAGGCGTGGCCGCGCTCGCGGCCGCGGGCCCCGGCCAGCTCACTTTCTGCACCGGCGCCAGATACCGGCGCGAGCTCGCCGCTGCGCGCGCGACCGCGGTCGTGCTGCCGCCGGAGCTGGCCGCGGAATGCCCGGTCGCGGCACTGGTCGCCGCGCGGCCCTACGCGAGTTACGCCCGCATCGCCGCCCTGCTCAATCCGCCGCCGCGCGTGGTCGCGGGCCGCGATTCGAGCGCGCGCATCGCCGAGGGCGCCTCGGTCGCCGCGAGCGCCTGGGTCGGCCCGTACGCGATCGTGGCAGCGGGCGCGACGGTCGGCAAGCGCTGCTCGATCGGCGCCCATTGCGTGATCGAGGAGGGCGCACGGCTCGGCGACGATTGCCGCCTGCACCCCGGCGTCACGGTGTGCCGCGGCGTGCGCGTCGGGGCGCGCTGTGTCCTGAAGCCGGGCGCGGTCGTCGGCAGCGACGGCTTCGGATTCGCGCCGGACGCCGACGGCTACGTCAAGGTGCCGCACCTCGGCTCGCTGGTCGTCGGCGACGACGTCGAGATCGGCGCCAACACGACGGTGGACCGCGGCACGATCGACGACACCGTCATCGAGGACGGCGTCAAGCTGGACAACCAGGTGCAGGTCGGCCATAACTGCCGCATCGGCGCGCACTCCGTGGTCGCGGGATGCGTGGGGATTTCCGGCAGCAGCAGCATCGGCCGGCGCTGCATGATCGGCGGCGCGGTGGGCATCGCCGGCCATCTCGAGATCGGCGACGATGTGGTCGTCACCGGGTATTCGCTGGTGACGCATTCGCTCCCCGGGCCCGGCACCTATTCGTCGGGCATGCCGGCGATCGCGGCCGCGGACTGGCGCCGGGCGGTGGCCCGGCTGCATCGCCTGGATTCGGAGCGGCGCCGGCCAGGCAGGGGGAAGGGCGGATGAGCGAAGGTTTCGCGATGGACATCCAGGCGGTGCTCGCGCAACTGCCGCACCGGTACCCGTTCCTGCTGGTCGACCGCGTGATCGAATGCGTGCCCGGCAAGCGCATCGAGGCATTCAAGAATGTCACGGTCAACGAGCCCTTTTTCCCCGGCCACTTTCCCGGCCGCCCGACCATGCCGGGCGTCATGATTCTCGAGGCGCTGGCGCAGGCCGCGGGCATCCTGGCCTTCAAAACCGCCGGCGTGGTGCCCGACGACCGGTCGCGTTTCTACTTCGTCGGCATCGACGACGCACGCTTCAGGAAGCCCGTGGTGCCGGGCGACCGGCTCGTGCTCAAGGCGACGCTGGAACGCGCGATCCGCGGGATCTGGAAATTCGCAACGGTCGCCGAGGTGGCGGGAGAGGAAGTCGCCTCGGCCACGATGATGGTCGCGCCGGAGATCAAGCCTTGATCGACCCGCGCGCGATCGTCGCACCGGATGCCGAGATCGCCGAGGGGGCCGAGATCGGCGCCTACACCGTGATCGGGGCGGGCGTCCGGATCGGCGCCGGCAGCTGGATCGGCCCGCACGCCGTCATCAACGGACCGACCTCGCTCGGCCGCGACAACAAGGTGTTCCAGTTCGCCTCGGTGGGCGACGCGCCGCAGGACAAGAAGTACCAGGGGGAAGCCACGCGGCTCGAGGTCGGCGACCGCAACGTGTTCCGCGAGTTCTGCTCGATCAACCGCGGCACGGCCGGGGGCCGCGGCATCACGCGGATCGGCAGCGATTGCCTGTTCATGGCTTACTCGCACGTCGCGCATGACTGCGTGGTGGGCGACCACGTCGTGATGTCGAACTGCACGGCGCTCGCCGGTCACGTGGAGCTCGGCGACTGGGTGATCCTGTCCGGCTATGCCGGCGTGCACCAGTTCTGCAAGGTCGGGGCGCACGCCTTCCTCGCCAACAATGCGGCGGTGACGCGCGACGTTCCGCCGTACTTGCTGGTGGCCGGCAGCCCGGCGGAGCCCAAGGGTGTCAACAGCGAGGGCCTCAAGCGGCGCGGCTTCGACGCCGCCCAGATCGCGAACATCAAGAGCGCCTACCGCCTGTTCTACCGCTCCGGCCTCAAGCTCGCGGAAGCCGCGGAGCAGCTGCGTTCGATGGCCGCGGCCCAGGCCGAGCTCGCACCCTTCGTGGAGTTCCTGGCCGCCAGCGAGCGCAGCATCATCCGCTGATGGCTGCGGCACGCCCGCTCACGATCGGCGTGGTCGCCGGCGAATCCTCCGGGGACAACCTGGGCGCCGCGCTGATCCGCGCGATCCGCGCGCGCGCGCCGGCCACTCGCTTCGTGGGCGTCGCCGGGCCGGCGATGCGCCAGGCCGGTTGCGAGGCCGTCGCGGCCTCCTCGGAGCTCGCCGTGATGGGATTGTTCGAGGTGCTGCACCACCTGCCACGGCTGCTGGCGCTGCGCCGTCACGTACGCGCCGAACTGCTCGCCCTGCGGCCCGATGCCTTCGTCGGGATCGACGCGCCCGAGTTCAACCTGAACCTGGCGCCGGCACTGCACGCGGCCGGGATCCGCACCGTGCAGTACGTGAGCCCGCAGGTATGGGCCTGGCGGCGCGGCCGGGCAAGGCGGATGGCGGCCTTCCTCGATCTCGTGCTGTGTCTGCTGCCCTTCGAGCGCGAGGTCTACGAAGAGGTCGGACTGGCGTCGATCTTCATCGGCCATCCGCTCGCCGATCAGCTGCCGCTCGAGCCAGATCGCACCGCGGCGCGCCGCGAGCTCGGCATCGACCCGGCAGCGACGCTCGTCGCCGTGCTGCCGGGCAGCCGCGCGGGCGAAGTGAGCCGGCTGGCCGCCGATTTTGCGGGCGCGATCGCCTGGCTCGCCTCGCGTCAACCCGGGCTCTGCTATGCCGCTGCCTTCGCGGACGGCGGTACGCGTGCGATCTTCGAGGCCGCGCTGGGGCGGCATGCGGCGGGCGTTCCCGTGGCTCTGCATGCGGGCCGCGCCCGCGAGCTCCTGACCGCCGCGAATGTCGCGATCGTCGCCTCCGGCACGGCGACGCTCGAGACGCTCCTGTGCAAACGGCCGATGGTGGTCGCCTACCGCCTCGGCCGGCTGACGGCATTTGCGCTGCGCGGACTCGGGCTGCTGAAGGTCGCGCACTTCGCGCAGCCCAACCTGCTCGCAGGCCGGCGCGTCGTGCCGGAGCTGGCACAGGCGGAAGTCACGCCCGAGCGGCTGGGTCGCGAAGTGGCGCGCTGGCTCGAGCATCCTGACGAAGTCGCGAGTCTGGCGGCGCAGTTCGGTGCCATCCATCGCCAGTTGCGCCAGGGGGCCAGCGAGCGGGCCGCGGAGGCGATCCTCGCGCTCGCCGCAGGGCCGCGCCGTTGAGCGCTGCGAGGCCCATGCTCGTCAGCAAGCCGGCCGGCCTCGTGGCGGGCGTGGATGAGGCCGGGCGGGGACCGCTCGCCGGGCCGGTGGTCGCCGCTGCCGTGATTCTGGACCGCCGGCGACCCATCGCGGGCCTACGCGATTCCAAGGCGCTCCCGCCGGCGCGACGCGAAGCGCTCGCCATTCTGATCCGTGCCCGGGCGCTCGCCTGGTCGGTGGGCTGGGCCGATGCCTGCGAGATCGACGTCCTCGACGTGCTGCAGGCGAGTCTGCTGGCCATGCGCCGCGCGCTCCTGGGGCTCAGTCTCGCCCCGGCCCGGGTCCTGGTGGACGGCAGGCATTGCCCTTCGGTCGCGAGGCTGGGCTATGCCTGTGCGGCGGAAGCCCTGGTCCGGGGCGACGCGCGGGTCGCCGAGATCAGCGCCGCGTCGATCCTTGCCAAGCAGAGCCGCGATGCCTGGATGCTCTCTGCCGCGCCCGCTTACCCCGGTTATGGCTTCGAGCGTCACAAGGGCTACCCGACGCCCGAGCACTTGCGCGGACTCTCGCAGCGCGGCGCCTGCCGCCTGCACCGGCTGAGCTTCGCGCCGGTAAGATTCGCCCATGCGACAGGCTGATGCAGGCGGCGTGGACGGCTTCGTCCACCTGAGACTTCATACCGAGTATTCGCTGGTCGACGGCATCGTGCGCGTGCCACGCCTGATGCGCGCGGTCGCGAACGCCGGCATGCCGGCTGTCGCCCTGACCGACCACGGCAACCTGTTCGCGATGGTCAAGTTCCACCGCGAAGCGGAGCGCCAGGGACTGAAGCCTGTGATCGGCGCAGACCTGTGGCTGGCCGAGCCTGGCGAGCGCGACGAGCCCTCGCGCCTGACGCTGCTGGCGCAGGGCCCGGAGGGCTTCCGCAACCTGACCAGGCTGGTGTCGCGCAGCTACTTGGAGGGACAGGAGCGCGGCCGGCCGCTGCTTGAGCGCAGCTGGCTCGACCGCGACAGCACCGCCGGCCTGATCGCGCTTTCGGGTGCGGGCGAGGGCGACCTCGGGCGCGCGCTCCTGGCGCGCCGCGGTACCGAGGCGCGCGCGCTGCTCGCGGACTGGACCGCGCTCTTCGGAGATCGCTACTACCTCGAAGTACAGCGCACCGGCCGCGCCGGTGACGAGGAGCATGTCGCGGCGGTCCTCGAGCTGGTCGCGGAAACGCCGGCGCCCGTGGTTGCGACCAATGACGTGCGCTTCCTGGAAGCAGGCGAGTTCGAGGCGCACGAGGCGCGGGTCTGCATCCACGGCGGCTGGCGCCTCGACGACCCCGGGCGGCCCCGGCGGTACTCGCCCGAGCAGTACCTGAAGAGCGCCGCGCAGATGCGCCGGCTGTTCGCGGACCTGCCGGAAGCGATCGACAATTCGGTCGAAATCGCGCGCCGCTGCTCGCTGCCGCTCTCGCCCGGGCGCGTCTTCCTGCCGGCCTTCGCGGTTCCGGCAGGCTGCACGCCGCAGGGGGAATTGCGGCGCCTGGCCGGTCTCGGGCTCGCGGTGCGGCTGGCGCAGGCGGGCGCCGCGGCGGGCCTCGATCCCGCGGCCTACCGGCAACGCCTCGACGACGAGCTCGCGGTCATCTGCACGATGGGTTTCGAGGGTTACTTCCTGGTGGTCGCAGATTTCATCCGCTGGGCGCGCGCGGAACAGGTGCCGGTCGGCCCGGGCCGCGGCTCCGGCGCCGGCTCGCTGGTGGCGTGGTCGCTCGGCATCACCGACCTCGATCCGCTGCGCCACGAGCTCCTGTTCGAGCGCTTCCTGAATCCCGAGCGCGTGTCGATGCCGGATTTCGACATCGACTTCTGCATGGAGCAGCGTGACCGCGTGATCGACTACGTGGCGGATCGCTACGGGCGCGACCGCGTGTCGCAGATCATCACCTTCGGCTCACTGGCGGCGCGCGCCGTGGTGCGCGACGTCGGCCGCGTGCAGGGGCTGCCCTACGGATTCGTGGACGGGGTCGCCAAGCTGATCCCGTTCGAGCTCGGCATCACGCTGGCCGACGCGCTCGAGAAGGAGCCGGAACTGGCGCGGCGCTATCGCGAAGAGGACGAGGTAGGCGACCTCATCGATCTCGCGCGACAGCTCGAAGGGCTCGCGCGCAACGCCGGCACCCACGCCGGCGGGGTCGTGATCGCGCCTTCACCACTCACCGACTTCACGGCGCTGTACTCGGAAGCGGGCGGGGGCGGCCTGGTCACCCAGTTCGACAAGGACGACGTCGAGCAGGTGGGCCTCGTGAAGTTCGACTTCCTCGGCCTGCGCACGCTCACGATCATCGACCGGACCCTGCGTACGATCAATGCCGCACGTGCCCAGGCGGGGGAGCCTGCGCTCGACTTCGCCGCGCTGCCGCTCGACGACCCCGACACCTACCGGCTGCTGAAATCCTGCCGCACGACTGCGGTGTTCCAGCTGGAGTCGCGCGGCATGCGCGACCTGGTGCGCAAGCTGCAGCCCGACTGCTTCGACGACATCGTCGCGCTGGTGGCGCTGTTCCGGCCCGGGCCGCTGCAGTCGGGCATGGTGGACGACTTCATCGCGCGCAAGCACGGCCGCATCAGCGGCCCGATCGACTACCTGCACCCGAGCCTGGCGGGCATCCTGAAGCCGACCTACGGGGTCATCCTGTACCAGGAGCAGGTGATGCAGATCGCGCAAACGCTCGCCGGCTACACGCTGGGCGGCGCCGACCTGCTGCGGCGCGCGATGGGCAAGAAGCTGCCCGCGGAGATGGCTGCGCAGCGCTCGGTATTCGTCGAGGGCGCGGCGGCGCGCGGCGTGCCCGCCGGCCGCGCCGGGCAGATCTTCGACCTGATCGAAAAGTTCGCCGGCTACGGCTTCAACAAGTCGCATTCGGTGGCCTACGGTCTGCTCGCGTACCAGACCGCCTGGCTCAAGGCTCATTACCCGGAAGCTTTCATGGCCGCGGTGCTGTCCTCCGACATGGAGCACACCGACAAAGTCGTCTCCTTCATCGACGAATGCGCAGGTCTAGGCATCGAGGTGCTGCCGCCCGACGTCAGTCATTCCGGTTTCGCCTTCACGGTGGCGGGCCCGGGCAGCATCCGCTACGGGCTCGGCGCGGTGAAAGGCGTGGGCGAGGGGGCGGTCGCCGCGATCGTCGCGGAGCGCGAGCGCAGCGGCGCATTCCGCGGGCTCGCCGACCTGTGCCGGCGCGTGGACCTCAAGCAGGCCGGCCGGCGTACGCTCGAAGCGATGGTGAAGGCGGGCTGCCTCGACGGCTTCCAGCAGAACCGCGCCACGCTGATGAACGCGCTCCCCGCCGCGCTGCAGCTCGGCGAGCAGCGCACGCGTGCGGTCGCGGCCGGCCAGGACGACCTGTTCGGCGGCGTATCGGCGCCGGCCGGCGGCGAGACGCCGACCGCACTCGACCTGGCCGCCGTGCCGGACTGGCCGCCGGCGCAGCGGCTGGCCGGCGAGCGTGAAACGCTCGGGCTCTATCTGACCGGCCACCCGATCGCGGAAGTGGAGGCGGAGTTGCGTCAGCTGGCGCCGCTCTGCATCGCCGAGCTCGGCGGTCCGCGGCCGGGACCGGAGGCGCGCGGCGCGCCCGCGCGCAATGTGACGGTCGCGGGCCTCGTCATGGAGATCCGCCGGCGCGGTCCGCGCATGACGCTCCTGCTCGACGACAAAAGCGGGCGCATCGAGGTGAGCCTGTTCGACGACGTCTGGCAGCTGCACCGGGCGGTCATCGCGAAGGACGCAATCCTGGTGGTGGAAGGCCAGCTGCGCTTCGACGAGTTCATCGAGGACTGGCGCATCAACGCCCGGCGGCTGACGCCGATCGATGCGCTGCGCGAGCGCGAGGCGCGCCGGCTGCTGATCCGGCTGCCGCACAGCGGCGGCGCCGAGCGACTGCTCGAGCGGCTGGAACAGGCGCTGCGTCCCTGCCGCGGCGGCAGCTGCGGGGTCGCCGTGCAGTACATCGGCGACGGGGCGCGCGCGACGCTCGCGCTGCCGGAGGAATGGTCGGTGCGGCCGACGCGCGCGCTGCTCGAGGAGCTCGGCGCGCTGGTCGGGCGCGACGCGATCCGGGTCACGTACGGCCCGCGCGCGGACTGAGCCGGCCGCTGCCACTATACTGCCGGCATGGCGCTGCAATTCCTGGATTTCGAGCAGCCGATCGCCGAGCTCGAGGCGAAGATCGAGGAGCTGCGCTTCCTCGGCAACGATTCCGAGCTGAACATCGCCGATGAGATCGAAAAGCTGCGCGCCAAGAGCCGCGCGCTCACGACCAGCATCTTTGCGAGCCTGACGCCCTGGCAGATCACGCAGCTCGCGCGGCACCCGCAGCGGCCCTACACGCTCGACTACGTGCCGCTGGTCTTCACCGAGTTCCAGGAGCTGCACGGCGACCGCATGTACGCGGACGACCAGGCGATCGTCGGGGGGCTGGCGCGGCTCGGCGGCAAACCGGTCATGGTGATCGGCCAGCAGAAGGGCCGGGACACCAAGGAGCGCGTGCGCCGCAACTACGGCATGCCGAAGCCCGAGGGATACCGCAAGGCGCGCCGGCTGATGAAGACCGCGGAGCGCTTCCGCCTGCCGCTGGTGACACTGATCGACACGCCCGGCGCCTACCCCGGGGTCGGCTCCGAGGAACGCAACCAGAGCGAGGCGATCGCGCGCAACCTGTTCGACATGGCGCGGCTCGAGGTGCCGGTCGTCAGCTGCGTGATCGGCGAGGGCGGGTCGGGCGGCGCGCTCGCGATCGGCGTCTGCGACCGCCTGCTGATGCTCCAGTACAGCGTGTACTCGGTGATCTCACCGGAAGGCTGCGCATCCATCCTCTGGAAGAGCGCGGACCGGCGCGAGCTGTCGGCCGAGGCGATGGGTATCACGGCGGAGCGCCTGTCGCGCCTCGACCTGGTCGACGAGGTCATTCCGGAGCCGCTGGGCGGCGCGCACCGCGAGCCCCAGGCGATGGCGGAGCGGCTGCGCGAGGCACTGGCGCGCCAGCTCGGCGTGCTCACGGCCATGCCGGCTCCGGCGCTCCTCGCCGAACGGCAGCGCCGGCTGCGCGGTTTCGGGGTCTTCGGCGGCGCCTGAGATGCCTTTCGGGGCGGAACGCCTCGCGGACGCGCTCGCGGCACTCGATCCGGACTGGCGCACCGCGGCCTGCTGCGTCGCGCTCTCCGGTGGGCCGGATTCGGCGGCAATGGTCCACGCGCTCGCCGCGCTGCGCGAAGCGGGCCGAGTGCGCGCCTTCCGCGCGGTGCACGTGGATCACGGCTTGCACGCCGAGTCCGCGATCTGGGCACGGCGCTGTCATGAGCTGTGCGAGTCCCTGCGCGTGCCGTTGCAGACGCTCGGCATCGCGGTCGCGATGCCGCCGGGCGACAGCCTGGAAGCGGCGGCGCGCGGCGCGCGCTACGCAGCGCTCGCAAAGCTGCTGCAGCCCGGCGAATGGCTGCTCACCGCGCATCACCGGGACGACCAGCTCGAAACCGTGCTGATCCAGCTGCTGCGCGGGTCCGGCGTCGCCGGTCTCGCCGGCATGCCGACGCGCGCCCGATTCGGGCCGGGATGGCACGGCCGGCCGCTGCTCGACGTGGACCGCGCGGAGCTCGCCACTTATGCACGCCAGCAGGGAATCGAGGTCGTGCAGGACCCGAGCAATGCCGACCCTCGCTTCGATCGCGGCTGGCTGCGCACGCAGGTACTGCCGGCGCTGTTCGCGCGCTGGCCGGCGGCCGCGGCCACCGTCGGGCGCAGCGCCCGGCACCTGGCGCAGGCCGCGCGACTGCTCGCGGCGCTCGCGGAAGCGGACGCGGCCGCCGTGCTCGACGAGGGACGCCTGGCCGTCGAAGAACTGCGGCGCCTGCCGAGGGAACGGCAGGCGAATCTGCTGCGTTGGTGGATCCGGTCGCGCGGCCTCAGGCCGCCGCCGGCGGCGCGTCTGGATGCAGTGCTGGAAGGTGTTCTCGACGCGCGGCGCGACGCCCGGCCGCTGGTGCGCTGGGGCGGCGGCGAGATCCGCCGTTACCGCGATCGTCTGTACGCGCTTGCGACGCTGATGGACCGGGAGGCGGAGAATCTGGCTATCGCGGAACCCGCGGGTACCTGTGTCGAGCTCGGGCACGGCCTCGGGCGGCTGCGGCTGGTACCGGGTCACGGCGCCGGCCTGCGTACACCGCTCGGGGGTGCCGTGGAGCTGCGCTTCCGCGGCGGCGGCGAATCGATCCGCCCGCACGCCGCGCGCCCGCGCAAGCGCCTCAAGGACCTGTGCCAGGAGGCCGGTGTCGTGCCGTGGATGCGCGGGCGCCTGCCGCTCGTCTACGTCGGGGGCCGGCTGGCCGCGGTCGCGGACCTGTGGGTCGACACGGAATTCGCGGCGGCGCCGGCCGAGGCCTCGCTGCTGCCCGTCTGGGAGCAGCGACCGCCGCTGTTCTAGTCGCGCGCCGCGCGCTTCAGCGCCAGCATTCCGCCGTGCTGTCGGATCCGCCCGAGTCCTGCGCCAAGCGGATGCCGCGGTCGGTCACGCTGAACGTGCGACATTCGGTGTCCTGGAACTGATTCTGACCCGCAATCGCAGTCGCCGTGACCGTAAAGTTCGTCGCGTTCTGAGGCGTCGGGATGGCGAGCTGGTACCACCCGTTTTTGCTGGTGGCCGGCGACTGTACTACGCCGGCCGCGCAGTCGGTGGCGGCGCCCAGTCCGCCGCCGTAGTTGTTGCACTGGAGGTAGTGCTTTTCCTGCGCGGTGGCGAGGGCGAGCAGGGCATCCTTCGCGTCGGAGCGCTGGCTGCGCATCACGTAGGCGCGATACGAGGGGATCGCGACCGACGCGAGGATGCCGACGATGATGACGACCACGATCAGCTCGATCAACGTGACGCCGCGCTGCTGATGACGATTGCTCATGGTGGCCTCAGTTCACGCCGGTCTGGCGCCAGAAGGTGCGCACCGGATCGGCGGTGAATCCCGGGGGACCCCGTTCGAGGCCGACGAGACCATGCGCACTCACATCGTCGCAACCCGGGCCGACGCAATTGTCGCCGGGGCCCAGAAATACCCAGACGACCTCAGGTGCAATGCCGCCCTGCGACAGCTCGCTGTCGCGGTCGTCCGCAGAATCCGGCGGGTCGGCCGGGTTCTCGCGGTCGTAGACCGGGGCGCCGGTGTAGGCGCTGACCGAGTACAGCCGGTTGATGCCGACGCCGGGCGCGCACGAAGTACTGCGTGCCGTGGAGACCGAGTTCGGCTCGTAGGTCGTGAAGTGGATGACACTCTGGACCGTCCGCGCCTCCGCCAGCGACTTCTCACCCGTCCAGGCGCCACCGGAGCGGCGGAGGTCGAGGCGCCAGCCGGAAGCGCCCGGCGGAATCACCGGCGCGATGTCGTCCGTGATGTCGAGCAGGTTGACGTCCGCCTCCGTGATCGGCGTGATCGCGTCATACTGGCTCTGCGACAGGCGGGCGAACGGCCGGTGATCGCGCAGGCTGTAGAAACGGTCCTGCGCGTCCAGGTTGAGCGGGTGGCCGCGATAGCCGGAGCCCAGCGCGATGTTGAGCCAGGTGCGCCCGCCGGCACTCAGGATCGAGACGTCCGGCGTGTTGTAGAAGCGCCGCGTGGTGTCGGGCGGGTGCGTGGACAGGTGCGCGTTGCCGAGTGAGGCGAATACGCCGCCGGTGACGAGGTTGGCACGATTCGCGCCGTTGTTGATGTCGAAGCGCCAGACGCGTCCGCCCATGTCGGCCGCGTACATGCGCTCGGCATAGCCGTCGCCGGACAGGTCGAGCACGCGCACGTCGCCCGGAATCGAATGCGTCATGGACGCGTGGCGCAGATCGGCGCCGGTGTCGCTCGAGTGGGCGGCGTACCAGAGCAGGTTACCGGACAGCGCGTCCACCATGAACAGCTGGTTGCCGATCGTATCGACCGCATACGGCCCGTTCTCCTGGACCGTGTCGTAGCCGCCGCCGAACACCAGCACGTACTGTTGCGTGTTCTGGGTGGCGCCCGCGATGTTGACGCGCGTGACCACTGGCGTGGACCAGCTCTGACCGGCATTGGGCAGGCGCCTGAGGCCCAGCTCATTCGGGCCGATCTTCCACATCAGGATCGGATTGTTGCGGTCGGTCACGTTGAGCCCGAACAGCTCGTGGCCACCCATGCGCATGCCGAAGAAGAGATAGACGCGCTCGCCGAGCGCAGGCTCGATCACGCCGTTATTGTTGACCTCGTGGCGCAGGGCTCGAATGTTGCCGTCCAGGCCATAGATGCGGTCGGTCACCCCGTCGTTGACGTACATGTCGCGCGCGCGCCCCAGGAGCTGCGCGGGCATGAAGGCCCACAGCTCGGCGCCGGTCACGGCATCGACTGCGTGCAGGTAGCCCTCATTGGTCACCGCGTACAGTACGCCGTCACGCGGATCCGGCGCCAGGACCGTGCCGCCATAGATCACGGTCGCCGGTCGTCCGTGCATGGGATCGCCCATGCGCTGGCGCGTGTCGGTCGTGGCACCGTCGCCGTCTTCGTCAGCGACGTCGGCGCCGCGCAGCCAGTTGATGAGCGCATCGCGGCCGGGGGGCTCTGCGGCGCCGAGGCCGAGCATCGCGTTCGTGATCGCCGCGTTACTGGTCACGACCGCGTTGGCGGTCGCGGTGAGCGCCGGGTTGGCGGCCAGATTGCTGAAGACCCGGCGCTGGGCCGGAGCCGGCAGCAGGTTCGCCACGCCGCCGAGGCGCACATCGTCGCCGTCGACGACCGCCGACCAGAAACTCTGGGCGGTGGTGCGGAAGAATCCGGTCGAGAACTCGACCGCGGGCGCCTGGTTCGCGTCCAGAATCGTGCCGTCCACACCGAGTTCGTACTTCTTGACATTGCCGAGCCAGTTGTAAGTCTCGCTCGGGCGGAACACCGTCACATACAAATCGTTCAGGTTCTGCGTGCGGTTGAAGGCGTTGACCGAAACGGCAGGCGACGTGAACGAGGTATTGAAGGCCAGGATGTTGCGCACGATCTGGGTGAGCACGGTCGAGAGAGTGGCTGTGTCGCTCGCCTCGTAGAATACGCCGCCGGCGGCCGCCGCAGTGTTGCGCAGTTGGGCCGAGCCGCTGACTTCCGGGCCGAAGCCGATGGTATAGGTGGTGACGTTCTGCAGGCCGGCGAGCGAGGGTCGCATGTCGGTCTGGTAAATGTACTGCGCGATCTCCTCGAGGCAGCGTCCGTCGCCGCTACCGGCGCAGCTTCCGCCGATCAGGGACTGGATCGCGGTGTTCGCGCTGTTGTCCGAGGTCGGGATGCCGTCGGTCAGCAGGACGATGAAGTTGCGCTGGCAGGATTCCGCCAGCGGGCTCTGGTAGAGGTTGTCGGAAGGCGCAGCCTGGCGCGAGCTCGCGATGCTCGGCAGCGGGGAGCTGGGCGAGGTGCGCGAGCGGCTGCCGTAATTCCAGCTCGAGCCGCTGAGGTACAGGTAGGCCTCGTACATGGACTCGGACAGCGGCGTGCAGCCGTCGGCGTTGAGCGCCGCGATATCGGACTTCATGGCGCCTGCATTGGCCCCCACCGGCCCGATCTCCCGCAGCACCATGCCGCCCTCTGCCGTCGCGGTATTGCTGCAGCTGTCATTGGTATTATTGCTGAAGCGCATCAGGCCGAGATTGACGTTGTCCGAGACCGCCAGCTGGTCGATGGTGCGGATGGCCACGTCCTGCATGATTTCGAGACGCGTCTGCGTGATGGTGCTCGCATTGCGCAGCCAGTTGAGGTAGTTGGCGGAGTAGAAAACGTAGCTGTTGTTGGCGCCGTTCGCGCTCCAGGTGATCTGCTGCGAAGGCAGCAGGGTCCAGGGACCCAGGAGCAGCGTATCCGCCGCCCACAGGCGCAGCGGATCGAGGCCGCTGCCATGCACGCCGGCGTCGGCGCGGCATTCGACCCAGACCGAGTTGCCGGTGTTGCCGTTGATCGAGCGCCAGCGGGGACCGGCCCCGCGCCACTGCGCGGCGCGGTCCGCGATGTAGTAGCCGGCAGCAGCCATCGCCTGCACGCCGGCATCGCATTTGAATGCGACCCGCGGGAAGGAATTGCTGCTGGTGCAATTCGGCGGGTTATTCGAGTTGCTGCCCTGCACGAAGTACACGCGATTCGGGTCGCAGGAACCCGGGTAGGTGGTCGCCGGGTTGAAGGGCACCTGCGTCACCACATCCGTGTCCATGGAGCCGGAGGTGTCCATGATGAACAGGATGTTCGGGCGCTGGGCGGTGACCACATTGGCGGCCCCGGTGAAGATCTCGCTGTCGTCCGCGAGCGCGGGGACGGCGAGCGCCAGCAACGCCGAGGCGGCGGCCAGACGGAAGGGACGCGTGACTGTCGTGTTCATGGCAGTGCACTCACTTGGCAGCCGCGGCCAGACGCAGGCGCGTCAGGGTGCGGTCGCCGGGACGGTAGAAGAGGTACAGGCGCGTGTTGCCCCTGGCCGCGGCTTCACGCAGCTGGGCATAAGGCACCGGCTGCTTGCCGATGTAGTAACGGGTCCGGGCATCGAAGCTCAGGCGCACCGACGGGCAGCCGCGGCATTGACTCGCGAGCAGGCTGCCGCCGGCGGCACCGGGCAGATTCACGAGGTCCGTGCCCGATTCCAGGCATTCCTCGACGGCCTTGAGCGGCGGCGCGGCCAGGGACCAGACCGGCGCGGACGCGACGATCAGGGCTGCGAGGATGCGTACCGGCAGTGTGGCGCGGCAGCGCGCTGATTCGATGGGTACTGGACTGCGCATGGCGGTGCTCCTAGCAGGGCGAAATGATGGTGTCGTCCGGGCCGACCACATAGAAACCCTGGAAATGCTGTGCGGCGGCGTTATCGGGGCCCGTGCCCGTCGCATTGACCTGGAAGTGCAATGCGCTGAACTGCCCCGTCACGCCCATACTCATCCCCTGCATGCCGGTGCCCATCATGACCGTGCAGACGTAGGCCAGCTGATAGGCATAGGTATCGTTGACCGCGTTGGGGTTCGCGGTCGCCGGCTGGATTTCCGGGACGCTGGTGCTGATGATCGGATTGGCGAGCGCGTTCTCGATCCCGACCTCGGCAGACTGGAATGCGCGTTCCTGGCTCTGCGTATTGCGCACCATGCGCAGCTCCATCGTGGCGGTGAACACGCCGGACACCGCCAGTATGGTCAGGACCAGCAGCAGGATCAGGCCGACGACCAGCGCAGCGCCGCGCTGGCCCCGGGGGAACGCGTGCTTGCTCTGCAGGGTGTTCATCGCCGCGCGTTCCTCAGGGCAATCGTTTTGGTGATCAGCACGCGCCGGAACGCGTCGTTCGGCGTGAGCGCCGCGGCACCGGTGCGGCTGGCATAGTCGTAAGTGCGGGTGTCGCTGAACGCGAGCTCCGGCTGCTCGGCGCGCACCAGGAGCCATACCCGCACGGCGACGATCTGGTCGCCGGCCGGAATTGCGGTGCCGGGCTGCACGAAATAATCCGCATTCTGGTCGTTGTCGAGATCGGCGCCGAACTCGATCTGCAGGTCCTGCACGCCGGGGACGATCTCGCGGTCGATGATCACCGGCGCGGCGCCGGCGAAATCGAGCTGCTTGCGGCGCAGCGAAGGCATGGCCGGGTCCATTTCCGAGGATTGGTCCACGTAGTAGCCGTGTGCGACCAGTGCGCGCGTCTGCCCGCCATCGACGACGTCGGGCGGAATGGTGGTGCCGGCGAACAGGGCCCCTTGCGATCGCGTCGCGCGGATTTTGAGGCGACCGTTGTTGGCGGCGAGCTGGGCGTTCGTGATCACATCGGTCGCGGCGCGCCGGACCACCAGCTGGTCGGATCCGGCCTGGTAGCTGCCGTACTCCGCGCAGGCGAAGCCGTAGACATCGTCGATCGCCTCGACGTAGGCGGGCAGCTTGACCGCCCACATATTGCCGCAGCTGCTGATCGTGGCTGCGTAGCCGGAAAGATCGGCGGGCAGCGTGTAGCTCGGGTCCACCGCCGGCATGTTGGCGGTATCGAGCAGCGGGCCGTTGGCGACCAGGTCGGGCCGGGTCATGAGGCCCAGGTAATTCGCCATGCGCAGGTCGGCTTCAATGGTGCTCATGGCGTAACGCGCGGTTTCCTGCAGGCGCGCGGCGCTGTCATTGGTGCGATACAGGTCGCGGGTCTTGCCGAACACCGTGATCGCGCCCGCCAGCAGGAAGATGCCGATGGCCATCGCGACCATCAGCTCCACGAGGCTCAGGCCGCGCATGGCGGCGATGTGGTAGCCGGCGTTCACGTCTGAAACCCCAGCTGGTAGATGACGGGAGCAAAATCGCCGACTTCCGACCACCGCACCGTCACCACGTAGTTGGCCGGCTCGCCGGGGCCTACCGGGGCGGCCACGATGACCTGACCCTGCCCGTTCGGCAGCACCTGGGCGAGCGTCGCCTTCCAGCGCGCGAGATCGCTGGCCGCGAGATCGTCCGCGACGCAGCCGCCGGTCGTGAAACAGCCCGCAACCTCGGCCTCGACGTCGGCGAACAGCGTCGCGTACGAGCCCTGGGCGATGCGGTTGGCCCGGATGCGGTCCGCGAGATCGGCCGCCAGATTGACGGCCTGGGTGCGGTAGATCGCCGTGCGCCCGGACTGCAGGCTGTTGAGGTAGAGGGCGGCGATGCCCAAGAGCCCGATCGCGAGCACGACCAGTGCGACCAGCACTTCGACCATCGTGAAACCGGATTGAATGCGTGTTCGAATCATAGTTCAGCTCACCGTGCAGCCGCCGATGGTCTGGTTGATGGCGTCGATCAGGGTCTGGACCTGCGCCAGGTCGCGCGTGACGCCGGCGCGGCCGGTCACCGCGATCTGGATGCCGCGCGCCGAAGACAGCTGGCCGCCGGTCGCCACGTTGCCGCGCGCGTCGCAGAGTACGATCTGGGAGGCGGCCGCGTTGAGTGCAAATCCGTTGTCCAGATACGTGATGAGGAACGGATTGCCCGACGCGCGCGCGGTGATCCGCGCGTCCATGGGCTCGTGATTCATCAGGATCGGGTCGGCGCCGGTGCGCTGCCCGTTCTGGTCCAGGTCCACGAACACGATCCAGCCGGTGAGCAGGGCCGAGGCGGCGCAGGTGGCGGCGTTGTTGGCGTTGTTGTTGGCCAGCAGGGCGTTGGTGCTGGTGCAGAGCGTCACGCGCTGGCGCCGCTTGATCGCTTCCGAGCGCGTGAAGTGCAGCGCGGCCATCACGTCGTTCGATGCCCCGGTGATGCGCGCGTTGCGGATGTAGTTGCCCATCGCCGGGACGCCGAAGCCGAGCAGCAGGCCGGCGATCGTCACGACCAGCATCAGTTCGAGCAGGGTGAATCCGCGCTGGGGCTGTTTCATGGAGCGCCATATTAAGGAGTGGCCGGCTGGCCGGAGCGGCGACCCGACGGGCGCGCGCGGCGCGGCGATGGACGGCGCGCCGGGCTTGCTTATGTCGGCCGGCGCGTGACGCGCTTCACATTTCTGCTGGCACGGCGGGGGCAGCTGATCTACACTGGACTCCCGTCGTAATCGGGTCGCGCGGCGCGCAGGCGTGCCGCAGCAGGTGCGTCCCGTGGCAGCTCAAGGACGGCGGGGTCCCAGATGACGCGATACGTGTTCGTGACCGGCGGCGTGGTGTCCTCGCTCGGCAAGGGCATCGCCTCCGCCAGCCTGGGCGCGATCCTGGAAGCGCGCGGACTCTCGGTTCGCATGGTCAAGCTCGACCCGTACATCAACGTGGACCCGGGCACCATGAGCCCGTTCCAGCACGGCGAGGTGTTCGTGACCGAGGACGGTACCGAGACCGACCTCGACCTCGGCCACTACGAGCGCTTCGTGCGCACCACCACCGGGCGCAACAGCAATTTCACGACCGGGCGCATCTACGAGCGCGTGATCGCGCGCGAACGGCGCGGCGACTACCTGGGCGCCACCGTGCAGGTGATTCCGCACATTACCGACGAGATCAAGCGCAGCATCGCGCTGGGCGCGGGCGACGCGGACGTGTGCATGGTGGAGGTGGGCGGCACGGTCGGCGACATCGAGTCGCTGCCCTTCCTCGAGGCGATCCGCCAGATGGGCGTCGAGCTCGGGCGCAGCCAGTGCGTGTACATCCACCTGACGCTGGTGCCGATCGTCGGCGGCTCGGGCGAGATCAAGACCAAGCCGACGCAGCATTCGGTCAAGGAGCTGCGCGGCATCGGCATCCAGCCCGACGCGCTGCTGTGCCGCTGCCGCGACCCGCTGCCGGACGAGCAGCGCCGCAAGATCGCGCTGTTCACCAATGTCGAGGAGCGCGCGGTGATCTCGGCGGTGGACGCCGACGACATCTACCGCATCCCGCTCCTGCTGCACGACCAGGGCCTCGACGGGATCGTCTGCGATAAGCTCCGCATCGATGCGCCGCCCGCCGACCTGCGCGAGTGGCAGCAGGTGGTCGCGGCGCGCCACCAGTACGACGCGACCGTCAACGTGGCGATGGTCGGCAAGTACGTGCAGATCCGCGATTCCTACATCTCGCTGAACGAGGCGCTGCGCCACGCCGGCCTGAAGACCCGCACGCGCGTGCAGCTGCACTACGTCGAGTCCAGCGACCTCGAGGCCGCGGGCACCGGCTGCCTCACCGGGATGGATGCGATCCTGGTGCCCGGCGGCTTCGGCGAGCGCGGCATCGAGGGCAAGATCCAGGCCGTGCGTCATGCGCGCGAGAACGGCGTGCCCTACCTCGGTATCTGCCTCGGCATGCAGGTGGCCGTGATCGAATTCGCTCGCCACGTGCTCGGCCTGCCGGGCGCCCACTCGACCGAGTTCCAGCGCGAGGCGCCGGACCCCGTGATCGCGCTGATCACGGAATGGCGCGATCGCAGCGGTGCCACCGAACGGCGCAGCGACCGCTCCGAGCTGGGCGGCACGATGCGACTGGGCGCCCAGGAATCGCGCCTGCGGCCGGGCACGCTCGCGCGCGCGGTCTACGGGCGCGACGCGATCCACGAGCGGCACCGGCATCGCTTCGAGTTCAACAACGGCTACCTCGAGCGGATGCAGAAGGCGGGCCTCTCGTTCTCGGCCTTCTCGGAGGACGGCCTGGTCGAGATCGTCGAGCTGTCCTCGCACCCCTGGTTCATCGGCGTGCAATTCCACCCGGAGTTCACCTCCAACCCGCGCGACGGGCATCCGCTGTTCTGCGGCTTCGTGCGCGCGGCGCGCGATCACGCGGCCGGGCGCCTGCCACAGGCGGCGAGCGCGTGAAACTCGCGGGCGCGGAGATCGGCCCGAACCGGCCGCTGTTCCTGATCGCCGGGCCCTGCGTGGTCGAGGACCCGGGGCTCACGCTCGACATCGCCGGCCGCCTCAAGGAGATCACGGGCGCGCTCGGCATCCCGTTCGTGTTCAAGGCTTCCTACGACAAGGCCAATCGCTCCTCGCGAGCCTCGTTCCGGGGGCCGGGTCTCGAGGCGGGCCTGCGCGTGCTCGACCAGGTGAAGCGCCAGCACCGCGTGCCGGTCCTGACCGACGTGCACGAGGACACGCCGCTCTCCGAGGTGGCCGCGGTCGTGGACGTGCTGCAGACGCCGGCCTTCCTCTGCCGCCAGACCAACTTCATCGTCAACGTTTGCTCGCAGGGACGTCCGGTCAACATCAAGAAGGGCCAGTTCCTGAGCCCCTGGGAGATGGTCAACGTGGTGGACAAGGCGCGCTCGACCGGCAACGCCGACATCATGGTGTGCGAGCGCGGCTTCTCGTTCGGCTACAACAACCTGGTCTCCGACATGCGCGCGCTCTCGGTCATGCGCGCCTTCGGCGCCCCGGTCGTATTCGACGCCACCCACTCGGTGCAGCTGCCGGGTGGCCGGGGCGACACCTCCGGCGGCCAGCGCGAATTCATCCCGGTACTCGCGCGCGCCGCGGTCGCTGCGGGCGTCTCAGGCCTGTTCATGGAGACGCACCCGGATCCCGAACGCGCGCTGTCCGACGGTCCGAATGCCTGGCCGCTGCCGCGCATGCGCGAGCTGCTCGAGGTGCTCAAGGGCCTCGACGCCACCGTCAAGTCCCGACCCTACGCCGAGTCGACGCCGTGACCCGCATCGTCGAGATCCACGGCCGCGAAGTCCTGGATTCGCGCGGCAACCCGACCGTGGAAGCCGATGTCGAGCTGGAGGAAGGCTCGATCGGCCGGGCGGCGGTGCCCTCCGGCGCGTCCACCGGCAGCCGCGAGGCGGTCGAGTTGCGCGACGGCGATGCCGGGCGCTACCTCGGGCGCGGCGTGCGGACCGCCGTGCAGCACGTCAATGGCGCGCTGCGCGACGCGCTGGTCGGCCGCGACGCGGCGGACCAGGCAGGCCTCGACCGGCGCATGCTCGAGCTCGACGGCACCGACAACAAGTCGGCGCTGGGCGCCAACGCGATCCTCGCCGTGTCGCTCGCGGCGGCCCGCGCGGTTGCCGCGGCGCGCAAGCTGCCGCTGTACCGCTATCTCGGCGGCGACGATGCGGTGGTGATGCCGGTGCCGATGATGAACATCGTCAATGGCGGCGCACATGCCGACAACAGCCTCGACATCCAGGAGTTCATGATCCTGCCGGCCGGGCTGCCGGACTTCCACTCGGCGCTGCGCTGCGGCGCCGAGGTGTTCCACCACCTCCGGAAGATCCTGCATGGCCGCGGACTGTCCACGGGCGTGGGCGACGAAGGCGGCTTCGCGCCGGACCTGCCGTCGAACGAGGCGGCGCTCGCGGTGATCTTCGAGGCGATCACGTCGGCCGGCTACCAGCCGGGTCAGGATGTCTGGCTCGGCCTCGATGTCGCAAGCACCGAGTTCTTCCGCGACGGCAGCTACCAGCTGGAATCGGAAGGCCGCCGGTTCACCTCCGCGCAGTTCGCCGAGTATCTGGCCGGGCTCGCCGAGCGCTACCCGATCGTGTCGTTCGAGGACGGCATGGCCGAGGCGGACTGGGAAGGCTGGGGACTCCTGAGCCGGCGCCTCGGCAAGCGGGTGCAGCTGGTGGGCGACGATCTGTTCGTCACCAACACGGAGATCCTGGCGCGCGGCATCGCCGAGGGCGTCGCCAACGCCATCCTGATCAAGCCGAACCAGATCGGGACATTGACCGAGACGCTGGCGGCGATCGAGATGGCGGTGCAGGCGGGCTATGCCGCGGTCGTGTCGCACCGCTCGGGCGAGACCGAGGACGCGACCATCGCGGATCTCGCGGTCGGCACGCGCGCGACCCAGATCAAGACCGGCTCGCTGTCGCGCTCGGACCGCGTCGCCAAGTACAACCAACTGCTGCGGATCGAGGAGGAGCTGGGCGCACGCGCCCGCTACGCCGGCCGCGATGCCTTCCCGGTGCGACCGCCCTGAGCCGGCGCGGCAGCCGCGCCGGAACGTGCTAATCTCCCGGCCCCATGAAGATCCTGCTCGGCTGCCTGCTTGCGGTGCTGGCGTTCCTGCAGTACCGCCTGTGGCTGGCCGACGAGGGCATGCGCGAGGTCTGGCACCTCGATGCCGCGGTCACGGCGCAGCGCGCCGAGAACGCGGTGCTCGGCGAGCGCAATGCCCAGCTCAAGGCGGAAGTGGCCGACCTCAAGCAGGGGCTGGCCGCGCTCGAGGAGCGGGCCCGGCACGACCTCGGCATGATCTCGGTGACCGAGACCTTTTATCAGGTCGTGGACTCGCCGCCACCCGCCCCGGACGAAGGCGCCGGGGAGCCGCAGTCGATCCAGGCCGCGACGGCGCCGTGACCGCCCGGTGGCGGAGCGCATCTGGTTCGTGATCGCCGCTGCCGGCGCCTCGACGCGCTACGGCGGCGCGACTCCCAAGTGCTGGCTGCGGATCCGGGGCCGGAGCCTGGTCGAGCACGCCTTGTGCGCATTGCTCGCCGTCCCCGGCGTCGCCGGGGGCGTGGTGGTGACTTTGCCCAGCGACCGGCGCTTTGCCCGCCTGCCGCAGCGGCTGCGCCGAGGGGTGACGCCCGCGCCGGGCGGCCCGACGCGCGCGATGTCGGTGCTGAACGGGCTGCGCGCGCTCATCACGGCCGACGCCGAGGACTGGGTGCTGGTGCATGACGCGGCGCGCCCCTGCCTGCCCCGACGCGATTTGTTCGGGCTGGTCGCGGAATGCCGGCGCGACCCGGTCGGCGGACTCCTGGCACTGCCGATGACCGATACCGTCAAGCAGGCCGATGCAGCGGGGCGCTGCGCCCGCACGGTGCCGCGCGAGCGCCTGTGGCGCGCACAGACGCCGCAGATGTTCCGCCACGGCCAGCTCGAGCGCGCGCTCGAGCACGCGCTGGCCGAGGGTTTCGAGGCCACCGACGAGGCCGCCGCCATCGAACGCCTCGGGCTGCACCCGCGTCTGGTCGAAGGCTCGCCGCTCAATCTGAAGGTGACGCGGCCGCTGGACCTCGTGCTGGCCGGAGCCGCCATCGCCGAAGCCGGAAGATCGCGATGAGGATCGGCAGCGGCTACGACTTGCACCGCTACGGGCCCGGCAATCACGTGATGCTCGGGGGCGTGCGCGTGCCGCATGGACAAGGCGTAGTCGCGCATTCGGACGGCGACGTGCTGCTGCATGCCTTGATGGATGCGCTGCTGGGCGCCGCCGGCGCGGGCGACATCGGCCAGCATTTTCCGCCGGGCGACCCGCGCTACGCGGGCGCCGACAGTCGCGGACTGCTGCGCGAGGTCATGCGCCAGGTCGCCGCGCGCGGCTTCGTGGTCGAGAACTGCGACCTGACGCTGGTCGCCGAGGCGCCGCGCATCGGCGCGCACCGCGAGGCAATCTGCGCGGCGATCGCCGAGGAGCTGCAGGTGGACCGCGCGCGCGTCAATCTGAAGGCGACGACTGCGGAGGGTCTGGGCGCGCTCGGGCGCGCCGAAGGCATCGCCGCGCAGGCCATCGTGCTGCTGCGGGAAGGGGACGGTGTCTGAGGCCGAGGTTCCGGCCGCCTGGCTGCAGCTCGCCCTCGATCCGCCGCGCGCACATGGGACTCCGCCCGGACATGGACACGTGCGTCTGGAGCCCGAGGATTTCCGGGTCGAGGAGCGGCTGGGATTCGAGCCGGACGGCGGTCGCGCTCACCGGCTGTTGTGGGTCGAGAAGCGCGCGGTCAATACGCTCGAGGTCGCGCGTGAACTGGCGGCGACGGCCGGCTGCCATCCGGCCGAAGTCGGTTTCGCCGGCCTGAAGGACCGCCGTGCGCTCGCGCGGCAATGGTTCTCGCTGCCCGCCGAGCGGGCGCGTCCGCCGGAGGCGGGCCATGCCGGTCACGGCTTTCAGGTGCTCGAGTCGCGGCCGCATTCGCGCAAGCTGCGCCGCGGTGCGCTGGCCGGCAATGCCTTCTCGATCCGGGTGCGCGAGATGGGCGGCGACGAGGCCGAGATCGCGCTTCGACTGGCCGCGCTCGCCGCGGCGGGCTTCCCGAATTATTTCGGCCCGCAGCGTTTCGGCAGGGGCGGCGCCAACCTCGCGCGGGTCGCGGCCTGGAGTGCGGGCGCGCTGCTGCCGCGCGGACGCGAGGCGCGCGCATTCCTGCTGTCGGCGGCACGGGCGCTGGCCTTTCAGGCGGCGCTCGCCCGGCGTGTGCTGGAGGGCAACTGGAGCCGCCTCCTGCCGGGCGAGATCGTGAATCTGGCCGGCAGCGCCTCCTTGTTCGCCGCCGCCGATCCCGACCAAGCGCTGGCAGAGCGATGCCGGAGCGGCGACCTGGGTCCGACCGGGCCGCTGCCCGGCACCGGCGGACTGACACCGAGCGGTCTCGCCGCAGCGGTCGAAGGCGAGGCGCTCGCCGCGGTCGCGCCGATTCCCGAGGTCCTGGCCGCGGCCGGCATGCGCGCGGATCGCCGGGCACTCATCGCTCGGCCGGCCGCGCTCGCCGCGCGCCGCGCGGGCACGGACCTGGTGCTCGAATTCGCGTTGCCGCGCGGTTGCTATGCCACCAGCCTGCTGCGCGAGCTGCTCGCGACGGCGATCGAGGAACCGGACGCGGACTGACCGTCAGCGGGCGAGCAGGGCGTACAGCACGCCGGTACCGCCGTCGCTCCGCGGCGCGGAAGCGAAGGCGCGCACCACGTCATGGCGCCGCAGCCAGCTGTTGACGGCGGATTTCAGGACCGGGCCGCGGCCGCCGGAGCCGCGTCCCTTGCCGTGGATGATGCGCACGCAGTGATAGCCGTGCGCGAGCGCCTCACCCAGGAAGCGGGTGAGGGCGGCCCGTGCCTCGGCCTGCGTCATGCCATGCAGATCGAGCTGGTCGTGGCAGGCGTAGTGGCCCCGGCGCAGGCGTCGCAGCACGGATTCCGGCACCCCCGGGCGGCGCCAGACGAGCTCCTCGCCGGTTTCGACCCCGAGTTCTGCGGCATCGAATGCCAGCGACTCGGCGAGCACCCGTGCCTCGTCGGCACGGCGCGAGGCGGCGCGCGGGCGGCGCCGCTCGCGGTGCGGCAGCGGCGCCGGGCGCGCGAGCGGCTTGACGTCCTTCACCGCGGCGCGAAACAGCTTGCGTTCCTCGTCTTTCATTCTGGCACCGGTCGCGCCTGCAGCCTGGCGGCGGGCGCTTTCCAGTATAGTGCGGCCCGGTCGCGTCGAACGCGACGGGGATGTGACCGCACATTGAAAATTCTGCTCGCGAACGACGACGGCTACCGCGCCGAGGGGCTGCGCTTTCTGCGTGAGGCGCTCACGGGTGTCGCGCCGCTCACGATCGTCGCGCCCGACCGCAATCGTAGCGGCGCGAGCCATTCGCTGACGCTGGAAGTTCCGTTGCGCGTGCAGCAGGCTGAGCCCGATGTCTGGTACGTCATCAACGGCACGCCGACCGACTGCGTGCATCTCGCGATCACCGGACTGTTCGAGGACGAGTTCGACATGGCGGTCTCGGGCATCAACGACGGTGCCAATCTGGGGGACGACGTGCTGTACTCGGGCACGGTCGCCGCCGCCATCGAGGGCCGGTTTCTCGGGCTGCCGACCATCGCGGTTTCACTCGTGGTCGGCGCTCCATCCGGGCCGTACTTCGCGACCGCGGCGCGAATCGCGCGCGAGCTGGTGCTGCGGGTCGTGACGCGGCCCCTGCATCGCTCGATGATCCTGAACGTGAACGTGCCGGACCTTCCCTACGAGAAGCTGCGCGGCATCGAAGTCACGCGACTCGGTCATCGCCACCGCGCCGAGGCGGCGGTGCGCGACCGCGATCCGCGCGGACGCGAGATCTACTGGGTGGGCCCGGCCGGCAAGGGGCAGGACGCGGGTCCGGGGACCGACTTTCACGCGGTCGCGCACGGCCGCGTGTCGGTGACACCGTTGCAGGTCGACCTGACCCGCCATGCCGCGCTCGACGAGTTGCGTGCCTGGCTCGCGGACCCGGCGCCATGAACAGTGCGCGCGACGGCATCGGCATGACCTCGCTGCGCACGCGCGAGCGGCTGATCCAGCGCCTGGTCGAGCAAGGAATCCGCGACCCGCGCGTGCTCGACCGCATCCGCAACGTCCCCCGCCACCTGTTCGTGGACGAGGCGCTCGCCAGCCGGGCCTACGAGGACACGGCGCTGCCCATCGGCCATGGCCAGACCATCTCTCAGCCCTACGTGGTGGCGCGCATGACCGAGGCGGTGACCGCCGGCGGCACGCCCAAAAAGGTGCTCGAGATCGGCACCGGCTGCGGCTACCAGACCGCGGTGCTCGGCCCGCTGGTCGGCCGGATCTACAGCATCGAGCGCATCGAGGCGCTCCTCGACCGTGCCCGGAAGCGAGTCCGCGGCCTCGGCATCCGGAATGTGAGCTTCCGGCACGGCGATGGCACCGAGGGCTGGCGCACGCAGAAGCCGTTCCAGGGAATCCTGCTGGCGGCGGCGCCGCATGCGATTCCGCAAGCGCTGCTCGCGCAGCTCGCGGACCGCGGCCGCCTGGTCGCGCCGGTCGGGCCGGAAGGGCGCCAGGAACTGGTGCGCATCACGCGCCACGGCGACCAGTACCTGCACGAGCGCCTCGGCTTCGTCAGCTTCGTGCCGCTCCTGGCCGGCGTGTCCTGACTCAGAGCATCAGCGCCACGGCGACCGCGCGCTGTTCCGAGAGCAGCAGGTTGTAGGTGCGGCAGGCGGCGGCGTTGTCCATCGCTTCGAAGCCGATGCCGCGGGCCGCAAAATCCGCGAACAGGGCGGGTGGCGGCAGGCGCTGACGGCTGCCGGTGCCGAGCAGGACGATCTCGGGCCCGAGCAGCAGCAGCGGCGCGAAATCCGCGATGCCGAGCTGCTCCAGCGCCGGGTGCTGCCAGCGCTCGATCAGCGCATCGCGCGTCACGATCAGACTGGCGCCATAGCGCGCATCGCGCAGCCGCACCTCGACCGCGCTGCACGAGACGATCGCATTCTCGGGTGGCGGCTCGAACGAGAGCTGCATGGCGGTCCGCAATATACCAATCCGGAGCGGCCGCGGCGGCTATGATGCCCGCGATGTCGCTCCCCGAGCTGCCGCGCGCAAGACCGCCCTCCATCCGGCGGCGAATGCCGGGCGCCGTCGAGCGACTGCCCCCGTCGCTGCACCCGGTGCTGCGGCGCGTGTACGCGGCGCGCGGCGTCACCGACGAATCCGCGCTGTCACTCGAATTGCGCCACCTGCTGCCGGTCGGGACGCTCGACGGCATCGAGCCGGCGGTGGCGCTGCTGCGTGATCACCTGGCGCGTGGCTCCCGCATCCTGGTGGTCGGCGATTTCGATGCCGACGGCGCGACCAGCACCGCGCTCGTGATGCGCCAGCTGCGCCGCCTCGGCCACGCGAATCTGGCATTTCGCGTACCGGACCGCCTGCGCCACGGCTACGGGCTGACGCCGGCGCTGGTCGCGGACCTCGCGCCGGAACGCGCCGAGCTCCTGATCACGGTCGACAATGGCGTATCCGCGCATGCCGGCATCGCCGCGGCGCAGGCGCTCGGCATGCAGGTGCTGGTGACCGACCATCACCTGCCCGGCGCGAGCCTGCCGGACTGCGCCGCGCACGTGAACCCGAACCTGCCGGGCGCCCGCTTCGGGAGCCGCTCCCTGGCGGGCGTCGGCGTCGCCTTCTACCTGATGGCGGCGCTGACGCGCGAACTCGAAGCGGAGCGGGGGCAGCGGCTGCCGCCGGTCGCGGAGCTGCTCGATCTGGTCGCGCTCGGCACCGTGGCCGACGTGGTGCCGCTCGATCGCAACAACCGCATCCTGGTGCAGGAAGGACTGCGCCGGATCCGCGGCCGCGCCGCATCGCCCGGCCTGCTCGCCGTTGCGCGCGTCGCCGGCTGCCGTCTCGACGCCATCTCGACGCGGCAGCTGGGGCACCAGATCGCCCCGCGCATCAATGCCGCCGGCCGCATCGACGACATGTCGGTCGGCATCCGCTGCCTGCTCGCGGAAGACGCGGCCGAGGCGCTCGCGCTCGCGGGCGAGCTCGACCGGCTGAATCGCGAGCGCCGCGAGATCGAGGCGCGCATGCGCGAGGAAGCCGCAGTCGCCGTCCGGCGCCTGCGCATGGCGGAAGGCAGCCTGCCCGCCGGACTCGCACTGTTCGACCCGGGCTGGCATGCGGGGATCGTCGGGCTGGTTGCGACGCGTCTGAAGGATCGCCTCAGCCGGCCGGTGGTGGCCTTTGCCCCCGCCGGCGGCGCGGAACTGCGCGGTTCGGCGCGCTCGGTCGCCGGCGTCCACATCCGCGACGTGCTCGAGGCCGTGGACACGAATCACCCCGGGCTGATCGAGCGCTATGGCGGCCATGCGATGGCGGCGGGTCTGACGCTGGCGGCCGGCGCATTGCCGCGCTTCGCCGCGGCCTTTGCCGAGGAAGTGGCGCGCCGGCTCACGCCGGAACAGATGCAGGGCGTGCTGGAGAGCGACGGCGAGCTGGCGCCCGAGGAACTCGCGATCGGAACCGCGCAGGCGATCGAATCGGGCGGGCCCTGGGGCCCGGGATTCCCGGAGCCGCTGTTCGACGGGGAGTTCGGCGTGGTGGATTCGCGCCTGGTCGGCGAGCGCCACCTGAAGCTGTGGCTGCGCCCCGCGCCCGCGGCGCTGCCGGTCGAGGCGATCGCCTTCGGGCACTTCGACGTCGCCGGCGTGGCGCGGCCGCCGGCGGGCGCGCGGCTGCGGCTGGCCTACCGGCTGCAATGCTCGGTGTGGGGCGGCAGCGCGCGCGCGGAACTCGTGGCGGAGCACGTCGAAACCAAGGCCTGAGCCTCTGCTAAGATGCGCCGCCCATGGAAACCGCACCGACCCGCCGCTCGCTCGACGACCTGCGCCAGCGCCTCGAGGCGCTGAGGGGGTACCTTTGAGCACGAGCGCAAGCGCGAACGGCTGGAGGAGCTGAACCGCGAGCTCGCGGATCCCGCGATCTGGAGCCTGCCTGCCAAGGCGCAATCGCTCGGCCGCGAACGCGCGCGCCTCGACCAGACCCTCGGCGAGCTGGATGGCATCGGGCGCGGCCTGGCGGACTCGAGCGAGCTCCTCGCGCTGGTCGAGGCGGAACAGGACGAGTCCGGGTTCCGCGAAGTAGAACGCGATACCGGCCGCCTCGGCGAGCGGGTGCGTGCGCTCGAGCTCTCGCGCATGTTCCCCGGCGAGATGGATTCGCACGGCGCCTTCCTCGACATCCAGGCGGGCGCCGGCGGCACCGAGGCGCAGGACTGGGCCGCGATGCTGTTGCGCATGTACCTGCGCTGGGCGGACCGCCGCGGCTTCTCGACCTCGGTCACCGACCAGAGTGTCGGCGAAGTCGCCGGCATCAAGAGCGCATCGATCGAGGTGGACGGGGCCTACGCCTACGGCTGGCTGCGCACCGAGACCGGCGTGCACCGCCTGGTGCGCAAGTCGCCCTTCGACTCCGGCAACCGCCGCCACACTTCCTTTGCCTCGGTGTTCGTGTCGCCGGTGGTGGACGACGAGATCAGCATCGAGCTCAACCCGGCCGACATCGAGATGGATACCTACCGGGCGAGCGGGGCGGGCGGCCAGCACGTCAACAAGACCGACTCCGCCGTGCGCCTGCGGCACCTGCCGTCCGGGATCGTGGTCGCCTGCCAGAGCGAGCGCAGCCAGCACAAGAACCGCTCGACCGCGATGAAGATGCTGAAGGCCAAGCTGTACGAGCTCGAAGTCAACAAGCGCAATGCCGCCGCGCGCGTGCTGGAGGAGCAGAAGACCGATGTCGGCTGGGGTCACCAGATCCGGTCCTACGTGCTCGACCAGTCCCGCATCAAGGACCTGCGCACCGGCCACGAGTCCGGCAACCCGACGGTCGTGCTGGACGGCGACCTCGACCCTTTCATGGAAGCGAGCCTGAAGCAGGGCCTGTAGGATTCGCACCATGGCGGACGACGACCGGCCGGGCGGGGGCGACGAGAACGCGCTGATCGCGGAGCGCCGCGGCAAGCTCGCACGCCTGCGCGCCGCGGGCGTCGCCTTTCCGAACGACTTCCGGCGCGACGCGCTGGCGGCCGATCTGCACGCGACCTACGGCGGCCGCAGCGACGAAACCCTCGCCGCGCAGCCGGTGCGCGCGCGGGTCGCCGGTCGCATGTTGTTCAAGCGCTTCATGGGCAAGGCCTCGTTCGCCAAGCTGCAGGACGTCAGCGGCCAGATCCAGGTCTACCTGCAGGCCGAAGCGCTCGGCGCCGTCTACGAAGCCTTCAAGGGCTGGGACGTCGGCGACATCCTGGGCATCGAAGGGTCGCTCATGCGCACCCGCGCCGGCGAGCTCTCGGTGCGCGCGGAATCGGCGCGCCTCCTGGTCAAGGCCCTGCGCCCGCTGCCGGACAAGTGGCACGGTCTTGCCGACACCGAGACACGCTACCGGCGCCGGTACGTCGATCTGATCGTCAACGAGCGCGCGCGCGAAACGATCCGGCGCCGTTCGCAGGTCGTGAGCTGGCTGCGCGACTTCCTGGACGCACAGGGCTTTCTCGAAGTCGAGACGCCCATGATCCAGCCGATTCCGGGCGGCGCGCTGGCGCGGCCCTTCGTGACGCACCACAACACGCTCGGTCAGGACATGTTCCTGCGCATCGCGCCGGAGCTCTACCTGAAGCGCCTGCTGGTCGGTGGGCTCGAGCGCGTGTACGAGATCAACCGGAATTTCCGCAACGAGGGTCTGTCGACCCAGCACAACCCCGAGTTCACGATGCTCGAGCTGTACCAGGCCTACGCGGATTGCGAGGATTTCATGGTGCTGGTCGAGCGCATGTTCCAGGGCCTGGCCGATGCCGTGGTCGGCGCGCGCGAGCTGTCCTACCAGGGACGGCGGATCCGGCTGGCCGCCCCGTTTGCGCGGATCTCGGTCGAGGAAGCGGTGCTGGCCGACAATCCGGGCTTCGACCGGGCCGGATTGCGCGACACCGGGCAGTTGCGCCGGGCTTGCGCCGCGGCCGGCCTCGAGCCGGGTGCGCGCGACGGACCCGGGAAGCTGCTGATGGACCTGTTCGAGCAGACTTGCGAGCGGCAACTGGTGCAACCCACCTTCGTGCATTCCTATCCCACCGAAGTTTCGCCGCTGTCGCGCAGGCGTGATGCCGACCCCTTCGTCACCGACCGCTTCGAGCTGTATGTCGACGGGCGCGAGCTGGCGAACGGATTCTCCGAGCTGAACGATCCGGAGGAGCAGGCCGAACGCTTCCGCGAGCAGGCGGCGCGGCGCGGCGCCGGCGACGCGGAAGCGATGGCCTTCGATGGCGACTACGTGCGCGCGCTCGAGTACGGCATGCCGCCGGCGGCGGGCCTCGGCGTGGGCGTGGACCGACTCGTCATGCTGCTGACCGATTCGCCGAGCATCCGCGACGTGCTGCTGTTCCCGCAGCTGCGACACGAGGATGCGGGTGACTGAAGCCGCCGGCGCTCAACCGGCGGGCTGCTCCTCCGCTTCGAAGGCCGCGGCCGGAATCGCGTAAGGCAGATCGGCCGGCACCAGCTCCGAGCCGCCCGGCGCCACGCCCAGGAGCTCGCCGCACTGGTCGAGCGCGACGACTGCGAGACATTCCAGGCGCCCGGCTGCGGCGCTGCGTACCACCTGTGCGACCGGCGCCGGACCCAGGTAGAGCGGAGCGCCCGCCGCCGGCGCCGCGTCGCCGGGTCCGGCGTAGCGCAGCATGCGCCGGCGGATGCGGCCCAGGTGCTGGGCGCGTGCGACGATCTCCTGGCCGAGATAGCAGCCCTTCTGGAAGCTGATCGCATGCACCAGGTCGAGGTTGAGCATCTGCGGCACCCACAGGCCGGAGGTATCCGCATAGACCATCGGCTCGCCGTCGGCAATGCAGGCCGCCTCCCAGTCGCCGACGCCCGTCCGCGCGACGTCGTGCAGCAGCTCTGCGATCCGGTCGCTCTCGCCGAGCAGCAAGGCGCGCTCGGGACTCGCGACCATGACCGTGAGACCGGCGGCTGCCGCGCGCGCTTCGAGGGCGGGTGCCGCATCGAGGAGTCCGGCGACGGCGGATGCCGATGATTCGAACCGGACCTCCGCGCGCAGGACGAACTGCGAGAGGTGCGCGACCAGCGCCGGCGCCAGTGCGCGCGGCAGCATGACCCGCACCGATTCACCGTGCGCGGCCAGCCGCAGCAGTGCAAGCACGCGGCCCTGGCGATTGCAGGCGGCGGCCAGGAGGCCCGGGTGGCGATCGATGCCGAGCAGGTCGCTGGTGAGCTGGCCCTGCAGGAAACTGCGCGCATCGCGACCGGAGGCCGCGATCACCGACATCCCCGGCAGCGGCGTCCAGCGGGTCGCGGCCATCGACGTATCGTAGCGCAGCACTTCTTGCGAAATCCCGCGCAATTGGCCTTAGGAGGCGGAGATTCCTTCTGGCAGAATACGTTAGCGATGCAAGCTCCTGCACCCGCCAGGGCGCCCGCGGCGCCTGACCGCGCATCCCCTAGCCCGCTGTCTCCGCACCTTCAGGTGTACCGGCTCGCGCTCACGACGGTGCTCTCGGGGCTGCACCGGATCGGCGGCATGCTGCTGACCGCCGCGATCCCGCTGCTGGTCGCCTGGCTGGTCGCCGCCGCATCCGGAGCCGAAGTCTATGCCCGGGCTGCAGCTGTGTTCGGCAGCTGGCCGCTGCGCATCCTGCTCGCGGGCATCCTGGCCGCTTGGTGGTACCACCTGTTCAACGGGCTGCGGCACCTCGCCTGGGACGCGGGCGCCGGCTTCGAGCTCCGGCAGGCCCGCGCCAGCGGGATCGCGGTCGTCCTGCTCGCCGCCGCGGCATTCGGCGCGACGCTCGTCCTGACGCCGGCCTGGCGTTGGCTGCTGGGCGCGCCGTGAGCGCCGCGCGCGGCCACGCGACACGACACTGGCGCAATCAGCGGCTGTCCGCGCTCACGCTGCTGCCGCTCGGCGGCTGGTTCCTGTGGTCGCTGCTGGCGCTGCCCGACCCGGGTTACGACAGCGTGCGCGGCTGGCTCGCCGCGCCCGCGCAGTCGGCGCTCATGCTGCTCTTCGCCTGGTGCGCCCTCTGGCATTCCGCCCTGGGCGTGCAAGTCATCCTCGAGGACTACGTCGGCGGCGCCTGGTACGGCGCGGCGCGCTGGAGCTCGCGACTCGCCCATCTGGGCGCGGCTCTGGCGGTCGCCTGGGCGCTGGCGGCGATGCTCCGTGGAGCGCCGGCGTGAGCGCGTACCCGGTGGTCGACCACGACTGCGACGTGGTCGTGGTAGGCGCGGGCGGCGCCGGCCTGCGCGCCACCGTCGGCCTGGCGCAGGCCGGGCTTGCGACCGCCTGCGTGACCAAGGTGTTCCCGACCCGGAGCCACACGGTCGCGGCCCAGGGCGGCATCAGCGCGGCTCTCGGGAATATGGGCGAGGACGACTGGCGCTTCCACTTCTATGACACGGTCAAGGGCTCGGACTGGCTCGGAGATCAAGACGCGATCGCCTACATGTGCCGCGAGGCGCCGGCCGCCGTGATCGAGCTCGAGCATTTCGGCCTGCCGTTCTCGCGCACCGAGGACGGTCGCATCTACCAGCGCCCGTTCGGCGGCATGACGACGCACTACGGGAAGGGCATCGCGCAGCGTACCTGCGCCGCCGCCGACCGCACCGGTCACGCGATGCTGCACACGCTGTACCAGCAGAGCCTCAAGCACCGCGCGCAGTTCTTCATCGAGTACTTTGCGCTCGACCTCCTGATGCAGGACGGCGCCTGCCGCGGGCTGCTCGCGCTCGATCTGAACACGGGCACGCTGCACCGGTTCCTGGCGCAGGCCACGATTCTCGCCACCGGCGGGTACGGCCGCGCGTATCTCTCCTGCACCTCGGCGCACACCTGCACCGGCGACGGCGGCGGCATGGTCCTGCGCGCCGGGCTGCCGCTCGCCGACATGGAGTTCGTGCAATTCCACCCCACCGGCATCTACGGCGCGGGCTGCCTGATCACCGAGGGCGTGCGCGGCGAGGGCGGGATCCTGCGCAACGCCGCCGGCGAGCGCTTCATGGAACGCTACGCGCCCAACGCCAGGGACCTGGCCTCGCGCGACGTCGTCAGCCGCGCGATGACGATCGAGATCCGCGAGGGGCGCGGCGTCGGCGCGCACAAGGATCACCTGCTCCTGCATCTCGAGCATCTGGGTGAGGACGTCATCCACAAGCGACTGCCCGGCATCGCCGAGACGGCGCGCATCTTCGCCGGCGTCGACGTGACGCGCGCGCCGATCCCGGTGCTGCCCACCGTGCACTACAACATGGGTGGCATACCCTGCACGGTGGACGGCGAGGTTGTGACGCGCACGGCCACGGGCGAGCAGGGCGTGCCCGGGCTGCTGGCGGTCGGTGAGGCCGCCTGCGTGTCGGTGCACGGAGCGAACCGGCTGGGATCCAACTCGCTGCTCGACCTGGTGGTCTTCGGCCGCGCCGCCGCGGCGCACTGCGCCCGGCAGCTGCGCCCGGGCGCCCGCCAGCCGCCGGTGCCCGCCGCGGCGACCGACGCGCTCTTGGCGCGCTTCGATCGCATGCGCCATGCCGCGGGTCGCCGACCGACCGCCTCGCTGCGCGACGAAATGCAGCGCGCGATGCAGCAGGACGCCGCCGTGTTCCGCACCGGTGCGACCCTGGAACAGGGCTGTCGTGCGCTCGGAGCGAGCTTTGCCGCGATCCAGGAGCTCGGCATACGCGACCGCTCGCTGGTCTTCAACACCGACCTCGTGGAGGCGCTCGAGCTCGACAACCTGATGCGACAGGCGCTCGCCACCATCCACTCGGCCCGCAACCGCACCGAGAGCCGCGGCGCCCACGCGCGCGAGGACTACCCGGCGCGCGACGACGCCCACTGGCTCAGGCACACGCTGGCCTGGGTCGGCGACGCGGGCCAGGTACGCTTCGATTACCGGCCGGTACAGCTCGCGACGGGTACGGCCGAGGTCGAATCGATCGCGCCGCGGGCGCGGACCTATTGAGGAGCGCTGGGAGACATGGTCCAGTTCACGCTGCCGGAGGGTTCGAAGTACGCGCGCCAGCCCGGACGCCGGCATGCGGCACCGGCGGGGGCGCGCCGCGTGCGCGAATTCCACATCTACCGCTTCGACCCGGACGCGAACGCGCCGCCGCGCGTGGAAGTCTTCGAAGTGGATCTCGACGCCTGTGGCAGCATGGTCCTGGATGCCCTGATCCACATCAAGGATCGGGTGGATTCGACGCTGACCTTCCGGCGTTCCTGCCGCGAGGGCATCTGCGGTTCCTGTGCGATGAATATCGACGGCCTGAATACGCTGGCATGCATCAAGCCGATCGCCGAGATCCAGGGTGCCGTGCGCATCTTCCCGCTGCCGCACCTGCCGGTGGTGAAGGATCTGGTGCCGGACCTGACCCAGTTCTACGCCCAGTACGCCGCGGTCAAGCCCTGGCTGCAGACGCGCGAACCGGCGCCCGCAGGGAAAGAGCGGCGCCAGACGCCGGCCGAGCAGGAGAAGATCGACCGGCCATCCGCCTGCATCCTTTGCGCCTGTTGCTCGACCAGCTGCCCGAGCTACTGGTGGAACAGCGAGCGCTACCTGGGGCCCGCGGCGCTGCTTGCCGCGCAACGCTGGGTGCTCGATTCACGGGACGAGTCGCGTCCCGAGCGACTGGCGTTTCTCGACGACGCCTTCCGCCTGTACCGCTGCCATACGATCATGAATTGCGTGCAGGCCTGTCCCAAGGATCTCAATCCCGCGCGCGCAATCGCCGAGCTCAAGCGGCGCCTGGCCGCGGGCGAAGGCGGCTGAGCGGTGGTGCAGGCACCGGGCCAGATCCGCTGGCGCTGCCGACGCGGCATGCAGGAGCTCGACGTATTGCTCGAGCGCTGGCTGGAACGGCGCTGGAGCGCTGCGGATGGCGCCCGGCAGGCCGCCTTCACCGCGCTCCTCGAACTGTCCGATCCGCAACTGGAGGACTGGCTGCTGCGCGGAGCGAGGCCGGCCGATGCCACCCTGGCGGCGCTCGTCGATGACATCGTTCACGCTCTCGACTGAGCCGGGTCCGCAGCCACGCCTGGCGGCGGCGGCGCTCCTGTTCCACACCGCGGCGGCCGCGAGCCCCTGGCTCGCGCATTGCCGGCCGGCCGTCGCGGCCGCTCTTTCCCTGCTCGCCGGCGTTGCGCTCTGGGCGACGCTCGCGCGCGTGCCGGGCGGCCCGGCGGCCTTGCGTGCCGTCGAATGCCGGCCCGGCAGCTGCCGTGTCCGTCTCGCGGACGGCCGCTGGCATCCGGCGAGCCTGGATCGCAGGAGTCGTGCCTATGCCGCGCTGGTGCTCCTGGAATTATGCGTCGGCGACCGGAGGCTGGGCTGGCTGCTGCCGCGGGCGGCCCTGCCGCCCGGCGACTGGCGCAGGCTCAAGGCCTTGATCCGGCTGGCTTGCTAGAATCCGCGGAACAGGTCACAGGAGGCGGGCAGCGCCCGCCCGACGGCCCCGGAAGCCGAACTATCGGGGCGGCGACCGGTCAAATGCGGCGTGACGTCGGGAGGCGCAGCGCGGATCGTCGAGCCGATGCGGGCTGAAGCAGGCGACATTGCGCTGGTGCGGCGGGTGCAGAAGGGCGACAAGGCGGCCTTCGACGCGCTCGTGCTCAAGTACCAGCACAAGGTGCTGAAGCTGGTGCAGCGTTATGTGCGCAACCCGGCCGAGGCCGAGGACATTGCGCAGGAAGCGTTCATCAAGGCCTACCGGGCCTTGCCGGCTTTCCGCGGCGACAGCGCCTTTTATACCTGGCTGTACCGGATCGCGATCAACACCGCCAAGAATTCGCTGGTGGCGAGCCGGCGCCGGCCGGTGTCCTACGACCTGGACCTGCAGGACGGGTCGCAGGTGCAGGTCCAGGCGCGGCTCGCGGACGCGGAGACTCCGGAAGCGCTGGCGCTGACCGAGGAGATCCGCCGTACCGTCAACGAGGCCATCGAGGCGCTGCCGGACGACCTGCGGCTCGCGATCGTGCTGCGCGAGCTCGAGGGCCTGAGTTACGAGGACATCGCAAGAACCATGGAATGCCCGGTGGGCACCGTCCGTTCGAGGATATTCCGCGCGCGCGAGGCGATCGATCGCAGCCTGCGCGAGGTCTTCGATGGCGGACTCGGGCGGATCGGAGACGACTGACATGACCGATCGGGTGAAGGAACAGCTGTCGGCTTTTCTGGACGGTGAACTGCCGGATCCGGAGTCGGCGCTGCTGCTGAAGCGGCTCGAGCGCGACGATGAACTGCGCGGCGCACTGTCGCGCTATTCGCTGATCGGCGCGGTGCTCAGGCGCGACGGTGATGTGCCCGCCGCGCGCCAGGTCGCCGCGCGCGTGAGCGCGGCCCTCGCGCACGAGCCGGCCCTTGGCGCGATCGCCGCGCGGCTGCGCAACTGGCGTGCGCTGGCGCGCCCGCTCGCGGGCCTGTCGGTGGCGGCCTCGGTCGCGGCCGGGGCGGTGCTGCTGGCGCCGACGTACACGGCGCAGGTGGCGTCCGAGCCGACGCCGGTGCCGGTGGCCACGCAGCAGCCGGAGGCTCCGGTGGCGCCGATGCCGGTCCTGAGCGCAGCCGTCGAGGAGACCGGGCCGACCTATACGACTCCGCCCGCCGCGGAGGCGGATGCGGCGCTGGCCTCGGCCGAGCTCGCCAATTATCTGGTCGCCCATTACGGCTATGCCTCGCCGCTGACGCGGCGCAGCGTGGTGGCGGGACTGATCGCCGAACCGGCTGCAAGCGACCTGGTCGCCGTGGAACCCGACGCCGGGAGCGCGGAGCGACCGTGATGCGCCGCTCGCTCGCCTGGCTCGCGCTCCTGCTGGTCGCCGGTACGGCGGCCGCCAATGACGGCCAGCTCTGGCTCGGGCGCATGGCGGAGGCCCTCTCCGGCACCAGCTATTCCGGTGAATTCATCTGCGAGTCGGCGACCGGTTCCGAGAAGGTGCGCGTGCTGCACCGCGTGCGCGACGGCGCGGTCTGGGAGCGGCTGGTGTCGCTGTCGGGCAGCGGGCGCGAGCTGGTGCGCGAGAATGACGAGGTCGTCGTCTACCTGCCGGACCGCAAGCTGGCGATCATCGAGCGCCGTCTGGCGCGCAGCGACCTGATGGGCGCGTTGCCGACTTTCGATTCCCGCGTCTCGCCCTGGTACGAAGTGAGTTACGCGGGTCTGGAACAGGCGCTGCTCGGTCCGGCTGCGGTCGTGGTGGTGCGGCCGCGCGACGGTTACCGTTTCGGCTACCGCCTGTGGATCGACGAAGACTCGCACATGCCGGTCCGCAGCGAGCTGTCCGATGCCGCGGGCCGTGTGATCGAGCGCTTGCGCTTTACGCAGCTCGAATTGAACCGCGAGATTCCCGATGCCGCCTTCGAACCGTCCACCGACCGCTCGAATCTGCGCTGGGTGCGGCAGGTGCCGCAGGCGATGGAGGGCGCGCCCGGCTGGCGCGCGGCCCAGGTCCCGCCCGGCTTCCGCCTGTCCGTGAGCGGCCTGCAGGCGATGGCGGGCGCCAGCGCACCGGTGCGCCACCTGGTGTATTCCGACGGGCTGGCCTCGGTATCCGTGTTCATCCAGCCGTCCGCGCCCGGCAAGACTCCGGTGACCGGCAGTCGCCGTGCGGGCGTGGCCTCCGCCTACACCACGGTCGTACACGGCTACGAAGTGACGGTCGTCGGCGAGGTTCCGCCGGACACGCTGCGCTTCATCGCGACCGGCCTGCGCCCCGCGGAAGCACCGCCGGCGCCCGCCCAGACGCCCCGGCGCGGCAACTGAGCGCCGCGAGCAGCGCCGCGCCGCGCTTCGTCGTCCACACCCGCGCGCAATGCGGCCTCTGCGACGAGTTCGTCGCCGAGCTGGGCGCGCTGTTCGCGGCTTCCGGCCTGCGTTTCGAGCTCGCGGATGTGGACGCGGACCCGGTGGCGAAGCGGCGCTTCGGACTGAAGGTGCCGGTGCTGACCTGTGACGGCAGCGTGGTCTGCCACGGGCATCTCGACCGGGATGCCGTGGCCCGGCTGCTATAATCCGCGCTTTCCCGGACGCGCTGGTCCGGCCACCGCGTGTCCGGTTCCCCTCGATGCAGCAAATCCGCAATTTCTCGATCATCGCGCACGTCGATCACGGCAAGTCCACGCTCGCGGACCGGCTGATTCAGGCCTGTGGCGGGCTCGAGGCGCGCGAGATGCAGGAGCAGGTGCTCGATTCCATGGACCTCGAGCGCGAGCGCGGCATCACGATCAAGGCGCAGTCGGTGACGCTCGGCTACGACGCCGACGACGGGACCGGCTACCAGCTCAATTTCATCGACACGCCCGGGCATGTCGACTTCTCCTACGAGGTCTCGCGCTCGCTGGCCGCCTGCGAGGGTGCGCTCCTCGTGGTCGACGCCGCGCAGGGAGTCGAGGCGCAGAGCGTCGCAAACTGCTACACCGCGCTCGAGCAGGGACTCGAGGTCGTGCCGGTCATCAACAAGATCGACCTGGCTTCGGCGGACCCGGAGCGGGTGATCGCCGAGATCGAGAACATCATCGGCATCGAGGCCAGGGACGCGGTGCGCGTCAGCGCCAAGACGGGCGAGGGCGTGCCGCAGCTGCTCGAAACCATCATCCGGCGCATCCCGCCGCCGGCCGGGAACGCGGAGGCGCCGCTGCAGGCGCTGATCGTGGATTCCTGGTTCGACAACTACGTGGGCGTGGTGTCGCTGGTGCGCGTCGTGAACGGCTCGCTCAGGCAAAATGACCGCATCCGCATCTGGTCGACCGGGCGCAGCTGGCAGGTGGACCAGGTCGGCCGCTTCACGCCGAAGCGGGTCGTCGCCGACGCGCTCGGCACGGGTGAGGTCGGCTGGATGGTGGCCGGCATCAAGGACATCGGCGGCGCGCCCGTGGGCGACACGATCACCCACGAATCGAAGCCGGCCGCCGCGCCGCTGCCCGGATTCAAGACCGTGCAGCCGCGCGTGTTTGCCGGGCTGTTCCCGGTGCAATCCGAGCAGTACGAGGCCTTTCGCGACGCGCTCGCGAAACTGCGTCTCAACGACTCGTCGCTGCACTACGAACCGGAGGTCTCGGCCGCGCTCGGCTACGGATTTCGCTGCGGCTTTCTCGGGCTGCTGCACCTGGACATCGTGCAGGAGAGGCTCGAGCGCGAGTACGGCCTGGACCTGGTGACCAGCGCGCCGACGGTCGTGTACGAGGTGGTGGCGGCGGACGGCACCGTGTCGCTGGTCGACAATCCGGCGCGGCTGCCGCCGGACCATCGCGAGCTGCGCGAGCCGATCATCCGCGCCAGCCTGCTGATGCCGCCCGAGCATGTCGGCGGCGTGCTCGGCCTGTGCCAGGAGAAGCGCGGTGTGCAAAAAAAGATGCAGCAGCTCGGCACCCAGATGTCGTTGCAGTACGAGCTGCCGCTCGCGGAAGTGGTGCTCGACTTCTTCGACCGCCTGAAGTCGGTCAGCCGCGGCTACGCCTCCTTCGATTACGAGTTCAGCCACTTTCAGGCGGCGCCGCTGGCGCGACTCGACGTCCTGATCAACGGCGACCGTGTCGATGCCTTGTCGATGATCGTGCACCGGGAGAGCGCTTACCAGCGCGGGCGCGAGCTGGTGGACAAGATGCAGGAGTTGATCCCGAGGCAGATGTTCGAGGTGGCGATCCAGGCGGCGATCGGCAGTCAGGTCATCGCGCGCGCGACGGTCAAGGCCCTGCGCAAGAACGTGCTCGCCAAATGCTATGGCGGCGACGTGACGCGCAAGCGCAAGCTCCTGGAGAAGCAGAAGGAGGGCAAGAAGCGGATGAAACAGCTGGGCACGGTCGAGATTCCGCAGGAGGCATTCCTCGCGGTGCTGAAGGTCGGCAAGAAGTGAACAGGGGCGGCCTCTAATGGTGTTCGATTTCGCATTCGTACTGGTCGTGCTCGCGGCATTCTCCGGCACGGTCTGGGGCGTCGATCGCTGGCTTCTCGCACCGCGGCGGCGCGTGCGCGGGATCGCGCGCGAGCCGGTTCTGGTGGACTACTCGCGCTCGTTCTTTCCGGTGATCCTGATTGTGCTGCTGCTGCGGTCGTTCCTGTACGAGCCATTCCGCATCCCGTCCGATTCGATGATGCCGACGCTGATCCAGGGCGATTTCATCTTCGTCAACAAGTGGCGCTTCGGGCTCAGGCTGCCGGTCCTCAACACGCGTGTGGTCGAGATCGGCGACCCGGCGCGCGGCGACGTGGTGGTGTTCCGCAAACCCTCCGATCCCTCGGTCGTGTTCATCAAGCGCCTGGTGGGCCTGCCGGGCGACGTGGTCCGCGTGCAGGGCGCCAAGATCTGGGTAAACGGCACTCCGTCGCGGATCGAGGCGGGCGGGTTGTATTCCGGTCCCAAGAACGAGCAGTATCCGTTCACGCAAGTGGGCGTGGAGGCACTCGACGGCAGGAGCCACGGCGTGCTGCTGGACCCGGCGCGACCCGGTATGGACGGCGAGTGGCGGGTTCCGGAAGGGCACTACTTCATGATGGGCGACAACCGCAACAACAGCCGCGACAGCCGCTTCGGCGACGTCGGTTTCGTGCCCGTCGACCTGGTCATCGGCAAGGCCGAGGCGATCTGGCTGTCGTTCAATCCGGGGCGGGGGTCGCTCCTGCTCTGGGATCGCATGGGCACCGCCATCCGATAGGGAGATCGATCGTATGCTGCATCGTCAACGCGGGATGACATTTCTCGGCATCATCGTGCTGGTCATCGTGGTCGGCGCCTGGATCTATGCCGGCATCCGGCTGGCGCCGAAGTACCTCGAGTACATGCGCATCGCGGCGACCCTTGAGAAGGTGCGTGACGAGTACGCTTCCGACCCGGGTACCACGGATTTCATGCTGCGCAAGGCGGTCGAGCGGCATTTCGACATCGAGATGGTCGAAGTCATCACGTCGGCCGACATCGAGATCAAGCGCGAGGGCGGAACGTTTCTCGTGCGCGCCGCCTACGAGGATACGGTGCCGCTGGTCGCGAACATCTCGTTCCTGGTCTCGTTCGACAAGACCGTGGAAGTCGCCGCGCGCTGAGCGGCGGCACGGCACGAGTGGACGCGGCAGGCTGGCTGCAGGAGCGCCTGGGCTGCTCGCTGGACGACGCCGGCCTGCTGGAGCGGGCCCTGACTCACCGCAGCCACGGCCCCGACAACAATGAGCGCCTGGAATTCCTGGGCGATGCGGTTCTGTCTTTCGTGGTCGCCGAATTCCTGATCGAGCGCTTTCCCGACGCCAGCGAAGGCGAGCTGTCGCGTTATCGCGCGCGCCTGGTCAGCGGTGAGTCGCTGGCGCAGACCGCGAATGCGATCGGGCTGGGCGCGCAGCTCCGACTCGGGGAGGGCGAGCTCAAGTCGGGTGGGCAGCGCCGCGCGACCATCCAGGCGGATGCGCTCGAGGCGCTGTTCGGAGCGATCTACCTCGACCGCGGGCTTTCCGCCGTGCGCGCGGCCGCGGCCCGCCTGTTCGCCCCGGCATTGGCGGCGCTGCCCGGCGCGGCGGATCTGAAGGACCCGAAGACGCGGCTCCAGGAGCTGTTGCAGGGTCGCGGCTACGGCCTGCCGGCTTACACGGTGCTCGAGGTGTCAGGCGAGCCGCATGAGCAGCGCTTCCGTGTGCGCTGCGACATCGGCGAGCTCGCCGTGTTCGCGGAAGCGGAAGGCAGCAGCCGGCGGCGTGCGGAACAGGAAGCCGCGCAGCGGGTGCTCGAGCACCCGACGCTGCGGGCGCCGCGATGAGCGGCTCGCACCGCTCTGGCACCGTGGTCATCGCCGGCCGCCCGAATGCCGGCAAGTCCACGCTGTTCAACGCGCTGGTCGGGCAGAAGCTCAGTATCGTCACCCCGCGGCCTCAGACCACCCGTCACCGCATCCAGGGCGTGATCACGCGCCCGGACTGGCAGCTGGTCATGCTGGACGCGCCGGGCGCGGAGCCGGCGGCGGGCAATGCCCTGGCGCAGGCCATGAACCGTGCGGCGGCGGCCGCGATCGCGGGCGCCGACGCGGCGATCCTGGTGGTCGCCGGCCCGCGCTGGAACCCGGGCGACGCGACGGCGCTCGCGGCGCTCTGCGCCGCGCGGCTGCCGATCGTGCTGGCCGTCAACAAGATCGACCGCGTGCGACCGCGTGAACGGCTGCTGCCATTCCTGGAAGCCTGCGCGCGGCGCCACGATTTCGCCGCGATCGTGCCGGTGTCGGCCCTGCGGGCCGAGAACCTCGGGCGGCTGGAGCGCGCGGTCGCGGCGCTGGTGCCGGAATCGCCCCCGGCCTATCCCGCCGATGCGGTCACCGACCGCAGCGAGCGCTTCCTCGCCGCCGAAGCGCTGCGCGAGCAGCTCATGATTGCGCTGCGCGACGAACTTCCCTACGACATCGCCGTGGAAGTCGAACGCTTCGAGGATCGCCCCAATGGGCGCACCGAGATCGACGCCGTGATCTGGGTCGAACGCCCCGGCCAGCGGCGCATCGTGATCGGCACGGGCGGCGCCCGCCTCAAGGCGATCGGCAGCAGAGCCCGCCTGGCGCTCAACGAACGGCTCGGCCGCCGCGTGCACCTGGCGACTTGGGTGCGCGTGCGCCAGGGCTGGAGCGACGACCCGGGCATGCTGCGCCGGCTCGGGCACGAAGCGACGTGAACGCACCGCGGCACGCCCGCCTCGTGCCGGCATGGTTGCTCCACCACCGGCCCTGGAGCGATAGCAGCCGGGTGCTCGAGCTGGTCACGCGCCCGCATGGCCGAATCAGCCTGTTCGCGCATGGCGCACGGCGGCCGAAGTCGCCGTGGCGGGCATTGCTGCGCCCGTTCCAGCCGCTGCTCGTGTCCTGGTCGGGCCGCGCGGACGGCGGGACCCTGACCGGAGCCGAAAGCGTCGGCCGGGCCCCGGCACTGGCGCGCGACCTGCTGCTGGCGGGTTTCTATCTCAACGAACTGCTGCTGCGGCTGCTGCCGCGCGAGGAGCCGCACGAACGCGTGTTCGACGCGTACGGCACCGCGCTGGCGGCTCTCGCTGCGGTGCAGGACCATGCGCCGCTGCGCGCCTTCGAGCGCGTGCTGCTGGAGGAGCTCGGCTACGGAATCGAGCTCGGCGTCGAGGCGGCAGGCGGAACGCTGGATCCGGAACGGTACTATCATTTCGAGCCGGGGCGGGGACTGCTGGCAGTGCAAGATGCGGCGGGCGCGGACGTCTATCGCGGCCGCGACTTGATCGCGCTCGCGCGCGGGGAACTCGCCGAGCCGCGGGCGCTGGCCGCCGCCAGGCGCATCTACGGGGCGGCGATCGCGCATTGCCTGGAGGGGCGCGGCCTCGCGAGCCGTGAGGTCATGCTGGCGATGCGCCGGCGGGAGCATGGGGAATGAGCAGCATCCTGTTGGGGGTCAACATCGACCACGTCGCGACCCTGCGCCAGGCGCGCGGCGGGCGCTCGCCTGACCCGCTGCTCGCCGCGCTCCTCGCCGAGCAGTCGGGCGCCGACAGCATCACGCTGCACCTGCGCGAGGACCGCCGCCATATCCAGGATCGAGATGTCGCGGCGATGCGCGCGGCGCTCAAGACCCGCATGAACCTGGAGATCGCGGCGACCCAGGAGATGCTGGCGATCGCAGAGCGGACGCTGCCGTCGGACGTGTGCCTGGTCCCGGAGAAACGGACCGAGCTCACCACCGAAGGCGGGCTCGACGTGGCCGGCCAGCAGGCCGCGATCCGCGAGGCCTGCGCGCGCCTGGCCGGTGCCGGGATCCGGGTCGCGCTCTTCATCGACCCGGATGCGGCCCAGGTGGGGGCGGCGGCGAGCGCGGGTGCGGTGGTGGTCGAGCTGCACTCGGGTGCCTACGCCGAAGCGACCGGCGCCGACCGTGCGCGGGAGCTGGCGCGACTCGCGGATGCAGCGCGACGCGCGACCGCGGCAGGACTCATCGCTCATGCGGGGCACGGTCTCGATTACCACAACGTGCAGCCGGTCGCCGCGCTGCCCGAGCTTGCCGAGCTCAACATCGGCCATGCGATCGTTGCGCGCGCCGTGACCACGGGCCTCGGCGCTGCGGTCGCGGAGATGAAGTGCCTCATGCGCGCGGCCCGCGCATGATCTTCGGCCTCGGCACCGACGTGGTCCGCGTCGAGCGCGTGGCGGCCGTCTACCGGCGCTTCGGCCGCCACTTCGTGGAGCGCCTGCTGATGCCGGAAGAACTCGCGCTGTTCGACGCGGGCCGCCGGCCCGAGCGATTCCTCGCCATGCGGTTTGCGGCCAAGGAGGCGATCGTCAAGGCGCTCGGCACCGGCTTCGGCCACGGGGTGTGGATCCGGGACATCGGCTTCCTGGGCGATCGCTGGGGCAAGCCGGAGGTTCGATTCTCCGCGCGCGGTCGCGCCCTGGCCGACCGTCTCGGCGCGGGTGAGGGGCACGTCAGCCTGAGCGACGAGGCCGGACTCGTGTTCGCCGTTGCGCTGCTGATGAGAAAGGCTTGAGCACGCCGCTGCACTGCCTGGTGTTCGACCTCGAGACGGTCCCGGACGTGGAACTGGGCCGCCGGTTGCACACGCTCGAAGGCAGCGACGCCGAGGTCGCCGCGGCGATGTTCGCGCGCCGCAGCGAGGAAACCGGCAGCGGCTTCCTGCCGCTCGAGCAGCACCGCGTGGTCGCGATCTCGGCCTTGCTGCGGAGCGCGGACCAGTTCCAGGTGTGGAGCGTGGGCGCAGAGGACAGCCCCGAGGACGAGCTGCTGCGGCGCTTCTTCGGCGGGATCGACAAGCTCAAGCCGACGCTGGTGAGCTGGAATGGCGCCGGCTTCGACCTGCCGGTGCTGCATTACCGCATGCTGCGGCACGGCGTCGCCTCGCCGGTCTATTGGGACACCGGCGACCTCGACCGGGACTTTCGCTGGAACAACTATCTCAACCGCTACCACATGCGCCATGTCGACCTGATGGACGTGCTGTCGGGCTACCAGGCGCGCGGCCGCGCGAGTCTCGATCACGCGGCCCGGCTGCTGGGGCTTCCGGGCAAGCTCGGCATGGCGGGCGACCAGGTCTGGGACGCCTGGCGTGAGGGCCGGATCGCGGAGATTCGCGACTACTGCGAATGCGACGTGCTGAACACCTATCTGGTGTACCTGCGGTTCGAGCTGGCCAGGGGCAAGCTCAGCACGCGGGAGCATGCCGAGGAGCTCGGGCGCGTGCGCGACTGGCTCGGCGAGCGGCGCGAAACGCATTGGCGCCGCTTCCGCGACGCATGGCCGGCAGTTTGAAACCGTCGTCCGGGCCGGAGATCGTCGAGATCGCCGCGCTCGATCACGAAGGGCGCGGCATTGCGCGCATCGGTGGCAAGGCCGTATTCGTCGACGGCGCCTTGCCGGGCGAGCGGGTCAGCCTGGAGCGCATCGCGCGCCGGCGCCGCCATGACCAGGCCCGGTTGCTCGAGATCCTGTGCCCCGCCCCGAATCGCGTGGCCGCGCGTTGTGCGCATTTCGGCATCTGCGGCGGCTGTTCCCTCCAGCACCTCGCTTTTGCCGAGCAGCTCAGGGTCAAGGAACAGACCGTCGCCGGGCAGCTCGAGCGGCTCGGCGGCCTGCGACCCTTGCGCTGGCTGCCGCCGCTCTCCGGCCCGGCCTGGGCCTACCGTCGGCGGGCACGCCTCGGCTGCCGCTACGTCGCGGCCAAGGGCAGGGTGCTGGTCGGCTTCCGGGAACGCTCCAGTCCGCTGCTCGCGGATCTGCGCGGCTGCGAGGTGCTGGCCGGCGGCATGGGGGACTTGATCGAGCCGCTGGCCGCGATGATCGGCACGCTCTCCATCCGCCACCGAATCCCGCAGGCCGAAGTCGCGATCGGAGACCGGGCCAGAGCCCTGGTCCTACGCGTGCTCGAAGAGCCGTCGGGCGTCGATCTCCTGGCGCTCGCCGCATTCCAGCGTGCTCACGGCGTCGAGATCTACCTGCAACGCGGCGGTCTGGCCACCGTGGCCCCGATCCTGCCCGACGCGACCGCGCTCGAGTACGCGTTGCCGGGGCTGCCCGCCGGCATCCGCTTCCAGCCCACGGATTTCATCCAGGTGAACGGCGAGATGAACCGGCGCCTGGTGGCGCTCGCGCTCGAGCTGCTCGAGCCCCGGCCAGGCGACCGCGCGCTCGACCTGTACTGCGGACTCGGCAATTTCACGCTGCCCTTGGCGCAACGCGTGGCGGCGGTGACGGGCGTCGAGGGTGATGCAGGCTTGGTGGCTCGCGCGCGCGAGAATGCCCTGCGCAACGGTATCGGCAATGCCGATTTCATCGCCGCGGACCTCGCCGCGGAGTCGGTCGCACCGGCCTGGGCCGCTGGGTCCCGCGACCTGGTGCTGCTCGATCCGCCGCGCGCCGGGGCGCTGGCGGTGCTGGCAGCCATCGCCGCCTGTCGTCCGCGCCGGGTGGTGTATGTCTCCTGCCACGCGGGGACCCTGGCACGGGATGCCGGCATCCTCGCGACCCAGCATGGATTTCGGCTGGTGGCCGCGGGCATCATGGACATGTTCCCGCACACCGCGCACGTCGAGTCCATCGCCTTGTTCGAGCCCGCTGCATGAGCCTCGAGATCGAACGCAAGTTCCTGGTGCGCGACGACGGCTGGCGCCGCCAGGTGCGGGACTGCCAGCGGCTCAAGCAGGGCTACCTCGCGAACACGCGGCGCTGCTCGGTGCGCGTCCGCATTGCGGGAGCCAGCGCCTGGCTGTCCGTCAAGGCCATGCAGGCAGGCCCGGCGCGCGCCGAGTTCGAGTACCGGATCCCGGAGTCCGACGCGGCGGCGATGATCGCGGAATTCGCACAGGGGCCGCTCGTGGAGAAACTCCGGCACCGCGTGCCGGTCGGCCGCCACTGCTACGAGCTCGACGAGTTCGAAGGCGAGAACCGGGGCCTGGTGCTCGCGGAGATCGAGCTCGGTTCCGCGGCAGCGGCGTTCCCGCGCCCCGACTGGCTCGGCGACGAGGTCACGGACGACGTGCGCTTCCACAATTTCCGCCTCGCCGAGCAACCGTTCTCGGGCTGGCCACCGGCGGTGCGCGCCAGGGTTGCGACCGGGCGGCTCGTGGGAGCGGGCGAGTGACGCTCGGGCCGGTCATGGCGGATCTGGCGGGCATCGCGCTCGAGCCCGAGGAGCGGGAACTGTTCGCGCATCCGCAGGTGGGCGGCGTGATCCTGTTCGCGCGCAACTACGAGAGCGTGGAGCAGCTCCGGCGCCTCACGGCCGAGATCCACGCCATCCGCAATCCCGCGCTGCTCGTCGCCGTGGACCAGGAGGGCGGGCGCGTGCAGCGCTTCCGCGACGGCTTCTCGCCGCTGCCGCCGATGCGCGAGCTCGGGCGGCGTTATGCCGCGAGCCGGGCGGATGGCATCGCGCTCGCGCGCCAGCTCGGCTGGCTGATGGCAGCGGAACTGCGCGCCGCCGGCGTCGACCTGTCGTTCGCGCCCTGCGTCGACATCGACTACGGTGTGAGCCAGGCGATCGGCGATCGCGCATTGCATGCCGAGGCCGCGGCCGTGGCGGAACTCGCGGTGGCCTGGCTGCTCGGCATGCGCGAGGCGGGCATGGCGGCGACTGCCAAGCACTTCCCGGGTCATGGCGCGGTCGCGGCCGATTCGCATGTCGCACTACCGGTGGACCGCCGCGCCTGGGCCGACATCGAGTCCGACCTCGCGCCATACCGGCGCATGATGGCGAACGGCCTCGTCTCGGTGATGGCCGCCCATGTGGTCTATCCCGAAGTGGATGCGTTGCCGGCCAGCCTCTCGCCGCGCTGGATCGCCGGCATTCTGCGCGCAGAGTTCGGCTTCCAGGGCGCGGTCTTCGCGGATGACCTGTCCATGGCGGGCGCCGCCTCCTACGGCGGCATCGCGGAGCGCGCCGCGCAGGCGCTGGCCGCCGGCTGCGACATGTTGCCGGTGTGCAACGATCGCGCCGCAGTGCAGCGCCTGCTCGCGGCCCTGCCGGCCGGCTCCGATGCGGTCGGTCGCATGCGCGTCGCACGCCTGCACGGGCGCGGCGCCGCGCCGGTGCTCGCGGGCGACCCGCGCTGGCAGGCCGCGACCATCGCGGCGCGCGAGCTCGCGGACCGGCCGGCGCTGCGACTCGAGGGCGGGCGCCCGGCCTGAGCGGCTCAGGCCGCGAGCGCGGCGAGCAGCTTTTCGGCGGCGGCGATGCGTGCGCCCGGGTCCGGCGCCTCCAGCCGGGCGCGCAGGCGCTGCCCGCCATCCAGTCGCCAGGCCGGTTCGCGCTGCAGGAGCGCCACGACGCGCGCCGGGTCCACGCGATGCGACGTTCCGAACTCGACTACCGCGCCGTGGGCACCGACCGCCAGGCGGCGGATGCCGAGCGCGAGCGCGGCAAGCCGGAGTCGATGCACCTCGAACAGCGAGCGCGCCGGCGGCGGCAACGGCCCGAAGCGGTCGATCATCTCCGCCTGCAGATCGTCGAGGCGGAGCGCGTCCGGCGCGCCGGCCAGGCGCTTGTACAACTGCAGCCGCAGATGCACGTCGGGTACCATGTCCTCCGGCAGCAGCGCCGGCAGCTGCAGGTCGATCTCGGTGCCGGCGTGGAGCGGTCCGGCGAGGTCAGGCTCGCGGCCATCGCGCAGGGCGGTGACCGCCCGCTCGAGGAGTTCGAGATAGAGCGCAATGCCGATCTCCTGGATCTGCCCGCTCTGCTCCTCACCGAGCAGCTCGCCGGCGCCGCGGATCTCGAGATCGTGCGTGGCGAGCGTGAAGCCCGCGCCGAGGTCTTCGAGCGATTCGATTGCCTGCAGCCGCTTGTGCGCGTCCGGCGACAACGCGGAAAGCGGCGGTGCCAGCAGATAGGCCCAGGCACGGTGGTGCGAGCGGCCGACGCGGCCGCGCAACTGGTGCAGCTGGGCGAGACCGAAGCGATGGGCGCCGTCGATCAGGATGGTGTTGGCGGTCGGCACGTCGATCCCGGATTCGATGATCGTGGTGCAGACCAGCACCTGGAACCGGCGGTGGTAGAAATCCAGCATCAGGCGCTCGAGCTCACGTTCGGGCATCTGGCCATGGCCGACGCGCACGCTCGCTTCCGGCACCAGCCGGCGCAGGCGCGCGGCGAAGGCCTCGATGTCCTCGACCGTGTTGTGCACGGCGTAGACCTGGCCGCCGCGGCGGATCTCCCGCAGGCAGGCCTCGCGCACCAGGGCGTCGCTCCATTCGGTCAGAAAGGTCTCGATGGCGACGCGTTCGGCCGGCGGGGTCGTCATCAGCGACAGGTCGCGCAGCCCGCCGAGCGCCATGTTGAGGGTGCGCGGGATCGGGGTCGCAGTCAGCGTCAGGGTGTCGACGTCGGCGCGCAGCTGGCGCAAGCGTTCCTTGTGGCCGACGCCGAAGCGGTGCTCTTCGTCCACGATCACGAGTCCGAGATCGCGAAATGTCACGTCCCGCTGCAGCAGCCGATGCGTGCCGATCACGATGTCCACCTGGCCGGCGGCCAGGCCCGCGATCACCACCCTCTGCTCGGCACCCGTGCGGAAGCGCGACAGGTTTTCGACCCGCACCGGCCAGTCGGCAAAGCGGTCCGCGAAGGTTTGCGCATGCTGCTGCGCGAGCAGCGTGGTCGGCACCAGCACGGCGACCTGACGGCCGGCATTGACCGCGGCGAAGGCGGCGCGCAGCGCGACTTCGGTCTTGCCGAAGCCGACGTCGCCGCAGACCACGCGGTCCATCGGCCGGCCCGCGCGCAGGTCGACGAGCACGGCCTCGATCGAATCGCGCTGGTCCGGCGTTTCCTCGAAGGGAAATGCCGCCGCAAAAGCCAGCATCGCGGCCTCGTCGAAGTCCGCGGCCCGGCCCTGGCGCGCTGCGCGCCGCGAGTACAAGTCGAGCAGCTCCGCGGCGACGTCGCGCACGCGCTCCGCCGCGCGGCGCCTGGCGCGCGCCCACTGGTCGGTGCCGAGGCGGTGCCAGGGCGCGCTCTCGGGCGAGCCGCCGGTGTAGCGCGTGACGCGATCCAGTGCATGCACCGGCAGGTACAGCAGGTCGCCGCCGGCATACTCCAGCACCAGGAATTCCGCCGGTTGTCCGCCGACGGTCATGACTCGCAGTCCGCGGTAGCGCCCGACTCCGTATTCCTCGTGCACGACCGGCGCTCCGGGCGCGAGCGCCACCAGGTCGCGCAGGATGGCGTCGGGGTCGCGCTCCGCGCGGCGCCTGCGCCGCTCCTGACGCGCACGCTCGCCGAACAGCTGGTCCTCGGCGATCAGTGCCACACCCTGCGCCGGCAGCAGCAGTCCCCGCACATCGGCGGCGACCGCGAGCGCAAGCCGCTCGTCCGCGCGCACGAACTCCGCCCAACCCGATGCCGGCGCGGCTTCCAGTCCCTGGCGCCGCAGCATCCCGGAGAGCAGCTCGCGCCGCCCCGCGGAATCCGCCAGCAGCAGCGTGCGGCCGGCGAAGGCCGACAGGAAGCGCCCGAGGGCGGCGAGCGGGAGCGGCGCGCGCGGGTCGGCGCGCAGTTCCGGCGGCGGTTCCGAGCCGGCATTGGCGAAAGGCAGATCCGCGGCGATGGGCTCGACCTTCACGGCGGTCGCGAGCACGCGCGTGCGAGCTGCGATCGAGGCGAGCACCTCGGCCGCATCCGTGAATGACTCCGCGGGTGACAGGAGCGGCCGCCGGCGATCGTGCCGCATCTGCTCGTGGCGCGCGACGACCTCGGCCCAGGCGTCCGGCAGCGAGCGGGCGGCGTCCGCGAAGTCCACGATCACCGCGGCCGCGGGCAGGTGATCGGTGAAGGCGGTGGTGCGCTCGAAGAAGAGCGGCAGCCAGGCCTCGATGCCGGCCGGGATCACGCCGCTGCTGACCGAGCGATAGACGGCGCAGTCCTGCGGGTCGCCCTCGAAGCGTTCGCGCCAACGCGTACGGAAAGCCGCCACCGCCTCGGCTGAAGTCGCAAACTCGCGCGCCGGAAGCAGTGATACGGCTTGGTGCCGCGCGGCGGAGCGCTGATCCGACGGGTCGAAGCTGCGGATGCTCTCGATGAGCTCGTCGAACAGGTCGAGGCGATAGGGCAGGGCGGCACCCGCCGGGAACAGGTCGATGACCGAACCGCGGATCGCGAACTCACCCGGCGAGAGCACCTGTCCGACGTGCACGAAGCCGGCATCGCCGAGTCGCCGGCGAAGCGCGGTCACGTCGAGGCGCTCTCCGGCACGCAGCTCGAATGCGTGCGCCGCGAGGAACTCCGCGGGCGGGAGCCGGTCGAGCAGCGCCGCGACCGTCGTGACTACGATGCCGCGCCGGAGCGCCGGCAGCGCGGCGAGCGCGCGCAGGCGTTCCGAAACGATGTCCGGATGCGGCGAAAACGGGTCGTAGGGGAGGATTTCGCGGTCCGGGAAAGCGTGCACGGGCAGATCCGTCGGCGCGAAGAAGGCGAGCTCGGCGAGCAGCTGATCGGCTTCGCGCCCGGCCGGTGCGAGCAGGATGACCGGCGCCGCGGCGGCTGCCGCCACCTGGGACAGCAGGCAGGCGGCGCTCGAGCCGTAAAGCTCGCCGATGCGCATCGCACCGGAGGAGGGCAGGCGCATGGATGGGATCTCGGTCGGTGTCATGCGGATTCCGGCAGGCAAAAGACCTCGTTCCGGGCGAACCCGGCGAGGTCAGGAAGCGCAGGATACCGCTGCCTGCGGCGCAGGCAATCGTCAGCCGGCGGGCGCAGCCCTCACGAGCACGGCGTGCAGCACGCGGTCATGCTCGAAGTACACGGAGAACTGGGGATAGTCCCAGCGCGTGATCGGCGGCTGGCCGACCGCGGCATGGCGCGAAGTCGGCTCGCCGTAACGGCTCTCGACCGCGGACATGGTGCTGCCGCGCGACGGACGATCAGCCACCGCCGTCGGATCCGAGGTCGCCATGCCGAGGTTCTGGGCCCAGGCCGGCTGTGCCCCGACGAGCGCGAGCACCAGCATTGTGCGTACGATAGGCATGGTGAGTCCTCCGGCGGCGAGTGTAGCATCGGGTCGGACGCTATCGAGATTGCCGCCCCAAATCCTTGATAGGCATCGCGAAAAACGCATGAATCCCGCGCCATGCTGACCCCCCTGCCGCTGGGCCTCGGCCTGCGCTATGTGCGCGCCCGGCAGCACCAGTATTTCGTCTCCTTCATCAGCTGGGTGTCGCTCGCGGGCGTCTGCCTGGGTGTCGCTGCCTTGATCACGATCCTGGCCGTCATGAACGGCTTCGAAGGCGAGCTGCGCGCCCGGCTGCTCGCGCTCGCCGCGCATGCCACGGTGCCCGCCGCAGCGACACCGTCCGAGCTCGAGGCGCTTGCGGCGCGCGCCAGGCGCGCGCCAGGCGTGGCGCGTGCCGAGCCCTTCGTCGAGGTCCAGGGATTGCTGACGCATGGGGCGCTGCTTGCCGGTGCGGCGATTCGGGGCATCGACCCCGCGGACCACGGCCCCGCCAGCGCACTCGCCGCGGGCATGCGCCAGGGCAGCCTCGCGAGCCTTGCGCCGGACAGCCGGCGCATCGCCCTCGGCCGTGCGCTCGCGCTCCAGCTCGGCGCCGCCGTCGGCGACGCCGTCACGCTTCTCCTGCTGTCCACCGGCGCCGACGGCGAGCTTCTGCCGCGTATCGCGGCCTTCGAGGTCGCGGGGCTGTTCGAGATGGGGCTCGCGGACCACGATGCCGGCCTCGCCTTTACCTCACTCGCGGACCTGGCCGGCTTCGCCGGCGCGGCGGCGCCGGCGGGGCTTCATCTCTGGTTCGACGATCCTTTCGACGCGCCGCGCCTCGCGCCTGCCGCCGCCGCCGCGCTCGGCACCGGGCCGGCGCGCGACTGGACCGTGGAACATGCGGCGTACTTCCGGGCCATCCGTCTCGAGAAGACGATGATGACGATCATCCTGCTGCTGATCGTTTCGGTCGCCGCTTTCAACATCGTGTCGAGCCTGGTCATGGTCGTGACCGACAAGCGCAACGACATCGCGATCCTGCGCACGCTCGGCTTCTCGCGCGGCGGCGTGGTCGGCGCCTTCGTGGTACAGGGCACGGTGATCGGCTGGGTCGGCGCGCTGGCAGGAGTCCTGCTGGGCGTACTGCTGGCACAGAACGTGGACGTGGTCGCGGCCGCACTCGAGCGGGCCTTCCGATTCGAGATCTTCGATCGCGACGTCTATTACATCACGCGCATTCCTTCGGAGCTGCGTATCGCGGACGTGCTCCTGGTGTCCGTCTCAGCCATGGCATTGACCCTGCTGGCCACGATCTACCCGGCCCGGCGCGCGGCCGCGACCGAGCCCGCCGAGGCCTTGCGCTATGAATGAGCGTGCCCGTGCCGGCCGCTGGGCCTGGTGGATCGGCCTGCGCTATCTGCGCGCGAAGCGCGACAACCGCTTCGTCGGTTTCATCTCCGGGATCTCGATGGCCGGAATCGCGCTCGGCGTTGCCACCCTGGTCGCGGTGCTCTCGGTCATGAATGGCTTCGAGCGCGACGTGCGGCGGCGGATCCTGGACGTGGTCTCGCACGCGACTCTGGAAGGAGAGTCCGGCCGTCTCGACGACTGGCGCGAGCTGGAACGCCAGACGCGCTCCCGGCCGGGGGTCGTCGCGGTTGCGCCGTTCGTGGAGGGCCGCGGAATGCTGGTGGCGGGCGCCCGCTCGGGCGCGGTGGAGCTGCGCGCAGTGGATCCGGCGGCGGAAGTCGCCGTTTCGGAGCTGCACCGGCACCTGGACGGCACCGCCTACCAGGCGCTGGCCGCGGGCGCCTGGCGCATGATCATCGGGCGCGGGCTGGCGGAACGGCTGGGCGTCGGGATCGGGGATACGGTTCAGGCCGTGATCGCCCAGGGCAGCGTAACGCCTGCGGGCGTCGCACCGCGGACGCGTCGATTCACGGTGGCCGGAATCTTCGATGCCGGGATGTACGAGTACGACCAGGGCCTGGTGCTCCTGCACATCGACGACGCGCGCCGACTGTATCGGCTCGCCGGCTCGGTCACGGGTCTGCGCTATCGCTTTGCCGATGCCGCCGAGGCGCCGCGTCGTATCCGCGAGCTGGCCGAGGGGCTGACGGGCTCCTACTACATCAGCGACTGGACGCGGCGGCACGGAAACTTCTTCCGCTCGATCCAGGTCACCAAGTCCATCATGTTCATCGTGCTGTCACTGGTCGTGGCCGTGGCCGCATTCAATATCGTCGCCACCCTGGTCATGGTGGTTCAGGAAAAGCGCGCCGACATTGCGATCCTGCGCACGCTCGGCGGCTCGCCACGCGAGATCCTGGGCATCTTCGCGACCCAGGGCACCGTGATCGGCGTGGTGGGCACCGCGCTCGGCGTCGGCCTCGGCCTGCTGCTCGCCGCCAACCTGACCGCCGTCGTGCGGGGGCTGGAGCGGCTGCTGAACGTGACCCTGGTCGATCCCAAGGTCTACTTCATTTCGGAGTTGCCGGCCGAGGTCCAGGCGGCGGACCTGGTGACGGTCGCCGGCATTGCGCTCGCGCTTGCCATGCTGGCGACGATCTACCCGGCGCTGCGGGCGGCCGCGACGCGGCCCGCCGAGGCCCTGCGCCACGAGGTCTGAATGACAGCGCAAGCGGACGCTGCCGTGCTCGCGTGCCAGGGACTGGCCAAGGAATTCCGCCAGGGACCGGCGACCGTGCGCGTGCTCACCGGCGTCGAGGTGGCGATCCGCCGCGGCGAGCGTGCCGCCGTGGTCGGCGCCTCGGGCTCCGGCAAGACCACGCTCCTGCAGCTGCTCGGCGGTCTGGACCTGCCCACCTCGGGCAGGGTCCTGATCGATGGGCGCGAGATGTCGGCGCTGCCGGACGCCGAGCGCGGCCGGCTGCGCAATGAGGCCCTCGGTTTCGTGTACCAGTTTCACCACCTGCTCCCGGAATTCACGGCGCTGGAGAATGTGGCCATGCCGCTCCTGATCCGCCGCCTGCCGCAGGCCGAGGCGCGACGGCAGGCCGGTGAGCTGCTGGCCCGAGTCGGTCTCGCGGCGCGGCTCACGCATCGGCCGGCGCAGCTGTCCGGCGGCGAGCGTCAGCGCGCGGCGGTGGCGCGCGCGCTGGTGACGCGGCCGCGCATCGTGCTCGCGGACGAACCGACGGGCAATCTCGATGGACACCACGCGCGCCAGGTGTTCGAACTGATGCTCGAACTCAACCGTGAGCTGGGCACCAGCCTCGTGATCGTCACGCACGACCATGGGCTGGCCGCGCGCATGGACCGCGTGCTCCTGCTCGAGGACGGAAAACTGCGCGAATCCCGCGCCTGATTGCGTCGCGCGCGGCGCGCGCCGGGGCGACGATCCCGAAGTCCCGGCTGCCGGTCGAGGTCCATGTTTCCGTGCGCGCTCGCCTTCAGTGCCGGCGCCCTGTTGCCGTACCTCCTGCCGGAGCTGCCGCCGGAATGGATGCTGCCGTTGCTGCTCGCGCTCGCCTTCGGGTGCCGCCGCCGCCGGCCGCTGCTGGCCGCCGGTGCCTGCGGCCTCGCGCTGGCAGCCGCACTGATCGACGCGCGTCTTGCGCGCGACTGGCCCTGCGCCCGCGACCGCGAAGTCGTGCTGCTGGAGGGCCGCATCGCGGCGCCCGCGGTCCTGCGCCCGGGGCGCGTCGATTTCGATTTCGACGCGACGCGGCCCGGGCGTCTACGTGCACGACTCTCCTGGTACCACGCAGAGGCCGTGCCGCGTCCGGGCGAGCGCTGGCGATTCGCGGCGCGGCTGCGCTGCCGCCGCGGTCTCGGCAACCCGGGCGCCGTCGACCGCGAGCTCGAGCTGCTGCGCCAGGGCATCTCGGCTACCGGCTACCTGCTCGCCACGCCGCTGCCGATGAAACTGGGAGACCGCGGCGGCGAAAACTTGGTGCAGGAGCTTCGCGCCAGAGTTGCGGCTGGCATCGCGGCTGCCTTGCCGCCCGGACCTTCAATTGCGGTCTTGCAGGGGCTCTCGGTCGGCCTGCGCGGCAACCTGCCCGATTCGCTCTGGGACGCGTTCGCCGCGACCGGCCTCGCGCACCTGATGGCAATCTCCGGGCTGCATGTCACGGCCTGCGCGCTGTGCGCGCTCTGGCTGATGCGACGCCTGCGGCGCCTGCCCGGGATCGCGCGCGCGCCGCGCTGGATCGGCCTCGAGGCGGCGGCGGTCGTCGGCGTCACCGGCGGTTATGCCGCGCTCGCCGGCGCCGGCGCACCTGCGCTGCGCACGCTCCTCATGGTCGCGTTGTTTGCCGGGCTGCGCCTGCTGCGGCGCATGTCCCGGCTGCACGAGGCGCTCGCCTTGGCGGCCTGCGTGCTGATCGGCGCCGACCCGCTCGCGCCGGCTTCGCCGGGCTTCTGGCTGTCCTTCGTCGCGACAGCGGCGCTGTTCGCGGTCGCGCAGGACGCCGCAGGACTGGCCGGCATGCTGGCCGGATTCACGCGTGCCCAGGCTGCGATCTCGGCGGTGCTGACGCCGGTGCTGCTGGCATCCTTCGGCCGGCTGTCGCTGGTGGCGCCGATCGCAAACGCGCTTGCGATTCCGCTGTTCACGTTACTGCTGCTGCCGGCCGTGCTGGTGGCGACGCTGCTCGAACTCGCGGCCTCCGGCGCCGGGGAGGCCTGGTGGCGCCTGCTGGGAAGCCTGCTCGATGCCGTGTGGCCCCGCCTGGAGGCGGTCGCGCGCTGGCCGTTGACGGACTGGTGGCCCGCGATGCAGCCGGGCTGGCTGCTGGCGCTTGCGGGAATGGCGGCGTTCGCAGCATTGCTGCTCCCGCTCCATGGGCTGCGCGTCGCGGCGGCGATCATGATCCTTGCGCTCGCGTCCGGAACCGCGCCGGCGCCCGCGGGCATTTCCTGGTCGCTCACGGTGCTCGACGTCGGCCAGGGGCTCGCGGCAGTCGTCGAAACGCCCTCGCGCGCGCTGGTCTTCGATACCGGTCCGCGCTGGCGCGGCGGCGGCAGCGCCGCAGAAGTGTCGCTGCTGCCGTTCCTGCGCGCCCGCGGCATCCGCCGCATCGACCGGCTGACCGTGAGTCACGAGGACCAGGATCACGCCGGCGGCGCTGCGGCGCTCGCCGCTGCATTCGCGATCGCGAGCCGGCCCGCCTGCGTCCGTGGCCAGCGCTGGTCATGGGACGGGATCGAATTCCAGGTGCTGCATCCGCCGCCGGAGCTGGCTGGCAGCGACAACGACCGCTCCTGCGCGCTGCACATCGCCGGACCGGGAGGTGCGGCGCTGCTGCTCGCGGATCCCGAGGCACGGGCGGAAAGCCTGCTGGTTGCACAGCGGCTCGACGCCGACGTGGTGCTGCTGCCGCACCACGGCAGCCGCAGCTCGTCCTCTCCGGCGCTGGTCACGGCGGTCGGCGCGCGACTCGGCATCGCTTCGGTGGCGGCCGGAAACCGCTGGGGCATGCCGGACCCGGCAGTCGTGGCGCGCTGGCGAGCGGCCGGCACGACCGTGGTCACCACGGCCGCGGCCGGCGCCGTGACCATCCGATTTGGCGCCGACGGGCGCGCGCCGGAGGTCGACAGCCAGCGCAGCCGGCGCCGCTGGTGGCGGCCGGCGCCCGCGCCCTGAGGCGGTTCTGCGCAGGCCGGGCGGGCGCACGGTATCATGCCGCGCCATGTGGGAAATCTTCATCGCCGGCGGGCCGGTCATGTGGCCGATCCTGCTGTGCTCGGTCATGGCCGCGGCAATCATGCTCGAGCGCCTGTGGACGCTGCAGCGCAAGCGCGTGATCCCGCGCGAGCTGACCGACCGGGTGTGGAAGCTGGTCGAAACGCGCACTTTGAACGACCGCCACATCGAGGCGCTGGCGCGCAACTCGCCGCTCGGGCGGGTCCTGGCCGCCGGCCTGGCGCACCGCCAGCAGGGCCGCGAGATCATGAAGGAGGTGATCGAGGACACCGGGCGGCATGTGGTGCATGAGCTCGAGCGCTTTCTGAGCCCGCTCGGCACGATCGCGGCGATCTCGCCGCTGCTCGGCCTGCTCGGCACGGTCACCGGCATGATCGAGGCCTTCGAAGCCATCACCTCGCAGGGCGTCGGCGACCCGCAGGTGCTGTCGGGCGGCATCGGCGAGGCGCTGATCACGACTGCCGCCGGCCTGATCGTCGCAATTCCGGCGCTGATTGCCTACCGCTACCTGCGCGGGCTGGTGGACTTCCTGGTCGTCGAGATGGAAAAGGAGGCCATGAAGCTGGTGCAGGCGATGGGCCGGCTGGGGGCGCAGACTGCGGCGGCACCGCGCCGGCGCGAAGCGACGCCATGAAGCTGCAGGCCAAGCGGGCGGAAGACCCGGAGCTCAACCTGACCTCGCTGATCGACGTGGTGCTGTTGCTGGTGATCTTCTTCATGCTCTCCACGACTTTCGTCGAGGAGGGGCGCCTGAAAGTGCAGCTGCCGGAGTCGGGCGCGCAGGCCGCCGAGCGCAACGAACGGCCGATCGTCATCACGATCACGGCGCAGGGCAGCTACCGGATCGGTGACCGGGCGCTGGTCAACAACGAGCGCGAGACCCTGCACGCGGCACTGCGCCAGGTGGCCGGCGAGAATCGCACGCGACCCGTGACGATCCGTGCCGACGCTCGTGCGATGCATCAGGCGGTGGTCACCGCCATGGACGTGGCGGCGCGGCTCGGCTTCACCCAGGTCAACATTGCCACCGTCAGCCAGCAAGCCGAGGGCTGAGCGCAGCCTGCCGCCGTTCGCGGCGAGCGACCTGAGAATCTACCGGCGGCTGCTCGGCTACGCCCGGCCGCACTGGCGGATGTTCCTGTTAGGCGTGCTCGGCATGATCCTGTTCGCCTCCGTGGACACGGGCTTCGCGCTGCTGGTCAAGAAATTCCTGGACGGCGCCTTCATCGACCAGGACCCGCGCGTGCTGGCACTGGTGCCGGCCAGCATCGTCGCCCTGTTCGCAGTGCGCGGGATCGGCGACTTTCTGTCGGTCTACGCGCCGGGCTGGGTCGGGCGCCAGGTGATCAAGTCGATGCGCCGCGACCTGTTCGCGCGCTACCTCGAGCTGCCGGTCAGCTTCTTCGACCGCCACGGCGTGGCGCCGCTGCTGTCGCGGCTGACTTACAACATCGAGCTGGTGGCGGAGGCGGCGACGACGGCGATCACCGCCCTGATCCGCGACACCCTGACGATCGCGGGACTGCTCGGCTATGTGCTCTGGCTCAACTGGCGGCTGACCGGCTTTGCGCTGATCGTGGCGCCCTTGATCGTCGGTCTGATCCGCGTTACCAGCCGGCTGTTCCGCCGCTACAGCACCCGCATCCAGTCGTCCATGGCCGACGTGACCCGCGTGACCAAGGAATCGCTCGAGAGCGTGCGCATGCTCAAGGTGTTCAACGCCGAACGCCAGCAGCTGCGGGCCTTCGAGTTGGTCAACGAGCGCAACCGCGCCAGCTTCATGAAGCTGATCATGGTGCGCGCGATCTCCAACCCGGTGGTCCAGGTGTTCGCGGCATTGGGGCTGGCGGCGGTCATGTTCGTCGCCATCCGCGATGTGATGCAAAAGGGACTGTCGGTCGGCGATTTCATCTCTTTCCTGACGGCGCTCCTCCTCATCACCGCTCCGCTCCGGCGGCTGGTGAGCATCGTGAGCCCGTTGCAGCAGGGCATTGCCGCCGGCCAGAGCGTGTTCGAGATCCTCGACAGCCCGGCCGAAGACGCGGGCGGCTCGCGGACGATCGTGCGCGCGCGGGGCGAACTCGAGTTCCGGGACGTCGGCTTCACCTATGAGACGGACAAGGGCGAGGTGCTGCAGGAAATCCGGTTCCGGGTTACGCCCGGACAGACGGTTGCGATCGTCGGACGTTCCGGCAGCGGCAAGACCACGCTGGTCAGCCTGCTGCCGCGCCTGCACGACCCCGATGCGGGCGCCGTGCTGCTCGACGGGGTCGACCTGCGCGAATACCGGCTCGAGGACCTGCGCCGCCAGATCAGCGTGGTCAGCCAGGAAATCATGCTGATCGACGACACCATCCGCCACAACATCGGCTTGGGCATGCCGCAGGCGGAAGCTGCGGCGATCGAGCAGGCAGCACGCGCGGCGCACGTGCTGGACTTCGCGAACGAGCTGCCGGGCGGCCTGGATGCCATGATCGGCGAACGCGGGACGCTTCTGTCAGGGGGGCAACGCCAGCGCGTGGCGATAGCGCGCGCGCTGCTGAAGGACGCGCCGATCCTGATCCTGGACGAGGCGATGTCGGCGCTCGACGCCGAGTCCGAGCGCATCATCCAGGAGGCGCTCGCGGGGCTCTTGCGCGGGCGCACGACGCTCGTCATTGCCCATCGCCTGTCCACGATCGAGCATGCCGACCGGATCATCGTGCTGGACGAAGGCCGTCTGGTGGAATCGGGCACGCACGCGGATCTTCTTTCCGCCAGCGGCGTCTACGCCGCGTTGCACCGCATGCAGTTCAACGTCTGATCCGGCGGCCCGGCGCATGCACGACTGGCTGATCGCGACCTGGTACGGCGACGGCCGGCGCGGCCGCTGGCTGCTGCCTCTGGCCTGGCTGTTCGGCGCGGCGGCGGGATTGCGCCGGTCCCTCTATGCGCGGGGCTGGCTGCGCAGCTATCGCTCATCGCGCCCGGTCATCGTGGTCGGCAACCTGACCGCTGGCGGCACCGGCAAGACGCCGCTGGTCGCCTGGCTGGCGACGCGACTCTCGCGACTGGGGCTCCGCGCCGGCGTCGCGCTGCGCGGCTACGGCAGCGACGATGGCACGCCGCGACGCGTGATCGCCGGCGATGACGCCCGCGCGGCCGGTGACGAGGCGGTGTTGCTCGCGCGGCGCACCGGCCTGCCGGTCGCCATCGGCAGACGCCGCGCCGCGGCGGTGCGGCTGCTCGAGCCGGACTGCGACCTGATCCTGTGCGACGACGGGCTGCAACACTACGCGCTCGCGCGCGACTTCGAGATTGCGGTGCTCGACGCGAGGCGCGGCCTCGGCAACGGCCGTCTGCTGCCGGCCGGGCCGCTGCGCGAGCCGGCCTGGCGGCTCGATCGGGTGGACGCCGTGGTCGTCAACGGTCAGGGCCCGGTGCGCGCGGACGCGGTGGCCATGCAGCTCGAGCCGATCGCGGCGGTGGCATTGGCCGGTGGCGCGCGCCGATCGCTCTCCGAATTCGCGGGTCGGCCATCGGTGGCCGCCGCGGCAATCGGTCATCCCGAGCGCTTCTTCGCCCTGTTACGCCAACATGGCATCGCCGCCGAGGAACGCGCGTTCCCGGATCATGCCGCGCTGACGCCCTCGCAGGCGGGGGCGGGGAGCGGCCGCCCGCTGCTGATGACCGAGAAGGATGCCGTAAAATGCGCGGGCGACGGCTGGCAGGACGCCTGGTACGTCGAAGTCGAGGCCCGTATCGAGGAACCCGGCGCGACGGCGCTGCTGCGCCGGATCGCAGCGCTTGCCGCGGCCCGGCCGCAAGGATCCGCCGCCCATGACTGAGAAACTTGCCGATATCCTCGCCTGTCCGGTCTGCAAAGGGCCACTGCAATGGCAGCGCGAACCCGCGACGCTCGTATGCCGCACGGACCGGCTGGCCTACCCGATTCAGGACGGCATTCCGGTCATGCTGCCCGACGAGGCGCGGCGCCTGGCGCCGGATGATCCGATGCTGGCCGGCCGCTGATGTTCCGCGTCGCGATTCCCGCCCGGTTTGGATCAACTCGACTGCCGGGCAAACCACTCGCGCTGCTCGCCGGCACGCCGATGATCCTGCACGTGCTTCGCCTTGCCGAGCGCTCCGGCGCCGATCAGGTGGTGGTCGCGACCGATGACGAGCGCATTCGCGAGGTCTGCGCGGCGGCCGGCGCGGACGTCGAGATGACCTCGCCGCGCCATCCCTCCGGCACCGACCGGATCGCGGAGCTCGCCGGGCGGCGCGGCTGGAGCGGGGACTCGGTGGTCGTCAACGTGCAGGCCGACGAGCCGATGCTGCCGCCCGCGCTGATCCGCCAGGCAGCGGAATTGCTGGAGCGCGATGCCGAAGCCGCGATCGCAACGCTGGCGGCGCCGGTCGAAACGCTCGAGGAATACCTCGACCCGAACGTAGTCAAGCTGGTCACGCAGAGCAACGGTCGTGCCCTGTATTTCAGCCGCGCGCCCATTCCCTGGCACCGCGACGGCGCCGATGCGGGGCTGTCGAGTCAGACGCGTTTCCGCGGCGCGCGCCGCCACCTCGGCCTCTACGCCTACCGGGTGGAAGCGCTGGCGCGCCTGGCCGCCGCGCCGCCCGGCTCACTGGAGCGCGCGGAAAGTCTCGAGCAGCTGCGCGCGCTGCAGATGGGACTGCCGATCGCGGTCGGCGACGCGCGTGCCCGGCCCGGGCCGGGCGTGGATACCGCCGACGATCTGGCGCATGTCGAGCGCCTGCTGCGGGAGGGTCGCCGTCCGTGAATGAGGCGGCCGGAGAGGTCGCACCTTTCCACGCCATGGCCATCAACCGTCGTGCCAATGAGCGCGAGCGGCGCGGGCAGCCGGTCATCCACATGGAGGTCGGGCAGCCCTCGGCCGGCGCGCCGCGCGCCGCGATCGAGGCCGGCCGGCGCGCACTGGACGAGCAGCCCCAGGGTTACTGGGAGAGCGCGGCGCTCGCCGAGCGCATCGCCGCCCACTACCGCGCCAGCAGCGGACTGGTACTCGATCCCGTTCGCATCCTGCTGACGCCGGGAGCGTCGGGCGCATTGTTGCTGGCGATCGCCGTGCTGTTTCCGCGCGGCGCCAGGGTGGCGCTGCCACGGCCCGGTTACCCGGCACACCGCAACGTGCTGCGCGCGCTGGGGCTCGAGGTCGTGGAACTCGAATGCGGCGCCGGTACGCGCTTCCAGCCGACCGCCGCGATGGTCGCCGCAATCGACCCGGCACCCGCCGGCCTGATCCTGACGTCGCCGTCGAACCCGACCGGCAGCATGCTGCCGCGTGTGGAGCTCGCCGGGATCGCTGCCGTCTGCCGCGAGCGCGGCATCCGCATCCTCTCGGACGAGACCTATCACGGAATCAGCTACGGTGAGCGCGCGCATTCGCTGCTCGAGTTCGACGCCGAGGCGGTAGTCGCCAACAGCTTCTCCAAGTACTGGTGCATGACCGGCTGGCGGCTCGGCTGGGCGGTCGCGCCGGCGCCGCTCGTCGACGTGATGCGCCGCTTCGCCGGCAATCTGTTCCTGGTGCCGCCCACGCTGTCGCAGCACGTGGCGCTCGCCGCAATGGACGAGCACGCCGAGCTCGAAGCGAGGGTCGCTGACTACGCGGCCAATCGCCGCCTGCTCATGGAAGCCCTGCCGGCGCTTGGCTTCGCACGCCTCGCCCCGGTGGATGGCGCGTTCTACGTCTACGCGGACATCGGCCACCTGACGCGCGACTCGCTGGCCTGGTGTCTGGAGCTCTTGGACGGCACCGGCGTGGCCCTCAATACCGGCCTCGATTTCGACCCGGTGGACGGCGGGCGCTTCATGCGCCTTTCCTTCGCGGTGACGGCCGCTGAAGTCGAACAGGCGATCGACCGCATCGGCCGCTGGCTGCGCGGACGCAAGCGCGCGTGACGCAGCGCGTGCTGTTCGTCTGCCTCGGCAATATCTGCCGCTCGCCGACGGCGGAGGCGGTCTTCCGCCGCCTGCTGGTGCAGGAAGGCGAGGATCGTGCCGTGGAGGTGGATTCCGCCGGCACGCACGCCTATCACACGGGCGAGCCGCCGGACCCGCGCGCCATCGAGGCCGCGGCACGGCGCGGCATCGACATGCGCACCCTGCGCGCACGCGTGGTCGACGCCACGGACTTCGAGCGCTTCGACCTGGTGCTGGCGATGGATGAGCAGAATTTCCGGCGCCTGCGCCGGCTCGCGCCGGCCGAGCACCGGCATCGATTGCGCCTGCTCCTGGAGTTCGCCCCCGCGCTCGGCCGTCGCGACGTGCCGGACCCCTACTACGGGGGCCCGACCGGCTTCGAGGACGTGCTGGACCTGGTCGAAGCGGCCTCGCGGGGACTGCTCGCCGCGCTGCGGCAGGCCCGCTGACTCACTCCTTCGGCCCGAAGTGGTGGCCCTCGCCGGGCGAGGACGACCACACCGTATAGGTTTGCGCCGGCTTGTAGCTCTCGGCCTGCGGTGGCGCAGCGGGTGCGGGTGCGGCCGCCGACGGCTCGGGCGCCCGCGCGGGCTCGGGCGCTGCGGCGGATTCGGAAACCGCCGGCTCACGCGCCTGCGGATGACCGTTGCCCGGTGCTGCCAGCGGTGCCTCGCCGCTGCCCGGGCTTTCGGGGCGATCGCGTCCGCCGCGCCCGCGCCGGCGGCGCCGGCGACGGCGCGGCTCGCTCTCCAGAGCCTCGCTGCCCGGCGCAGGCTGCGGCCGCGACGGGGCTTCGGCGGCACGCTCGCGCTGCCGATCCCGATCATCGCGCTGGCGCTCGTGGCGCGGCCGATCGCCGTGCCGATCCCGATCGCGCTC
>Ga0187892_10000227_pt1 | contig 148905 bp, 128 predicted proteins | sample MA1701073metaG_FD_139345 | JGI IMG/M metagenome (GOLD analysis project Ga0187892, IMG submission 139345) | Bio-ooze microbial communities from a basaltic lava cave in the Kipuka Kanohina Cave System on the Island of Hawaii, USA - MA170107-3 metaG ...
CTCGCGGCGGTCGGGTCGATCTCGGTCCGGTAATCCATCTGGCGCCTCCACGTCGGATGTGGTTGTGGAAGCCGACCTTAATCGATCCCGGCCGCCACCGCGCCTGTATGGCATCTACGATGCCGATGCCCGGGGTCACGGGAAACCGTAGAGCTTGGCCGGATTGTCGACGAGGATCTGGTTGCGCGTGGCCTCGTCGGGAGCCCAGTCGAGCAGCAGATCGAGCAGATCGGCGTCATCGGGACATTGCGCGCGGGGCACCGAGGGGTGCGGCCAGTTGGTCGCCCAGACGCAGCGCTCGGGCGCGGCCTTGACCAGCGCCTTCGCGAGCGCGCCGACATCGGGATAGAGCGGCGGGCCCTTCTTCGAGGTCTCGTAGGGCGCCGAGAGCTTGACCCAGGTGCGGCCGTTCTCGACGAGGCGCAGCATGCATTTGAAGCTCGGATGATCGACCGCGACCGGCTCGAGGAACTTGCCGTTGTGATCGATCACAAGCGTGCCCTTCAAGCGCTTCAGCAGCGTCTCGCGCTCGGGCAGCAGGCGGCCGTCGAGCTGGAGCTGCAGGTGCCAGCCGAAATCGCCGACGCGCGCGGCCATCGCCTCGAGGCTCTCCCAGGGCAGCACGCCACCCGGCAGCATGAAGTAGCGGATGCCGCGCATGCCGGCCTTGGTGAGCTGCTCAAGCTCCGCATCCTCCACCTCCGGCGGAACAACGGCGATACCGCGCGCGCTGCCGCCCATCGCCTTTACCGCCTCGAGCGTGCAGGTATTGTCGAAGCCGTAGCCCGAGGGCTGCACGACGACGGTGCGCGCGATGCCGAGGCGCTTCCGCATGGCGAGATAGTCGGGCGTGGGAGCGTGCGGCGGCTTGAAGGCCGCGGTCGGCGCGAGCTTGAAGCGGTCTTCGTAGATGTGCATGTGCGTGTCGCACGCGCCCGGCGGCGCCTTCAAGCGCGGCCGTTTCCTTTCCGTCGAGGCCATCGTTTTGCTCCCCTCGCTCGGCTAACGCTTCAAGCGCGCGAGCCGCGTTGCCTTCTCCGCGTTGACGGCGCCCGCCGGAATTTCGCCGCGAATCAGCGCGGCGGCCTGGCGCGCGGTCTCGAGCGCCTGGTGCTCGATCGCCTCGGGCGCGAGGCCGGCGATGTGCGGCGTTGCGATCACGTCTGCGCGGCGCGCCAGGTGCGGCGAGGGCATCTGATCGGGCGCGCGGCCGACGTCGAGCGCGGCGCCGGCGATCTTCTTCGCGTCGAGCGCGCGCTCGAGCGCGGCCTCGTCGATGAGGTTGCCGCGCGAGGCATTAATGAGCCACGCCGAGGGCTTCATGCGCGCAAGCGCCGCCGCGTCGATGAGGTTCTCGGTTTCCTCGGTCGCTACCGCGAGCGGCACCACGAAATCGGCCTCGGCGAGCAGCGCCGCGAGATCGGTCTGGACCAGCGGAGTCGCGACCTTCTTGTAAGGATCGTGGACGAGGACGCGCATCCCGAGCGCAAGCGCCAACTCGGCGAGCCGGCTGCCGATCGCGCCGTAGCCGATGATGCCGATGGTGCAGCCCTTCAACTGCCGGCCCATGCGCGACGCGGGCGGCGCTTCGCCCGCGCGATAAGCGCCGCTGTAGTGCGTCACGTGCCGCGCCGCATCCACCATCGCGCCGAGGATCCACTCGGCCACCGCCGGCACGAAGCCGGGCGAGGCGCGCGTGACGAGGACGCCGTTGCGGCTCGCGGCGGCAACGTCGACGTTGCGGATATCGACCGCGACTCGCTCGAAGACGACGAGATCGGGCAGGCTGTCGAACACGGCCGCCTCGCCCGGCGTCTGGCGGTCGGAGATGATGATCGCGCAGCCCTTGGCCGCGGCGACGACGTCCTTGGTTGTCAGCACGCGTCCCAACGCGTTGAGGCGCACATCGGCGACGGCACGGAGTTCGGCCAACGCGCGCTCGCCGTAGTAGTTGGCCCGCATCTCGGGCGTATGGGTGAGGAACACCTGGGGCCGCGGCGGCATCGCGCGCGCTCAGCCCCCGCGCGTGTCGTGATCGCCGGCGAACTCGTCGCTGCAGAAGGGGCCGCCTTGGAAGATGTCGGCGATGGGATCGGGCGGCAACTTGGCTTGGCCCGCGAGCGCGTTCGCAAGATGCTCCTCGGCGCGGCCGGTCGGCCTGTAGCCCAAGCGGAACGCGGCGGCGTTGTCCCACCAGCTCCGCGCGTTGTCGGAGGCTCCGTAGACGACGTCGTAGCGGACATCGGGGTGCTCGAGCCCGATGCGGATCAGCTGGACGAGGTCGTCGGGGCTGATCCAGATCGACATGCGGCGGAGATCCACCGGCTTCTCGGCGAGGTTGCCGATGCGGATGCAGAGCACGCGCAAGCCATACTTGTCGGCGTAAAGGGCGCCGAGCGCCTCGCCGAACGCCTTGCTCACGCCGTAGCGGCTGTCGGGCCGGACCAGCGCATCGGTGCCGACCTTGCGCCGACGGCGGTAGAAGCCCATCGCGTGGTTCGACGACGCGAACACCACGCGCTTCACGCCATGGCGGCGCGCCGCCTCGAACAGGTTGTAGCAGCCGACGATGTTGGCGCGGTGGATCATGTCCCACGGCTTCTCGATCGAGACGCCGCCCAGATGGATGATGCCGTCGATGCCGTCGACGACCTTTTCCACTGCGGCCATGTCGGCGAGATCGGCCGCGACGAACGTCTCGTCCTTGCGGAGATCCTTCGGCACGCCGACATCGCTCAGACGCAGCTCGCGGTAGAGGCCTTTCAGCAATTTGCGCAGATGCGTTCCGATGCCGCCGGCGGCGCCGGTCAGAAGAACGCGCTCGGATCCGGCCGCCGAACGCCCGTTCTTCGCGGTCATGCCTGCACGTCCACGGCCGCGAGCTTCCTGTAGCGTTCGCGCCCGTTGGTGAGGTGCCGGCGCATCGCTTCGCGCGCGGCCGCCGGATCGCGGTTGCGGATCGCGGCGACGATCGCGCGGTGCTCGCCCTGGATCTTCTCGAGATAGGCGCGCTGGCCGGCAAGGCGTCCGGATTCGACGCGCACGCTCTGGCGCGGAATGATGTAGCGGCCGAGATATTCGAGGAAGCGCATGAAGTGTCCGTTGCCGGTCGCTTCGGCGATGGTCATGTGGAGCGCGTAGTCTTCGTCGATGGCGGATTCGTCGCGCTCGATCGCGCGGTCGATGGCCTTCAACGCATCGCCGATCGCGCGCTGATGCGAGGGCGACGCGCGCTCGGCGGCGATCCCGGCCGATTCGACTTCGACGCCGAGGCGCAGCTCCATGACGTTCAAGACCTCGGCGAGCGAGCGCAGGCCCTCGGGATCGATGCGGAACGGGCGGCGCAGAACGCCGGCGGCGACGAAGGCGCCGACACCCTGGCGCGTGACGATGAGGCCCTCGGCGCGCAGCGCCGCCACCGCCTCGCGCACGACCGTGCGGCTCACGCCCATGGCGCCCATCATCTCAAGCTCGGTGGGGAGCCGCGTGCCGGGTTCGAGCTTGCCGCTGGTGATCTCGGCGGCAAGGCGATCCACCGCCTCGCGCGTCAGGTTGCGCGGCGGAGACAACGGCCGCAGGGAAAGCTTGTCAGTCGATCGCGACAATGCTACGCTCGTACGACGTGTGGTCATCGTATTGTATGATGACTATCACGCGACGAACGGATGGTCAATCGGGCGGCCGAGCCTGGCCGGCGGCGGCGCGGGCGGCCATCCGCAAAAAGCATGAAACCCCGCGCACGTTCGGCGCCGAATCGGGCACGGGCGGTCCGCGCGATGGACAGCAAGCAACGGGAGGTAATCCTCATGAAGCGTCGTGATGTCATTCGCATCGGTGTGGCAGGCGCTGCGTTCGGCGCCGTCGGCTTGGGGCTCGGCGCGCGCGCCTTCGCCCAGGCCAAGATGGTGCTCAAAGCGACCGACGTGCATCCGCTCGGCTATCCCACGGTCGAGGCCGTCGTGCGCATGGGCAAGAGGCTCGAAGAAGCCACCCAGGGGCGCCTCAGCATCCAGATGTATCCCTCGATGCAGCTCGGCGGCGAGAAGGAGATGATCGAGCAGGCGCAGGTGGGTGCCCTCGCCTACGCGCGCATCAGTGTCGGCCCCATGGGACCGATCGTGCCCGAGCTCAACGTGTTCAACCTCCCCTTCATGTTCCGCGACGACGCGCACATGGAGAAGGTGATCGACGGCGCCATCGGCGACGAGATGCTGAAGAAGCTCTCCGACCACCCGAACGCCAATCTCGTCGGCCTCTGCTGGATGAACGCCGGCACCCGCAACGTCTACAACAGCAAGAAGCCGATCAGCTCGGTCGCCGACCTCAAAGGGCTGAAGATCCGCATGATGGGCAATCCGGTGTTCGTCGACACGATGAACGCGCTCGGCGGCAACGGCGTCTCGATGGGCTTCGATCAGCTCATCAACGCCATGCAGACCGGCGTCGTCGACGGCGCCGAGAACAACTACCCGACCTATGCCAGCGGCCAGCACTACCGCTACGCCAAGTACTACTCGCTGACCGGGCACCTGATGATCCCCGAGATCCTCGTCTTCTCGAAGAAGGTGTGGGCCTCGCTCCCGGCCGCCGACCAGCAGCTGATCGCCAAGCTGGCCAAGGAGTCGCAGCAGGAGCAGCGGAAGCTCTGGTACGACCGCGAGAAGACGGCGCTCGAGGAGATGAAGAAAGCCGGCACCGTCATCACGCAGATCACCAACAAGAAGGAGTTCCAGGACGCGGTGAAGCCGGTGTGGGACAAGTACGGCGCCCAGCACGCGGCGCTCATCCAGCGCATCCAGGACGTGAAGTAGCGCGTTCTATCGCGCAGGTCGTCGCGTCAGAGAGCCGGCCGGCCCCCTTCGAGGATCGCGCCGGCTCTCCTGTTGCTCTGCCGAGGGAATGGCATGAAGGCGCAATACGTCCGGGCGATGGATCACCTCCAGCGCCTCTGCCTGATCATTGCGGGCGCCTGCCTCGTCATCATCACGCTGATCATCCCGTGGGGTGTGTTCACCCGCTACGTGCTCAACGACGCGTCGTCATGGGCCGAGCCGATGGCGGTGCTGCTGATGATCTGGTTCTCGTTCATGTCGGCCGCGGTCTGCTACCGCGAATATCTCCACATCGGCGTGCAGATCATTCCGGCGATGCTGAAAGGCAACGCGCGCATCGCCTGCGGCTGGCTGATCGAGCTCTGCATGGCCGGCACCAGCATCTTCATGCTGTGGTACGGGGTCCGAGTGGTGAAGGCGTTCTGGTTTCAGAGCATCGCCGATTTCCCGATCGTCTCGACCGGCATCTCCTATCTGCCGGTGCCGATCGGCGGCGGCATCGTGACGCTTTTCGTGATCGAGCGCCTTTGGACCGGAGCGCTGTTCCAGGAGCCGAGCGCCGACGCGCTGAGCCCGATTTCAACCGAGTAGCGGCCGGCATGGACATCGTCATCCTCATCGGCGGCTTCCTCGGGCTCTGCCTGCTCGGCATGCCGGTCGCCTACGCGCTCGGCCTCGCCTGCATCTTCACCGCGCTCTGGATCGATCTCCCGCTCGAAGCGGTGATGATCAAGACGTCCGACGGCACCGACGATTTCGCGCTGCTCGCGATCCCGTTCTTCATCTTCGCCGGCGCCATCATGGCCGAAGGCGGCATGGCCGAGCGGCTCGTGAACCTCGCCAAGGTGTTCGTGGGCTTCATCCGCGGCGGCTTGGCGCTCGTGAACATCCTCGCCTCGACGATGTTCGGCGCCATCTCCGGCTCATCGGTGGCCGACACCGCCTCGATCGGCTCGGTGATGATCCCGCAGATGGTCAAGAACGGCTATCCGCGCCTGTTCGCCGTCAATGTCACGGTTTCGGGCTCGCTGCAGCCGCTCTTGATCCCGCCCTCGCACAACGCCGTCATCTATTCGCTCGCCGCGGGCGGCACGATCTCGGTGGGCGCGCTCTTCATGGCCGGCGTCATTCCGGGCCTGCTGCTCGGCCTCTCGCTGATGATCCTCGTCCTCATCATCGCGCGGAAGAAGAACTTCCCGAAGGGCGAGGTGATCACGCTGCGCCGGGCGCTCAAGATCGCAGCCGAAGCGTTCTGGGGGCTCGTCACGGTCTTCATCATCATGGGCGGCATCCTGTCGGGCATCTTCACGCCGACCGAGTCGGCCGCCGTCGCGTGCATCTATGCCTTCCTCGTCACCATGTTCATCTACCGCGACTACAAGTGGCGCGAGTTGCCGGTCCTGGTGGGGCGCGTGGTGCGCACGGTCGGCATGGTGATGATCATGATCGGCTTCTCGGCGGCGTTCGGCTACATGATGGTGCAGCTGCAGCTGGCGCAGCAGGCGACCGCGTTCTTCATAGCGGTGTCCGAGAACAAGTACGTCTTCCTGCTGCTCGTGAACATCATGCTGCTGCTGCTCGGCACCTTCATGGATCTCGCGCCGATGCTGCTGATCTGCACGCCGATCTTCCTGCCGGCGATGAAGCTGTTCGGCATCGATCCGGTCCATTTCGGCATGATCATGATCCTCAATCTCGGCATCGGCCTCTTGACGCCGCCGGTCGGTCCCACGCTCGTGGTGGGCTGCGCGATCGGCAAGGTGACGATGGAAGCGGTTTCGCGCAGCATCATCGTCTTCTACATCCCGATGGTGATCGTGCTGCTGCTCGTGACCTACATCCCCGAGCTCTCGCTCTGGCTGCCGCGCCTGTTCGGGCTCTGAGGCCGCCGCCCCTTGACGCGCGGGCGACGGACGTGCGTGCATTTCGCGACGATGCTGTACGACGACGGAGGTGTACGAAGGCGGGCCCCCGAGGGCCCGGCGCAATTCCAACCCGACAATCCAGGGAGGATGCCATGAACTCTTCGACGATCGGGACTTCCGGCCGCATTTCCCGCCGGACCCATACGCGGCGCCGCGTGCTGACCATGTCGGCCGCCGCCGCGGGCGCACTGGCCGCCGGCACGCTGCCACGCGCTGCCCGCGCGCAGGCCGCTGTCACACTGCACGGCGCCAGCCAGTTCAGCGACGCGCACGCCTTCACCAAGGCGATGGTGAAGTTCGAGGAGCTGGTGAAGCAATATTACGGCAAGCCGGTCAACTTCGTGCTGCACAAGAACAGCGAGCTCGGCCTCGAGAAGGACTATTTCGCCTACATGAACCAGGGCAAGGCGGTGGACTACGCGATCGTCTCGCCCGCGCACATGTCGACGTTCTCGCGCGCGGCGCCGTTCATCGACGCCCCGTTCCTGTTCCGCGACCTCGACCATTGGAACAAGGTGCTCGATCAGGACGTGCTGAAGCCCATCGCCGACGAGATCGCGCAAAAGGCCGACGTGATGCTGATCGGCTATGCCGGCGGCGGCACGCGCAACATCTTCGTCAACAAGCCCGTGCGCAACATGGCCGAGTTGAAGGGCTTGAAGGTGCGCGTGCAGGGCGCCCCCATCTGGAGCAGCACGTTCCGCGCCGCGACCATGGCGCCGACCGTGATCGCCTACAACGAAGTGTACAACGCGATCCAGAACGGCGTGATCGCCGCGGGCGAGAACGAGGCGGCCGGCGTCGAGCAGATGAAGTTCTACGAGGTGGCGCCAAATCTCTCGATGACCCAGCACGCGATCACGATCCGGCCGCTCTGCTTCTCGGGCAAGACCTTCAAGAGCCTGCCCAGGGAGCTGCAGGACGCCATCCTCAAAGCCGGCAGGGAAGCGGGGAAATACGGCCGCGAGATCGAGGCGAGCGAGGACACGGCCAAGCTCGACGCGCTCGAGAAGGCCGGCAAGCTGAAACGCATCCCGTTCGCCGGGCGCGACGAGATGAAGAAGCTGGTCGATCCGGTCATCCAGGCCTACGCGAAGGACATCGGCGCCGACGCGATCCTGGCCAAGATCAACGCGATCGAGTGACAGACGGTTGACCGGGGCGCGGCGGCGCCGCGCCCCGCCAACCTTCCGGCCATGCGGCGCATCATCGAGGCCTATCACCGCCTGCTCACCTGGCTGCTCGTCGCCACGGTGGCGGTGCTGATCGTGCCGGTGACGCTGCAGATCGCCTCGCGCTTCACCGAGCTGATCCCCTCCTACATCTGGACCGAGGAGCTCGCGCGCCTCCTGTTCATCTGGATGATCATGCTCGGCGCCATGATCGGCATCCGCGAGGCCACGCATTTCGACGTCGATCTGCTGCCGCAGCTTCCGCCGCGCGCCAATGCGCTGCTGCTGATCGTGACGCACCTCTTCGTGCTCGTCTTCGCGCTGGTGTTCGTCTACTGGGGCATCAAGTTCGTGCAGTTCGGCTGGAACCAGCTCTCGGAGCTGGCCGAGCTGCCGATGCCCTACATCTTCCTTGCCTGGCCGCTCGCCGGCGCCACCTGGATTCTGTTCTTGGGCGAGCGCTTCTGGATGAACCTCAAAATCGTTTTCGGCCGATGAGTGGAGGCGCCGTTCTTTCGCCCGCGCTGGCGAGCCTCATTCTCTTCGGCGTCTTCTTCACCCTTATGTTCTTGCGGGTCCCGATCGCGTTCGCGCTCGGCCTCGCCTGCCTGCCGATCCTCTTGATCGAGCCGCGCCTCGATCCGTTGGTGCTCTTCAACGAGACCTTCAAGTCCTACAACAACTTCATCCTGCTAGCGGTGCCGTTCTTCCTGCTCACCGCCAACCTCATGAACGCCGGCGGCATCACCGACCGCCTGATCCGCCTTTCGCGCGCGCTGGTCGGCCACTTCCCGGGCGGGCTCGCGCAGGTCAACGTCGTGCTCTCGATCTTCTTCGCCGGCATCTCGGGCTCGTCGACCGCCGATGCCGCGAGCCAGGGCAAGATCTTCATCCACGCCCAGGTGAGGGAAGGCTACGATCTGAGCTTCTCGGTCGCGATCACGGCAGTCTCGGCGGTGCTCGCGGTCATCATCCCGCCCTCGATCCTCATGGTCGTCTGGGGCGGCGTGCTCACGGTCTCGATCGGCGCGCTGTTCCTCGCCGGCATCATCCCGGGGCTGCTCCTGGGTTTCGTGCAGATGGCCACCGTGCACGCTTACGCCAAGCTCAACGGCTATCCCCGCTATCCGCGCGCGGGATGGCGCGAGGGCCTTATCGCCTGCTTCGTTTCGGTTCCGGCGCTGATGACTCCGGTGATCATCATCGGCGGCAAGGTGTTCGGCTGGTTCACGGCGACCGAGTCTGCGGCGATCGCGGTGCTCTACGCGCTCGGGCTGACGCTGTGCTTCTACCGCGAGATGACGTGGACGCGGCTCTACGAGGCGCTCTCGGACACCGGCAAGCTCGCGGCGGTGGCGCTCTTCTGCGTCGGCACCGCCTCGGCCTTCGGCTGGCTGCTCGCCTACTACCAGATTCCGAAGGCGCTGCTCGAAGGCGTGCAGGCCTGGCAGATGGGCCTGATCGGCACCGGCTTCTTCATCGCCGCCGTGTTCCTCGTGGTCGGCTGCTTCCTCGACGCGATCCCGGCGATCATCATCGTCGGCGCGATCCTGGAACCGCTGGCCAAATCCGCGGGCATGCATCCGGTGCACTTCGCCATCGTCGGCATCGTCTCGCTCGCGTTCGGCCTGGTGACGCCGCCCTACGGCCTCTGCCTCATGATCTCCTGCTCGATCGGCAAGATCCGCCTCGTCCAGTGCATCAAGGACGTGATGATCATGCTGCTGCCGATGCTGGGCGTGCTCGCCCTCTGCATCATGTGGCCCGAGCTCGTGCTGCTCCTGCCGCGCTGGCTCGAGCCGGAGTTCTTGAGATGACGATGCGGCGGGCGGCGCGCGCGCTCGATACTGCGGTGTCGCAATGATCGACGATCACGACAAGACGCAGCGCCTGCTCGCTGCGCTGAGACGCAATCTTCCATTCGAGGTCCGGCTCGCGCCTGCGTTGGTGCGGCACCTGAGGTCGCAGGCTCCGCCGATCGAGGCACCGGTGCGTCTGTTGGTCCGAGAACTCCACTACGCGGGCGATGAAGGAGGCATCGTCTGCGAACTCGATCTCGGCGACGGCAAGAACGCGCTCTTTGCGTCGCTGACGCACCTGATCGTGCCATCGTCTCATCCGGCTGCGGCGGAGGCCGCCCGCTATCAGAACGATCGGATCAAGCGCCTTCGAAAACGCGGGCGCGCGTAGCCTCCGCTGGCGGCGCGCTCACTCCCGCCGGTCGGCGACGCCGAGCTCGTGCCAGAGCCAAGTTGCGTCGTAGCCCGCCAACGGATCGTCGGGCGCGCGCGCCGAGGTTAAGTTTTCCAGGCGCTTCAGCCAATCGACCACCTTGCCGCGACCGTCGGGCGTTCCGCTCGCGCACCGCAGCGTGGTGCCGCCGAGGAAAGGCAGCGGCTCGTCCAGCACCTTCTTGTAATGCCGATGTATCATTTCGTGCGCGACGGCGCGCGATTCCTCGGCCGAGAACGGCAGTGGGGCGGACCCAGCGCCGGCAGGCGGGCGCTCGATCGCTTGCGCCAGGGTTTGGATCTCGATCTCGGGAGCCTCCACGAGGCCGGCGAGAGCGGGCTCGATGAGAGCGCGAGCGCGTTCGGCCCGCCCCGCCGAGTTGACCGAAAAGACCACGGCGTCGGAGTTGAGCTCGACGCTGCCAAGCACTTCGCTGCCCAGTTCACTCGTCGTCACGAAGCGCAGGCGCCTCCCCGCCCGCGCGTGCGTAGGGCCAGCCGCAGGACGCGCCGCGTTCCCTGTCAGCCAATTCCAAAACGAAGCGCCCGCCGGGCGAAGCGCCTGGACCGCGGCCAGGGCTTCGCGTATCTCATCCGCGGCGACGCCGGTGCGCAGACAATAGCGCAAGGTCCGGTATTCCACGGTCTCGCCTTCGCTGTTCTCCGCCGACGGAGCCTCTTGATTCAGGGCGGACCGGAGCGTCTCGGCCAGCCACATGGTGCTGAAGATTGGCGCGGCAGCGCGCAACACTTGCGTCGCGTCGACGCCGGCAGCGAGCGCGGGGGCGTCCGGGTCGAATCCCGCGGTGCGCGCGAGCTGTTCGAAATCATCGCGCGAAAGCGCTTGTACGCGCGAAATCACGCCGAGAATCTCATCGGTCGAGTCGAAGTCGAAATGCAGGATGCTGCCGCCGAGGACGTATCTCTCGCGGACGCGCATGACGCGCGCGCCGATCCGATCCCATTGCCTCAAACATCGGCTGCCGGACCGCTCGATCACGCGCACCGGCTCCCCGCCCCGGATCAGGTCGCGCGTGAGGAAGGATTCGCCGGGAAAGATCCCGCTCACCTCGTGAAGGCTTATCACCGACGCGCGCAGCGCGGCCATGTAGGCGCGATTGGGCGCGGTTTCCTTCCAACCGCGCCGCTTCAAATAATCATCGACGACATTGCTGCCGTTGGCGAACTCGTAGGCGAGAAAATCCTCGAACGCGCAGCCCCAGAGACTTGCAAACTGCTCCTCGCCGAGGAGGGACGGGAGCGCTTCGACATCGACGCCCGCTGCTTCGCACGCCGGCCCAACATGGCGCTCGAGGATGTCCTCGAACCCGGAACTCCATTCATCGCGTTGGCTCCATCGCATCAACCCGTGCAGCTGGTGGCGTCGCGCCATTGCCTTGCCTCTCCGTCTTTCCGGGGCGGCATTAGAACAGCAGAGGTCGCGGCGAATCTGAAGGCCCGAGGCCGTGCGCGGCGCCAAATCGCGACGAGGGACTGTGGACAAGAAGCGTTTGCGGTGGAAAAGGCGGCGTTGCCGGCGGGCGGTTCCTTCGGCGGCGCCGATGGCCGGCGCAGCGCAGGACGATCTCTGCGGCGCGGCCGGCTGGGCCGATGCGCGCCTACGAGTCGGCGTCCCGCCTTATCACTACTCATTTCCCGCACCATTTTTTGGGTTTCTCAATATCCGGCCCTGGGTGAAAATGTGGTCTGCCGCAATTTTCGGGGGCGTTCTCAAATGTTCGGCATGTTTGGAGCGTATCGCAAAAAGGCAACTCGTGCTGCCATCGAGCACACCCGGGCCTTCATTGCTATCGTCCAGCAGAATTATGGCCTGCCGTCTGGCTTTTGGTTTGATCCGTATGTCTTGGGCTTCCTCCGATTCACGATTGGACACTTCGCAAAGCTGGCGACCGGCGGGAAAATAGCGGGAAGCGATCTCGGCTATGTTGTCGCTGATGTTTACACCACTTTGTCCAATGCGAACGGGGCAGAGATTGCGCGGCATGCTGCGGACCTCGCGTCCAAAAATGATCCAGACTTTGGAAAAGGCGCCGACCATGCGGCAGTCAATCATTTTTACGTAATGCGACGAGTAAAGAACGAGCGGAACAATCCAATCGTCCAAGAAGCTACCAGCTTGGTGGACCAAACACAGAAACCGCTATCGGAAGACGAACAGCTCTCTCAAATAGCGGCGATAATGTTCATGAATACGTTCATGAGCGAAGTTCGAAGGCGTTCCGACAGGTAGGCCGTCCCTTGTCTAATGAGCTGAGGAACGGCACCGAAAGCATCCTACGATTTCCATTGCTTTCAAATAGACGCCCGCAGTTCCAAACATCATCAATGTTCCTTTTAAGACGCTCGATATTTAGTTGATCTTGAAGCCGGCTGATCAGCAGCGCAAATTCCAGGCTGCGAAGCCGCAGCCGACGTAGACTTCGGGAACGGCGATGTAGTCGACGAGCGTGAAGCCGCGGCTGCCGGCGGCGCCGTGCGCGACGATCCAGTTGCGGCATTCGTGGGAGCCGTTGCCGGCTCCGTCCATCTCGGCTTCGAGGAGCTCGAGCAGCGGCGCCTCGCGGCCATCGTTGAACGCGGCGATGCAGCGCCGGTCGAACGCCTCGTCGATCGCGCCCATCGTGGGCTCGCCGATCGAGTGGCTCAAGCCGCCGGTCGCGAGAAGCGCCACGCGCAGGCGCTCGGGGTAGGACGCGACCGCCCTGGCGATCAGCTTGCCCCAGGCGAGGCAGCGCGAGACGCGCGGCATCGGCGGCTCGAGCGTGTTGACGACGATCGGGATCACGCGCGGCAGCGGGTTCGGCTCCATGCGCCAGAGCGGGATGCAGAAGCCATGATCCAGCTTCATGTGGTGCGAGACGGAAGGCTCGAACTCGTTGGCGAGCGCGGTCGCGTAGATATGGTTGGCGAGCGCGGCGTGGCCCGGCACCGGGCGCCACGGAAACGCCTTCAAAAACGGCTCGGGCGGCCCCTCGTGTTGCTCGCCGACGCCGATGCAGACGCTCGGCAGATTGTCGATGAAGAAATTGATCCAGTGGTCCGGCGCCACGATCACGAGCACGTCGGGCTTGGCGCGCTTCAAGCGCGCGCCGAGCGCCTGAAACGCCGCGGTCAAGCGCTCCTTGTGATGCGGCTCGAGCGTCGGCCAATCGCGCGCGATCAGCGGCGCGTGGCTCGCGGCCATCACCTCGACGAGCTCAGCCACGAGAGGCCTGCGGCGGCGCGCTCTCGCGCAGGCGGCGGATGAACTCCTCGTCCTTCATGCCCGAGGCCGCGAAGTAGAAGCGCAGCAGATAGGGGTTCACGCGCTGCGCAAGAAAGCCCACGTCGTCGCGCATGAGCGCCTCTTTCACCTCGGCCTTCAATTCATAGCGGGCAAGGAACTTCGCACGGTCGGCGCGGTATTCCGCGGCCGAAGTCTGGACGTCGTAAAACAGCTTGCTGAGCCAATAGTCGCGCATGGCGGCATCATGGCACGGCGCGACCACGCGCGCCAAGCGCGCCCGTCCTCGGGGCATTCGCAAATTCAAGGAACTTGTCTTCCACGCGCAAGCGCGGGGCCGTCCGGGGAATTTTACAGGCCCCTAACTTGTCGTCGCCGCGAAAGCAGGGACCTACACTGCGCTTCGGTAGACCGAGGCTATTGCGCAGTTGCACGCCGCTGGCGAGATGGGTCCCCGCTATCGCGGGGGACGACAAGGAGGGTGAGTTTTCTGGAGGCTTGCAATCTTGTGAGCGTCACTCGCGCACGACGGCGCGCGTCGCCGCTTCGCTCTGCGGCAACCCGGCGAGCTCGGCGAGCGTCACGGGCTTCACCGGCGGGCGCAGCCGATAATAGCCGACCGCGCCCGGCGCCACGCCACGCGCGGCCGCGATGAGCTCGGTGACGGTCAGGCCGCAGAGCCGCCCCTGGCACGGCCCCATGCCGCAGCGCGTGAAGGCTTTGAGCTGATTGGGGCCGGTGCAGCCTTCGGCAACCGCCGCGCCGATCTCGCGCGCCGTCACCTCCTCGCAGCGGCACACGATGGTCGCGCCCTCCGGGCGCCGGAACTGCGGCGGCGGCCGGTAGAGCAGGTCGAGGAAGCGGCGCCCGCGCCGCCGGCGCGCGAGGGCGCGCCGCGCCTCGGCCTCCGCCCCAGCCAACGGGGCAGAGGCTTGGGGCTTGAGCGCGCGGATGGCGGCGAAGGCGGCTATACGCCCCTGCTCCGCCGAGGCTTCCGCGCCGACGATGCCGCCGCCATCGCCGGCGATCGCGATGCCGTCGATCGAGGTCGAAAAGTCCGCGTCGCGAACCGGTGCGAAGCAGAGCTGAACATCGTCCCAGCGATGCTCGACGCCGGCCGCCATCGCGAGATTGACGTTGGGCACGACACCCTGGTGCAGCAGCAGCAGATCGGCGGCGATGCGTTGCTCGCCGCTGCGCGCAGAGCGAAAGCGCACGGTTTCGAGGCGCTTGCCGCCCTCGGCGGCGAGTTCGCTCACGCCCCCGATCACGCGCACGCGCGCGCGCACGGCGCGCAGCAGCGCAAGGCCTGTCCCGAGATAGGGCGAGGCAAGGAAGGCCGGCGCATGCGCCAGCGCGCGGTGCCAGTTGGCGCGCGGCGTCGTATCGAGGACTACGGCGAGCGCGGCGCCGGCATCGAGATACTGCCGCGCCAGCAGCCACAGCAGCGGACCCGTGCCGGCGAGGACCGTGCGCCCGCCCGGCACCAGCGCGGCCGTTTTCAGCAGGATCTGCGCGGCGCCGGCCGTCATCACGCCGGGCAGCGTCCAGCCGGGAACAGGAAACGGGCGCTCGATCGCGCCGGTCGCGAGGATGACGCGCCGCGCCTTGACCATGCGCGCGGTGCCCCCGATCGACACGCCGAACTCGAGCTCGCGCGCGAGGCTCCAGACCGTGGCGCCGGGGACGTACTGCGCGACGCTCGCCGCGCATGCTTCGACGAGACGCGCGCCCCTCCAATAGTCGGCGCCGAGGATGGCCCCCGGCTTGACCGGCGACTCTCCGACCGCGCGGTAGATTTGCCCGCCGGGGCCGGGCTGCTCGTCGAACAGCGCGGTCGCGAGACCCGAGCGCGCGCAGGCCGTGGCGGCGGCAAGCCCTGCCGGCCCGGCGCCGATGACGGCGACGTCGTACGATTCCCGGATTGCGCCCGCTTGCATCATTGCCCGAGCTTGCGCGCGTGGCGCTGGGTTTCGATCGCCATGCCCTCGCGGACCGGCACCATGCAGGCCTGGCGGTTGCCGACGCCGTCGGCGACGACCAGGCAATCGAAACACACGCCCATCATGCAGAAAGGTCCGCGCGGGGCTGCGGCCGCCGGCGTCGCGCGGAATTGGCTTACGCCCGCCGCGATCAGCGCGGCTGCCACGCTCTCGCCGCGCCGCGCCGGCACCGGCTTGCCGTCGACGATGATGGCGATCGTGGGCGCGGCCTCAGGCAGCCGCCGGAACATCGAATCGCCGCGCGGTGAAGGCTCCGATCCCTGGCGCAAGCGCTCCCGCCGCGATTTGCGGCGCAAGCGCCGTCGCATGAACGGCCGCGAGCGTCACGCCGCTGTGGCAGGTGACGAGGAAGGCGCCGGGGCACGCGGTCGATTGCTCATAGATAGGGAAGCCGTCGCGCGTCATGACGCGCAGCGCCGCCCAGCTTCGCACGACGTTGGCGCGGCCGAGCCGCGGAAACGCGCGCACGGCCCGCGCGGCCATAGCCGCAACCACGCCGGTCGCGACGCCGGTATCGAAGCCGGCCTCCTCCTGCGAATCGCCGATCATCACGCTGCCTTCGCCGGTCTGGCGCAACGTTGCGATCGGGTGATGCAGGAACGGCGCCAGGCGCTCGGTGACGAGAATGTGCCCGCGCTGCGGCCGTACCGGCGCCGCAAGCCCAACCATCGGCGCAAGCCGCGCATTGCCGAGGCCGGCGGCGAGCACGATCGCGGCGGCGCGGATTTCGCCCCGCTTCGCAGCGAGGCGGAACTCGCCGCCGCGATTCTCGATGCCGTCCACGGCATGATCGGCGAGGTAGCGGCCGCCTCGCTTCTGAAACCCGGCGTGCAGCGCGCGGAAGAGGCGCAGCGCATCGGCGTGGCCGTCGAGCGGGCAGAAGCTCGCACCGGCCACGTCGGACCCGATTTCCGGCAGCATGCGCTTGGTTTCGGCGCGGCCGAGGATGCGCACCTCGTAGGGCGGCGCCTGGTTGTGCAGGCGCTGCAGCCATGCCGCGCGGCGCTCGAGCTCGCTGTCCGACAACGCCAGATGGAATCCACCCGGGCGGCTGTAGCGGAGGTCGATGCTCGTCTCCGCCGCAAGCTCGGCGGCGAACGCCGGCCATGCCTCGGCCGAGCGCACGGTCCACGCCGCATATTCGGGCAGGCCGAGGCCTTTTCCCTGCACCCACACCAGCGCGAAGTTGCCGCGCGCCGCGCGCAGCGCCGCATCGCCCTCGTCAAGCATCGCCACGCGCCGGCCCGCGCCCGCGAGGCCCCACGCGAGCGCCGCGCCAACGAGGCCGCCGCCGACAATTGCGATATCGTGTTCCTCCGCCATGCGCAGACCTTAGCACAGCAACAAAGCCCGTTCCCCCATGGCCGAAGCGGTTGGGGACGGAGGCGCGCGTCGGCGCCTCGCCTCTACGCCCTCTCCCGTTGTTGGAAGAGGGGGTTCCATGCTCTACACTTCGCTTCATGCCGGCTGTGCGCGCCGATCTCTCGCATCTCTTCTGCAGCCTGCCGTGGAGCTACGCGGAGGTCCATCGCGACGGCAGGGTGTTCATGTGCTGCCCGACCTATAGTGGGCGGCGCGCGATCGGCAATGTGTTCAAGAGCACGCCCGAGGCGATCTGGAACAGCCGCATGGCCCGGCGCATCCGCCGCGGCATTCTCGATGCGAGCTTCAGCCATTGCAGCCACCGCGCATGCCCGAAGCTCGTGGGGCGCTCGCTCGAGCGCCGCGCCGAGGCGTTGCGGGATCCGGAGACGGGACCGCTCATCGCCGCGAAGACCACCGCGCTCGCGAAGGGCCCTTCGAGCGTGAAGCTCTGCCACGACGAAAGCTGCAATCTTTCGTGTCCGTCTTGCCGAAAGCAAACGATCGTCGCCGGCCGCGCGCGGCAGGCGAAGCTCGACCGCATGCTCAACGATTTCATCCTGCCGTTCTTGAAGGACGCGCGCCTCCTGATTCTCTCGGGCGACGGCGACCCTTTCGCCAGCAAGCACTATCGCGACATCCTCAAAGCGACCGCCGAGCGCTTGCCGCGGCTCAAGATCGGTCTCCACACCAACGGCGTGCTGTTCGACGCGCGCGCCTGGGAGGACTGCCGCCTCGAGGGGCGCGTCGATCTGGTCGAGGTCTCGATCGACGCGGCCGACCCGCTCACTTACGCATTGGTGCGCCGCGGCGGCGATTTCGCGCGGCTCTTGCGAAACCTCGCATTTCTGGCCGAGCAGCGGCGGGCGGGGAAGATCCGCTATTTCATGCTCTCGTTCGTCGTGCAGCGCGCCAATTTCCGCGAGATGCCGGCGTTCGTAGCACTCGCCCGCCGCTTCGGCGCGGACGGCGTGCGCTTCGCCCTGATCCGCCCCTGGCTGCGCGGCCTTGCGCGCCGCGCCTACGCCAAGGCGATGATCTGGGACGATGCGCACCCCGACTTCGATGCGTTTCTCGCGACGTTACGCGATCCCACGCTCGCCGATCCCATCGTCTGGGCCACCGACGTGGTTCCGTTCATCGAGCGGGCGCGCGGCGTGCCGGTCGATTCCGGCGCGCTGAAACCCGCGCCCATCGAACGCCTCCGGAACTGGCTCGGCGGCTGGCTGCCGGTTTAGGGGCGCGCTCCGCTCGTTCAGCCCGCGGCGAAGGCGAGAATGTCGCGGTTGAGGCGTTCGCGATGGGTGACGAAAAGGCCGTGCGGCGCGCCCTCGTAGACGAGGAGGCGGCTGCCCGGCACGAGCGACGCGCTCTTGGCGCCGCCGAGATGGATCGGCACCTGCTGGTCGGCGTCGCCGTGCACGACGAGCGTCGGAACCTTGATCGCGCGCATTTCGGCGCGCATGTCGGTTTCAGACATGGCGCGCACCATGTCGAGCGTCGCCTTGGGCGAAGCTTGGAGCGCAAGCCACGCCCCAGCGCATGAGTTCGGCCGAAGCCGCCACCCTGCCCGCACCGGGTCGACTACCTTGGAGGTAAGCTTCCGCACATGCGGAGGCCGCGGTTGAATCGCCGCATCGGCGCCCCCATACTCGGGCCAAGTCGAGGGAGGCTTCGATGCAGCATGCGGCGCTCCGCGCGCAGGAACTCAACCCGGCGAAACTCGCCATGCTCTACAGGCGGCAATTCGAGCTGTGCCGCGTGGCCAAGGGCGAGACGGTCGCGGTGGTGAGCGATCTCGGCACGCGGCGCGAATACATAGCGGCGGCGTTCGCCGCCGCCGACGACCTCGGCGCCGACATTTACGAGCTGTGCGTCAACTCGATCCCGTCGTGGACCAAGGTGGGCGTGGCCACGATCGGCCAGTGCAAGGGCACGCTCGAGGCCGTCTCGGCCGCCGACATGGTCGTGATCTTCCACGTGCCGCTGTTCACCAAATGGCTGAAGGCGGTGACGGGCGGCGGCACGCGCGTGCTGATGATCATCGACGCGCCCGACGATCTCGAGCAGCTGATGTCGCCCAAGGGCTTGAAGGAAGCGCTCAAATACGCAGAGCGCATCTACAAGCAGACGCGGACGGTGCGCGTCGTCAGCGAAGCGGGCACCGACCTCACCTACGAGTGCGGCGAATATCCGGTGATGAGCCAATGGGGTTATGCCGACGAGAAGGGGCATTTCGACCATTGGGGCGCGGGCCACATCCACACCTTTCCCAACGAAGGCAGCGCCAGCGGCACCGTCGTCTTCCAGCCCGGCGACATCGTGATCCTGCCCTATTGCCGCTATGTGACCGATCCGGTGCGGCTCGAGATCCGCGAGGGCCATGTGGTCAAGGTCGAGGGCAATCTCGACGCCAAGCTGATGAAGGACTGGCTCGACGCCGGCAGGACGGGCGAGAGCGACCGCGACCCCTACGCGGTCTCGCATCTGGGCTGGGGCCTCAACCCCCAGGCCACCTGGTATTGGATGGGCCTGAACGGCGACGCGCCCGAGCGCAACCGCGCGGCCGCGCGCGTCTTTCCCGGCAATTTCCTTTTCTCGACCGGGCCCAACACGCAGGGCGGCGGCCAGCGCAACACGCGCGGCCACTACGACGTGCCGATGCGCGACTGCACGGTGATCCTCGACAACAACGTCGTCATCGACAAGGGCAAGGTCGTCGATCCCAAGATGCAGGTCGCGCGCGAGGCGCGCTGAGACCCTGCCTAGACGAACTGCACGCCCAAGCTGCCGAGCGGGCCGAAATCGGCGCGCAGCGTGTCGCCCTTCTGCGCCCAGACCGGCCGGATGAACGAGCCCGAGAGCATCACGCGGCCGGGTTCGAGCACGGTGCCGAAGCGGCCGACTTTGTTGGCGAGCCAGGCGATGCCGAGCGCCGGATGTCCGAGCACGCCGGCGGCGACACCGGTCTCCTCGATGTCGGCATTGCGATAGAGAAGCCCGCCGACCCAGCGCAGATCGACCTCCATCGGCCCCACCGCGCGGCCGCCGATGACGAGGCCGGCGGCGGCGCCGTTGTCGGACACGGTGTCGGTGATCTTGCGCGGGTTCTGCACGCGTGCGTCGATGATCTCGATCGCGGGCACCACGTATTCGGTCGCGCGCAGCACGTCGAGCAGGCCGACGCCGGGGCCCTTCAAGGGCTTGCCGAGCACGAACACGAGTTCGATCTCGACGCGCGGCACGATGAATCGCTCGAACGCCACCTTGGCGCCGTCCTCGATCACCATGTAGTCGTGCAGCACGCCGTAGTCGGGCTCGTCGATCTGCGAGGATTGCTGCATCGCCTTGGAGGTGAGGCCGATCTTGTTGCCGATCACCTTGGAGCCGGCCTTGACCTTCGCTTCGTTGACCAGGCTTTGGATCGCGTAGGCATCTTCGATCGCGAGGTCGGGAAAGGTCTTGGAAAGCTGCAGCGCGGGCTTCCGCTCTTTCTCGGCCGCCAGCAGGATCTCGGCGGCCTTCTTGCGGTCGGATTCCGATAGCACGTTCCCCCTCCCCTTCGCGTTCGCGGGCGCGGTCTTCCTAGCCCGCGACGCAACCTTAGTAAACGTAGCGCGGGCTGGGTGGGTTCCCGCATCGCTGGGACGGGCCGGCATGCCCGGACGGAGGGCGTCCCCGAAAATGCCGCAGCGCGCCTCACGCCGACGCGTCGGAACAAAAGCCACCCGGCCGCATCCATAGTTCAGGCTCTGCGCCGCGTTGGACTGCAACCGAAATGTGGATGGCCCGACTTGACCCGATAACCGAAGCCGATCTGTTGGACTACGTGGAGGGGCGTTTGTCTTCAGACGAGCGCGCAATGGTAGCCAGGCGATTGGCCGAAGAGCCCGCGCTCGCGCGGAGATGCGAGGCCGTGCGCGACCGGACGCTGAACGTGCGCCTGCTCCGCTCGATCCTCCCGGTCGAAGGCGTGCCGCAGGAATGGCTCGACCTGCTGTCGAAGCGGCCACGACACTAGGTGTCCTAACTTTTCGCGTAGGGCGGGTTTCAAACCCGCCCCTACCTCACCTCACGCTGCGCGCGTGACGCTGCGCGGCCGCTTCGCCGGGCGGGCCTGGGCCAGGTCCTTGCCCTCGATGGCGCCCTGCAGCTCGGCGCGGGCTCGGGCCAGGCGCGAGCGCACGGTGCCGATCGGGCAGCCAAGCACCTTTGCCACCTGCTCGTAGCTCATGCCGTTGATGCCGATCATGGTGATGATCTCGCGATGCGCCGGCGAAAGGCGCCAGAACTCGCGCGCCGTCTGCTCGAAATAGACGACGGTTTCCTGCGAGGCCTGCTGCGAGAACAGCGAGGTGTCGATGTCTTCGATGGAGCCGCCATGGAAGCGGGCGCGGCGGCGGATGTCGATGAAGCGGTTGCGCAGCGCCGCGATCGCCCAGGCCCGGAAGTTCGTGCCCTGGCGATACTGCTCCTGGGCGCCGAGCAGGCGCAGCGCTGTGTCTTGAACGAGATCGTCGGCCTGATCCGCGCTGCCGGTCAGCGAGCGCGCGTAGGCGCGCAGATGCGGAAGCGCGGCGATCAAGAGCTCGCGAAACTCTGTCTGCATCGTCTTCCCTCCGTCCTCGTCGTTGCGCCGTCGCGAAGTTTCTCAGACTTCTTCTTCGCTGAGCAGGCGGCGGCACGCATCGACCCGGCGCAGCATTTCTTCCGGCCGGCCGGGCGCGTCGCGCGAATCCGTCGACAGCTCCAATCCAAGTTTCCAGGCGTCGAGCAGGCGGCGGCGTTCGTCGGCCGCCAGATCATGGTCCACGAGAATGTCCTCCGGCGCGGCGAAAGCCTGATATGATTTTCCGCTTGGCACTGGAGTTTCGAGCGTTTTCATGCAGGTGCTCGTTTTCTCACAGAGCCTATATGCCGGTACGCGCCATTGGTTCCCGCTCGGAAGCGCCCATTGAATGTTGATTTGAAGGCCCAGATTCTTGAGCAAATTCCTGGGCTTAGAAGATTTGCACGCTATCTGGCGCGGGACGCGGACCATGCCGACGATCTGGTCCAGGAAACCCTGATCCGGGCCCTGGCCGCCCTTCACCAGCTCGATCCCGACGGGAATCTCCGCGCCTGGCTGTTCACGATCCTGCAGAACGTGCTGCGCGGCGAATGGCGCCGGCGGCGGCGGAGCCCGGTCCGGCACGAGATTCCGATCGACACCGCGCCCGAGGAGGTGAAGAGCGGCGGCCAGCTCGAGAGGGCGTCGCTCAACGAACTCGCGGGCGCCATCCGAAAACTGCCGCCGCGCTTTCGCGAGGTGCTGATGCTGTGCGGGGTCGAGGGCTTTAACTACGAGGAGGCCGCGACCGTCCTCGGGGTCCCGGTTGGAACGGTCCGCTCCCGCCTGTCGCGCGCCCGCGCGCTCTTGAAGGAATGGTCGCCCCAATGAAAGTGTTGTTATTGTCTTGGCATGGGAAGGTTTGTCGGGCCATATCCGGGCCTGTGAAGGAACCGCCGCACACCGGCGGCATCGTTGATGTGGCCATCTGCTCGAGGGCGCCGCTGAGGCCTGCATGAAAAACCGTCGCGCCATCACCGACGCAGATCTGCAGGACTACATCGAGGGCCGGCTCGATCCCGCTTTGCGGAAGAAAGTGGAGGACATGCTTGCCCAGGATGCGCGCCTGGCCGACGAGGTCGACCGGCTGCGCCGGCAGGCGGTGAAGCTCCAGGAATTCGGCAAGGCGACCCTCGACGAGCCGATCCCGCGGGAAATGCTCGAGCTGATCGAGAAATTCCGCCGCGGCTGAGCGCCCACCGCAACTAGGCGTTGGCGCCGGCGGAAACGTGCAGCGCCTGCGAGACCGCGGCGCGCACCATGCTGGGATCGTAGGGCTTCGAGATGATGAAGGTGGGCTCGACACCCTTGCCGGTGAGCAGACGCTCGGGATAGGCGGTGATGAAGATCACCGGCACGCTGTGCCGCTCAAGAATGCGGCGCACGGCTTCGATCCCGCTGTCGTCGCCGCGCAGCTGGATGTCGGCGAGCACGAGGTTGGGCGCGGCGCGGTTGGCGATGGCCACCGCCTCTTTCTCGCGATCGGCGGTGCCGACGACCCTGTGGCCGAGGCTTTCGACAATCGACTTCAGCTCGAGGGCAATGACCGGCTCGTCCTCGATGATCAGGACCTTGGCCGCGGCGAGGCTCATCATCGATTCCTGGGCGCGGTTGAAGAGATCGCGCACCGTTTCTTCCGGCACGTCGAGGATGTAGGCGACGTCGCCGAACGAATAGCGCTCGAGCGCCGAGAGCAGCAGCACCTGGCGCTCGATCGGCGGCAGCGCCATCACGGTGCGCAGCGCCGGCTCGCCGCTGTGCCGCCCCGAATGCGAAAGCTTGGGGTCGGCCGAGGCGTAGACCTTGTGGAACAGGCGGAACAGCTCGGCCTGCAGATCGACGTTCTCGGCGATCTGATGGCGGTCGCGCGCGATGACTTCGAGGCACGTGCGCACGTACTCGTCGCCGGTCGCCTGGCTGCCCGTGAGAGCCCGCGCGTAGCGGCGGAGATAGGGCAGCTTCGCGGCGATATCGCCCGTGGAGTAGGGCATTTGCGTCCTTCTCTCTCGTGGTCGCTGACCCCCAAGCCCCGCGTCAGCCATGAAGGGCTTATCCTAGGTCAACTCGAAGATCAAAGGTAACCGCTGCTCTGCCTGGCGTCGAACGGGTCCCCGCGCCCCGCACGAAGGCATGTAAGCAGGCGCGGAAACGTGCCTAGCACGCACGAGTTCCCGTTTTGGGGCGGCGTGAGGCCGCGGAGCGCCTGCAGCGCCCAGGAACTTCGCCGATGACAGGCCGTTTTTCTCTTGCCTCCCAATTTCGCAACATCGCCCAGGGATTCCCACGCATCATGCGCATTGAATGCCCCCCATTGCCGTTCGCCTTCGACGCGCTCGAGCCGCATATGAGCGCCGAGACGCTGCGCCTCCATCACGACAAACACCAGAAGGCCTATTTCGACAAGCTCTGCGACTTCGTCGCCGACACCGAGTTCGCCGATCTCGACCTCGAAACCATCATCGCCAGCACCGCCAAGGCGCGCGGCGCCAAGGAGCGCGCGATCTTCAACAATGCCGGGCAGGTCTGGAACCACAGCTTCTTCTGGCAATCGATGGCTCCGGGCGGCGGCGCGCCTCCGCCCGAGCTGCACGAACGCTTCGAACGCGATTTCGGCGGATTCGACGAATTCCGCCAGAAGTTCGCCGACGCGGCCGTCAACCTGTTCGGCAGCGGCTGGGTCTGGCTCGCCGATCGCAAGGGCAAGCTCGAGGTTCTCGCCTTGCCCAACGCCGGCACCCCCATCGCCGACGGAGCGTCGCGGCCGCTGCTGACGCTCGATGTCTGGGAGCACGCCTATTACGTCGACTACCGCAACCGGCGCGACCAGTTCGTGGATGCGTTTCTCGATCACCTCGCCAACTGGGATTTCGCGGCGGAACGGATGAAGGCGCGCAGCGCCACGTTCGATCCGGCGGCGTTCGGCCACCGCCCGGCCGAAGCGGCGCATCGCACCTGAAGCAGGAGGCTTGCATGGTCCATCGCAGGGAAGCGTCCGACGGCGATCAGCCGCTGCGCGAGGAGCTGGCTCAGCTCCGCGCCGATATCGACAGCCTCATCGGCACCGTCGGGCGCCTGGCCGATACCGCCGGCGATCACCTGATGAGCGGCGCCAAACGCACCATGTCGGACGCGCAGTCGCGCGCCGGCGAGGTCTTCGATTCGGCGATGGCGGGCGGCCGCAAGACGCTCAGGTCCACCGAACAGACCATTCAGGCGCATCCCTATCTCAGCATCGCGATCGCGGCCGGTATCGGAATGCTCCTGGGCAGGCTGTTCGCGTCGCGCGACTAGCACCAAGGGCGGTTCCGCTGGACTTGGCTGCCGCGACCGGCAGGATCGCGCCTCCGGTCGTTGGTCTTTTGGTAGGGGCCCCCGCGATGCGCGCCGAGTGGCTTCCGGCGCAGGTCAGGACACTTCTTCCTTCCGCTTATAGAAATCGTCGAGGCGCGTGCGCCACTCGTTGTCTTCCCAGCGCAACGGGTCGGTGAGGGCGTAGGAGGGCGCCGACGTCAGCCGCCCCTTGTCGAGATCGATCGCGTAGCCGCCCATCGATTCGTCGAACTTCAGCACGTGCCAGGGCAGGGGATGGTAGCGCTCGCCAATGCCGAGGAAGCCGCCGAACGACATGACGGCGTAGGCGACCCGGCCCGAGTACTTGTCGATCATGACGCTGATGACCGTGCCGAGATGCTCGCCCGCGAGATTGTAGACCTTGGTGCCCCGGATGAGCTCCGACGAGATCAGCGTGTGTACTTGGGGCTGAGCGGTTGCCGGCATCTTCGTCTCCTCGAGCGGGCGATCGTGTTCGCAGGGAGTACGATCCGGCTCTGTCGGTGGTTCGAACCGTGCTTTGCCCGCAAGTTTTTTGGATATTTGCCGGAACTTGGCGGGAAGCGGGTCGTTTTGGCGTCGGTTGGATTCGAAGCGATCGAGTAATCGCTTTGATATCAAGTGCTTAACTTTAAGACGGGCGGGTTTGAGCGCCCGTTGAAGCGAGACTGTCGCGGGTGAGCGCAAGGCGGCAACCCCTCCCCCTTGCCCCTGCCGCCTGACGGAGCGTCTCTCCGCGGCAACACTGAGGATGCCGGCTTCCCCGGGCCGGCATCCTCACTCTTTTTGGGGTCCGCCAATCACTGGAATCGCGGCAAGGCCCGCCGAAACGGCGAGGCCAAAAACCTGCCAGCCTAGCTAGATCACCTTGAAGAGGTAGAGCAGGATCAGGACTGGAATCGGGATTCCGAGCAGCCAAAGCAAAACGTAGCGCATCGCGTGTCTCCGCTGGTTAGGGACCAGAACGCGGCCCCGAAACCCCGCGGCGCTTGGCCATCTGCTCGAAAAAACGGGAGAGAAGCGCCGGCGTTCCCGTCCTGCGGCAACGGCGTGGCAGCCCTACTCTTCCACCGTAGACGGCTCCACCACCTTCGATTTCATTTGCGTGATCCGGTCGATCGCGAACTCGACGACGACCTCGGTGCCCCGCTCATGGCCGATCGCGAGCGCGCCGCTCAATTGCCCGGCCAGGCCCTCCATCAGCGAGCGCCCGAGGCCGCCCGAGAGCGCGGGATCGCCCTCGGCCTGGCCGCCGATGCCGTCGTCCTTGATCGACAGCCGGACGCGCTCCTCGCGCACGGTGAGGCGCACGTCGATCCTGCCGGGCCGTTTGCCGGGGAACGCGTATTTGGTGGCGTTGGTGACCGCCTCGGTGACGATGAGGCCGAGCGCGATGGCATCGCGCGTGTGCAGAATCAGCGGATCGATCTCGCACGCGATGCGGACGCGGGCATCGTAGCTGCCGACATGCGAGCCGCGCAGCTGGACGCAGAGGTCCTCCAGGAATTTGCCCACATCCACGTTCTCGACGTCGTCACGCTCGAACAGGTGTTTGTGCAGCACCGAGAGCGAGAGCACGCGCCGGCGCGCCGAGTTGAGCGCCTCGCGCGCCTCGTCGGAGCGCACGCGACCGGCCTGGAGGCTCAGGAGGCTCGCCACCATCTGGAGATTGTTCTTCACGCGATGGTGGATCTCGGCGATGAGCGCGTCGCGATGCGCGATCACGCGCTCGAGTCGGCGTTCGCGCTGCGCAATCGCGCGCGCCATCTTGCCGAACTGGGCGGCGAGGTCGTGGATCTCCGACGGGGCCCGGCCGGTATTGGGGCGGATGGTGAAATCGCCCGCGCGATATGCGCGCACCGCCTCGGCGAAAGCGGCGAGCGGCTGCAGCACCGAACGGTAGACGCCGATGCCGACCACGGCGAAGGTGACCACGACGATGAGGACCACCGGCACGATGAGCGCGCTGAACGCCTCGAGCGCGCGGCCGTAGAGCGTGCTCGCGGGCGCGATGCCGACCATGAAGAGATCGTCGGCGAACAGGCGTTCGAGCACGTAGATGTGCGGATTTCCGTCGCGGCCCATCGCCTCGATGATCGAGCCGCGCGCCTGGCTGGGATCGAGCCGCTGGGCCGGCAGCAGGCCCTGCGCTTTCTGGTCCTTGTCGGGCATGATCACTTCGCCCTTGCCGTCCATGAACGTGATCGTGATCGCGTGGCCCGAGGCGGTGCGCGTCGTGACCGCGTTGGCAAGCCAGGTCACGTTGAGCGAAGCGCCGACCACCCCCGCGAACTTGCCCTCGTCCATCACCGGATAGCTCGCCGATACGACCTGCAGGCCCGACGCCACTCCCTCGACGATCTTTCCCATCGAGAAATCGCGGGTGTCGCGCGCCTCGCGGAACCACTCGCGGTCGTGGAAGCGCAGTGTGGCGTCGACGGGCTGCATGCTGCACACCATTCGCCCGTCGGCATCGGCGAGCACGATGTTGGCGTAGCGGTCGCCCAGGCGCGGCTGCATATTCTTAAAGTAGAGAGTGCAGTGCGCCGCGTCCTTGCTCTTGAGCGAAGGGGAGTGCGCGACGGTGAAGAGCAGCTGGCGCACGCCTTCGATCACTTCCTTGAGCGAGCCCGAGGCCTGGCGAACCTCCGCGCGCAGCGCCCGCTCGGCCTGCTCACGGTCGTATTCGGCGCGCTCGATGGCAAGGCCGAGCGTGATCGCGATGAGCGGCAGGTTGGTCAGCGCCAGGACGAACAGGAGCCGGCCCCGCAGCGTGTCCCAGGGCAGGCGCTTGAGTTCGGCCTGGGCGCGCTTTGCGTCGGGAGCGACGCTTAGATTATCCTGCGAGGGCGGGCCTTCGGGCATTCGACTCCTTTGCGGACGGCGGCGCAAGAGTGCGCGGTCTCGGCGGCGGGTGCAAACCGCCAGCCGGTGGGCGGAGCGCCGCGGAGAAGACCGCCAAAGCATGGTAACATTTTGACGTAACGGATGCTTTTCGCGCTTTTCCCGCTCCCGCCGCTGCCGCCGCCGACCCCGCTCGGGCTGCGCGCCCAGGGCAAAGCGACGCTTGGGCAGTCTAAGCCAGCCGCGATGGCGCGGCACTTCATTCGTCAGACCGGCCGGCGCCAATGCACCGGGCCGTCGATGTAGACGAGGCCCTTCTTTTCGAGCTCGGGCCGGGTTCCGTCGAGGTCGAGACCGAGCTTGCCGGCGGCGAGCTGCTTCCTCCGCACCTCCTCGCGCGCGAGCCGCGCATCGCCAGCCTCGATGACCTTCGCCGCCGCCTCGCGCGGCACGACGACGACGCCGTCGTCGTCGGCCACGATCACGTCGCCGGGGATAACCGAGGCGCCGGCGCACACGACGGGCACGTTCACCGATCCGGCCGTGCCTTTGATTGTGCCCTGCGCCGAGACCGCGCGCGACCAAACCGGGAAGCGCATCTCGGTGATCTCGCGGACATCCCGGCAGCCGCTGTCGAGCACGATGCCGCGCGCGCCGCGTGCCTTCAGCGAAGTCGCCAGCAGCTCGCCGAAATAGCCGTCGGTGCAGTCGCTGGTGACGGCGACGACGAGGATGTCGCCCTCGCGCAGCATTTCGATCGCGACGTGGATCATCCAATTGTCGCCGGGCACGCAGAGCGCCGTCACCGCGCTGCCGGCGATGCGCGCACCAGGCCAGACCGGGCGCATATAGGGCTTCATGAGCCCCGAACGTGCCTGCGCCTCGTGCACGGTCGAGACGCCGAGCTCCTCGAGCGCCGCGATGTGCTGGCGCTCGGCGCGCTCGATGTTGCGGACCGCGATGCTCCGCCCGGCGGCGCTCACGCGAGCCACTCCGTCACCTGCGGGAACACGCGCTGGAATGCCTCGGCGTATTTGATCGACTTGCCCGAATTGCGCGCGGCCTGCACGCCGCGCTGGAGCGCCACGCGCGTGTAGTAGTCCCAAAGGTGCTCCTGCGCCGCCATCAGCTCCATCGCCTTCTTCTTCATCTCCCACACCTCGCCGATGTCGAGGAACACTTCGGGCTTCCAGCGGCATTGCTCGGGCTGGTGCGGCTCGAACAGGAAGACCGGCGGCGCGCCCAGCACTTTTCCGCCCGGCTTGTGCCCGTGCGCCTGCGCCACCGCGCGCGCCTCCTGCGCGACATGCGCGGCGAGAGGATGGTCGAAATTGTAAGGATCGGCCAGCGCGTGGGTGAGGACGAATTCGGGATGAAGCTCGCGATAGAGATCGGCGAGGCGATTGAGATGGTCGTCGGTGAGCCGCATGGGATAATCGCCGGCATCGAAGGTCACAAGCTCACCGCCCAAGAGGTCGGACGCGCGCTTGGCCGCGCCGTGCCGATCCTGCTTCACCTTCTCGAGCGTCATGCCCGGCTGGCGCCAGAGCTTCGCCGACTCGCCGCGCTCGCCATAGGAGAGGCAGACGATGACGACTTTGTAGCCGCGCTTGGCGTAGAGCGCGATCGTGCCCGCCGCCCGCCACACGAAATCGGCGGAATGGGCGCTCACCACCAGCGCGGTCTTGGGCTTGCTTTCCGTGGGCATCTTCCCATTGTTCGGTTGATGCGAGGTGCGAGATTAGAGTGAATTACAGCGGTGTGGAACGGTAGGGGCGAGTCCCCGACCCGCCCAACGGCGTCGACCACACGCGAGCCGCCCGGCAACTGTACGGTGGCGACAGGGCGGGTCGCCGCCCCTACGAAATGCTGCTCGCTGCTGGCATAGTCCGCGCCGGAGGAGGAATGCCATGCCTGTCGATGTCGAGAAGCTCAAGGCGCTGACGCGGCCGCAAGGGCTGCCGTTCCGCATCAGCAAGATCGGCCACGTCGTCTTGAACGTCAGCGACTTGATGCGCTCGGTGGAGTTCTACACGCAGATCCTCGGCTTCCAGGTTTCCGACGTGTATCCCGAAGACATGGTGCCGGGCGGCATGGTGTTCATGCGCTGCGCCACGGATCACCACGGCGTGGCGCTGGTGGGCTCGATGAAGGCGGCCTCGCCCAATGTCGAGCTCAACCACTTCGCGTTCGAGGTGGGAACGCTCGACGAGGTGGTCCGCGCGCGCGACCATTTGAAGGCCCACAGGGTGCGGATCGATTTCGAGGGGCGGCGGCGCGCGGGCGTGCAGATCGCGGTGGAGTTCCGCGACCCCGACGGCCACCGGCTCGAGATCTATTGGGGCGTCGACCAGATCGGCACCAACGGCTCGGTGCGCCCGCCTTCGGAATGGAAAGGCGCGCACAGCATCGAAGAAGCAATCCGCGATCCGGTCAAAGGCCAAGACACGACCCTCGCCGATCCGTCGCTGCTGCGGAAATAGCATGGCGGGTCAGACCAAGATTCCCTGCGTCATGATGCGCGGCGGCACCTCGAAGGGCGCCTATTTCCTGGCGCGCGACCTGCCGCCCAGTGCCGCGGCGCGCGATCGGGTACTGCTTGCGGCGATGGGTTCGCCGGACACGCGGCAGATCGACGGGCTCGGCGGCGCACACCCGCTGACGAGCAAGGTCGCGATCGTCGCTCCCTCCGAGCGATCCGATGCCGATGTCGACTATCTCTTCGCGCAAGTGGTCGTGAACGAGCCCAAGGTCGACATCTCTCCCACCTGCGGCAACATCCTGGCCGGAGTCGGGCCGTTCGCTATCGAGCAGGGCCTCGTGCAGCCCGGCGCCGGCGAGACGCGCGTACGCATCTTCATGGTAAACACGAGATCGCTCTGCATCGCCACGGTGAAGACGCCGGGCGGCGAGGTTTCCTACGAGGGCGAGACGCGCATCGCCGGCGTCCCGGGCACGTCCGCGCCGATCCTGCTCGATTTCGAGAACATCGCCGGCTCGAGCTGCGGCGCGCTGCTGCCGACGGGGAAGATACGCGACATGATCGAGGGCGTGCCGGTCACCTGTGTCGACAACGGCATGCCGGTCGTGGTGTTCGCGGCCAAGGATGTCGGCCGTAACGGCTACGAGTTGCCGGCCGCGCTCGATGCCGATGCCGAGGTGAAGCAGTGCATCGAAGCGATCCGCTTGAAGGCCGGGCCGCTGATGCGGCTCGGTGATGTCGCGAAGAAGGTCGTGCCGAAGATGACGCTGGTGGCGCCGCCGCGCGAAGGTGGCGCGGTCGCGACGCGCACGTTCATTCCGCATGTCTGCCACGAGGCGATCGGCGTGCTCGGCGCCGTCTCGGTCGCGACCGCGTGCGTGCTCGAGGGCTCGGCCACGGAGGGGATCGCGAAGGTGCCCGCCGGCGAAACGAAAATCCTCTCGGTCGAGCACCCGACCGGCGAGTTCACGGTCCAGCTCGAAACCACGCGCGCCGCCGGCGGCATCGAGATCAAGCGCGCGGCGCTCTTGCGCACCGCGCGGCGCCTCTTCGACGGCAACGTGCTCGTGCCCCGCGCAGTGTGGGATGGGCGCTGACCGCCCCTTCTTCCGCGCCGATCATCAACGCAACGCCCGCACGAGCGCCGACGCGCCGGTCGAGCCGCCGCCGGAGGCAATGCCGCGGGCCGAGCCACGGACGAGCGGCACCGGGCGAGTTCGGCCCGCGGCCAGGGCGGCGGTGTCAAGAAAAGGCAAGTTTCGCGCCGACATTGACCTTTCTTGACCTTTATTGCTTTTCCTTGCCTTTCGCGGCCCTCCGGTTTGCCGTTTCTTGACCTTTTGCTCGCGTCGATATTGCCTTTTCTTGTCCTCGCTCGAACACGCTCTATCGGGTGGACCTGTCTCGCATACGGGATGCACGTGCCGTCTGCACCGGTGGTTCGGAAGCCGAACCTGGGCATTCAGCGAACAAAATCAAGGGCGCGCGCGCTTTGGAGACGCACCACACTACTCGTGACTACTCCCGCGACGCGTTCACTCCGCCGCTGCGAGCGCCCGATCGGCGCGGCGCGTCGCCGACGGCGTCAGAACGCGGCGGATATAGGCGGTCAGCGCCGCGACCGATTGCTCGGCGTCGACGGCGCCCGTGTCGAGCACGAGGTCGGGTGCCGGCGGCGGCTCGTAGGGCGCCGCAAGCCCGGTGAAGGCGCGGATCTGGCGCGCCTCCGCCAGGCGATAGAGGCCCTTGGGATCGCGCGCGCGGCAGGTCTCGAGCGTGGCGTTCACATAGATTTCGTGGAAATCGTCGCCGGCGATGGCGCGCGCGACTTCGCGGTGGCTGCGCAGCGGCGTGATGAGCGCAACCAGCGCCACCGTGCCGGCATCGGCCAAGAGCTTGGCAACATGCGCCACGCGGCGGATGTTTTCCGTGCGGTCCGAGCGGTTGAAGCCGAGATCGTTGCTGAGGCCGGCGCGCATGTTGTCGGCGTCGATGAACTGCGCCCGCCAGCCGGCGTCGAACAGGCGCCTCAAGGTGCCGTTGGCGATCGTGGACTTTCCCGCGCCGGAGAGTCCGGTGAGCCAGATGACGCCGCCGCGATGGCCGTTCGCGGCTTCGCGCTCGGCCCGCGAAACGCTGAGCTCCACGGCGGTGAGGTTGCGCCGCTGGGCGAGTTGGACCGCGCGGTCGACGATGAACCCGCCGGCGACGCGGCCGTTGGCGAGGATAACCCCGCGCCCGGTCGGCGGATTGTCCTGGAAGCGATCGAAGCTGAACGGCACGACGCCGTGCAGCAGCGCCGTGGCGACGCCGCCGCGCTCGAGGCTGGTGGCGGCGCTGACCGCAAGGTTCTCGACCGCGACGGCATCCTCGAGGCCGACCACCGTCGCATCGATCTCGCGCGTACCGATGCGCACCTGGAGGCGGCGGCCGGCCGCGAGCGGCTCCTCGTCGAGCCAGAACACCCGCGCCGCGATCGTGGTCGCCGCGACCGGCGCCGATTCGGGCAGGGACAGCACATGGCCGCGCTCGGCGAACACCTCTTCCTCGAGCGTCAGTGCCACGCTTTCACCCGCGACCGCCTCGTGCCGCGGATGGGCGCGGTTCCAATCCTCGATTCCGACCACGCGCACGATGCGCCCGGTCGGATTGACGCGCACGGCGTCGCCCACGCGGAGCCGGCCGCTCTCGATGCGGCCGACGAGCGCGCGCTTGTCGCCGTGCCGGTAGACGTCCTGGACCGGGAGGCGGAGCGGCTGATCGACCGGCAGCGGGCGCGGCGCGAAGCCGTCAAGCGCTTCGATCACGGTGGGACCGCGATACCAGGGCATGGCGGCCCCGCCCGCGTCGGTCCCGGCCGCCGCGATGTTGTCGCCGTGGCGGGCCGAAACCGGAACGACGGCGCAGGCGACGAGGCCGAGTCCGGCGAGGTAGTCGCCAATTTCATCCGCGACCGCCGCGAAGCGGGCCTGGTCGTAGCCGACGAGGTCCATCTTGTTCACCGCCACCGCCACTTGCTCGATGCCGAGCAGGCGGACGAGATAGGCGTGGCGGCGGCTCTGCTCCGAAAGGCCCTGCATCGCGTCGACGACGAGGACCGCGGCTTCCGCGCGCGAGGCGCCCGTCACCATGTTGCGCAGGAATTCCTTGTGCCCCGGCGCGTCGATGATGACGTATCGGCGCTTGGGCGTGGCGAACCAGATCTGCGTCGTGTCGACGGTGATGCCCTGGTCGCGCTCGAGCTGCAGCGCATCGAGCAGGAACGACCATTCGAGCTCGCCGCCGCGCTTGTCGGAAACCGCGCGGAGCTGCGCGAGGCTGCCGTGGGGCAGCGAATCGGTGTCGTGCAGCAAACGGCCGACCAGCGTCGATTTTCCGTGGTCGACGTGGCCGACGATGACGATCGGCAGCGCGCGCTGCCCCAGGTCCTTGGCGGCGCCCATCCTACATGTACCCCGCGACGCGCAGGCGCTCGAAGGCGTCCTCGGAATCGTGATCCATGGCGCGGCCTGCGCGTTCGGGGCTCTTGATCGTGCTGAGCTCGGCCACGATCGCGTCAATGTCGCCGGCGTGGCTGTCGATCGGGAAGGTGATGCCGATTTCGCCGAGCGAGCGATAGCGCTTGCCCTCGCGCGCGAAATAGAGCGGCACCACTGGGATGCCCTCGCGCCGGATGTAGCGCCAGATGTCGACCTCGGTCCAATGCAGCAGCGGATGGACGCGCACGTGACCCGCGGGCGGCGCCTCGGCGCAATAGAGGTCCCAGAACTCCGGCGGCTGATCGCGGAAATCCCAGGCGCCGTCGGAGCGGCGCGGGCTGAACACGCGCTCCTTGGCGCGCGTCGCCTGCTCGTCGCGGCGGATTCCGGCGATGATGCCGCGGAAGCCGTAGCGATCGATCGCCTGGGCGAGGCCCAGAGTCTTCCGCGCGGCCAGGCGCGAATTGGGCGCCAGCGTCGCGTCGGTCGCGTCGAGCGGCGGGCATTCGTCGGCGATGAGGTTGAGTCCCCATTCGCGCGCGTAGCGGTCGCGGAACGCGTAGGTCTCGCGGAATTCGAGGCCCGTATCGAGGTGGACGACGGGAAACGGAACGCGGCCCAGGAACGCTTTCTTGGCGAGCCAGATCATGACGTTCGAGTCTTTGCCGAGCGACCACAGCATCGCGAGCCTGTCGATGCGGCTCCTCGCTTCGCGCAGGATGTAGACGCTCTGGGATTCGAGCCAGTCGAGGTCGTTCATGCCGATTGGCTCCTTACGATCCTGTTGCCGTCGAAATGGATGCCGCATTCGGTCTTTTCGCTGCCCCGCCAGCGCCCGGCGCGCGCGTCCTCGTCGGACGAGGTCGGCGTCGTGCAGGGCTCGCAGCCGATCGAGCGGTAACCCCTCACCTCGAGCGGGTGGCGCGGCAGCCGGTGCTCGGCGAAATAGCGCTCGACGTCCTCGGCGCTCCAATGCGCCAGCGGATTGAGCTTGATGCGCCCCTCGACGCGCTCGGCCAGCGGAAGCCGGCTGCGCTCCTCGGTCTGATAGCGCTTCCTGCCGTTGATCCATACCGCGAAGCCTTGGAGCGCGCGTTCGAGCGGCTCGACCTTGCGCAATCGGCAGCAGCTGTCGGGGTCGCGGCGCCAAAGATCGCCCGCAGGATCGGCCGCGAGCAGCGCACCCCAATCGGGCTTGACGCTGCGCACGTCGCCGAGGCCGAGCCGCTCGATCAGGAGATCGCGATAGGCCAGCGTTTCAGGGAACAGCTTACCCGTTTCGAGGAAGATCACCGGCGCGCCGCGGTCGATGCCGGCGACCATGTGCAGCAGAATCGCCGACTCGGCGCCGAACGAAGTGACGAGCGCCGTGCGCCCGGCATAGCGCCCGCCAAGAACGGCGGTGAGGAAATCACGCGTGTCGGCCGTCTCGGCGAGCGCCGCGAGCGCCGCGATCTCCGCATCGCCACGCACCAGCGATTCGGCGGCTTCTGACCATCTGTTCATGCGCGGCTCCCGAGCACGCGCCGGAGCGACGAGACGGGCTCGCGCCCGTCCGCCGCCGGCTGATAGAAAACCGAGAACGACTCCATTGCCTTCTTCCACGCCTCGATCGGCGCGCCCTTGGCGATCTCGAACGCATCGAAGCCGCAGCGCTGCATGAACAACAGCTGGTCGGGCAGCACCTGGCCGGTGGCGCGGAGCTCGCCGGTGAAGCCGAGCCGCTCGCGCAGCAGGCGCGCCTGGCTGTAGGCGCGGCCGTCGGTGAATTTCGGGAACTCGAGCGCGATCAGCTCGAAGTGGTGGAGCTCGCCGGCGAGCGGCTGCACCGGCTCGTTGTTTTTGAGCGCGAGCCCAAGCGGTCCGCCGCGCTTGGCGAGCATGCGGTCCACCCGCAAGCGCGCGAGCGTGACGATCACCGCGTCGGTGCCCGGCAACGGGTCGTCGTCGGCGAGTCGCCGCCAGCGGTCGTCGATCACGGCGCCATTCTTAAGCAACGGCATAGAGGCGCTCCTTGAACGGCGCCGCGCCGACGCGGCGGTAGGTGTCGAGGAACCGCTCGCCCTGGCGGCGCTCGGCGATGTAGGTCTCGACCAGCGTCTCGACCGCGTCGACGACCTCGGCGCTCGAGACTGCAGGCCCAAGGATGGCGCCGAGCGAGGCATCGCCCTCGGCGCTGCCGCCCAGCGTGATCTGGTAGAATTCCTCACCGCCCTTGTCGACGCCGAGCAAGCCGATATGGCCGACATGGTGGTGGCCACAGGCGTTGATGCAGCCCGACATCTTGATCTTCAGGTCGCCGATGTCGTGCACGCGGGCGAGATCGTTGAAGCGGCGCGTCAGGCGCTGGCTCACCGGGATCGAGCGCGCATTCGCGAGGCTGCAATAGTCGAGGCCGGGGCAGCAGATGATGTCGGTGATCTTGCCGGCGTTGGGGGTCGCGAGATTGAGGCCCCCGAGCGCGCGCCAGAGCGCCGGCAGCGCCGCGCGCGGCACATGCGGCAGCAGCAGGTTCTGCTCGTGGCTGACGCGGATTTCGCCGAAGCCGTGCTGGTCGGCGAGATCGGCGACCGCGTCCATCTGCGCGGCACTCGCATCGCCCGGCGGCCCGCCCTCGGGCTTCAGCGAGAGCGTCACGATGGCGTAGCCGGACTTGCGATGCGCGGCCACGTTGGTCTTGAGCCACCGCGCGAAAGCCGGTTCCGCGAAGCGGAGCGCGTCGATCTGCGGCACGCTTGCCGGCTGCGGCGCGTAGGCCGGCGGGGAGAACTGCGCGGCGATGCCGGCGATCGTCTCGATCGGGAGGTCGAGCGCGCCGCCGCGGATCTGCGCCCACTCTTCCTCAACGCGGCGCGTCATCTCGGCGGCGCCGATCTCGTGCACCAGAATCTTGATGCGCGACTTGAAAAGATTGTCGCGGCGGCCGTACTCGTTGTAGACGCGGAGAATCGCCTCGAGATACGAGAGCAGATGGCGCTTCGGCAGGAATTCGCGGATCGTCTTGCCGATCATCGGCGTGCGGCCGAGCCCGCCGCCCACGATCACCTCGAAACCGGCTTCGCCGTCCGCGTTGCGGTGCATGCGGAGGCCGATGTCGTGCACCTTCACCGCGGCGCGGTCGTTGGGCGCGCCGGTAACCGCGATCTTGAACTTCCGCGGCAGGAACGAGAATTCAGGATGCAGGGTCGACCACTGGCGCACGATCTCCGACCAGATGCGCGGGTCCTCGATCTCGTCCGGCGCCACGCCGGCCCAGTGATCGGCTGTGACGTTGCGGATGCAGTTGCCGCTGGTCTGGAGCCCGTGCATCTCGACCGTGGCGAGATCGGCCAGGATGTCGGGGGTCTCCTCGAGCTTGATCCAGTTGAACTGGATGTTCTGGCGCGTGGTGAAATGGCCGAAGCCGCGGTCGTAGCGCCGCGCGATATGCGCGAGCATGCGGAGCTGGCGCGAGGAGAGCGTGCCGTAGGGGATCGCGATGCGCAGCATGTAGGCGTGGAGCTGCAGATAGAGGCCGTTCTGAAGCCGCAGCGGACGGAACTCCTCCTCGCTGAGCTCGCCCGCGAGTCGCCGGCGCACCTGGTCGCGAAACTGCGCGACGCGCTCGGCGACGAAGATGCGATCGAACTCGTCGTAGCGATACATGGCCGCCGCTCAGGGATAGGCGAGACCGACCGCGGTCGCCACGGCGTCGGCCACCGGCTGGCTCGGCCCGGCCGCGCGGATCTGCTCGCGCAGGCTGGCCGCGCGCGGTCGGTCGGCGTCTTCGATCGCCGCGATCAGGTAGGGCGCCACCACGACCGCCGACTCGGCGTCCTTCTGGCCCCGCGCGAGCAATGCGGATGCCGCCTTTTCCTCGCGCGCCACGACGCTTTGGCGGATCTCGGTGGTCCAGGTGCCGGCGGCGGTGAGGTACACGACCGCGCCGTCGGTCAAGCGGTTGGCGGTCAGGATCTGCAGGCTCGGCTGTGTCTTGCTCATGCGGCGGCCTCCAGGCTGGCGTTGTCGGCGAGGCTGCGGTTCGCCAGCGCGGCGACCTCGCCGATGATGATGAGGGCGGGCCCGCCATCGGCGTGGGCCTCGGCGAGCTCGGGCAATTCGAGCAGCGTGCCCAGCGAGAGGCGCTGGTCGCGGCGCGTGCCGCGCGCCACGATGGCGACCGGCGTGGCCGGCGAGAGACCAGCGGCGGTGAGGCGCTGCGCCACCGCTTTGGCCGCGGTCAGGCCCATGTAGACCACGAACGTGCGGTCTTGCCGCGCCAAGCCCTCCCAATCGGCCAGCGCCGCGCCGTCGCGGCCATGGCCGGTGACGAAGGTGACCGAGCTCGCGTAATCGCGGTGCGTCAGCGGGATGCCGACGGCGGCCGCGCAGCCGAGCGCCGCTGTAATGCCAGGGACGACCATCACCTCGATGCCGCGTCGTGCCAGGAACTCCGCTTCCTCGCCGCCGCGCCCGAAGATGAAGGGATCGCCGCCTTTGAGGCGCACCACGCGCTTGCCGGCGCGGGCGGCGGCGAGCAGCGCCGCGTTGATGTCCGCCTGCTCGGGACCGGGACGGCCCTTCTGCTTGCCGACATGGACGCGCTCGGCCTCGCGGCGCGCGTAGTCGAGGATCTCCGGACCGATCAGCTCGTCGTAGAACACGATGTCGGCCTGTTGCAGCAGCTGCAGAGCGCGGAGCGTGAGGAGGTCTGGATCGCCCGGGCCGGCGCCGACGATGTGCACGGCGGCCGGGCCCGAAGCCGCTTCGGCGCGCGTGTTCAAGAGCGTGAGCAGGTGCCGCCGGGCCTCGGCGGAACGGCCCGCGAGCACCGCCTCGCCGCACGGCCCCTCGATCAGTCGCTGCCAAACTTCGCGGCGCGCTTCGGGCCTGGGGAACAGCGCTTTCACGCGGTCGCGGAGGCCGGCGGCGAAGCGCGCGAGCTCGCCGAGGCGCGCGGGCAGCACGCGCTCGATCTTCTCGCGGATGAGCCGCGCCAGCACGGGAGAGGCGCCGCCGGTGGAGATGCCGATCGCGACATCGCCACGGCGGACGATGGCGGGCATGATGAAGTCGCAGAGCTCGGGCTGGTCGGCGACGTTGACCGGCACGCCGGCGGCGCGCGCGGCCTCGGCCGCAGCGCGGTCGCGCACGCGGTCGCCGCTGGCGACGAACACAAGCGCTGCGCGCTCGAAATCGTCGCGAGCCGGGTCGCCCGGAAGCCAGGCGACGCCGGGCGAGGCCACCAGGAGCCGCGCCTCAGGCGAAAGCTCGTTGGCGAAGACGCGCACCGTGGCGCCGGCGCCGATCGCGAGGCGAGCGCGCTCGAGGCCGACCGGCGTCGCACCCACGACGATGACGGCCTTGCCTTTAAGATCGAAGAATGTGGGGAAATAGGACATGCGTTCACGCGCGGCCGAGCTGGCCGCTCCCTGGGACGCTGCGATGGAGCAAAAGGCGAGCCTCGGCGCGCGGCGCGGAGCAACGATGCGCGCAGCGGAGGGGAAGCGGCGGGAAATGCGGGTAAGCCATCGTCGACTCCTTCGTTTGACACGTCGATGTGCCCACGAAGGTCGACTTCGTGGCGCTTTAGCATTTGGTGACGCGGTGCAAGCTGCACTTCAAATCACCGCGGATCCCTCGGGGCGGATCGGACCCGTCTTGGCCAGCTTCACGCCCGGAACCTTGACGATCTTGAAAATAAGCGTCACTTGCTCGAAGACAAATCGAGTTTTTCTACGCTTCCACCCCAGTTCCGCTGTGGCCGTTCCCCCGAAACGCCTGCCGCCGTTGAATTCGTTGCGCGCCTTCGTGGCCGCGGCGCGGCATCTGAGCCTGGCCAAGGCCGCCGACGAGCTCAACGTGACGCCCGGCGCCGTGAGCCAGCAGATCAAGCAGCTTGAGGATCATCTGGGCTGCGCGCTGTTCCGGCGCACCAACCGCCAATTGCTGCTGACCGACGAGGGCCAGGCGTGTCTGCCGGGCCTCGTCGAGGCGTTCGAGCGCATGCACGAGGCGCTTCGCGCGATCGCGCGCGTGGGCCAGGATGGCCGCCTGACGGTGTCGGTGGCGCCCTCGCTCGCCTCGAAATGGCTGGTGCCGCGGCTCGACCGCTTCACGGCGCACCACCCCGAGATCGACGTGCTCGTTTCCGCTTCGATGGCGCTGGTCAACTTCGAATCGGAAGAAATCGATTGCGCAGTACGCTACGGCGCCGGGCGCTATGCCGGCCTCGTCGTCGAGAAGCTGATGGCCGAGAGCGTGGTGCCGGTGTGCAGCCCCTCGCTGCTGAAGGACAAGAAGTCACCGAAGGCGCCGACCGATCTCCGGCATTTCACGCTACTGCACGACGACAGCCCGGACCAGGATCCGAGCTGCCCTGATTGGAGCATGTGGCTGCGCGCGGCGGGCGTCGATCACATCGGCGCGCGCCGCGGCTTGCGCTTCAACCAATCGAGCCTCGTCGTGGAGGCCGCCATCTCGGGCCGCGGCGTGGCGCTGGCCAAGGCGCGCCTCGCCGCCGACGACATCCGCGCCGGCCGGCTCGTGACCCTCTTCGACGTGAAGCAGCCGATCCAGTTTGCCTACTACTTCGTGGCGCCGCCGGCCAAGAGCGCGCTGAAGCGCGTGCAGCTCTTCCGGAAATGGCTCGGCGACGAGATCGCGCGAGAGAAATGATTGCCTTTCTTTTCCTCTCCCTCGGGGAGAGGAGGGGGCCCAAAGCAATGCATTTTGCATTGCTTTGGGAGGTGAGGGCAGCGCGCCGACGGCGAGACCCCGTGTTGGTGCGAGCGCCCTGCCCTCACTTCCCATCGCCGCGAAGACGCGGCGATGGGCCCCTTCTCTCCCGCTGGGAGAGAGAAGAGAAATCAGCGGATATAAGCCTCGGTCGCGTAGCGGCGCATCATGCGCTGGCTGTTGAAGTAGGAGGCGAGCTTGCTGATCGCCTGCTTCATCATCGCGATCCAGCGCGCGCGGTCGTCGTAGTAGAGCGGCAGCACCTCGGATTCGAGCCGCCGGTAGAGGGATTCCGCGTCGTCCTGGCCGGGAGTGCCGTTGCCGCCAATCGACCAGCCGGTGACGCCGTCGATGCAGCCTTCGACCCACCAGCCGTCGAGCGTGCTCAGATTGAGCCCGCCGTTGAGCGCCGCCTTCATGCCGCTGGTGCCCGAGGCTTCGAGCGGCGGCAGCGGCGTGTTGAGCCAGACGTCGGCGCCGGCGACCAGCGACTTGGCGACCGTCATGTTGTAGTTCGGGATGAACGCGAGCGGGATCTTGCCGGCGAGCGCGTCGATCGTGTCGTGGATCTTGCGGATCATCTCCTTGCCGCTGGCATCGCGCGGATGCGCCTTGCCCGCCATGACGATCTGGAACGGACGGCGCGATGCGATGGCCGCGAGGCGCTCCACGTCGGAAAAGATCAGGCTCGGCCGCTTGTAGCCCGTCATGCGGCGGGCAAAGCCGATGATCGGCACCTTCGGATCGAGCTCGGCGCCGACCGTCTCGCGCACGCGCCGGCAGAGGTCGGCCTTGGCGGCGGCGTGGGCCGACCAGATCGCGCCGTCGGACAATTGGTCGGCGCGCACGAGCATCTCGGGATCGTGCCACCAGCGCGGAAAATGCGCCTCGTAGAGCTTGGCGAAGTCCGGATGCACCCAGGTCTCGGAGTGGATGCCGTTGGTGACGGCGCGGATGTCGTAGCCCGGGAACATCGCGCGCGTCGTCTCGGCATGGCTGTGCGCGACGCCGTTCACATAGGCGCTGAGGTTGAGCGCGAGGCGCGTCATGTCGAGCTTCTCGGCCCCGGCATAGGCCCGCAAGTCCTCGACGGGGATGATCTTGCCCGCAACGTGCCGGAAGAGGTCGTAGCTGAAGCGGTCGTGGCCGGCGTCGACCGGCGTGTGCGTCGTGAAGATGCAGAGATCGCGCACGCGCGCGGGATCGACGCCGTTGGCGGTCAGCGGCGGCGCACTGTCGCTGCGGCGGAAGCGGCGCAGCAGCTCGACCGTGAGCAGCGCCGCGTGCCCCTCGTTCATGTGGTAGGTCTCGATGTCGAAGCCGAGCGCGTCGAGCACGCGCAGGCCGCCGATGCCGAGCACGATCTCCTGCTTCAGGCGATAGACCTCGTCGCCGCCGTAGAGCCAGTGCGTGAGCTGGCGGTCTCTGGGATCATTCTGGTCGAGATCGGTGTCGAGCAGCAGGACCGGAATGGCCTGGCCCTTGGGATTGGCGTGGACGTAGAGCCAGGGTTGCACCCACACGGTACGCCCCTCGACGTCGACGCCCACCATCGCCGCGAGCGGTCGCGCGAAGGCCGCCGGCTCCCAAACGTCGGGGTGCTCGCGCTGCTCGCCCGCGGGCGTGATCTCCTGCCGGAAATATCCGGCGCGGCTTACCAGCGTCACGAACACGACGGGAAGCCCGAGATCCGAGCACGAGCGAACCGTGTCCCCGGCGAGGATGCCGAGGCCGCCCGAATAGGTATGGATTTCCGGGCGCAGCGCGATCTCCATGCAAAAATAGGCGATCCGCGTGCGCGAAACGAAGGAGCCGAGTTCGTTCATCGTGCTCTACAAAGCTTGTTCCCCCTGTATGGCGCGGCCGCGTCGGCAAGACCGCCTGGCGATGCGGTGCGCAACCGATCCTACGCAGGAATCCCCGCCTCAGCCATCGCCCTCGGCGGAGCGTGCGAAGCGAGCGTCGAGGCCGGGGAGATCGCCGCCATGCTCGCGCCTGCCGCTGCGCGAATCGGGGTCCGCGCCCTGGCGCGAGGGCTTGCGGTGGAGCTGCCCCGCCTCGGCCGGAAATGTGCCCGCCGCAACCCGCCTTGTGCCGGACGGCACCGAGGTTGTCCTGCGAAGCTCTTCGAGAAAGCGGGTGCTCCAGCTTTCGAGCGGATTGCGACGGAGGCAAGCCATCATGCGATCCCAGCGCTGCCGCCGCTCGACCAGCGGCATGGCAAGCGCGCGGCCGATCTCGTCGGCCATCTTGTCGATGTCGAACGGATTGACGAGCAGCGCGTCCTCGAGTTCGCTGGCGGCGCCGGCGAAGCGCGAAAGGACGAGCACGCCGGGATCGTCGGGGTCCTGCGCGGCCACGTATTCCTTGGCGACGAGATTCATGCCGTCGCGCAACGGCGTCACCAAGGCCACGCGCGCGAGACGGTAGAAGCCGGCCAGCGTCTCGCGCCGGAACGGCTTGGTCACGAAGCGAATCGGCACCCAATCGACATCGCCGTAGTCGCTGTTTGCGTTGGCGATGTCGAGCTTGATCTCGCGCTGGAGCGACTGGTACCGGGCCGCGCTGGCGCGCGAGACCGGCGCAATCTGCAGCAGGGTAACCGCGCGGTCGAGCCGTGCGTCGCGCTCGAGCGCCAGGCGAAAGGCCTCGATGCGGTTCGGGATGCCCTTGGTGTAGTCGAGCCGGTCGACTCCGATGACAAGCCTGCGCTTGCCGAGGCTCTTGCGGAGGCGCTCGGTCTCCGGCGCCCGCGCGGCGCCCCCGGCGGTGCGCGCGAATTCATCGGTGTCGATCCCGATCGGGAATGCGCCCACACGCGAAAGACGACCGAACGCCTGAATCTCGCTGGCGGCCGAGACGATCCCGCCGGCCTCACCCGTGACGTAGCGGCAGAGCGCATCCACGTCCCGCTCCGTCTGCAGGCCGATCAAGTCGCAGCACAGCAGGCTCGACATGATCTCGCTGTGGTTCGGCAGGGCGCTGAGAACCTCGGGCGGCGGAACGGAATGTGAAGGAAGAAGCCGATGCGGTTCTTGATGCCAAGGCGCCTGAGTTCGGCCGGCAGCAGGAACAGATGATAGTCGTGCACCCAGATGACATCGTCGGATTTGATGAGCGGCGCGAGGCAGCGCGCGAACTTGGCGTTAACACGACGATAACCGTCGCTTCCCGTGCGGCGGAAGTCGATCACCCCCAGGCGAAGATGGAACAGCGGCCACAGCACGCTGTTGGCGTAGCCGACGTAGTATCCTTCGTGTTCCTCGTTCGAGAGCTCGAGCGCGGCGTAGCGCGTGTTGCCGTGGCTGACGATGTGCGGATTGGGATCGGACTCGGGGTGCGCGCTGATCTTGCCGCCCCATCCCAGCCAGAGCCCGCCTTCGCGCTGCAGCGCGAGCTGGATCGCCACTTCGAGGCCGCCCGCGCGCGTAACGCGGGAGCGGGGAACGCCGAGACGGTTGGAAACGACGACCAGCCCCACGACTCACCCCTGACGAGCGCGCCCGTGTCTTAACGATCAAAGCCCGGCGTTCCCAGGATTGCGATGCTGGCTATCGGCGCGTCGCCAGCGTCGCCGCGAATTCCATCACACCGGCGCCAAGCTGATGCTCGAACAGGCGGAGAATGTCGCCGGCTGCTTTGGGCTCGACCAGCGTGGTGCCCTCGCCGGAGGCCGCGGCGGCGCCCGCGCAGACGGCGATACGCAAGGCGCGGTCGATCGGCTCGGCGTTGAAAAGGCCCACGATCAGCGCTGCCAGGAAGCTATCGCCCGCGCCCACCGGCGAGCGCGCATTGATGCGCGGCGCGGGAGAGGCGTGCGCGCCTGCCGGGGTGACCAGCACCGCGCCCTCGGCACCAAGCGTGATCGCGAGATTTTCCAGACGCTTGCGCGCCACGAGCTCGCGCCCGAACGCGATCACCGCATCCCTGTCGTCGAGCGCGTGCCCGGCGAGGTCGGCAAGCTCCCGCTGATTGAGTTTGGCAAGGAAGATTGGCTCATTGAGCGCCGGCTGCACGGCGGCGCCGCTGGTGTCGAGGATGAAGCGGCCGCCCGCGTTCGCCACGAGGCGCGCGGCCTCGGCATAGAAGTCGAGGGGCGCGCCGGGCGGCAGGCTGCCGCTGGCGATGAGCGTGCCGCGGGTGGCGCCGCTCGCGGCGACCGCTGCCAGGCAGGTGGCGCACTCGGACTGGGAGAGAACCGGGCCCGGAAAGGTAAGCGTGTAGCGGTCGCCGGTCTTGCGGTCGCCGATCAGCACGCTGATGCGCGTCGCGTCCTGGATCGCGATCGGCCGATGGTGGAGACCGGCGCGGTCGAGGGCATGATTGAGTTTGTCGCCTTCCGGGCCGCCGGCGGTGTGGATCGCCAGGCAATCGAGGCCGAGCGCACGCATGACGCGCGCTACGTTGATGCCGCCGCCGCCCGGGTCCCAACGCACGACCTTCGCCCGGAGCTTCTCTCCCGGGCGCCAGCGGCTGACCTCGACCGAGATGTCCGCGGACGGGTTGAGCGTGAGCGTTGCGACAGGCTGCGCCAGTGCCATGAGCTATGATATCCCGGATTGTGAACGATCGGCCGCCCTCGCGGAACGTCAATCTGCCGCAGACCGCGGCACGGTGAAAAGAGTCTCGGCCGCCGAAGCCCGATGCGCCAGGCGGGATTTCGACTGGGAGCGCCCGGCTACGTTCAAGGACATGGATAGTTCCGTCTTCTGCGCCAGGTTTTCAGCTTTTCCCGAGGCCCCGCCCGGCGCATTGTCGGCCGCAAGTCCCCCTGCGAGCGGAGCGCCGGCGCGGTGCGATGGGTGTCGCCCCGTTGACCGGTGGCGTGGCGCGTGCGGGAACAACCTCCGCGGGCAGCCGTTACATCATTGGCCTGGCCGAAGAGAAACGGCGCAACGCACGCAAGCTCGGGAGACGCGGGTAACGGGAGGGTTCGGTGACGCGCACTCGCAACGCGCCCCACGCACATCACCCCGCGTGGAAGGCGGAGAACCGGATCGTCATCGAGGCGGTCTATCCCGAACTCGACGGCGGCCGCTATCCGGCCAAGCGCGTCGTCGGCGACGTGTTCGAGGTGTGGGCCGACATTTTCCGCGACGGCCATGACGTGCTCGGCGCGGCGGTGCGTTATTGCGCGGCCGACGAGGATTGGCGCGAAGCGCCGATGACGTTCCGCGAAAACGACCGCTGGAGCGGCAGCTTTCCGCTCGAGCGCATCGGCCGGCACATCTACACGATCGAGGCCTGGACCGATCGCTTCGAATCCTGGAAGCGCGACTTCTTGAAAAAGCGCGACGCGGGCCAGGAGCTGGCGCTCGAGCTTGCCGAAGGGGGCGCCATCCTGCGCGACGCCGCGGCGGCCGCGCGCAAGATCGACGGCGCGGCGCTGAAGGACCTCACCGACGCGTTCGAGCAAGCGCGGACCGACGAGGCGCGCGCCGCCCTCTTGCTCGGCGATGCGGCGGGCGCGCTCGTGTCGAAATCCGGCCTCCGCCCCGATACCACGCGCTATCACCGCGAACTCGAGCTCTACGTCGATCGCGAGGCGGCGCGCTTCGCGGCGTGGTACGAAATGTTCCCGCGGTCGCAGGGCCGCGAACTCGGCAGAGGCGCGAGTTTCGCCGATTGCATCCGGCGCCTGCCCGAGGTGCAGGCGATGGGCTTCGACGTGCTCTATTTCGTGCCCATCCACCCGATCGGCGCGCTCAACCGCAAGGGCCGCAACAATGCGGTCACGGCCGCTCCCGGCGATCCCGGCAGCCCCTACGCGATCGGTTCGGCCGAAGGCGGGCACACCGCCGTCCATCCCGAGCTTGGAACGCTGGACGATTTTCGCGTGCTCGTGGCCAAGGCGCACGAGCACGGGCTCGAAGTGGCGCTCGACTTCGCGATTCAGTGCGCGCCCGACCATCCCTGGGTCAAGGAGCACCCGGAATGGTTCCTCTTCCGGCCCGACGGCACGATCAAATATGCCGAGAACCCGCCCAAGAAGTATCAGGATATCGTCAGCGTAAATTTCTACGGGCCGCACCGCGAAGCGCTCTGGTACGAGCTCAAGAATGTCGTGCTGTTCTGGGTGCATCAGGGCGTCAAGATCTTTCGCGTCGACAACCCGCACACCAAGCCGGTGACGTTCTGGGAGTGGATGATCCGCGAGGTGCAGGCGCTGCATCCGGACGTGATCTTCCTCTCCGAGGCCTTCACGCGGCCGAAGATGCTGAAGGTGCTGGCCAAGGCCGGCTTCACCCAGTCCTACACCTATTTCACGTGGCGAAACTTCAAGCAGGAGTTCATCGACTACCTGACCGAACTCGTGCAATCGGAATGCCGCGAGTATTTAAGGCCCAATTTCTTCACCAACACGCCGGACATCCTGCCGCCGATCCTGCAGCGCGGCGGCCGCCCGGCCTTCCAGATGCGCTTCGTCCTCGCCGCCACGCTCTCAAGCGTCTACGGCATCTACAACGGCTTCGAGCTCTGCGAGGGGCGCGCGCTGCCCGACACCGAGGAATACGCGGATTCCGAAAAATACGAGTACAAGGTGTGGGACTGGAACCGCAAAGGAAACATCAAGGACTACATCGCACGCGTGAACAAGGCGCGGCGCGAGAACGCGGCCTTGCGCGAGTTCACCAATCTCCGCTTCTACCGGGCGGACTCCGACGCGATCCTGTTCTACGGGAAGATGACGCAGGACCGGTCGAGCATGGTCTTCGTCGCCGTCAATCTCGATCCGTTCGAGCCGCACGAGACGACGATCGAATTCCCGCTCGCCGACATGAAAATCGGCCGCGAGGACGCGTTCGAAGCCGAGGACCTCCTGGGCGGCGAGCGCCACCTCTGGCGCGGCGCTACGCAGCGCATCCGGCTCGACCCGCATGTCAATCCGGCCACGATCTTCCGCGTGCTGCCGTTCCGCCACGTCGAGTTCCGCGAGCCTTGCTTCTGACGATGATCCCGGACGAGCCGCTCTGGTACAAGGACGTTGTCACCTACGAAGCGCATGTGAAGGCGTTTTTCGACGCCAATGACGACGGCGTCGGCGACTTCAGGGGCCTTAGGGCCCGCCTCGACTATCTCCAGGATCTCGGCATCACCGCAATCTGGCTGCTGCCGTTCTACCCCTCCCCGCTGCGCGACGACGGCTACGACATCGCCGACTATCGCGACATTCATCCCTCGTATGGCACGATGAAGGACTTCCGCGAGTTCGTGCGCGAGGCGCACCGACGCGGCATCCGCGTCATCACCGAACTCGTCGTCAATCACACTTCGGATCAGCATCCCTGGTTTCAGCGCGCCCGTCGCGCCAAGGCCGACTCGTCCTACCGCAACTGGTATGTCTGGTCCGACAACGACAAGCGCTACAACGGCACGCGCGTCATTTTCACCGACACCGAAGCCTCCAACTGGAGCTGGGATCCGGTCGGGCAGGGCTACTACTGGCACCGGTTCTTCAGCCACCAGCCCGATCTCAACTTCGACAACCCGCAGGTGTTCAAGGCGGTGATCAACACGATGCGGTTCTGGTTCGACGCCGGAGTGGACGGGATGCGCCTCGACGCCATCCCCTATCTCTGCGAGCGCGAGGGCACGATCAACGAGAACCTCGCCGAGACCCACGCCGTGCTGAAGCGTCTTCGCGCCGAGCTCGATCGGAAGCACCGGAACAAGATGTTCCTGGCCGAGGCCAACCAGTGGCCCGAGGATGTGCAGGCCTATTTCGGCAGCGGCGACGAATGCCACATGGCCTATCACTTCCCGCTGATGCCGCGCATGTACATGGCGATCGCGCAGGAGGACCGTCATCCGATCACCGACATCATGCGCCAGACGCCGGAGATTCCCGAGGCCTGCCAGTGGGCGATCTTCCTGCGCAATCACGACGAGCTGACGCTCGAGATGGTGAGCGACAGCGAGCGCGACTATCTCTGGAAGACCTACGCCGCCGAGCGCCGCGCGCGGCTCAATCTCGGCATCCGCCGGCGCCTTGCGCCGCTGATGGAAAACGACCGGCGCAAGATCGAGCTGATGAACAGCCTTCTCATGTCGATGCCGGGCAGCCCCATCGTCTACTACGGCGACGAGATCGGCATGGGCGACAACATCTTCCTGGGCGACCGGGACGGCGTGCGGACGCCGATGCAGTGGACGCCCGACCGCAACGGCGGCTTCTCGCGCGCCGATCCCGCGCGCCTCTTCCTGCCGCCGCTGATGGACCCGGTCTACGGCTATCAGGCGGTGAACGTGGAGGCGCAGAGCCGCAACCCGCACTCGTTCCTCAACTGGATGAAGCGCCTCATCGCCGCGCGCCAGGGCCGCAAGGTGTTCGGGCGCGGCACGCTCAATTTCCTCTACCCCTCGAACCGCCGCATCTTCGCCTACGTGCGCGAGCACGGCGACGAGACCGTGCTGTGCGTGGCCAACCTCGCGCGCTCTGCGGAGGCGGCCGATCTCGATCTCGCCGCCTATCGCGGGCGCGTGCCGGTCGAGCTCATGGGCCGCACCAAGTTTCCGCAGATCGGCGAGGGCTACTACCGCGTCACGCTTTCGGGGCACTCGTTCTACTGGTTCCTGCTCGCGCAGCCGGCGACGCTGACCGATGCCGGCCCCGGCATCGTCGAGCCGCTGCCCGAGTTCGTGACGCTCGTGGTCGGCAACGGCTGGCAGACGCTGCTCGGCAGCCGCAACAAGACGATCTTCGAGCGCGATGCGCTGAAGCGCTACCTCCCCATGCGGCGCTGGTACGGCGCCAAGGACGCCGGCCTGCGCGAAGTGGAGGTCACCGCGGCGGTTCCGTTCGCCGCCGGCGGCGAGGGTTGGCTGCTCGCGTTCCTCGAGGCGCGGTTCGACGCCAAGGCTCCGGCGCAGCGCTATTTCCTGCCGCTGGCCATGGAGTGGCGCGAGGTCCACACGCTCGCGCAGGAGCGCATCAACTTCACGCTCGCCAAGATGCGCAAGGGGGCCAAGGGCGGCGCGCTATTCGAAGCGGTTCAGGACGAGCGCTTCACGCTCGCCGTCGTGGACGCCGTGCGGCGCGGTGCGGCGCTCGAGCATCCGGCGGGCCGCATCGAGTTTCGGCCGTCGCGCGCGTTGGCCGAGCGCACGCCACCGGAAACGCCCGCCGTCCGCCCGCTCACGGTCGAGCAGAGCAATTCCTCGATCCTGGTCGAGAACTATCTTGTGCTGAAGCTCTACCGGCGCGTTGCCCCGGGCCTCCATCCCGACGTGGAAATGGGCCGGTTTCTGACCGATGTTGCCGGCTTCGCCAACGTGCCGGCGCTGCTTGGCGCCGTCGAGCTGATCGCCGCCGACGGCGAGCCGACGGCGCTCGCCTGCATGCACGCCTTCATCCGCAATCAGGGCGACGGCTGGTCGTACACGCAGGCCTATCTCGAACGTTATCTCGACGAGGTCGTGGTTCTGCCGGCGGAGGACGTGGCGGCGCGCAAGGATCCGCATGCGGTCAATCTCGCCCAGATGAGGAAGCTCGGCGAGCGCACGGCCGAGCTGCACCGAGCGCTCTGCCCTGCCGAAGCCGAGCCCGATTTCAAGCCCGAGCCGCTGACCGAGGCCGATGTGAAAAAGTTTCAGCGTCAGGTGGGCAGGGATGCCCGCGACGCGCTCGACGCGTTGGCGGCGCGACGCAAGACCCTCGCGCCCGAGGCCGCCGAGCATGCGGAAAAACTTCTGTCTCGGCGAAAGGAGATCCTCGACCGCATCCAGGCGCCGCTCGCCTTCGGAGCCGGCGTAATGAAGACGCGCTATCACGGCGACTATCATCTCGGCCAAGTCGTGGTGGCGCAGAACGATTTCTACATCCTCGATTTCGAGGGCGAGCCGCGCCGGCCGCTCCCAGAGCGCCGCGCCAAGCACACGCCGCTCAAGGACGTGGCCGGCATGCTGCGCTCGTTTGACTATGCTGCCTGGGCCGCGCTCGATCACGAGACCAAGGACCACCCCGAGCGCCGCGCGGCGTTGCGGCCGCACGTTCTGAACTGGCGCGATCAGGCGACCGAGGTTTTCCTCGCGGGCTATCGCGACATACTGGCCGGCAGCCCCTGCTACCCGGCCGAGGAGCCGGCGGCGACGGGCCTATTGAAGCTCGCGATGCTGGAAAAGCTTTTCTACGAGATCGGCTACGAGCTCGCAAATCGGCCCTCCTGGGTGTGGATCCCGTTGGCAGGCGCCGAAAATCTGTTGTTCCAAGGCAGCTGAGCGGAGACCGTTATGCGCCGCAGCGCCAGCACCCATCACGACGACGCGCAAGCCATTGTCGCCGGGGACCACCCGGACCCGTTCGCCTTCTTGGGCCCACACGAAGCGGACGAGCGGATCGTGGTGCGCGCGTTCCTGCCCGAGGCGCGCAGCGTCACCGTGCTCGACGCGGCTTCGGCGCGGCCGCTCGCCTCGCTCGAACGAGTGCACGAGGCCGGGCTCTTCGCCGGCAGCGTCGACCGGCGCGACCGGTTCCCTTACCACCTCGCCGTCGACTGGGGCGGCTGCCAAGTCGAGCTCGACGACCCCTATCGATATCCGCCGTGGCTCGGCGAGAATGATCTGCACCTGCTCGCCGAGGGCACGCATCTTTCGTCCTACGACAAGCTCGGCGCTCACGTGACCGAGATGGAGGACGCGCCCGGCATCGTCTTCGCCGTGTGGGCGCCGAATGCGCGGCGCGTCAGCGTCGTCGGCGACTTCAACAATTGGGACGGGCGCCGCCATCCGATGCGCATGCATCCCGGCGCCGGCCTCTGGGAGATCTTCATCCCGGGCCTCGGCGCCGGCGAGCGATACAAATACGAGATCAAGACGCGCGACGGCGCGATTCTGCTGAAGGCCGACCCCTACGCATTCGCCGCCGAGCGCCCGCCCAACACCGCCTCGATCGTGCACGATTTCGGGCGGCATGATTGGCAGGACGGCGATTGGCTCCGCGAGCGCCAGCGCCGCATCGATCGCGCCGCGCCCATCTCGATTTACGAGGTCCACCTCGGCTCGTGGCGGCGCAAGGTCGAGGAGGGGAACGGCTATCTCTCCTATCGCGAGCTCGCCGAACAGCTCGTGCCGCACGCCACGGAGATGGGCTTCACGCACATCGAGCTGCTGCCGGTCGGCGAATACCCGTTCGACGGCTCGTGGGGCTATCAGCCCACGGGCCTGTTCGCGCCGACCAGCCGCTTCGGTCCGCCTGCCGAGTTCCGCGCCTTCGTCGAAGCGGCTCACCGCGCGGGTCTCGGCGTGATCATCGACTGGGTGCCCGGACATTTCCCGAACGATCCGCACGGACTTGGCGCCTTCGATGGGACGCATCTTTACGAGCACGCCGATCCCCGGCAGGGCTTGCACAAGGACTGGGACACGCTGATCTACAACTACGGTCGCCGTGAAGTCGCGAATTTCCTGCTCAGCAGCGGCCTCTTCTGGCTCGACCGCTATCGCGCCGATGGCCTGCGCGTCGACGCCGTCGCCTCGATGCTCTATCTCGACTACAGCCGCCGGCCCGACGAGTGGGTGCCCAACAGGTTCGGCGGACGCGAGAATCTCGAGGCGATCGCCTTCATCCGCCGCTTGAACGAGATCGCCTACGACCGCCATCCGGGCATCGCGACGATCGCCGAGGAATCGACCGCATGGCCGACGGTGTCGCGTCCCACTTACCTCGGCGGGCTCGGCTTCGGCTACAAGTGGAACATGGGCTGGATGCACGACACGCTCGACTACATGAGCCGCGATCCGGTCCACCGCTCGCACCACCACAACCAGCTCACCTTCGGCCTGCTCTACGCGTTCAGCGAGAACTTCATCCTGCCGCTCAGCCACGACGAGGTCGTGCACGGCAAAGCCTCGCTGCTCGGCAAGATGCCGGGCGACCGCTGGCAGCGTTTCGCCAATCTCCGTGCTTATTACACTTTCATGTTCGGCCATCCCGGCAAGAAGCTGCTGTTCATGGGCGCCGAGATCGCGCAGGAGCGCGAATGGAACCACGACACCAGCCTCGACTGGCATCTGCTCGCCGACCCGGCGCATGCCGGCGTACAGAGGCTCGTGCGCGATCTCAACGCGCTGTACCGCAGCCTGCCCGCGCTCCACGCCCGCGACTGCGAGGCCGAGGGCTTCGAATGGATCGATGCCAACGACAGCGCCAACAGCGTGCTCTCGTTCTTGCGCCATGGCGGGCCCGCCGATGCCACGGCCGTGGTCGTGTGTAATTTCACGCCGGTGCCGCGCCACGGCTACCGGATCGGAGTGTCGAAGCCCGGCTACTATCGCGAGGCGCTCAATTCGGACGCCGCCGCGTATGGCGGCAGCAATCTTGGGAGCGGCGGCGGCGTTGCAGCCGAGCCGGTGCCTTGGCACGGGCGGCCGTTCTCGATCGCGCTGACTTTGCCTCCGCTCGCCAGCCTTGTCCTCGCCACAGAGCGCTGAGGCGGGGAGTGTCCAGCGGCCGCACGCGCGTCGATGCGGGCTCGCCCCTTCCGCTGGGCGCCACCTGGGATGGCAGGGGCGTCAGCTTCGCGCTGTTCTCGGCGCACGCCGAGCGCGTGCAGCTCTGCCTATTCGACCACACGGGGCAGCGCGAGATCGACCGCATCGATCTGCCCGAATACACGCACGAGGTCTGGCACGGCTATCTGCCCGATGCGCGGCCGGGCCTGCTCTACGGCTATCGCGTGTTCGGCCCCTACGAGCCGCGCATGGGCCAGCGCTTCAATCCCAACAAGCTTCTCATCGATCCCTACGCCAAGGCGCTCCACGGCAAGCTCGCATGGAGCGACGCGCACCACGGGTACCGCGTCGGCAGCAAGCAGGCCGACCTCTCGTTCGACCGGCGCGACAATGCACGCGGGATGCCGAAATGCGCCGTCGTCGACCCCGCCTACACGTGGGGCCGCGACCGCGGCCCGGCGACGCCGTGGAGCGAGACGATCCTCTACGAGCTCCACGTGCGCGGCTTCACGATGCAGCGCGCGGACGTTCCCGTCGCGCTGCGCGGCGGCTTCGCGGCGCTCGCTCATCCGGCGGTGACGCGCCACCTCCGGCGGCTCGGGGTCACCGCGATCGAGCTGTTGCCGATCCACGCCTTCGTCGACGAGCGGGTGTTGGTCGAGCGCAGCCTCGTGAACTTCTGGGGCTACAATTCGATCGGTTTCTTCGCGCCGATGCCGCGCTATCTCGCCACCGGCCATATCGGCGAGTTCAAGGCGATGGTACGGCATCTGCACGATGCGGGCATCGAGGTGATCCTCGATGTGGTCTACAACCACACGGCCGAGGGCAACCACCTCGGACCCACGCTCTCGTTCCGTGGCATCGACAATCGCTCCTATTACCGCCTCGCTCCCGGCGATGAGCGTCACTACGAGGATTTCACCGGCTGCGGCAACGCGCTGCGGCTGCATCACCCGCGCGTGCTGCAGCTCGTCACCGATTCGCTGCGCTACTGGGTCGAGGAGATGCACGTCGACGGGTTCCGCTTCGATCTTGCGACGACGCTCGCGCGCGAGGGGAACGGCGATTTCGATCCGCATTCAGGGTTCCTCGACGTGCTGCGCCAGGATCCGGTGCTCTCGCGCGTGAAGCTGATCGCGGAGCCATGGGACGTCGGGCCCGGCGGCTATCGCGTCGGCGGTTTCCCGCCCGACTGGGCCGAGTGGAACGACAAGTTCCGCGACACGGTGCGGCGCTTCTGGAAGGGTGAGGGCGGCCTCATCCGCGAGCTGGCCGGGCGTATCTGCGCCTCGCAAGGCGTGTTCGGCCACGCCGGGCGCCGGCCGTGGTCGAGCGTGAATTTCGTCACCGCGCATGACGGCTTCACGCTGCGCGATCTCGTCAGCTATGAGCAGAAACACAACGACGCCAACGGCGAAATCAACCGCGACGGCAGCGACAACAACAACAGCTTCAATTGCGGCATCGAGGGGCCGACCGACGACGCGGCCGTGCTGGCACTGCGCGCGCGCCAGCAGCGCAATCTCTTGGCGACGCTGCTGCTCGCGCAGGGCACGCCGATGCTGCTGGCCGGCGACGAGGCCCACAACGGCCAGCAGGGCAACAACAACGCCTATTGCCAGGATAATCCGCTCGGCTGGATCGACTGGGGCGACGCCACCGCGCGCGAGGATGAGCTTTTTGCGTTCGTGCGGCACCTCATTGGGCTGCGCCGCCAGCATCCGGCGCTGCACCGCAGCCGCTTCCTGAGCGGTAGCCTCGCCGGTAGCGACGGTGGGCTCAAGGATGTCACCTGGCTGGTGCCGGACGGGCGGGAAAAGACGGAGGCGGATTGGAATTTTCCCGATGCGCGCACGCTCTGCTTCCTGTTGGCGGGAAGCGCCGACAAGGCGGCCTCGGCCGGCGCCTCGGCGGGCTCGACCGCGACGGACGATCCGTTGTTTGTAGTTTTGAACGCGCACGTGGAGCCGATGGTGTATCGCGTTCCGCCTGCACCCGGCGTCGCCGAATGGGTGTGCGCGCTCGACACGGCGATGCCGACGGGCCAGGGCAATCAGCCGCCGCTGCCGGCCGGCGCCAAGATCAAGGTCGAGCCGCGTACGGTGGTGGTGCTTCGCGGCCGGCGCAACGCCGACGACCCGCCCGCGCCGCCATGAGGCGGCGGCACGCAATGCCTTTCGGCACAGTGATCGGTGACGGCGGCCGCGTGGATTTCCGCCTGTGGGCGCCCGCGGCTAGGACCGTCGATCTCCAGCTCGAAACGGACGCAGAGCGCAGGTCGATCGCGATGCGGAGCCATGAGGAGGGATGGCACATCCTGCGTGACATGCTGGTCGCGCCGGGAGCGCTCTATCGCTTCGTCATCGACCGCGATTTCGCGGTACCCGACCCCGCCTCGCGCTTCCAGCCGGAGGACGTGCACGGGCCGAGCGAGGTGATCGATCCTTTCGCCTATGAATGGCGCGATGCAACCTGGCGCGGCCGGCCCTGGCACGAAACGGTCCTGTACGAATTGCACGTCGGCACGTTCACGCCCGAGGGCACCTACGACGGCATCGCCCGCAAGCTGGACTATCTGGCCGAACTCGGCGTTACCGCCATCGAGCTCATGCCGCTGGCCGAGGCGCCCGGCGCGCGCAACTGGGGCTATGACGGGGTACTGCCCTTCGCACCGGAACACCGCTATGGCCGGCCCGAAGCGCTGAAACGCCTCGTCGACGCGGCGCACGCGCGCAACTTCATGGTCTTCGTCGACGTCGTCTACAATCACTTCGGGCCCGAGGGAAACTATCTCCATCGCTACGCGCCGCAATTCTTCACCGAGCGACACGCGACGCCGTGGGGACCCGCGCTTGATTTCGACGGCGCCGGCAGCCGCACCGTGCGCAATTTCTTCATTCACAACGCGCTCTACTGGCTCAAGGAGTTTCACCTCGACGGGCTGCGGCTGGATGCGGTGCATGCAATCCTCGACGGCAGCGCGCGGGGCATCCTCGAGGAACTCTCAGAAACGGTGCGTGCCGCTTTTCCGCCGGAGCGGCATATCCATCTCGTCCTCGAGAACGACGACAACGCCGCGCGCCATCTAGCGCGCGATGACGCCGGGCGGCCGCGCCGCTACACCGCGCAGTGGAACGACGATGTTCACCACGCGCTGCACGTGCTGCTGACCGGCGAAACCGGCGGCTACTACGAGGACTACGCGGAAGCGCCGGCCCGGCGACTCGGCCGCGCGCTCGCCGAGGGCTTCGCCTATCAGGGTGAGACTTCACCTCACCGCGGCGGCCGCGGGCGCGGCGAGCCAAGCGCGCATCTCCCGCCCATGGCCTTCGTCTCGTTCCTCCAAAATCACGATCAGGTCGGCAATCGCGCGCTGGGCGAGCGCATCGGCGGCTTTGCGCGGCCGACGGCGCTGCGGGCCGCGATGACGGTGATCCTGCTGGCGCCGGCGATACCGCTTCTTTTCATGGGCGAGGAATGGAACGCCCCGCACCCGTTCCCGTTCTTCTGCGACTTCGGACCGGACCTTGCCGAGGCTGTGCGCGAAGGCCGGCGGCGCGAGTTCGCGAAGTTTCCGGAATTCGCGGATCCGGCCGCCCGCGCGCGGGTTCCCGATCCCCTCGCGGTCGAGACCTACGACGCGGCGAAGCTCGACTGGTCGAAGCTCGCTGACTCCATTCATGGCGAGTGGCTCGCCTTCTACCGCGGGCTGCTCGACATCCGCCGCCGTGAGATCGTTCCGAGGCTCGCGCGCCTCGATGCCTCTATCGCGACGTGGCAGATGCACAATGGTGACGTCGTTGAGGTGCGCTGGCGGCTCGATGGCGCGGAGCTGCAGGCGATCCTGTCGTTAAAGGCTGCATCGGTTGAGGGCATCGAGATCGCGCCCGCCGGCCGGCTGCTGTTCGCCACGGCGCCGGAGGCCGCGGCCACGCGCCCGATCCGCGCGCTGCAGCCGTGGTTCGCTGCCTGGTTCCTGCACGACCCGGAGCCCCGGCCGTGACGAATGAGGCATTGCTGCATCAGCTTTGCGCCGCGGCCGGCATCGAGCGCGCCTATCACGACCACTTCGGCGCGCGCCACGAAGTTGCGTCCGACACCATCTTTGCCATCGCGCAAGCGCTGGGCGTCACCGGGGGACGCGACGGCCAAACCGGCGATCTCGCCATGCTCGAGCCGGCGACGGTCTGCCTTGCCGGCGAGGCGGAGGTCCACGTGAACGTCGTGCTGCCCGCGGGGCCGCACGATGCGACGTTCGAATGGACGCTCGTGGAGCAAGACGGACGCCGCAGCGGCGGTTCGTTCCGGAGCGCCGATTTGGAGGTCGTGGAGCGCACCGCCGACGGGGGCCATGAGCGCCGCCGGCTCATCCTGAACCATCTCTTGAAGCCCGGGTATCACCGCCTGGCGATCCGCGGCGCCTCCTCCCCGATCGAGGCCGAATCCCTGCTCATCGCGGCGCCGCGCCATGCCTACATTCCGCCCGCGCTCGCGGAAGGGTCGGGCATCTGGGGTCTTGCGGTCCAGCTCTACGCGCTTCGCTCGGAGCGCGATTGGGGCATCGGCGACTTCGGCAGCCTGTCGGCTCTCGTTCGAAGCGCCGCCAAGGCCGGTGCCGAAGCGATCGGCGTGAACCCGCTGCACGCGCTGTCGCTCGATGAGCCCGAGCGCGCAAGCCCTTATTCGCCAAACAGCCGCGCCTATCTCAATCCGCTCTACATCGAAATCGAGACGGTGCCGGATTTCGCGGAATGCGAGGCAGCGCGGGCCTTCGCTGCCTCGCGCGGATTTGCCGAGGCGCTGCAGCGGCTGCGTGCGGCACCGCTGGTCGACTACCGCGGCGTCGCCGCGCTCAAGATACCCGCGCTCTGCCTAATCCACGAGTCGTTCGAGACGCGCCACCGCGGGCCGGCAACGCCGCGCGGGCGCGCCTTCGCCGCGTACCTCCGGTCGGAGGGCGAAGCACTGCGGCGCTTCTGCATTTTCCAAGCATTGCGCGAAGCGCGCGGCGCCGCCGACCCCGCGCAGCGCGACTGGCGCAATTGGCCGCGGGAGCTGGCCGATCCCGGCTCCGCCGAAGTCGCGGCCTTCGCGGAAGCGCACGTGCCTCGCATCGCGTTCTTTGCCTATTGCCAGTGGATCGCGCGCGAGCAACTCGCCCACTGCACCGCCGCCGCGCGCAGCGCAGGCATGCTGGTCGGGCTCTACGGCGATCTCGCCGTGGGCGTCGACGCGGCGGCGGGCGAAGCGTGGGCGGCGCAGGATGTCGTCGTTGGCGGTTGGAGCATGGGCGCGCCGCCCGACGCCTGGAATCGGCAGGGACAGAATTGGGGGATTGCGCCGCTCAACCCCGCGGCCCTGCGGCGCCGGGCCTACCAGCCCTTCATCGACCTCATTCGGCACAACATGCGCGAGTTTGGCGCGCTCAGGATAGATCATATCCTCGGCCTCTGGCGCAGCTTCTGGGTTCGCCACGGACATTCGGCCGGTGCCGGCGCATATGTGCGCTATCCCTTTACCGACCTCGTCGCGATCCTCGCGCTGGAGAGCCAGCGTGCGCACTGCATCGTCATCGGCGAGGATCTCGGCACCGTGCCGGCAGGGCTGCGCGAGGCGCTGGCCGCGGCCGGCATCCTCTCCTATCGTCTGCTTTATTTCGAGCGCCGCGGCGACGGCCGGCGCGCGCGGCCGGGCGACTACCCTCGCCTCGCCCTCGTCGCGGTGGGAACGCACGATCTGCCGCCGCTCGCCGGGTTTTGGAGCGGCGCCGATATCGGCGTGCGGCGCGCGATCGGCCAGTTCCACACCGACCGCGAGGCGGACGAAGAGCGCCGCCGGCGCGCCGACGATCGCCGCGAGCTGGCCGCGCTCTGGCGGGAAGCGGGGCTCGCCCACGGCGAGGCGAGCGAGACGGCGCCGACCGAAGCCGCTTATCGCTTTCTCGCCCGCTCGCCGGGCCGCATCGTCATGGTTCATGTCGAGGACGCGCTCGGCCTCGCCGAGCAGGTCAACGTACCCGGGACCGTCGACGAACACCCGAACTGGCGCCGGCGGCTCCCGCTCCCGGTCGAGGCTCTGTTCGCGGACGCGCGCGTACGTGCGCTCTTGGCAGCGCTCAATGAGGAGCGCCCTGCCATGAACAGCAGACGCCGGTGACGCCGGTTTCCACCTATCGCCTTCAATTCGGCCCCCGCTTCCGGCTCGCCGACGCGATGGCGCTCCTCCCGTATCTCGGCGCGCTCGGCATCACGCACGTCTACGCCTCGCCGCTGCTGAAGGCGCGGCCGGGCAGCGAGCACGGCTACGACATCACCGACTACAACGAGATCAATCCCGAGATCGGCGGCTGGGACGAGTTCGTGTCCTTCTCCGACGCGCTGCGCGCGCGCGGCATGGGCCTCATCCTGGATTTCGTTCCCAACCACATGGGCATCGGCAGGGCCGACAACGCGTGGTGGCTCGACGTGCTAGAGGCGGGGCCGAGCTCCATCTACGCCGAGTTTTTCGACATCGATTGGGAGCCGCAACGCGCCGAATTGCGGGGCAAGGTGATGCTGCCGCTCCTGGGCGAGCACTACGGCAACGTGCTGGTCGCGGGCGAGCTCGTGCTGCGCTTCGCGGCCGAGGATGGGACCCTCAGCGTGTGGCATCACGAGCACCGGCTGCCGCTGCGGGCCCGCTCCTACGCGGCCGTGATCCGGCGCGCACTCGCGCGCGCCGATGCACCGGCACTCGATGCAGCGGCGGGCGCTGCGTTGGCGCGCCTTGCCGATGCGTTCGACGGCGTGCGCCGCGTCGCCCGGCGCCGCCGCGAGGACGCACGCTCACGGGCCGCCGAGCTCAAGGCCGAGCTCGCCGCGCTTTGCCGGGCCCACGCCGCTCCGGCGCGCTTTATGGACGAAGCGGCCGACGCGTTCAACGGAGCGCCCGGCGATGCCGAGAGCTTTCGCTCATTGCACGCGCTGCTCGAGCGGCAGTTCTATCGCTTGGCCTACTGGCGCGTGGCCGCGGACGAGGTGAACTACCGGCGCTTCTTCAACATCAACGAGCTCGCCGGCGTCCGCATGGAGAACCACGCGCTGTTCGACCTCGCCCACGGCCTCGTGGGACGCATGATCGCCGAGGACCGTCTCGACGGCCTGAGGCTCGACCACATCGACGGCCTGTTCGATCCCGAGGCCTATTGCCGCCGCCTCAAGGATTTCGCCGAGGCGCGGCGGCCGCGCGGCAGCGGTTCCCGCGCGCCCTTCTATGTGGTCGTCGAAAAGATCCTGGCGCGGCACGAGGCGCTGCGGGCGGGCTGGCCGATCGCCGGGGCCACCGGCTACGAGTTCGCGAACCTCGTCAACGGCCTGTTCGTCGATCCGGCCGGCGAAAGCGGCTGTGACGAGGCCTATGCCGAATTAGCCGGCGACAGGCCCGCGTTCGAGGCGGCGCTGCCGGACGCCAAGGAGACCGCGATCGAGACGATCCTCGCCGGCGAACTCAGTATCCTCGCCGACGCGCTCGACCGCATTTCGGAGCGCCACTGGGGCACGCGCGACTACACGCGCCAGCGCCTGCGCGACGCGCTCAAGGCCGTCGTCCGGCATTTCCCCGTTTATCGCACCTATGTGAGCGGCCGCGGCGTCTCGGCGGAAGACCGCCGCGACATCGACTGGGCGGTGGCGCGGGCACGGCGCGGATGGAACGGGCCGGACCGCGAGATCTTCGATTTCGTCCACGACGCGCTCACCGGCGATCTCGCCAAGCGCGGCAAGCCCTTCCGCCGCGCCGACGTACTGCGCTTCGCGATGCGCTTCCAGCAATACACCGGACCGATCATGGCCAAGTCGCTCGAGGACACGGCCTTCTACCGCGATCACCGGCTGATCGCGCTCAACGAGGTGGGCGGCGATCCGCGCCAGTTCGGCGTCTCGGTCGCCGCCTTCCATCGCGCCAATCTCGAGCGCGCGCGCCACTGGCCGCACTCGATGGTGGCCGTGGCCACCCACGACACCAAGCGAGGGGAAGATGCGCGCCTGCGCATCGACGTGCTCTCCGAGTGTCCGGCCGAGTGGCATCGCCGCGTCGCCCGCTGGTCGGAGCTCAACCGCGCACTGCGCCGCGAAATCGACGGCGCGGCGGCACCCGCGCGCAACGACGAATACCTGCTCTATCAGGCGCTGCTCGGCGCTTGGCCCGCTTCTTTCATCGCCGCGCCGCCCGACCCCGGCGCGCTTGCGCATTTCGCCGGACGCATCGAGCGCTTCGTCGTGAAAGCCTTGCGCGAGGCAAAGCTCGTCACGAGCTGGGACAATCCGAACGAGCCCTATGAGGCGGCCTGTTGCGCATTCGCGCGCGACCTGCTCGAGCGCGCGCCCAATCCGTTTCTCGCCGACTTCTCGGAGTTCGCGGCGGGGATCGGCTTTTTTGCGATGCTCGGCGGCCTCAGCCTGACCACGCTGCGTCTGACCGCGCCCGGCGTGGCCGACACCTTTCAGGGCGGCGAGGTCTGGAACGACAGGCTCGTCGATCCCGACAACCGCGCGCCGGTCGATTTTGCGCGCTTGCGGCAGCTGCAGCGGTCGCTCGCGACGCCGGATCGGGCCGCGGACGTGCCGGATCTTATCGCAAACTGGCACGATGGCCGGATCAAGTTTCACGTGACGCGGGCGCTGCTGCATCTCCGGCGCACGGCACCGACCCTGTTCCTCGGCGGAGCCTACCTGCCGTTGAGCGCGGAGGGCGAGCACGCCGATCACCTTGTCGCCTTCGCCCGCACGCTGGACAACGACGGGGCCGTGGTGTTTGCCGGACGTCTCTTCCTTGGCCTCCTCGGCGCCGTCGCCACGCGCTATGACGCCGGCGCCTGGCGGGGCGCATGGTTTTCTCTGCCGCCCCAGCTCAAGGGCCGCTGGCGCGACGCGCTTTCTGGGAGGGCGTTCGAGTGCGGAGCGGACGGCAGCGCCCCCGCCGAGCGCGTATTGGGAATGCTTCCGGCGGCAGTGCTCGTGCGCGAAGCGGACTGAGCGAGTCCCGATGCGCCGCCAATTGACGGCTTTCCGGCAGACGTTGGGGACGTCTTCACACGGGCCGACGTGCGCGGCGGGCGCGGCGCCTTTCTCGTCAACAGCGTGTTCCCGCGAGCTTGGGCGTGCCATGATGCGGTGAATTCGCGAATGGGACGGATATGGGCGCTGCGGCGCGCGGCTTGGATCTCTTCTCGCTCAAAGACCAGGTTTTCGTCGTGACCGGCGCCTCCTCCGGCATCGGCCTCGCCATTGCCGAGGGCCTGGCGTCGGTGGGCGCCATCGTTGCGCTCAACAGCCGGAGCCGCGAGCGCCTCGAAGCGCGCGCGAAAGACATTCCGAGCAGCTTCGTGCTGCCGTTCGACGTGAACGACCTCGCGGCCGGCGAAGCGGCGCTGGCCGACGTGGCGAAGCGGTACGGCCGCCTGGACGGGCTGATCTGCAATGCGGGCGCGCGGGACCGCCGCGGGCTCGAGGCGGTCGAGACCAAAGATTTCCGCGCCCTCGTCGAGACCAACCTCGTCTCCCCCTATCACCTGGCGCGCAACGCCGCGCGCCACATGCTGCCGCGCGGCTCCGGGCGCATCATCTTCGTCACCTCGCTTGCCGGCAGCTTCGCGATGGCGGGCGACATCGCATATCCCGCGACCAAGGCCGGCCTCGCGGGCCTCGTCCGCTCGATGGCGGTCGAGCTCGGCCCGCGCGGCATCAACGTGAACGGTATCGCGCCCGGTACGGTCCGTTCCGAGATGAACCAGAAGATCGCCGGCGATCCGCATTGGAAAGACGTGGTCGAGCGCAGTGTGCCGCTGAAGCGCTGGGCGGAGCCGACCGAGCTCGCCGGCGCCGCGATCTTCCTCGCCTCGGCGGCGAGCAGCTATGTCAACGGTCAGATTCTGTTCGTCGATGGGGGCACCAGCATCCTGCTCTTCGCCTGACGCGTGCAAGGCGCGGTACGCGGTCGCGCTAGACCAGCGCCGGCCTCCGCGACCAGCCGCCGGCTCCGCTTTGCTCCAGGAATCTACCGAGGAACGTTCGGCGGCCGCACCGCAATGCGGCCGCCCCGGCGGCCGCGGCTCGCGGGAACCAACGGGCGGCTCCACCATCGTCAACGATGCGCACGAGATCGTAGCCTGGACCTCGGTGGCGCCCGAAGTTGAGAACGGACGCCTCCGCCACGCCGAAGCGGAGCGCCTGCTGGGCGGGGCCATCTTCTGCACGCAGGTAGCACTGCTGCGGGCAGACCAAATCCGCCGCGCGGGCGGGCCTACGGATTGGGCGGGGCCGTGGCGATGCCTCGCCCTCTGCCCGCTCGAGTATGCGCGCGCGCTCGAGCAGCCGCGTGCCGCGCTGTTCGGGGATCCCACCGAGGCACCGTGCGCGAAGCCGGTGGGGCAGGCGCCCGCTTAGCTCCGGCCTCCTTTCGCGCAATCGGCCCTCGCCGCGGGATTGGCGGCACCTAACGCGGCTTTGTGCCGCCCCGCGACCGCGCTATCATCACGCCGTACGTGACTGCCAACGAGGGAGTTCGATCATGCGACGCATGCTGTACGGGCTTGTGCCCGTCATCGCGCTCGCCGCTGCGCCGGCCTTGGCGCAGGGCGGGCCAATCAAGATCGGCGTGGTGCTGCCCTACGCGCCGCCGTTCGAGATCTATTCGAAATCGATGGAGATCACGATCAAGATGGCCGTCGATGAAGTGGGCGGCGCAATCAATGGGCGGAAGCTCGAGCTTATCTTCGAGAACGATGAGAACAAGCCGCCTCAGGCCATCGCCAAGACCAAGAAGCTGATCGCCAGCGACAAGGTCGACATCCTGCTGGGCGGGCTCGCTTCCAATCTCGCGATTCCGATCCACCAGGAAGCGGTTGCGGCGCAGCAGCCGACGGTGATCATCAATGCCGGCGCCGGCAACATCACCGGCAAGGATTGTAGCCCTTGGGTGATGCGCGTCTCGTTCTCGAACGAGCAGATCATCCGCGATAGCGGCGCCTGGATGTTCAAGAAGGGCTACAAGACCGCGTTCGGAATGGCCGCCGACTATGCCGGCGGGCGCGAGATCATCGAGATCTTCAAGCGCGAGTACACGAAAGCCGGCGGCAAGATGGTGGGCGAAGCCTATCCGCCGTTCACGACCAAGGATTTCGGCCCCTACCTCGCCCAAGCCAAGGCCGCGAAGCCCGAAATCATCTACGTTTTCTTCCCCGGCGGCATGGGCATCCAATACGTCGTCGAATACGACAAGTTCGGCTTGAAGGGGCAGATCCCGCTGACCGGCCCGGCCTGGACCGTGGGACCGCTTTTCATCGATAAGCAGGGCAAATCGGCCGTCGGCTTCACCGGGCCCATCAACTACGTCCCCACGCTGGACAACGCGGTGAACAAGAAGTTCGTCGAGGAGTTCAGGAAGCGCTCGGGCGGGCGCGACCCCGACGAGGTGGCAATCAACGGCTACGACGCCATCCACATGGTCGCGATCGGCTTGAAGGCCGTGGGCGGCAAGACCGACGACAAGAAGGCGATGATGGAGGCGATTCGCAAGGCCACCTACGACGGCCCGCGCGGGCCGATGCGCATCGACCCCAAGACGAACAACATCGTCCAGAACATCTACATGGTCGAGGTGAAGGAGGTGGGCGGCAAGCCTACCCATGTCGTGCTCGACACGATCAAGGACGTGCAGGACCCGCCGAGCGGCTGCAACATGTAGCTGCCGCCGCCGCGGCTCGGAAAGCGAGGGGAGGTTGAGCGGCCTCCCCTTTTTTCTTGCGCGTTCGTCGACGACCGCGTTTGTCCGTGCTGCCGATATGTGCGAGTGCACTTTTCTCGATTGACAGCCGACGAAGGGCAGGCCTAGCCTTCGGGGCCTTGAGGGAGGCGCGAAATGCCGTTCATCATGAATGCGTGGTATGTGGCCGCGTGGCCGCGCGAGGTCGAGCCCGGGAAGGTCTTGGCGCGGACGATCTGCAATGAGCCGCTCGTGCTGTTCCGCGACGCGGCCGGCGCCGCGGCGGCGCTCGAGGACCGCTGTTGCCACCGCCAGATGCCGCTGGCCAAGGGGTGGCTGGAGAATGGCACGCTGCGCTGCGGCTATCACGGCCTCCGCTTCGACGGGCGCGGGAAGTGCGTCGAGACCCCGGGCCAGGCGAGCATTCCGCCGCGCGCCCGCGTGCGCGCGTTCCCGCTCGTCGAGCGCGACGGCTGGCTCTGGGTGTGGCCCGGCGAGGCCGTCAAGGCCGATCCGGCGCTGATCCCACAGATCTTCGAGCGCATGGATCATCCCGAGTGGACGGCGTGCGGCGGCACCACCTACGTGAGGTGCCACTACCAGCTCATCAGCGACAATCTGCTCGACTTGACGCACGAGACCTACATCCATCGTTCCTCGCTCGGAAACCAGGCCGTCGTCGAGCACCCGATCACGACCAAGGGCGACGCCGCCGGAGTCGACGTCCAGCGGCTCATCCCCAATCACGAGCCGGCGCCGTTCTGGAAGGCCACGCTGTTCGGGAAGCTCGGCAAGCATGTGATGGCCGACCGCTGGCAGCTCATCCATTTCGAGCCGCCGGCCAATCTCGTGCTCGACGTGGGCGTCACGCCCGCCGGCCGGCCGCGCGCCGAGGGTGTCGAGGGCTGCAACACCAACGCGATCACGCCCGAAACCGAAGACTCGACCTGGTACTTCTGGGGTTTCGCGCGAAAGTTCGGCCGCGACGACGAGCAGCTCTCGCGGAACCTAGTCGAGACCGTCGCCAGGATCTTCGAGGAGGACCGCGAGGCGTGCGAGGCCGTGCACGCGGTGATGAAGCGGAGCCGCGGCCGCGCGGTGATCGACGTCAACGCGGATCGGGGCACGATCCTTGCGCGGCGCCTCGTGGCGGAACGGCTCAAGGCCGAGCAAAGTTCGAGCGCGCAGGCGGCGGAATAGCGGCGCTCGCTACAGTTCCGGCGGCGCGGCGACGTTGGCGATCATCTTCTTGAGGATCGCCCGCAGGCGCGCGAGCTCGCCCGGCGAAAGTCCGGCGATGGCGCGCGCGTTGTGGTAGGACATCACCGGCCAGATGCGGCGAAACGTGGCGCGGCCGCCTGCGGTAAGGCGCATCTCGTAGCTGCGCTTGTCGGCCTCGAGGCGCTTCCGCGCGATAAGGCCGCTCCGCTCCATGCGATCCAGCGTGCGGCTCAAGGTCGTGCGGTCGACGACGGTGAGATCGGAGAGCCGGTTGATCGTGCACGAGCCAAGATCGACGAGCGCCGCGAGCACGCGCCATTGCGGCACCGAGAGGCGGAACGGCCGCAAGCTCTTTGCCAATTGCTGATCGCGCCGGCCGTAGATCTGGCCAAACAGATAGAAGATGTGGCGGTCGAGCTTGAAGGCGAGCGGATCGTCCGACGCCGCGTGGCGCTGTCGGGCTAGACGCCGAGCCATGTCGCCTTCACGTCCTCGGCCGATTTCAGATCCGCAGCGCGCCCCTCCCAGCGAACTTGACCTTTTCCGATCACGTAGACAGTGTCGGCGACGCCGGTGGCAAAGGCGAGGCTCTTCTCGACCAGCAGCATGGTGACGCCCTCGGCCTTCAAATCGGCGAGGATGCGGTGGATGTCCCGCACGATTATGGGCGCAAGTCCCTCGCCGGGCTCGTCGAGCATCAGAAGATCGGGATGGGTCATCAACGCGCGCGCGATCGAGAGCATCTGCTGCTCGCCGCCCGAGAGCTGGCCGCCGAGATTCCGCGAGCGCTGCTCGAGCCGCGGGAAGGTTGCGAAGACGCGCGCGAGCGTCCACGGCCCCTCTCCTCGCGCCGCCACGGTCAGATTCTCAAGCACGCTGAGCGACGGAAAGATGCCGCGCGTCTCGGGCACGAGCGCGACGCCGCTTTGCGCGATCTCGTAAGTGCGGAGGCCTGTGATCGGCCGGCCAGCGAAGCGCACGGCACCACGGCGCGGCGGCACCAAGCCCATGATCGCGCGCATCGTCGTGGTCTTGCCGGCGCCGTTCCGGCCCATGAGCGCCACCACCTTGCCCTCCGGCACGGCAAGGCTGATGCCCTGCAACACATGGCTCTCGCCGTAGTAGGCGTGGAGATCCTCCACCTCGAGCAGCGCCCGGGGCATCAGGCCGCCTCGCCGAGATAGATCTGGCGCACGATCGGCGAGCGCCGGATCTCCGCCGGAGCGCCCTGCGCCAGCACCCTGCCGTAGTCGAGGACGGTGATGCGCTCGGCCACGTCGAACACCACATCCATGTCGTGCTCGATCAACAGCACCGTGAGTTCGCGCGGCAAATCGGCGATGAGCCGCTGCATCGACTTCGTCTCCTCCGGGCTCATGCCGGCCGTGGGCTCGTCGAGCAGCAGCAGTCGGGGCTCCGCCGCCAGCGCCAGCGCAATCTCGAGCTGGCGCTGGCTGCCATAGGAAAGGTGGCGCACGAGCGTGTGCGAGTGATCCGCGAGGCCCACCGATTCGCAAAGCCGCGCGGCTTTCTCGTGCGCGCTCGCCGCGCGCGCGAAGCTTCGCCAGAACACGCGGCTTTCGCCCGAGCGCAGCGCCGCCGCCGTCGCCAGGCTTTCAGCAACGGTCATGCCCATGAAGAGGTTGTTGCGCTGGAAGCTGCGCGCGAGACCCGCGCTCACGCGCCGGTCGGGCGACAGCCGCGTGATGTCGCGCCCCGCCAGTCGGATCGCGCCGGCATCGGCGCGGAGTTCCCCGCTCAAGAGATTGAACAGCGTCGTCTTGCCGGCGCCGTTGGGACCGATCACGGCTTCGCGCGCGCCCGCGGCGATGGAGAGCGAGACATCGTCCGTGACGAGCAGCGAGCCGAATGATTTGCGGAGACGTTCGACCTCAAGCATCGGCCGCCTCGGGGCGCGGCGCCGCCCGCGCGGGCTTTCTGCCGACGAGGGTCGAGAGCCGCCCATAGATCCCGTCGGGTGCCGCCAGCACGATGGCGACGAAGAGCAGGCCCATCCAGATCTGCCAATGCACGGTGAAGCTTTCGACGATGCGGTGGAACAGCACGAACAGAAATCCGCCGATCACGGGACCCGTCAGCGTCCCGGCGCCGCCGACGATGACGACGATGAGCCCCTCGCCCGACCGGATCCAGTGCGCCACTTCCGGATGCACGAACTTCGTGTTTTGCAGGTGCAGCTCGCCCGCGAACGCCGCGACGGCGCCGGCGATGGCGAACGCGGCGACCTTGTAGCGCTGCACCGGGCAGCCCTGGGCGCGCGCGCGGTTCTCGTTCTGCTTGATCGCCTTCAAGGCCTGGCCGAACGACGAGCGTACCAGGCAGAGGAAGAAGAAGTAGGCCAGCACCGCCAGGACGACGCAGACGACGGCAAACGCGCGATCGCTGTTGAGATCGATTCCGATCGACTTCAAATCCAGCCGTTTCATGCCGCCGAGCCCGTCATCGGCGCCGAATTTCCGCGCCTTCGAGGCCCAGGCCCAGAACATCATGCTGACCGCGAGCGTCACCATGATGAAGAACACGCCCGAGACACGCGTGACCAAGGCGCCGATCACGATGCCCGCGACGGCGCCCAAAGCCACGCCCGCCAGCATCGCGAGCCCGACCGGCCAGCCGAGGAAATGGCTGGCATAGGCGAGCGCATAGGCACCGACGCCCATGAAGCCGGCATGACCGAACGTGACGAGGCCGGCATAGCCCACGAGGAAATCGATGCTGAGCACGAATATGACGAGAATCGCGATCTCGATCACGATCGTGAGGCGGTAGGCGTCCACGAACAGCGCCGCGGCGAGCGCGCCGCCGAACAGCAGCGCCACGATCGGAAGCGAGAGCGGATCGCGCGCCGGCATCAGTGTGCCGGCTTGACCGGAAGCAGCCCCTGCGGCCGCACCAGCAGCACCGCCGCCATCACCGCGTACATGATGAACGACGCGAACTCGGGCACCAGCTGCGGCCCGAAGGTCTCGGCGGTGCCGATGATGAATGCGCCGAGCACGGCGCCCTTGAGGCTGCCCGGCCCGCCGATCACGACGACGACGAGCGCGGGAATCAGGATCTCGACGTCGATGCCGGGCTCGATCGTGCGGATCGGCGCCGCCAGCACCCCGGCGAAGCCGGCCAGCGCGGTGCCGATGCAGAAGACGACGAAGAACGCGCGATCGATGTTGATGCCGAGCACGGCCGCGGTCTCGCGATCGTCCACGCCGGCGCGGACGACGGCGCCGAGGCGCGTGCGGTCGAGTCCGACATAGAGCGCCACCGCCGTGGCGAGGCCCACGCCGAACACGAACAGCCGGTAGAGCGGATACTTCTGGCCGAAGATGGGGAAACTTTCGGTCAGCAGCGCGGGCTCCGCGATCTTGAACTGGTCGACGCCCCAGATCATTCGCGCCGCGTCGTAGCCGACGAAGAGCAAGCCGAACGTGACCAGCGCCTGGATCAGATGATTGCCGCGCAGCCGGCGCAGCAGCACCAGATAGAGGATCGCCCCGATGACCGTGACGGCGACCGGGGCGACGAGCAGCGCCAACCAATAGGAGTCGAGCCGGTCCGCGATCGTGAAGCCGATATAGGCGCCGATCATGTAGAGCGTGCAATGCGCGAGGTTGAGCACGTCGAGCAGGCCGAAGACCACGGAAAGCCCGACCGCGAGCATGAACAGCAGCGCCGAGAGCCACAGCGCGTTGAGCAGCTGAATTCCGTAGAGATTGACGAGCTCCAACGCTCCCCCGCGCGTGCTCCGATGCCCGAACCGCTCGACCTTAGGGCGATACGCGCCGCGGGCAAGCCGTTTCTTGCGGGACGCGCACTCGTTTTGACCGGCGAAACCGGCCGCTATGCTACCTGCGCTTCCGGCGCGCTAAGAACCCGCGCTCTCACTTCCCCAGCCATAGTACGGTTACCTATCGCGGTCAGACCCACGCCTGAAGCACGTATTCGTAGAGCCCTTCGCCGTTGACCATGTCGACGCGCTGCAGCGCGATACGGTAGCCGCCGGCGACGTTCGCCAGCCGGTGGATGTAGGAGCCGGCGAAGTGGCGGCTCGCATCGCGGCGGAACTCCAGCATGTGGAAGCGCGAGCGGCAGACGACGTTGCCGGTCTTTGCGTCGTGCTGTTCGACTACCACGTTGGAGACGACGTGGCTCGTGCCCCACTGCGTCTTCTGCGACCAGGCGCGCGGATGCAGGATCCGCTTCATGCGGATCGTCATCAGGTTGCGGTCCTCGAAGAAGATGCTGGGCTCGCCGTCGCCGGTCGTCTGATGCGGATGCGCGGGCATCCAATACACGCCCTCCGCCGCGAAAAGATCGATGAAGCCCTGCCACTGCTTGGTATCGAGCAGCTCTGCCTGGCGATAGAGGAATTGCTCGACCGCGCGCTGGACGTCCGGCGGAACGGCGGCGGCGTGCTTCGATGTGGAATCGGGGGCGCGGAGCGGCGCCGGCGCGGCAACGGTCAGCATGGTCAGTTTCCCGCGGTCATGTATTCGGCCCAGGCCTTGAAATAGTTGCGCAGGGGCGCCTCGCTCGTGCCGATGCGCGTGCGCACGGCCCCGTTCGCCTCGTCGTCCTGACCGGCGTAGCGGTGCAGGCTCACCCACTCGCCGCCGTCGGACGAGAGACCCTCGTGCTGCTTCCGGAAATTCCAGAGGTCGTCGGCATTCACCATCGTCGAGGGCGAGTTCACGAGGTTGAAGTAGCCGAGCGCCCTCCGGTAGATGGGCTCCGGCGCGCCCTTCAGGCGGAAGTGCCAGAGCTCGGTCAGCGTCTGGTCGACCGCGAGCGGCCGGATCGCGCGCAGCTGCTGCAGCGGCGGCTGTATCGACAGTACCGGATAGCAGATGACGTGGTGGATGTTGGTGTCGAGAATCTCGTTGGTACGCGCCTCGCCGTATTTCTTCTTCATGATCGCTTCGTAGTCGAGCGAGATCGGGTCCTGTAGGCGGAGGCTCATATAGCCTTCGAGGATCGAGTGGCCCGCCGGATAGTTCACCGTCGTCATCTTGTCGAAGGCGCCGAGCGGCAGCGTGAAACCGGAGAGGAAATGATAGTCGATGGGCGCGCTGCCGTCGCGGGCGCGGACCTCCTCCTCGACCTCGCTCGCCGCGCGGCCGGCCGATTCGTGCGTGACCACGGCATGGGCGACGTCGAGCTGGTTCTCGAGGAAGAACTTCCAGTTCGAGCGCTGCAGCACGCGGAAGCAGGTCGGCACCACCTCGACCTCGCCGTCCGGCGCGCGGTCGCACATCTGGTCGAACGCGATTTTCGACGCGCCGAGCCATTCGAGCAGCGAGGGCCCGTGAGCGGCGAGGCTCGCGAAGACGAAGCCGCGGTAGGACGCCGCGCGCGGCGCGCGCTTGATCGCGCAGGCCGGGCTCGAGAGATCGAGCTTGGTGTTTTCGTAGCCCTTGGCGATCGGAATCGCCTTGGCCGAGCCGTCGAAATTGAACTGCCAGGCGTGATAGGAGCAGATGATGCTCTTGTCGGCGTTGCCCGAGCGCTCGCCGATCAGGAGGTTCCCGCGGTGCGGGCAGCGGTTGTAGAGGACATGCACCTTGCGGTCCTCGCCGCGGATCATGATCATCGGCTGGCGGCCGACAGTCACCGTCCAGTAGTCGCCGGGCTTCTTCACCTGGCTTTCGTGGCCGACATAGGTCCACACGCGGTTGAAGATGCGCTCCATCTCGAGTTCGAAGACATCGGGATCGCTGTAGGTGCTGCGGTGCACGCGGTCGGGCTCGACCATGCTCCGGAGCTCGTTGATGCTGTATCGTGCCATGCCTCCTCCCGTGCCCCGCGGACGGGGCAGATATCCTTTCAGTTCTCGGCTGCGGCTGCCCGATCGGCGCCGGCCAGATTCGCGTCGAGGTTGCGCCGCATCTCGCCGAGCGCCCAGCGCATGAGGCCGGGGATCGCCTCGGGCAAGCCGGCGCAGGCGATCTCGTTCAGACGGAAGACGATCGGCAGGATGCGCTCGACGAGGCGCGTGCCTCCGGCGCTGAGCGCGAGGCGCGTCACCCGCTTGTCGCCGACGCGCGAGAGGCGTGCGACGAGGCCGGCGCGCACCAGCTGCGCGACGGTCCGGCTCAGCGTCGTGGGATCGATGGCGGCCGCATCGGCGACCTCCGACATCGAGAGACCGCGCCGGCTGTAGAGCAGGCCCAACACGCGCCACTCCGGCACGCGCACGCCCCACGGGCGCAATGCGAGCGTCAAGTGCCGGTCGCGCCGGCTGATGACCTGGGTGAACCAGAAGAAGAGATGCTGCTCGTGATCGAACGGTATCGCCTGCCGCCGCTCGCCGTCCGCTTCGACGGCAATCAAGGCGGCGCGCACTTGGGCCGCTCTCTTCCGCACTCGACGCGCACGCGACCCCGCCATGGTTTTCCTGCCCGCGATTGAGGCGTCAAAGGCTAGCGGAGAATGCCTGTGTTCGCAAGTAATGGAAATGACGAGATATCGCCGGGTGCTTGGTTAGTTGCGATCAGCCAATCGAAAATAGCTTGCGGTCACACGCTATTGCTCCCCGCCCTTTCTTGTCGTCCCCGCGAAAGCGGGAACCAGACAGCGTTGACGCTGAGCCGAGCGAGGACGAGTCGTACGGCGGCGATGCGGGTCCCCGCTTTCGCGCGCAAAAGCGGGGACGACAATGTGGGACAGGTCCGTAGTGCACGCCAAGTCGGCCGGGCGTTTCGCCAATCAAACCGCCGCCGAGGCAATCTCAAGGGCTTCGCTTGACGCTGGGGCCTCGCCCGGCAAGATGGCGGCGATGCAGACGATCTATGGCTCGCATAGTGCGATCGCGCCGTTCCAGCTTTTTCGCCCGGCACGGATCGAGGACGCTGCGGCCGCGTTGGCCGACGGCGCCGTTTACCTTGCGGGCGGCGTCGATCTCGTGCCCGCACTGCGCGCCGGCCGAAAAGTCGAGCGGATCGTCTCCCTCAGCGGCATCGCGGCGCTGAAGACCATCGAGCGGCGCGACGGCGTCCTGCGCGTTGGCGCAGGCGTTACCTATGCGCGGCTCGCAGCCGACCCCACCATCACCGCCGCACTCCCCGACCTCGCCGCCGTCTGGCGCGGCGTCGCCAATGTGCGCGTGCGCCATGCGGCGACGATCGGCGGCAATCTCATGGCGCGCAATGCGCAATACGACTTGCTGCCGGCGTTGCTGGCGTTGGATGCAACTCTGGTCATCGCACGGCCCGATGGACGCTTCGAGAGGGTCGGCGTCGAAAGCGCCGCTTGGCCGGAGGGTCTCCTCGCGTCCATCGAAATACCACTGGTGCCCGAGCGACGCTTCGTCATGGAGCGCGGCTTCAAGCCGGTGATCAGTCTTGCCGTCTCGGCCGAAGCGAGGGGCGCGCGCGTTGCAATCGGCTGCGCGTACGAACGCGCGCTTCTCCGCACGTTCGCGCTCGACGGCGCGCCGGAAGCGCTGGCCGCGACGTTCGCGTGCGATCTGCCCGAGCCGAAATCGGATTGGGTCGCGCGCGGCGCCTATCGGCGCAAGCTCGCGCAAGTGCTGCTCGCGCGCCAACTGCGCGCGCTGGCGCCGCGGTGAGCGGGCGCATGACGGACTCGATCGCGATCGCGCTGACACTCAACGGCAGCGCGCTGCGGGCCAGCGTTGCGCCCGAGCTCATGCTCGCCGACTTTCTACGCGACCAATGCGGGCTCACCGGCACCAAGATCGGCTGCGATCAGGCAACCTGCGGCGCCTGCACGGTGCTGATGGATGGCGTGCCGGCGGCGTCTTGCGCCACCTTCGCGTGGCAGGTGGATGGCGCGGCCGTGACCACCATCGAAGGCCTCGCCGCGAACGGCGCGCTCGATCCGGTACAGGAGGCGTTCAAGGCCAAGAGCGCGTTCCAATGCGGATATTGCACGCCGGGCATGATCCTGCTCGCGAAGGCGCTACTCGCCGCGAACCCCGCGCCGGACCGCGCCACGATCCGCGACTGGCTCAGCGCGAATGTCTGCCGCTGCACGGGATATCAGATGATCGTCGAGGCGGTCGAAGACGCGGCGCGGCGCCGGCGCGAGGCGCCGCGATGAGCGCCTCCGTCCGTGCCGTGGGCGCCGCTCTGCCGCGCGTCGACGCCGATCCCAAGGTGACCGGTGCCGCGCGCTACACGGTGGACGTTGCGCTGCCGCGCATGCTCCACGCCAAGGTGCTGCGCTCGCCGCACGCGCATGCGCGCGTCGCGCACATCGATGCCCGCACTGCCGCCGTCATGCCAGGCGTTGCCGCCGCCATCACGCGCGACGATTTCATGGACCTCAATCCCACCTACGGTTATTTCATCAAGGATCAGCCGCTTCTCGCCATCGACAAGGTGCGCTACATCGGCGACATGGTCGCGGCGGTCGCGGCCGAGACCGAGGCGCAGGCGGTGCGCGCGCTCGAAGCGATCGAGGTGCGCTACGAGCCCTTGCCGGCCGTAGCCTCGATCGAAGCGGCGCTCGCGGCCGACGCGCCCGCACTATTCGAGACGCCGGCGCCGGGCGTCGTGCCCGCGTACGGCACCGGCGCCTCGGGCTGCCGCGATCCCGCCCGGAACGTCTGCTACCGCTTCTGCTACACGACCGGCGATCCCGCCGCGTTCGCGCGAGCCGATCACGTCTTCGCCGACGAGTTCCGCTTCTCGCGCATGCAGCACTATCATCTCGAGCCGTTCGTCACGCTGGCGCGCGTGGAGGGCGGGCAGATCGAGCTGTGGTCGAGCTGCCAGAACCCGTTCGCGCTGCGCAAGGAACTGGCGCGGGTCTTCAGGCACCCGGAGCAGAACATCCGCGTGCACGTGCCTTTCATCGGCGCGGGCTACGGCGCCAAGAACAATTGCAAGACCGAACCCGTCGCCGTTCTGCTGGCGAAGATCGCCTGCCGCCCGGTGCGCTTCTGCATGACGCAGGAGGAGAGCTTCCTGACGCAGAGCCAGCACGCGGCGATCCTCCGGCTCGAAACCGGCGTGAGCCGCGACGGCCGCTTCATCGCGCGGCGCAGCGAGATCCTGCTCGATGCGGGCGCCTATTCGGATGCTTCGCCGCTGGTGGCCGAGAAGGCCGGCTATCGCATCAACGGGCCCTATCGCTGGGAGCACATCGATTCGCGCTGCGACTGCGTGATGACCAACACGACGCCCGCCGGCCCCTTCCGCGGCTTCGGCGGCACGCAGGCGAGCTGGGCTTCGGAAAGCCAGGTCGACATGATCGCGCGCCGGCTCGGCATGGATCCGGTGGCGCTGCGCACGAAGAACCTCCTGAACCTCGGCGAGGCTTACGTGCCGGGCGAGAGCGGCATCGACAGCGATCTCGCCGCGGGCCTCGATCTCGTCTGCCGCGAGATCGGCTATGGCCGCGAGAAGCGGAAGGGCCGCGGCATCGGCGTTGCGATCGGCTTCAAGGATTCGGGCGGCGTCAACAAGCCTGCCGAGGCGCAGGTGAAGGCGACGACGACCGGCGGCATCATCGTCAATTGCGGCACGGTCGAGCTCGGCCAAGGCATCCAGACCGCGTTCACGCGCATCGTCGCCGAACTCTTCGCCTGCGCTTCCGAGCGCGTCTCCTACGCGCCGATCAACACCGACGTGACGCCCTTCGACCAGGGAACCAACGCGAGCTCGGCGATCGTCGTGATGGGCCAGGCGCTCGAGCGCGCGGCGCGCGACTGCATCGCGCGCATACTGGATTTCGCGGCCGCGCAGCTGAAATGCTGCCCGGCGGAGTTGCGGCTCGAGAACTGGTCGGTGATCAAGGACAACCAGCCGCATCCGCTGGCGCCGCTGATCATGCGCCATTTCGGCGGCACCGGCTTCGAGTTCGTGGGCCGCGGCTTTTTCAAGCCCGAGACCGATCATCACGCGCCGCTCGAGGCCAAGTGCGTCTCGTGGGAGATCGGCTGGGGCGCCGCCGAGGTCGAGGTCGATGAAGAGACGGGGCGCGTCAACGTGCTGAAGCTCGTCGTCAGCGGCGACGCGGGCCGCGCGATCAGCAAGGACGTCTGCCGCGGCCAGGACGAGGGCGCCGCGATGATGGGCCTCGGCCAGGCGCTGTTCGAGACGATGCGCTACGAGGGGCCTGAACTCGTGAACATCGCCGCCGCGAAATACCGCGTGCCGCTCGCGAGCGACCTGCCCGAGACGTTCCGCGCGGTGACGCAAGAGCAGGGCCACGGTCCCGGCCCCTTCGGCGCCAAGGGCATGGGCGAGGCGGGCATGCTGCCGGTGGCGGCCGCCGTCGCCAACGCAATCGAGGACGCAGTGGGCGTGCGCATCACCTCGCTGCCGCTTTCGCCGGAAAAGGTGCTCGACGCGATCGAGGCGAAGCGCTCGAAATCGTAGCCGCGCGAGCCGGGAGAGTACCCTCACTTCCCATTCGATGCCAAAGGCATCGAATGGGCCCCTTCTCTCCCGAGGGGAGAGAAAAGGAAAGGCGCACTCCTTCTCTCTCCCTCCGGGAGAGAAGGGGCCCGCCGGCGCGCCCTTCGCGCGGCGGTGGGAAGTGAGGGCGGCGCGGAAAAGGGCGCGAGGCCCGATCGAGATCTAGAAGCTCTCCGGGTCCACGACCTGCGCGGTCAGGCGCTCGCGGAAATCCTCCGGCATTGGCGCGGCTTTGCGCGCGACCGGGTCGAAGAACACCTCGACCGTTTCCTCCCAGGCGCAATAGGCGTTGGTGTCGGCGTTGTACATCTTGGCGATGTGGGCGACGCTCTTCTGCCCGACCTTGGCGAAACCGGCGCGGATGAGGATGAGGTCGCCGGCCTTGAGCTCGTGGAGATACTTGATCGTCGTCTGCGCCACCACGACCTGCGTGCCGCGCTCGCGCATTTCGCGCTGGCTGACGCCGGCCATGGTCCAAAGATGGAAGCCGGCGTCGTCGAAGTGATGCGCGTACCAGCGCACGTTCATGTGCCCGATATGGTCGCACATCCACGGCAAAACCACGCCGCGATAGACTTCGTACGAGCGCGCCATGGCCTATCGGATCCTCGGAAACGCCCATTGGCGAGTCAACACGGTTGCGGGACCGCGTCAATGAAATTATAGATTTGACGGATTTCATAAACTCTGCCCAATGGAGAGGAAGGATGACGCTCGCGATCTTGCCGCAGCAGGCTGCGCCGCTCAAATGCGTGGCGGAGCGGCTGCGGCCCGCGCACACCGCCGTCCTCGTCATCGACATGCAGAACGATTTCTGCGCGGAGGGCGGGTACGTCGAGCGCGTCATCGGGAAGAACGCCGCACCCTGCCGTGCGGTGGCGGCGCCGATAATGACGTTGGTTGCGGCCGCGCGCGCCGCCGCGGTGCCGGTCGTCTGGGTGCGCGCCGACTACCGGCTGGAGAAACTCCCGGCCGGCATGGCTGCGCGCTTTGCCGACCAGGGCAAGGGTGCCGTCTGCTGCGCGCCCGGCACCTGGGGCGCGGATTTCTACGGCTGCGCCCCTCTGCCGGGCGAGACCATCCTCGACAAGCACTGTTTCAGCGCCTTCATCGGCACCGACCTCGCGGCCCGCCTCGGCGCGCGCGGCGTGCGCACGATCGTGTTCGCCGGCGTGCAGACCAATGTGTGCGTGGAGTCCACTTTGCGGGATGCGCTCTCGCTCGGCTTCAACGTGGTGCTCGCCGGCGATTGCGTCGCCTCGCACACGCCCGAGCTGCACGAGGCCACGATCAAGAACGTCCGCTTCGTGCTGGGCGACGTTCTCAGCGGGCGGGAGATTGCCACGCTCTGGCAGGACCGCGCGTAGCGGTGACATGCGCGCCGCGCGCCGCATTTCCGGCGCGCGCGCCGGGCCTCGCTTCCATGAGCTTCCGGGTCGCGGCAGCGCCGCGGCGGATATGCTCGGCGAGCACGCGGCACGCCGTCTTGGCATCGCGCGCGAGCGCCGCTTCCATGATCGCGCGGTGCTCTTCGTGGATGCGCGGCTCGATTTTGGGGTAGGCGACGAAGTTGCGCCGGTAGCGCTCGGATTGGTCGTAGAGGATCTCGCACATGTGCAGCAGCCAGGGCGAATTGCAGGCGCCCTCGAGCGCCGCGTGGAAGGCGCGATTGCGGCGCTCCCACTCGTTGGCATAAGTCGCCGGCGCCGCCTTCATGTGCTTCACGAGCTTGCTGAGCTGGTAGTAGGCGGCGACGATGCCCGCCTCCCAGGCTTCGTCGCCGGATTGGACCGAGCGCTCCAGCGCCAGCACCGAGAACGTGGTGCGGAGGTCGGCGACGTCCTCGAGTTCGCCGGCCGAGACCGGCGCCACGAAAAAGCCGCGCTGTCCCTCGGCCACCGCAAGGCCGTCCGAGGCAAGGCGCGACAGCGCCTCGCGCAGCGGGCTCAAGCCGATCCTGTAGCGCGCGCTCAAGCGGTCGGGCATGAGCCTCTCGCCGGGCTTGAGCGCGCCGCGGATGATGTCCGCCCGGATGCGCTGGAACGCGCCGTCGGCCAGCGTCTTCGGCGCGCCGTTGCGCACGGCGTAGGATTTCGGCCCCAAATCCTCGCGATTTGCCCGCATCCGGTCATCTCCTTGCCGTCCGCGCCGGGATTTTATAAATTTCGGAAATGCTATAGCTTCGCCTTGAGCCGCCGGGAGGTTAGTGAAATTCTCGGCGCGGCGCAATTCGAACCCCTGCGGGCGCTCCGATGGCCGAGATCGTTTTTGCCGCCGGCATCCCCCACGCGCCGGCGATCGTGGGATTGGTCGACAAGGCGACGCCGGAGTCGCAGAAGATCGTGCGCGAGACCTATGCCGGTCTCTCCGTCGAGCTTCGGCGGGCGAAGCCCGATCTGCTGATCGTGTTCGCCAACGATCACATCACGAACTCGCGCGTCATGCAGTATCCCGATTTCCTCATCGGCATGGCCGCCGAGCATCGCGGCCCGCACGAATGGTTCAAGCCCTGGATCGGCTGCCGCGACTATGTCGTCGAGGGCAGCCCCGCGGCTGCCGAGGCGCTGTTTCGCGGCATGACGCGGCGCGGCGTGCGCATGTTCGCGAGCCGCGCGCCGCTCAATTTCGACGACAACGTCTCGGTGCCGACCGTGCTGCTCGAGCTCGACGCGATGGGCATTCCGATGGTGCCGGTGATGCAGAACTGCACGGTGCCGCCCTTCCCCGACCAGCACCGCTGTTACGACGTGGGCCGAAAGCTCGGCGATTTCATCCGCAACGATCTGCCGGCGGGCCGGCGCGTCGCGCTCATCGGCTCGGGCGGCCTGAGCCACGAGCCGGGCGGCGCCCGCTATCTCTTCATCGACGAGGCGTTCGACCGCTGGTTCATCGATCTCTGCGTCGAGGCCGATCACCGGCGCATGCTGAAGGAGCTCACGATCGAGCGGATGGAGGCCGCGGGCTCGGGCGGCACGGCCGAGCTCCTCGCCTGGGTGGTGATCATGGGCGCCATCGGCGAGCGCAGGGGCCGCTCGTTCGGCTACGCGATCTGCACCGATTTCCGCTGCGGCATCGGCGCGGTGTCGTGGAACCTCGCGGCCTGAGCGGAGGAAGCCATGGGACTGGAAAAATTCGACCCGACCCTGGCCGGTCACGACCTCGTCCAGGACCTGAAATGGGACCCGGCGCTGCGCGCCGAGTTCAAGCGGAACGAGAAGGCCGTGCTCGACCGCTATCCGCTGCGGCCCGACGAGCGCAAGGCGATCGAGGAACGCGATTTCCGCGCGCTCTACGACATCGGCTTCCACCCCTATCTCGGCGGGCAATTGTCGCGCTTCATCTACGGCAACGACGCCGGCGGCGGCGCGCTCATCGCCAACGAGAGGCTGATCGCGTCGCTGACTGGGAAGAAGTAGAGTCGCGGCGCAAGAGGCCTAACGAAGAGCGCACGGGATGACGCGTTGCTCTGCCGGGACGCGGCCTACGGTCCGCCGATCGCGCTGCGCACCGCCGTGGCGAGCTCGTGCTCCCAATAGGGCTTCGGGAGCAGATTGCTGCTGCCGGCTTCGGGCGCCGCCGCCTGGTGATAGGCCGAGGTGAAGAGCACCGGGAGGCCCGGGGTCTGCGCGCGCGCCGCCGCGGCGAGTTCGAACCCGTTCATGCCGTTGCCGAGCACCACGTCGCTGAAGAGCAGGTCGATGCGCCGACTGCGGCCGACCAGCTCGAGCGCCTGCCGCGCATCGTTGGCCTGGATCACGGTGTAGCCGAGCTCGTTCAGCGCGGCGGCCGCGAAGTGCCGGACCTGCTCGTTGTCCTCGACGAGAAGAATGGTCTCGCCGTTGCGCCCGCGGGGAAGCGAGCCGGCGCTATCCCCGTGCTCCGCCATCGGCAGCGCGGCGGACGCGGCGCGCGGAAGATAGATGCGGAAGGTCGAGCCCGTTTCCGGCTCGCTCTCGACCTCGATATGCCCGCCGGACTGCTTGGCGAAGCCGTAGATGATGCTGAGCCCGAGCCCGGTGCCCTGGCCCGAATCCTTGGTGGTGAAGAACGGCTCGAAGACGCGGTCGAGATTCTCGGGCGCGATGCCGGTGCCGGTGTCGGTGACGGAGACCCATACATAGTGGCCGGGGAGGAGGCTCGCTTCGGCCAACGCATCGCCCGGCGCGACCGTGGCGTTGCCGGTGCGGATGGTGAGACGCCCGCCGCGCGGCATCGCATCGCGCGCGTTCATGATCAGGTTGACGAGCGCGCCCTCGAACTGCGCGGGATCGGCGAGCGCGGGCCACGGCTCCGGGGCCGCGGCGATCTCGAGCTCGATGGTCTCGCCGGCGACGCGGCGCAGCATGCTGGCCGTCTTGGCGACGAGATCGTTGAAGTTGAACGGCGCGGGCCGCAACATCTGCCTCCGCGCGAAGGCGAGCATCTGCTTGGTGAGCTCGGCGCAGCGCTGCGCGCCGTGCAACGCCATTTCGACGCGCTTGGCCGCTTTGTCGGCCGGATCGAGCGTGCGGCGCAGCCGGTCGAGATTGCCGAACACGATCGTCAGCATGTTGTTGAAGTCGTGCGCGACGCCGCCGGTCATGCGGCCGATGGCCTCCATCTTCTGAGACTGCACCAGCTGCTGCTCGAGGCGTTTCCGCTCGGTCACGTCGAGGAACGTGCCGAAGATCTCCTTGGCAGTGCCGTTCTCGTCGCGCACCAGCACCGCCTGGTCGAGGAAGAAGCGATACTGCCCGTCGGCGCGGCGCCAGCGGTACTCGATCGCGAGCACGCCCGATTGCGGCAGCAGGCCGAACTCCTGCAGCACGCGGTTGCGGTCTTCGGGATGGATGCGGCTCGACCAGAGATCGGGACTCGCGAGAAATTCCTCGGAGGCGTAGCCGCAGACCGCCTTGGCGTTGGCGCTGACGAACAGCGGTGCCCCGCGCATGCCGCCGACCTCGCCGGCGTAGAGCACGATCGGCAGCGACTTGACGATGAGCGCCTGCCGCTCCTCGGCGCGGCGCAGCGCCTCCTCGGTGTGCAGCTTCTCGGTGCGGACGCGGAGATTCTCTTCGAGCAGGCGGCGCTCCTGCTGCGTCTTGGCGAAGAGCTCGGCGAAGACCGCGACCTTCGACTTCAGGATCAGCGGATCGACCGGCTTCAGCACGTAGTCGACGGCGCCCATCGCGTAGCCGCGCGAGATGTCGCCGGGATCGCGGCTCACGGCGGTCAGGAAGATGATGGGGGTGTGGCGCGAGCGGTCGCGGCCGCGGATGAGCGCCGCGGTGTCGTAGCCGCTCAAGCCCGGCATGAACACGTCGAGCAGCACGACCGCGAAATCGGCGCGCAGCATGCATTTCAGCGCCTCTTCGCCCGAGGAGGCAAGGACGATCTCGCCGAGGTCCTCCAGCACTTTCTCGATGGCGAAGAGGTTGCGCTGGTCGTCGTCGACGACGAGGATGCGCGCCCGCTCGGCGGCCGGCGCGCCGCCCAGGGCCTCCGCGAGCCGCGTCGTCCCGGCCAAGCTCTCCGCCTCGTCGATCATGCGCCGCGTCCCGGCATTCGACCGGCCTCCGTCAAGCGTTTGCGTGCATGGGTTCGGCGGCCTTGGGTGCGGGCGAGCGGGCATTGGCGCCCGCCTCCCGGCGCGCGCGCCCGCGCTCGAGCCACACGCGCAGCAGCGAGAGCAGCAGCTCGATATCCACCGGCTTGGCGACGTAGTCCGAGGCGCCGGCGTCGATGCACTTCTGGCGGTCGCCCTTCATCGCCTTCGCCGTCACCGCGATGATCGGCAGATCCTTGAACTGCTCGTAGCCCCGGATCTCGCGCATGGTCTCGTAGCCGTCCATCTCCGGCATCATGATGTCGACGAGCGCCAGGTCGATGTCGGCCACGCTCTTGAGCACGGCGATGCCGTCGCGCCCGTTCTCGGCGTAGACCACGTCGACCTTGTGCTGCTCGAGCACGCTGGTGAGCGAGAAGATGTTGCGGATGTCGTCGTCGACGATGAGCACCTTGTGTCCCTGCAGCGCGGGCTCTTGCTGCCGCAGCCGCTGAATCGACTGGCGCCTGTCCTCGGACAGGTTGACGACGGGGCGATGCAGGAACATGGCGACCTCGTCCATGATCTCGGCCGGCGTGGCCGCCTGCCGGACGATCATGTTCTCGGCGAAGCGCGCCGCCAGTTCGGACGCCCGCGGCGCCCCCTCCTCGGAATACATCACGATCGGCGGCGCACCGGCCGGCGCGGCCTGCAGGCGCTCGAGCACCGCCGACGCTTCCGCTTGCGCGCGCGCCGACGAGAGGTTCAGCAGCAGGCAATCGAAGTCTGTCTCCGCGAGCAATTGAATCGCCTCGTCGCCGGTTCCGACCGCGCGGATGTTCACGTCGTCGCCGGCGACGAACTCGGCCGTCTTCTGGCGCTGCGTGGCATCGGTTTCCAGCAGCAGCAGCTGCTTCACGCGGCGATCCACGAGGGCGCGGGCGCCGTCGAGCGCGGCGGTGACGGCCTGGTCGCTGGCCGGCTTGGCGGTGACGGCATAGGCGCCGAGGTTGCGCGCGCGCGCGCTGCCGTCGAGGCCGGAGATCACGTGCACGGGAATGTGCCGCGTGTAGACATCGTGCTTCAGCATGTCGAGCACGGCCCAGCCGTCGATGTCCGTCAGGCCGAGGTCGAGCAGGATGACGTCGGGGCGGAACTTCTTCGCCAAGGTCAACGTGCTCCCGCCTTCGGTCGTGACGACGCCTTTGAACTCCTTTTCGCGCGCCAGATCGAGCAGGATGCCGGCGAACTTGGCATCGTCCTCGACGATCAGCGCGGTGCGGTCGCCGAGCTTGATCGAATCGCGGTCGTCCTTCACTTCGAGCGACGACATATAGACTTGGCCGACATCCGCGCCGGTGTTGATGTAGCGCGCCGGCGTTCCGGCGACGGTCGCGACCGGTTGCGCGGGCACCACGTCGATGGGCACGTAGAGCGTGAACGTGCTGCCCAAGCCGGGCGTGCTGACCACCTGGATCTCGCCGCCCAGCAGGCGCGCGATCTCGCGGCTGATCGAAAGGCCGAGGCCGGTGCCGCCGTATTTGCGGCTGGTCGTGCCGTCGGCCTGCTGGAACGCCTCGAAGATGAGCTTCTGCTTCTCGCGCGGAATGCCGATGCCGGTATCGGTGACCGCGATGGCGAGCGCGCGGTCCTGCGACTTCAGGACCGGATGGTTGGGGCTCCAGCCCGAGGAGGCCATCTGGACCTTGAGCGTGACCGCGCCCCTGCTCGTGAACTTGAAGGCGTTCGAGAGCAGGTTGAGCACAATCTGCATCAGGCGCTTCTGATCGGTGCGGATGCTGGAAGGCAGCGTCTCGTCGAACTTGAGCGAGAAGGCAAGGTTCTTGTCGGTCGCGAGCTGGCTGAAGGTCCGCTCCATGTGGCGGCGCAGAGTCGCGAGCGGCATGTCGCCGATCTCGATCGTGACCGTGCCCGACTCGATCTTGGAGAGGTCGAGGATGTCGTTGATCAGCGAGAGCAGGTCGGTGCCCGCCGCGTGGATCGTGCGCGCCGATTCGATCTGCTTCTCGCTGAGGTTCCCGCCCGGATTGTCGGCAAAGAGCTTCGAGAGGATCAGCATGCTGTTGAGCGGCGTCCGCAGCTCGTGCGACATGTTGGCGAGGAACTCGGACTTGTATTTCGAGGTGAGGGCGAGCTGCTCGGCCTTCTCCTCGAGCGCGCGCCGCGCCAGCTCGATCTCGAAGTTCTTCGCCTCCACCTGCTTCTTCTCGTTCGACAGCAGCACCGCCTTTTCCTGAAGCTCGTCGTTGGCGCGGCGGAGCTCTTCCTGCTGGCTCTTCAGCATCTCCTCGGACTTCCTGAGCTCGGCGGCCTGGTGCTCGAGCCGCTCGTTCGTGGTCTTGAGTTCCTGCTGCTGGCTCTGCAGCTCGGCCGTGAGCTGCTGGGATTTCCCGAGCAGGCCCTCGGTGCGCATCGTGGCGGCGATCGTGTTGAGCACGATGCCGAGGCTTTCCATCAGCTGGTCGAGGAAGGACTGGTGCGTGTCGCTGAACTCGCCGAGCGAGGCGAGCTCGATCACCGCGCGCACGTCGCCCTCGAAAAGCACCGGGAGGATGATGACGCTGGCCGGAGCCGCCTCGCCGAGGCCCGACCCGATCCTGAGATACCCGCCCGGCACCTTGCTCAAGAGCATGCGGCGCTTGTCGGCCGCGCACTGTCCGATCAAGCCCTCGCGCATCCTTAAGCGCTGCGGCAGCACCTGCGGGCTCTCGGCGCCGTAGCCGGCGGCGAGCTCGAGCACCGGCTCGTCGGCGTCGCGGTTGGTCACGTAGAACACGCCGTACTGCGCGTGCACCAGCGGCGCCACCTCGGACATGATCATGTTGGTGACGGTGTTGAGGTCGCGCTCGCCCTGCAGCATGCGCGAGAAGCGCGCGAGGTTCGTCTTCAACCAGTCCTGCTCGGTGTTCTTGAGCGTCTGATCCTTCAAATTGCGGATCATCTCGTTGATGTTGTCCTTGAGCGCCGCCACCTCGCCCGAGGCTTCGACGGTGATGAACCGGTTCAAGTCGCCCTTGGTCACCGCGGTCGAGACCTCGGCGATCGCGCGCACCTGGGTCGTGAGGTTCGCGGCGAGCTGGTTCACGTTGTCGGTCAAGTCGCGCCAGAGGCCGGCGGCGCCGGGCACCTTGGCCTGGCCGCCGAGCTTGCCTTCGATTCCCACTTCGCGCGCCACGTTGGTCACCTGGTCGGCGAAGGTGGCGAGCGTCTCGATCATGCCGTTGATCGTGTTGGCGAGGGCCGCGATCTCGCCCTTGGCCTCGAAGACGAGCTTGCCTTTGAGATTGCCGCGCGCCACGGCGGTGACCACGTCGGCGATGCCGCGCACCTGGTTGGTGAGGTTCGAGGCCATCATGTTGACGTTGTCGGTCAGGCCTTTCCACGTGCCGCCGACGCCCTCGACCTGCGCCTGGCCGCCGAGCTTGCCTTCGGTGCCGACCTCGCGCGCCACGCGCGTCACTTCCGAGGCGAAGGAGTTCAACTGGTCCACCATCGTGTTGATGGTGTTCTTGAGCTCCAAGATCTCGCCCTTCACGTCGACGGTGATCTTCTTCGACAAGTCGCCGCGCGCCACGGCGGTGGTCACGTCGGCGATGTTGCGCACCTGGGCGGTGAGGTTCGCCGCCATGCCGTTCACGTTGTCGGTCAAATCCTTCCACGTGCCGCCCGCGCCGCGCACTTGCGCCTGGCCGCCGAGCTTGCCTTCGGTGCCGACCTCGCCGGCGACGCGCGTCACCTCGGAGGCGAACGAGTTCAGCTGATCCACCATCGTGTTGATGGTGTTCTTGAGCTCCAAGATCTCGCCCTTCACGTCGACGGTGATCTTCTTCGACAGGTCGCCGGTCGCGACGGCCGTGGTGACCTCGGCGATGTTGCGCACCTGGGCGGTGAGGTTCGCCGCCATCGCGTTGACGTTGTCGGTCAGGTCCTTCCATGTACCGGCGACGCCGGGCACCTGCGCCTGGCCGCCGAGCTTGCCCTCTGTGCCGACCTCGCGCGCCACGCGCGTCACTTCCGAGGCGAAGCCGTTCAGCTGGTCCACCATCGTGTTGATCGTGTTCTTGAGCTCGAGAATCTCGCCCTTGACGTCAACGGTGATCTTGCGCGAGAGGTCGCCGCGCGCCACGGCGGTGGTCACGTCGGCGATGTTGCGCACCTGCGCCGTGAGGTTGGCCGCCATCATGTTGGCGTTGTCGGTCAGGTCCTTCCACGTGCCGGCGACGCCGGGCACCTGCGCCTGGCCGCCCAATTTTCCCTCGGTGCCCACCTCGCGCGCCACGCGCGTCACCTCGCTGGCGAAGGCGTTCAGCTGGTCCACCATCGTGTTGATGGTGTTCTTGAGCTCGAGGATCTCGCCCTTCACGTCGACCGTGATCTGCTTGGAGAGGTCGCCCTTGGCGACCGCGGTGGTCACTTCGGCGATGTTGCGCACCTGGCCGGTGAGGTTCGCGGCCATCGCGTTGACGTTGTCGGTCAGGTCCTTCCACGTGCCGGCGATGCCGGGCACTTGGGCCTGGCCGCCGAGCTTGCCCTCGGTACCCACCTCGCGTGCGACGCGCGTCACTTCCGAGGCGAAGCCGTTCAGCTGGTCCACCATCGTGTTGATGGTGTTCTTGAGCTCGAGAATCTCGCCTTTCACGTCGACGGTGATCTTCTTCGACAAGTCGCCGCGCGCCACGGCCGTGGTCACGTCGGCAATGTTGCGCACCTGCGCGGTCAGGTTGGCGCACATGAAGTTCACGTTGTCGGTCAAACCCTTCCACGTGCCGGCCACGCCGGGCACCTGCGCCTGGCCGCCGAGCTTGCCTTCGGTGCCGACCTCGCGCGCGACGCGCGTCACCTCGGAGGCGAAGCCGTTGAGCTGGTCGACCATCGTGTTGATGGTGTCCTTGAGCTCGAGGATCTCGCCCTTCACGTCGACGGTGATCTTCTTCGACAAGTCGCCGCGCGCCACGGCCGTGGTTACGTCGGCGATATTGCGCACCTGCCCCGTCAGGTTCGCGGCCATGCCGTTCACGTTGTCGGTCAAATCCTTCCAGGTGCCGGCGACGCCGGGCACCTGCGCCTGGCCGCCGAGCTTGCCTTCGGTGCCGACCTCGCGCGCGACGCGCGTCACCTCGGAGGCGAACGAGTTCAGCTGATCCACCATCGTGTTGATGGTGTTCTTGAGCTCGAGGATCTCGCCCTTCACGTCGACGGTGATCTTCTTCGACAAGTCGCCGCGCGCCACTGCGGTGGTCACGTCCGCGATGTTGCGCACCTGATCGGTGAGGTTCGCAGCCATCAGGTTCACGTTGTCCGTCAGGTCCTTCCAGGTGCCGGCCACGCCGCGCATCCGCGCCTGGCCGCCGAGCTTGCCTTCGGTGCCGACTTCGCGCGCGACGCGCGTCACCTCGGAGGCGAAGGAGCCCAGCTGGTCGACCATCGTGTTGACGACCTTGCCGATGCGCAGGAACTCGCCGCGCAGCGGCCGGCCGTCGATCTCGATGCTCATCTTGTGGTTCAGCTCGCCCTGCGCGACACCGCCGATCACGCGCGCCACCTCGCTCATCGGCTGCACCATGTCCTCGATCAGCGCGTTCATGGAATCGATGCAGGATTCCCAGCCGCCCGAGGCGCCGGCGAGCTTGCCGCGCTGCTGGATCTTGCCGTCCTTGCCGACCACGCGCGACAGGCGCTCGAACTCGCGCGTCATCTCGGCGTTGAGCGCCACCACTTCGTTGAAGGCCTCGGCGATCTCGCCCGAGACGCCGGCCTGGCTCTCCGGCAGCCGCACCGCGAAATTGCCGCGCCGGAACGCGCGCAGCGCCGACAGCAGCCGGCGCGCATCGAGCTGCACTTCGCCTACGAGCGTGTCGGGCATGCTGCCCTCCTTGTTGGGCGCCGCGCGCCGCTCGGCAGTCGTGATGCGCGCAGGCACGGGTGGAACATCATCGTGCGGCCTCGAAGCATTGCCGCCGGGCATCGCTCAGGGCTTTCTCGAGCTCCGAGGGCATGTAGGGTTTGGACACAAAACCGGCGGGCCGCGCCGGCCGCGCGCGCTCCGCCAGATCCGAACTCAGCGCGCCGGTGACGATGATCGACGGCAGGGCGAAATCGCGCCGCAGCCGGACGGCAAGGTCGATGCCGTCCATTTCGCCGCTCAAGCCGACATCGACCAGCGCCAGCGCGGGCTTGTGCAGCGATGCGAGCTTGATGGCCGCGGCGGCGCTGCCGGCCACGCCGCAGACGGCGTAGTTCCATTCCTTGAGGAGCTCGGTGAGATCCATCGACAGAATGGGATCGTCCTCGACGATCAGAACCAGCGGTCTGGCGGCGTCGGTACCCTCGCCCATGACTCCCCGCGATAGATCCCTTGGTCAGCGGCCACGCGCCGAACGCCGCGCTCGATGGAGCCCGGCGTTGCGTTCCGGAAGGGTTCTGACGGCCCACCGCAACGGATTGTCAATGCTAGACTTGAGGCGGGCGCCGCTCAATCCGCGGCGGGATCGGGCGCGCGCAAATATTTTTGCGGCGGTCGGGAACTCAAGTTTCCTTATGACGTATCTCGCGGCTCCCTGATCCCGGCTACCCCAGGGCCGCGCAAAGAAGCAGCCGCCCCAGGCACTTGGTGCCCCGGCCTGGGCTTCGGCAAAGCCCCCGACTATCCCCGCCGCCGGCGGTCGCGCCGTCTAGCTAGGGCACCAGCACCGAGGCGCCGGTGGTGCGCCGGGCTTCGAGCTCGCGGTGGGCGGCCGCCGCATCGCTGAGCGCGTAGCGCTGGTTGATGCTGGCGCGGATGATGCCGCGGCGCAGCGCGTCGAAGGTGCGGCCGGCAATTTCGCGGAGCGCCGCGGGATCGGCCGTGTAATGGAACAGGACGGGCCGGCTGATCGTGGCCGATTTCGCCGCGAGCGCCGCGGGGTCGATCGGCGGGATCGGGCCCGAGGCCTGCCCGTACGAGACGAAGTGGCCGCAGCGCGCGAGCACCTCGAGCGAACCGGCGAAGGTGGCGGCGCCGACGCCGTCATAGACGGCGGCGCAGCCGGCGCCCTTGGTTAGATCGTTGACGCGCGCGGCGAAGTCCTCGCGCGCCGCCACGATCGGATAGTCGCAGCCATTGTCGCGCGCGATCCGCGCCTTTTCGTCGGAGCCCACGGTGCCGATCACGGTGCAGCCGAGATGTTTCGCCCATTGGCAGAGCAGCAGGCCGACGCCGCCGGCCGCGGAATGCACGAGAATCGCCTCGCCGCGGCGCGCCTGATGCGTGCGATGCAGCAGATATTCGGCCGTCATGCCCTTCAGCATCAGCGCGGCGGCCGCGGCGTCGTCGATGTCCTCGGGCACCACGACCAGCTTGTCGGCGGCCATGGTGCGAATCTCGGCATAGGCACCGACCGGCGGGCAGGCATAGGCGACGCGGTCGCCGGGCAGGATGCCGACGACGTCGGGGCCGACATCGAGCACCTGGCCGGCCGCTTCCATGCCCGGCGTGCCGGGCGGCGTCAGCAGCGGATAGGCGCCGGTGCGGACATAGATGTCGATGTAATTGAGGCCGACCGCGGTCTGGCGGATGCGGACCTCGCCCGCGCCCGGCGGCGGCACGCGCACCTCTTCGACGCGCAGCACCTCGGGGCCGCCATGCGCGCGCATCACGACCGCGCGCGCCTGCAGCGCCCCGCTCGGTGCGCGGGCGCGGGCGCGCGGCGGCGCGCGGCGGGGCGGCGCGCCGCGGGCCGGCGGGCCTGCGTCCGGCACATCGCCTTCAAGAAAGCGGCGCGCGGCGGCGAAGCCGCTCATGTAGATGTCTTCGCCCACCATGCGCGCCAACTCCGCGGCGCGCTCGGGCGGTGGATCGAACGCGGATCGCCAGTGCCAGTAGGTGCGGCTGCCGTCGGTGACCGGCTTCAGGGTCACGGTCGCGACATAGCCCACGAGGGGGATGGGCGAATCGAGGATGCAATAGGTGAAGCTCTTGGCGCGGTCGTCGAGCGCCAGCAACTGTTCGCGCAGCTCGGCGCCGTCGACGAGGCGGAAGCGGCGCACGCAGCCCACCTGGTCGGGCGCCTTGCCATCCTCGATGCGGCTCTCGGCCACGGCCGGATGCCATCGGTCATGCGCGTTGAAGTCGCGCAGGAACGCCCACACCTCCTCGATGGGCGCGTTGATGATCGTGCTGCGGACGACGGCGACCATTGCTAGGGATGAGGCAGAGCGTCGAACACGTAGGGGCGCGCTGCGCGCGCCCTGCCGACGCCCGCGAGGCGTTGGACGTTGGGGCGAGTGCCGCGCTCCGCTGCAAACGCTGTGCCGGCGGCGAGAGGGCGCGCGCAGGGCGCCCCTACGCTGCATCCGCCGAGTCTATCTGCATCGAACATTGTTACCGCCGGCCCGCGTGCCGCTTCAGCTGATCGAACCCGGCCTGGAACACGCCCGTGCCGATCTGCTCGACGAGCTCCTGCTCGCGCGCGGCGTCGCACTCGAACTCGGCGGTCCATTCCGCGAAGGTGCGGTCGCCGTCGGTGACGGGCACGAGCTTCAAGGTGGCCGTGTAGTTGCTGACGCCCATCGGCGATTCGAGGATCGCGTAGCTGCAGGTGTATTCGTAGTCGGAGAGCGAGAGCAGCTGCTCGCGGATGTTGCCGCCGTTCTTCAGGCTGAAGTTGCGGATGCAGCCTACCTTGTCGGAGGGCTGTCCGCCCTCGATGCGGCTGTCGGCCACCACCGGCATCCAGCGCGGCAGGCCGTTGAAGTCGCGCACGATCGACCAGACCCGCTCGGCGCTGGCGTCGATGACGCTCGAGACGTAGACGCGCGGCATCAGGATTTCTCGCCGCCTTCGTCGCGCCGGGGTTTCGGCTCGGCGCCGGCGCGGCGGAGATCGGCGCGGCGGAGCTGCATCAGGTTGTCGGTGAAGCGCGAAACGTCGCCGCCGCCGCTCTGGATGCCGATCTCCTTCAGCACCTGGTCGATGAGCGGCGCCTGGATGCGGTAGCGAAGCGCGCTGTTGAGCACTTCATCGGTGACGCTGCCGCCGGCGTCGGCGCCCGGCGCGCCCGCGCCGCCGAGCCCGTTCACCTGCAGAATGCGGATGCCCTCGATCTTCTCGAGCGGCTTCACGCTCTCGCGGATGATGGACTCGAGCTTCTCGATGACGCGCATGCGCAGCGCCGAGACGCGGGCATCCGGCTCGAGCATGTTCTGCGCCTCGTTCATGAGCCGCGCGCCCTCGGCCTCGATCTCGTAGCGGAGCTTGGCCGCGAGCACGCGGATCTTCTCGGCCTCGGCGTCGCCCTCTGCCAGCAAGCGCCGGGCCTCGGCGCGGTCGAGCGCCGCCGTCTTCTCGGCCTGCGCCGAGACGCGCATCTGCACCGCCCCGCGCTCGGCCTCCTGTGCCGCCCCGATCAGCTCGATCTGCTTCTTGCGCTCGGCCTGCTCCATTTCGCGCGCCGAGAACACCTTTTCCTCGGCGGCAACCGCCTTGGCGCGCGCCGTGTCGGCGAGCGCCTGCGCCTCGGACTGCGCCTTGGACTTCTCGGCGACGGCGATCGTGCGCTCCTGCTCGGCCAGCTCGAGCGATTTCCGCCGCTCGATCTCGAGCCGCTGCGTTTCGCGCTCGCGCGCGATGCGCTCCGCGTCGAGCCGCTGCTCGGTGGCGATGCGGGTCTTCTCCACCTCCTCGCGCGCCTCGAGCTGCGCCTGCTCGGCCTCGCGTTCGCGCAGTGCCCGCTCGCGCGCGAGCTCGGCGCGCTGCACGGCGCGCTGGATCTCGATCTGGCGCTCGCTCTCGATGCGTGCATATTCGCTGTCGCGCTCGATCTCGAGGCTCAGGCGCTCCGCCTCCAGATTCTTGTTGCGGATCTGGATCATCGTGTCCTGCTCGATGTCGTTGCGGATCTTCTTGCGCCGCTCGATCTCCTCGGTGAGGCGCGTCAGGCCCTCGGCGTCGAACGCGTTCGACGGGTTGAAGAAATCCATGTTGGTCTGGTCGAGCTGGGTCAGCGACACCGCCTCGAGCTCGAGCCCGCTCGCCAGCAGGTATTCGCCGGCCGCGGCCCTGACGCGCTTCACATACTCGCCGCGGCGCTCGTGCAGCTCCTCCATCGTCATCTCGGCCGCGATCGTGCGCAGCCCGTCGACGAACTTGCCCTCGACCAGCTCGCGCAGGTTCTCGGGCTGCATGATGCGCTGGCCGAGCGTCTGCGCCGCGAGCGCGATCTGATCGGGCCGCGGCTGGACGCGCACGTAGAACTCGGCCTCGACATCGACGCGCATGCGGTCCTTGGTGATGACCGCGTTCTCGCGCCCGCGCTGCACCGCCAGGCGCATCGTGTTCATGTTGACGGGCACGATCTGGTGGATGATCGGCAGCACGAACGCGCCGCCGTTGAACACCACCTTCTGGCCGCCGAAGCCGGTGCGCACGAAGGCGACGTCCTTCGAGGAACGGCGATAGAGGAAGGAGAGGATGTAGAAGACGAGGATGACGAGGAGCGCGGCGACGACGATGCCGCCCACGATCCAGGCAACGGTCTGTCCGCTCATGTTTGCCTCCCGATACGCTTGAATTGCTTGGTCTGCTCGGTCAGTGCGGTTTCCGCCGGCAGCCGTTCCATGCTCGACGCCCCGTAGAAGCCGTGGCAGTTCCGACAGTGCTTGAGGATGTGGGCGGCGTCCGCGGGCATCGAAACCGGGCCGCCGTGGCAGAGCACGATCGCGTCCTTGTTGACCTTCCGCGCCGCCGCCGACCACGCCTCGATCAGCGGCACGCAGTCGGCGAGCTTCAGCGCCGTCTCGGCGCCGATGGCGCCCCCGGTGGTGAGCCCCATGTGGCAGACGATGATGTCGGCGCCGGCCGCGGCCATCGCCGCGGCCTCGGCTTCGTTGAAGACATAGGGCGTGGTGAGGAGATCGAGCGCCCGCGCCGCGCGAATCATCTCGATCTCGAGCGCGTAGCCCATGCCGGTCTCTTCGAGGTTCTTGCGGAAGGTGCCGTCGATGAGGCCGACGGTCGGGAAATTCTGCACGCCGGCGAAGCCGAGCTCCTTCAATTGGCGAAGGAACGCCTCGCGCAGCATGAAAGGATCGGTGCCGTTCACGCCGGCCAGCACCGGCGTCTTCTTCACCACCGGCAGGACCTCGCGCGCCATCTCGACGACGATCTCGTTGGCGTTGCCGTAGGCGAGGAGGCCCGCGAGCGAGCCGCGCCCGGCCATGCGATAGCGGCCGGAATTGTAGATGACGATGAGGTCGATGCCGCCGGCCTCCTCGCACTTGGCCGAAAGCCCGGTGCCGGCGCCGCCGCCGATGATGGGCTCGCCGCGCGCGATCATGCCGCGGAATTTCTCGAGGATGGCCTTGCGCTCGAACCGCGGCATCGCGCTACCTCGCCGCAACACGCGCGGCCGCGGGCGCCGCGATCTCGAGGAAGTTCGCCACCACCGCCGCCGCGAACGCGGGATCGTTGATGTGGTGCGGCAGGCGGACGAGTCGCCGCCGCTCGGTCTGAACGATCGTGTCGGCGAGCGCCTTGAAGAGCGCGGCGTCGGCGGCGGGATCGTGGAACGGCTGGCCGGGCGCATCGATGCCGGAAATGCCCCTCTCCGGAACGAGGAAGCGCAGCGGGCCGTCGCAGCGGTTGAGCTTCTCGCCGATCCAGCGGCCCATGCGCGCGTTCTCTTCGGCCGTCGTGCGCATCAACGTGACGTTGGGATTGTGGGCGTAGAGGTTCCGGCCGCGATAGCGCTCCGGCACCGTCTCCATCGCCCAGAAATTCACCATGTCGAGCGCGCCGCAGGAACCCACGTAGGGGATGCGCGCGCGCGCGATCGCATCGAAGCGCTGCTCGCCCGCGCTCATCACGCCGCCCATCAGGAGATCGGCGACCTCGGTCGTCGTCACGTCGATGACTCCGGCAAGGAGGCCCGAATCGGCGAGCTTTTCCATCGATTGGCCACCGGTGCCGGTGGCGTGGAACACGAGGCAGTCGTAGCGGCCGTCGAGCGCGCGCACGACCGCCTGCACGCAGGGCGTCGTGAGCCCGAACATGGTGAGGCCGATCGCGGGCTTCTCGACGGTGCTTGCGCGGCGCTGATGCGTCATCATGCCTGCCAGCGCATGCGCGGCATTCGAGAGCACCTGCTCGGAGATGCGATTGATCCCCTGCACGTCGGTGACCGAGTACATCATGCAGATGTCGGAGGGGCCCACGTAGCGCTGCACGTCGCCCGAGGCGACGGTCGAGACCATCACCTTCGGCACGCCGATCGGAAGGCGCCGCATCGCCGGCGTGGCGAGCGTCGTGCCGCCCGAGCCGCCCGCGGAGACGATGCCGCCGATGTCGCGGCGCGTGGCGATAAAGCGCTCGAATGCCTCCGCCATCGCGGCGACCGCCTTGCCCCGATCCGCTGAAAACACTGCGGCGGCGCCTTGCGGATGGTGCCGTGCCACTTCGGCGGCGCTGACCGTCGCCGGGGAGGGCTTACGGCTGGTGCCGAGATCGACGGTAACCGTGCGCAGGCCGAGCCGGTCGAGGCATTGTTTGATGAAGGCGAGCTCGCGGCCTTTGGTGTCGAAGGTGCCGGCGACATAGGCGGCGCGGCCGGCGAGAGTGCCGATCGGCGCCGCCACAAATGCCGGTGGGGGACCCGGCTCGGACAGTGCCGCTTGCGATTGGCCCGCGCTTTCGCCGCTGGCGGCCGCGGTCGCCGCCCAGCGCGTCGGCGGGCGTGCGATCGAATAGACGTTGGGTGGCGGCGCCGGAAGTTCGGGCGCCTCGCTAGGTCCGGCGCGCCGAACCTGGAAGACCTCGACAGTTTCGCTAGCCGCCGCCGCGGGCAGCGCACCCGCCAGGAGGGCGGCGGGCAGCGGCTGATCGGGGGGAATCGGCTCCTCGTCCTCGGCACGGCGCACGCCGAGGAGGCGCTGCTGCAGCTCCTGGTCGGCGGCGAGCGCCGCGGCGTCGAGCTCGCGCGCGACGCGGCCGTTGACCATCACGGCGACCCGGCTCGCGACGCCGGCGGCGACACCGAGATTCTGTTCGATCAGAAGCAACGCGATCTCGCCCTCGTCGGCCAGGCGCCGGAGCGTGAGCACCACTTGCTCGACGATAAGCGGCGCCAGCCCCTCCGACGGCTCGTCCATGATGAGGAGGCGCGGATTGGCAAGGAGTGCGCGGCCGATGGCGAGCATCTGCTGCTCGCCGCCCGAAAGCTGTGCCGCGCCGGCGCGCTTGCGTTCGGCCAGGCGCGGGAACGTCTCGTAGATGCGCTCGACGGTCCACGTGCCGCGGTCGCTGCGCGCCGCCAGGCGCAGGTGCTCGTCGACCGAAAGCGATGGCCACACGCGGCGCCCCTGCGGCACATAGCCGATGCCGAGGCTCGCGATCGTGTGCGGCGCGCGGCCCACGAGCTCGGCGCCGTGCACGCGGATGCTGCCGCTGGCGGCAGGCACCAGACCCATGATCGCGTTGCAGAGCGTCGTCTTGCCCATGCCGTTGCGGCCGACGACGGCGAGGACTCCGCGCTCGAGCCTGAGCGTCACCCCCTGGAGCGCGTGGGCGCGGCCGTAGTAGACATGGAGGTCGCGGACTTCGAGGGCGGCGCCCGACGGCAGCGCGCCGGATTGCATCCGGGCGGAGGGCATCCGGTCAGCCATGCTTGCCCCCGAGATAGATCTCCTGAACCTCGCGATCGGCCTCGATCTCGGCCGGCGCGCCCTGCTTGAATACCTCGCCGTTGTGCAGCACCGTGACGCGGTCGACGACGCGAAGCGCGACGTCGAGGTCGTGCTCGATGATGATGTAGCCGATGTGGCGCGGCAGCGACGTCAAGATGCCGACGAGTTCGCGCCGCTCGGCCGGCGAAAGGCCGGCGGCGGGCTCGTCGAACAGGATAAGACGCGGCGCGCCCGCAAGCGCCATGCCGACCTCGAGCTGGCGCTGCTGGCCGTGCGACAGCTCCGACACCGGCAAATCCCCGATGGCGGAAAGGCGCACATAGTCGAGCAGCTCGCGCGCCGCGCCGCGCGAAGGATGATGATCGCGCACGCGGAACGGCGAGTAGCGCCGGCGCGAGACGCCGCGCACGGCGAGGAACACGTTGTCGCGCACCGAGAGATTCCGGAACAGCAGCGAGGCCTGGTAGGTCCGCCGCAAGCCCATGCGGATGCGCTCGTGCGGCGGCCAGACGGTGATGTCTTCGCCGAAGAAGCGCACGCGGCCCTCCGTTGCGAGGAAATCGCCGGTGACGACGTTGAACAGCGTCGTCTTGCCCGCGCCGTTGGCGCCGAGCAGCGCATGGCGCTCGCCGACGCCGACCGCGAGCGTGATTCCGTCGATCGCGCGCAGCGCGCCGAACGAGCGCGAGACGTTCTCGAGCTCGAGTGCTTGGCCCGCGCCGATTCGCGCGCGGCCCGGGGAGGATTCGGCGATCGCGTCCATGGCGGTCGCGGGAGCGGGCCGAGCCCGCTCCCGCACCTTACCTCTACGGGCAGTTCGGCACGTCGCGCGAGCCGAGGCCTTGCTTGTCGAAGTCGGCCTTGGCCATGCCGAGATACTGGTTCACGTTCGGCACGGTCGCGACCACCTTGTTGAAGAAGACGCCGTCCGGCCCCTTGGCGACCTCGGTGATGAAGGTCGTGCCGATCGCCTGCCGGTTGTCGTCGAGCCTGATCTCTCCGGCCGGGCTCTTCAGCACGAGCTTGGCGAGCGCTTCGCGATACTTCTTCTGGCCGTCGGAGAGATCGCCCTTGACCGCCTCGAGGCCCTCGAGCGTCGCCTTCATGTTGATGTAGTAGAGGAAAGCGAACAGCGACGGGCTCGGGAAGCCGTCCTTGAAGTTGGCCTTGTAGTCGGCCACGAACTTCTTCCATTCGGGCGTGTCGAGATTGTCGGCCATGGGACCCGCGGTGGGCGTGCCGACGAGCGCTTCGCGCCGGCGGCCGCGGAAGTTCAGCACCGTCTGATCCACGGTGATCGTGCCGCCGACGAGCGGCTTGTCGCCGCCGGCCCGCTCATATTGCGTGAGGAAGTTCACGGCATCGGAGCCGCCGAGCACCACGAGCAGCGCATCGACGTCCTTAGGCAGGGCGGCGATGACCGACGCGTAGTCCTTGGCGCCGAGCGGCACCCACGCCTTGTGCGTGATGCGCCCGCCCGCCTTGCAGTAGCCGACCATGAAGCCGTGCACCTGCGAGTATGGGAACGAATAGTCCTCGGCGATCAGGGCCATCTTCTTGTAGCCCTTCTTGAGCGCGTAGTCGCCCAAGCCCACCATCCACTGCGCGCCGTCGGTGTTGAAGCGGAAGAAGTTCGGCGAGGGATCCTGCAGTGTCGTCTGCTGCGCGCCCGACGAGCCGTTGATGAAGGTGATGTTGGGCTGCGACTTCGAGTAGTTCTTGACCGCGATGCCCTCCGAGCCGGAGAGCGGGCCGACCATGACATCGACTTTGTCCTGCTCGACGAGCTTGCGGACGGCAGCGACCGCCACGTCGGGCTTGGCGTCGGACGAGGCCTTGATGACAGTGATCTTCTTGCCCGCTACCATGCCGTTATGCGCCTTCACTGCCAGTTCGGCGCCGCGCATGCCGTCCTGACCGCCGGCCGCGAATGGGCCTTCGAGCGTGGCGAGTAGGCCGATCTTGATCTCCTGCGCGAGCGCGCCCGTGGCCGTGGAGGCGGCCAGGGCGAGCGCGAACAGGCCGCCCACGAGTTGAGTTGCACGCACTTTCATGACGTCCCTCCTGATGTGATGCGGCATCTTTGGCCGCGTTGGTGGCGTCGGGTCGTTCATCTCCCGGCTCGCGGATCGGACCGTTCCTGCGCGGTCTCGAAACGCCGCCGCAACCTCGTCCACCAGCCGAGCAGGCCGTCGGGAGAGAAGAGGACGATCAGCAGGAACACCCCGCCGATCACGAGGTTGAAGCGATCGCGGAGGCCGAGGCCGCCGGAAAGGCGGTCGACCACGTCGATGGCGAAATTCTGCAGCAGCACGAAGATCGCGGCGCCGATGAAGGGCCCGATCGGGTGAGCGAAGCCCCCCAGCACGGCGATGATGAGGACGATGATCAGGGCCTTGGTATCGACCGAGCCGGGAGCGACCAGCGCGTTGTACCAGACGAGCAGCAGGCCCCCGATCGCGGCGAGGAAGCCCGCGAGCGTGTAGGCAGCGATGCGGTGCATCGTCACGTTGAAGCCGAGCGCCGCCATGCGCCGCGGATTGTCGCGGATGCCCTGCAGCGCCACGCCGAACGGCGCGCGCGCGGTGTATTTTATTAGGACATAGCCGCCGAGCGCACAGGCGAGCGAGAGGAAGTAGAACGGCAGCGGGTCGCGCCAGTAAATGCCGAAAGCCTCGGGTGCCGCCACGGCCTGAAAACCGGTGAAGCCGCCGAAGATCGAAATGTTCTGGTGGACGAGATAGTAAAACGCCATGCCTGCGGCGAGCGTTATCATGATCGTGTAGATGCCCTCGGTGCGCACCGAGAGCCAGCCGATCAGCGTCGCCGCCAGGGTCGCGATGGGGATCGCCATCAGCGACGCGGCCCACCACGGCCAGCCGAGGGTGAGCCCGTCGGTGGTGGCAGTGGTTCCGAAGATGGCGTAGACGTAGCCCGCAATTCCGGCGACCGTCATCTGCGCTAGCGAGACCATGCCGCCGTAGCCGGCGAGGAAGGAGAGCGAGAGCGCGATGAGGCCCAGCGCCAAGGTTTGACCGCCGATCTGGAACGTGAAGAACGGCGGCACGACGAACGGATATGCGATCAGCGCGGCCAGCACGACGACGTGGCGGACACGGACGGCACCAAGCGCCGTGGCAATCCGGCCGCGTTCCGTCCGCGCTGGCGCGCCCAGCCGGGACTCCGGCCATTTCAGCGCAGCCGGGCGGCTCCACGCGGTGCGCGCGGGCGCGAGATTGCCGGCACGGCGCCAATCGCTCATGCCTTTGCCCCCAAGATGCCCTGCGGCCGGAACGCCAGCACGGCTGCCATGGCGACGAAGGTGAACACGATGGAGTAGGTCGGGGCGTAGACGAGGCCGAAGGCCTGGACGACGCCGATCAACACCGAACCGATGGCGGCACCCACGATGCTGCCCATGCCGCCGACGATGACGACGAGCAGCGCAAACAGGAGGACGTTGGTGTCCTCGCCGGGCTTGAACGCCTCCTCCCCGCCGTTGAGCACGCCGGCGAGGCCGGCGAGGCCCGCGCCGATGGCGAAGGTGAGCGCGAATACGATCTGAACGTTGGTGCCGGACGCCTGGAGCATCGCGCGGTCATCGACGCCGGCACGAATCATCATGCCGACGCGAGTGCGCGCGAGGAAGAACCACAAGAGCACGCCGACCGCGACTGCGACCGCGAGCAGGACGAGCTTGTAGGTCGAATAGTTGTTGATCACCGGTACCGGCACCGAGGTCGAGATGAGCCGCGGCGGATCGAGCTGATAAGCGAGGCCTCCGAACACCCAAAGCATGATGTCGGCCAGCACGATCGAAAGACCGATGGTCACCATCGTCTGCCGCATGTCCTCGCCCTGCATCCAGCGGAACACCGTGACTTGCAGCAGCAGCCCCAATATCCCGGTCGAGAGGAATCCCGCCGCGACGCCGAGAAGCCAGACATCGGTGCGGTCCGCCACGATCCACCCGAGATAGCCCCCGAGCAGGTAGAGCGACCCGTGCGCGAGGTTGACGTTGCGCATCAGGCCGAATACCAGCGTGAACCCGCTCGCGAGCAGGAAGTAGAGCGCGGCCGCCGTGATCCCATTGAGGAGGCTGGAGACGAACTTAAACGGGTTGTTCGCAATCGCCCAAGCCGAAACGGCGACCATAGCGACGACGGCCGCAATCCACCACCAGAGCGTCCACCCGCGCATGAAGCTGGCGCCCCTCAGGCCGCGGTGCGCGACCAGCGCGAGCGCTGGGCGACCATGTCGGGCTTCTTGACGAAGGCGCCGTCCTTCATCACGGCAAGCAGCTTCGTCTTGTCGCGCAGGAGCGCGAGATTCGCGAGCGGATCGCCGTCGACGAGCAGCAGATCGGCGAGATAGCCCTCCTTCACCTGCCCCAGCTCGTTCTCCTTCAGCATGATGGCGCCGCCGTGGCGCGTCGCAGAGACGATCGCCTCCATCGGCGTGAAGCCGAGATACCTCACGAAATATTCGAGGTCGCGCGCGTTCTCGCAGTGCGGGGTGAACGCGAAGCCGTAGTCGCCGCCCGGCAGCACGCGGATGCCGCGCCGGTGCATCTTCTTCAACGATTCGCAGGCGGCGGCGAGCTCGATCTCGTAGCCCATCTCGATCGCCTTCTGGCGCGTGATGCCCCAGGGCGCCGCATGATCGAGCATCGCGATGAGGATCGCGATGCCGGGAGCCACGAAGATGCGGTCTTTCACCGACTCGAGCATGTCGAGCGCTTCCTCGTCGGTGAAGCTCGCGTGATAGATGATGTCGATGCCGTGGCGCACGCTCTGCTTCAGCGACTCGCAGGAGCGGGCGTGGGACGTCAGGCGCTTGCCGCGGCGCTTGGTCTCGGCGGCGGCCATCGCCACTTCCTCGTCGCTCATCCAGCTCGTGTCGGCCGGCGCGCCCGGCACGAAATTGTCGCCCGAGAGATTGAGCTTGATGCAGTCGACGCCGAATTTCAGGAACATGCGCACGGCCTTGCGCATTTCCTCCGGGCCGCTCACGTTCACGCCGAAACTGTATTCGGGATAGGGGATGTGCGGCAGCGTCTCGTCGCCGAGACCGCCCGCCACCGTGATCTCCTGGCTCGCCGCGATGTAGCGCGGGCCGGGGATGAGGCCCTCGTTGATGGCGTTGCGGATCACGACGTCGAGCCGCGGCTTGGCGCAGGCGGCGCCGACGCACGACGTCCAGCCCGCCTCGAGATAGCGCTTGGCGACCCCGGCGGCCCAGAGCACGTGCTCCTCGAGCGGCATGCGCTGGATGCCATCGAGCGTGGCGGAGTCGTTCCAGGAGAAATGCGTGTGCGCTTCGACCATGCCCGGCATCAGCGTGGCGCCGGCCGCGTCGATGACGGTGGCGTTCATCCCGCCCACGCCGGCGCCGGCACCGGCGGACACGCGGCCTCCCGTACTGCGGGTGATGCGTGCGATTCGGTTGCCTTGCACGAGCACGTCGCCGGCGAAAGGCGGTGCGCCGGAGCCGTCGAGGATGCGGGCGTTGGTGAACAGGGTCGCGGGCATGTGCCTCTTCCTTTACGCGACGGAGACGGCGCGGCGCGCGCCGGCCGCGCGCAGCTCCGGCTCTTTGTAGAATGTGCCGTCTTTCATCACGGCGAGGATGCGGTTGGCGTCTTGCAGCACGGCGATGTTGGTGAGCGGGTCGCCGTCGACGAGCAGCAGGTCGGCGAGGAACCCTTCCTTGACCTGCCCGAGCTCGTTGCCGCGCATCATCAGCTCGCCGCCGTATTTGGTCGCCGCGAGCAGCGCCTGCATCGGCGTGAAGCCCAAGTACTTCACGAAATATTCGAGATCCTTGGCATTCGTGCCGTGCTTGATCCAGGCGAAGCCGTAGTCGCCGCCGGGCAAGACCCGGATCCCGCGCTTCGCCATCTTCTTCAGCGACTCGACCGCGATCTCGAGCTCGCGGTGATAGCCCATCCGCTTCGCAGCGTCGGGCGTGATGCCCCATTCGCCGGCGTGGAACGAGGTGTTGATGAGCCACGCGATACCGGGCGCCACGAAGTGCTTGGCCTTGTTGGCCTCGAGCATGTCGAGCGCCTCGTTGTCGGTGAAACTCGCGTGATAGATCAGCTCGATGCCGTGCCGCACGCACTGCTTCACCGATCCCACCGAGCGCGCATGCGCCGCGAGCCGCTTGCCGCGCATGCGCACTTCTTCAACGGCGACGGCGATCTCGGCGTCGGTCATCGGCGTGAACTCGGCCGGAATTCCCGCGATGTATTCGCCCGAGAGATTCAGCTTGATCGTGTCGACGCCGTATTTGAGGAACATGCGCACGACCTTGCGCATCTCCTCGGCACCGTTCACGACCGCGCCGAAGCTGATCTCGGGGAACGGAAGATGCGGCAGCGTCTCGTCGCCCAAGCCGCCGGGGACGGTGATTTCCTGCGAAGCCGCGAGATAGCGCGGGCCCGGGATCTGGCCCGACTCGATCGCGTTGCGGATCACGACGTCGAGCCGCGGCTTGGCCGTGGCGGCGCCCACGCAGGACGTCCAGCCCATTTTGAGGTAGCGCTCGGCGATGTGCGCGCACCAAAGGATGTGCTCCTCGGTCGGCATCCGCTGGATGGCGCTCAAGCCCGGCTGGTCGTTCCACGAATAGTGCGTATGCGCTTCGACCATGCCGGGCATCAGCGTGGCGCCGGCGCCGTCGATGACCGTGACGCCAGCGGTGGGCGTGGCGCGCGTGCCGCGCGCGACCCGGCGGATGCGGTTGCCCTGCACCAGCACCTCGCCCGAGAACGGATGCTCGCCCGAGCCGTCGAAGATGCGGACGTTGGTAAAGAGGACATTGGCCATGGGTCGCCTCGCCTAGAACCGTCCGGTGAAGAATTCGCGCAGGCCCGCGCTGCACTCGGCGGCGCGCTCGAGCGTCGTCCAGTGGCCGCAGCGGTTGAACACCGTCATGCGCGCGCCGCCGATGCGTTCCTGCATCGCGCGCACATTGGCCGGCGGCGCGATCGCATCCTCGTCGCCGGTGACGAGCAGGGTCGGAACGCGGATGCGCTCGATGTCCGCCGGCGCCGCGGCGGCCAGCGCCTCGCAGCTCTGCGCGTAGCCCTCGGCCGGCTGGCGCATCACGAGCTCGCGCACGAACGCGGCCACCACGGGCTGGTTCGCCTTGGTATCGGCCGAGGTTGCGACCTCGACGATGGCCTCGGCGATCGGCGCCATGCCCTCGCTGCGTGCCTGCCCCGCGCGGGCTCGGAGGGCTTGGCGGTTGGCCTCGGGCGGCGCCTCCAGCGGGCCGAACAGGGCGAGGCTTCGGACCATCGCGGGGTGCTCGGTGGCCGCATGCTGGCAGATGATGGTGCCCATCGAGTGGCCGATCCAATGGGCCTTGTCCGCCCCCAACACCCGCGCCATCCGCACCAGCGCATCGACGAAGGCGCCGATCGAGGCTTGGCCGTTGGCCGGCGTGCGCCCCGAGCCGGGAAGGTCCGGCCGGATGACACGAAACCGGGCAGCGAGCGCACGGATCTGGGGCTGGAAGACATTGGAGCAGCCGCCGAGACCGTGCACCATGATCAGCGGCTCGCCGGAGCCGTCGATCTCGACCGCCATGCGCTCGACGATCTGGGTGCTCACCGGGCCGTGCCCTGATATGCCCGAACACCGTCCTTCGCCGCCGGCAGGGCGAAGGCACAGCATCCGGCCCGGCATGAAGTTGCCCGCCGCACCGCTCCTCCCTTGCGCTTGAACCAATTAGAACCAATTCTTCTTGCGCCGATTATGGGGCGGTAACGCAATTTGAGTCAATTTCCAATGGCACTCCGGAAGCAGCCTCGAGGGCGTCTTGAACCACTCGGCAATTTGGTTCAATATTGGTTCATGTAAGAGGATTGGGCATGCGCGATTCGGTGCAGAAGATCGCCTTGGACCTCTCGGCCAAGATCGAGTCGGGGGAGTGGGCCGACGGCTACCGCCTGCCACCCGAACGGCGGCTGGCCGAGGAGCACGGCCTGGCGCGTAACACGCTGCGTCAGGCCCTTTCCGCGCTCGAACAGCGCGGCCTCATCGTCCGCCACGTGGGCCGCGGCACCTTCGTCAAGGCGGAAAGCCGCCCGGCGCTGGCCGACGGGCTCCTCGCCAGGATGCGCAACGCGAGTCCGGTCGACCTCATCGAGGTCCGGCTCATCATCGAGCCCCAGGCGGCGGCGCTGGCCGCCACCCGGGCCAGCGGCGAAGACTTGGCCGCGATCGAAGCCGCGCTCCGCCAGAGCGTGCTGGCCAAGGGCACGGCCGAGTTCGAGCATTGGGACGCGGCGCTGCACCTCGCGATCTTCCGCGCCACCAAGAACAGCCTCCTCGTCGACTATTGCGAGGCCATCACCAGCATCCGCAACCAGCCGCGCTGGCATCGGCTGAAGCAGCGCACGGTGACGCCCGCTTCTCGTCATTCGTACGACCGCCACCACAGCACGATCGTGACGGCGCTGCGCGAGCGCGACGCCGAGACCGCGCGCAAGGCCATGCTCGAGCACCTCACCATCGTGCGCGAGCACCTCATCGGCGCGGCCGGGTAGGCGCGGTTTTCAGCCGTCCAGCACATCCGCGAGCGCGAGGGCCACGATCTTCGTCGCCTTGTAGAGATCGTCGAGCTTCAGCCGTTCGTCGGCGCGGTGCGCATTGGCTTCGCCGAGCGTGCGCGGCCCGGCGCCGTAGAGCACGGTCGGGATCCCGGCGGCGCTGTAGTGCCGGGCGTCGGTGTAGAGCGGCACGCCCTCGGCCGCGATGCCCTCGCCGAGAATGTCGCGCGCGTGGCGTTGAATCGCGGAAACGAGCTTTTCCGCGCCGGCGCGCGGCACCAGCGGCTCGGCCAGCAGGACGCGGCGCACCTCGACACCGATGCCGGGCCGCCCGCGCGCGGACTCCTCGATGCGCCGGCGCAGCGCCGCTTCGACCGCGGCCGGGTTCTCCTCGGGTATGATGCGGCGGTCGAGACGAAAGGTGACGAGATCGGGCACGACGTTGGTGTTGATGCCGCCCTTGATCAGCCCGACCGTGAGATTGGGCGAGCCGATGCCGGGCGTCTTCGAGACGAGGCGCGCCAATTCCGGCCTCTGCGCATAGAGCGCGTTCAGGATCTGCGCCGCCGCCTCGAGCGCGTCGTGCCCGCTCGCCGGCTGCGCGGCGTGCGCCGACTTCCCGCGCACGGCCACTTCGAGATGCAGACAGCCATTGTGCGCGGTGGTAATCGTGTAGGAGAAGCCGGCCGAAATCGCGAAATCGGGCTTGGTCAGCCTCTCCGAGAGGAGCCAGGCCGGGCCGACGGCGCCACCCGCCTCTTCGTCGTAGGTGAAGTGCAGCTCGACCGTGCCGCGCGCCTGCGCACCCGCTTCGAGCGCCTTCACCGCGAAGGCATAGGTGGCGAAATCCGATTTCGAGACCGCGACGCCGCGCCCGTACATCCAGCCGTCGCGGATCGCGGCGCCGTAGGGATCGACGCTCCAGCCCTCGCCCGGCGGCACCACGTCGCCATGCGCGTTGAGCCCCACGACCGGCCCGGGCCCGAAGCGGCGGCGGACAATGAGGTTCACGGCGCTCACCATGCCGTTCGCGCGCACGAGCTCCCCGGGCACCGTGTGGCGCTCGACCGCGAATCCCAGATTTTCGAGCAGCGTCGCGGCCCGCTCGGCGTGCGCGGCGCAGGCGCCCGGCGGATTGTCGGACGGCACTTTCACCAGCTCGGCCAGGAAGCGCGTTTGCGCATCGCGCTGAGAATCGAGCCAGCGCAGCATTTCGGCGTTGCGCGCGTGCGTCATCGCGGCGATCCCCTGGGCCGGAACGCGCGGATGAAGCGGAGCAGCACGCGCGCGCCGATCTCGGCGTCGTCCGCGGCGATGGCCTCGGCCGGATTGTGGCTGATCCCGCGCGCGCAGCGCACGAACAGCATCCCGATGTCGGCGATGCGGATCATCGCCATGCCGTCGTGCCCGGCCCCGCTCATGAGGCGGAACTCGCGCACGCCCTCGGCCCGCACCGCCGCCGCGAATTGCTCCATCAGCCAGGGCGCGCACGCCGCCGCGCGCGAGGATTGCGTGCCGCGGATCTCGAGCGCGACGCCCCGCTGCGCCGCGACCGCGCCGAACTCCGCGGCGAGCTCGGCGATCGCCGCCTCGCGGAGCGCGTCGTCGGCGCTGCGCAGGTCGACGCTGAAGCGCGCGAGGCCGGGAATGACGTTGATGGCGCCGGGCGCCGCCTCGAGCTTGCCGACCGTGGCGACCAGGCCGGCGGCGCTGCCGCGCCGCTCGACGGCGAGCACGCACTCGGCCGCGGCCGCAAGCGCATCGCGCCGGCCCGCCATCGGCACCGTGCCGGCGTGGCCGGCCATGCCCGCGATCTCGACCTGGAGGCGCGTGAAGCCGGCAATCGCCGTCACGACGCCGACCGGCAGTCCCTCGGCTTCGAGCCGCGGCCCCTGCTCGATGTGCAGCTCGACATAGGCATGCAGATCCCCGGGCCGGCGCGCCGCCGCGCCGATGCGCGCCGGATCGAGGCCGAAGCTCCGGTAGGCGTCGGCGAGGCTGATGCCGGCGGCATCGCGCAGCTCGAGGAGCGCCGGGTCGAACGCGCCGGCAAGGGCGCGGCTGCCGATCAGCGTTCCGCCGAAGCGCACGCCTTCCTCGTCGCCGAAGCCCAGCACCTCGATCGCGAACGGAAGCCGCTCGCCCGCGCGATTGAGCGCGTCGACGCAGGCGATCGCCGTTATCACGCCGAGCATTCCGTCGTACTTGCCGGCGTCGCGCACGGTGTCGAGATGGGAGCCCAGCATCAGGCACGGCAACCCCGGCTCGGTCCCCTCGTAGCGGCCCGCGGCGTTGCCGACGGCGTCGAGCTCCGCCCGCATGCCGGCCGCGCGCATCCAGCCGAGAACGAGCTCGCCCGCGCGCTTGTGCTCGGGCGTGAGATAGCTGCGCGTCAGCGCGGGCGGCGTTTCGGTGATGGCGGCGAGCGCATCGGCGCGCTCGAGCAGGGCGCGGCCCGCGAGCATCAGGCGCGCGCGCGGTAAGGATGCGTGGCGATCCAGTGCCGCGCGATGTCGATGCGCCGCGCGAGCCACACGCGCTCGTGCCTCTGCACGTAGTCGAGGAAGCGCGCGAGCGCGGCCGCGCGTCCCGGCCGCCCGACGAGGCGGCAATGCAGGCCCACCGACATCATCTTGGGCGCGGCCGCGCCCTCGGCGTAGAGCACGTCGAATCCGTCTTTGAGATAGGCGTAGAATTGATCGCCGCTGTTGAAGCCCTGCGCCGTCGCGAAGCGCGCGTCGTTGGCGTCGAGCGTGTAGGGCACGATGAGCTGCGGGCGGCCGTGGCTCGCGTCCCAGTAGGGCAGCTCGTCGGCGTAGGAGTCGGCGTCGTAGACGAAGCCGCCTTCCTCGGCGACGAGGCGGCGCGTGTTGGGGCTGCAGCGGCCGAGATACCAGCCGAGCGGGCGGCTGCCGGTCACGCGCGTGTGGATGTCGATCGCGGCCTTCATATGAGCGCGCTCGGTCTCCTCGGGCACGAACTGATAGTCGATCCAGCGATAGCCGTGGGTCGCGATCTCCCACCCAGCTTCCTTCATGCCGGCCACCGCTTCGGGATTGCGCTCGAGGGCCATCGCGACGCCGTAGACGGTGACCGGGATGCTGCGCTCGGTGAACTGGCGATGCAGCCGCCAGAAGCCGGCGCGGCTGCCGTATTCGTAGAGCGACTCCATGTTCATGTGGCGCACGCCCTGGTGCGGCTGCGCGCCGACGATCTCGGAGAGGAATGCCTCCGAAGCGGCGTCGCCGTGAAGCACCGCGTTCTCGCCGCCCTCCTCGTAGTTCACGACGAACTGAACCGCGATGCGCGCATCGCCCGGCCAGCGCGGATGCGGCGGCGTGCGGCCGTAGCCCACCATGTCGCGCGGATAGGTCGTCACGCTGGTCCCCCGGGTTTGGCGCTGCACCGCATCTCTAGCGCGCCGCCCGCGGCGCGAAAACAGGATTCCGGTTGACGGCGGCGGCCCGCTCGCCGAAGACTCCGGAACGAAAGTCCGCTGGGGCCATGCGCCAATCGCCGCTACCGCTCGCGCTCGACGCGATCAACGCTCTCGACCGGAGCGCATTCACGGCGCGGCTCGGCGGCGTGTTCGAGCATTCGCCTTGGGTCGCCGAGCGCGCCTGGGCGGCGCGGCCGTTCGCGGGCCTCGCGGCACTCCACGCGGCCATGGTCGACGCGATGCGCGCGGGCAGCGAGGCGGAGAGGACGGCCCTGCTCCGCGCCCATCCGGAACTTGCCGGGCGCGAGGCCAAGGAGCGGCGCCTCACCGCCGATTCCGAGGGCGAGCAGAAGAGCGCCGGCCTCGACCGGTTCGATGCCGCGGAAATGCGCGGGCTCGCCGTGATGAACGCCGCCTATCGCGCCAAGTTCGGCTTTCCGTTCATCATCGCGGTGCGCGCCCGCACCAAGGACGAGATCCTGGCCGAGTTCGCGCACCGGCTCGCGCGCACGCAAGCCGAAGAGCGCGCGGCGGCGCTGGCCGAGGTCGAGACGATCGCGCGCATCCGGCTCGAGCGGATGCTCGGCGCCCGGGCGGCGGCATAGGAGCGAAGCGCATGGCGGGCGGGCGGCTCACGACTCATGTGCTCGACACGATGCGCGGCAAGCCGGGCGCCGGCGTGCGCATCGAGCTCTTCGCCATCGACGGCACCGACCCCAGCCGGTTCGTGTCGGTTGCGCGGTCGAAGCGCGTCGCCGAAGCCGTCACCAACGCCGACGGGCGCACCGACACGCCGCTGCTGGCGGGCGGCGCGATGAAGGCCGGGCGCTACGAGCTTCGCTTCCATATCGGCGAATATTTCCAGGGCACGGGGGCAACGGCAAGCGAACCGCCTTTCCTCGACGTGGTCCCCGTGCGTTTCGCGATCGCCGATCCCGCGGCGCACTACCACGTGCCGCTGCTCGCCTCGCCGTGGAGCTACACGACCTATCGGGGCAGCTGAAGCGGGCCATTGCCGGCGGGGCGCCGGCTACCCCCACCCCTGCCGTAGGCAAAGGTAGACAAAGGTAGGCAAAGGGGGTCTGGAATGCACGCCTCTGGTGAGACACAAGAATCATGGACTCCATTCGCTTCCACCCGATCGGGACGCGCACCGGGCATTCAGGGGCGATGCCGCCGCGGAAGGACGACATGGCAGAGAACTGTTGGCTTTCCTTGGCTTCGATTGGCTTTGGTTGGCTTTTTCGGCGCCTCGACGTTGGCTTTTATTGGCTTTTCGCGAACGCCGAGGTTGGCTTTTCTTGGCTTTGTCGCGGGCGACGCCCGTGTGCGCGGCCCATCGCGCAATTCAGGGCCTTCCGCCGCCGGAGTTCAACAAACGTCAACGTCCGCCGCGGCGGCGCCCGCGCGCCGATCGCGCGGCCCGCGTCGCCAGCTATGCACAAGCACCCGAAAATTTCGCGAGTTTGTCAGCATTCGTCAGCATGCGACGCACGGTTTCGGCGCGAGCCATGCAAAGGGCGCAGATCGGCGACGGTTCCCGGCTGCAGGATGTAAACAGATGTCAACAGGCGCTCCTTGCGCGCAACGGGGCTGCGCTTCGCTAGAATCAGATTGACGTGTCCAAACAGCATCCCGCGCGCCGTGAGGCGGACGCGCCGGATTGCGCCATTTCGTAAAATGGCGTTCGCGAACTCTAGAACATTATAGGAACATTGTCAAGCAAAAAACGCGGCAGAGCGGAGGCCTTTCAAAGGGAACCATGTGCTCTGGCGGCAGTGTGCCTGCGCCCGTCGTCCGACACCCGCCGGCCCTTCGACGTCCGACGCGAAGCGTCGGCGCTCGGGGGCGGGCGCCTCGGGACGAGGCTGCCCTTGCGGATACAGTTTCGATTCAATTGCTTTTGTTGACGCAACCTCAGCCTCATTCTGAGGTGCGCGCCCTCTTCGGGCGCGCCTCGAAGGATGGACGCCGGTAAAGCCTGCATGCGGCCCAACGGTCTCGCAGGGATTTTCTCTCGCCGTTCCAGATCGAGGCGTGCTAAATTTTCAACGGTGCACGACGCGCGATTGTCGGCCGCAGGGACATCGCTGCCCGCCGGCGCAATCGGCTCCAATCTCGCCGACATGTACCGTCGCGCCGCTGACTACGTCGACCGCATCCTGCGCGGCGCCAAGGCGGGCGAGCTTCCCGTCCAGCAGCCGACCAAATTCGACTTCATCGTCAACCTCAGAACGGCTAAGACGCTCGGCCTTACGATCCCGCAATCGATCCTCCTGCGCGCTGACGAGGTGATCGAATGACCGTACTGGATGTCCGCTGCGGGTCACGCGCGGCCATGAACGTCCCTCGCCGCATGCGACCGGTTGGCCCCCAGAGCGGACGCGGCGCGTTTATTAATACACGACCTAGACTAGGGGCGCGGCGCTCAATGCCGGGCTAATACCGCACCTTGTCCACCTTCTTCGTCCAGGCGGCGAACGCCGCGGCGGCTTCGCGCGCGAGCAGACGCTCCATCGGAATTGCGCGGCCTTCGACCGGCAACGCGAATTCGCGGTAGATGTGCTCGTCGTCGAAGCCGATGCGCGCGGCGTCGGTGCGCGTGCCGGCGTAGTAGATGCGGCCGAGCCGGGCCCAGTAGATGGCGGCGAGGCACATCGGGCACGGCTCGCAGCTCGCAAAGATCTCGGCGCCGGAAAGATCGAACGTGCCGAGCGCGCGGCAGGCCTCGCGGATCGCGACGATCTCGGCATGCGCCGTCGGATCGTTGGCGGACGTGACGCGGTTGCAGCCCTCGGCCACGATGTGCCCATCCTTCACGATCACGGCGCCGAACGGACCGCCGGCATTGCCGTTCATGCCCTCGTCGGCGAGCGCGAGGGCGCGCCGCATGAATTCCTCTTTGCTCATGCCGAGTGGACGAGCGCGGCGGCCGCGCCCGCGCGGTGGCGCCGCATGATCTCGGTCGCCGCGGCGAGCGCGATCACCCCCGGCTCCTTGCCGGGAATGCCCTCGGCGCCGATCGGGCAGACGAGGCGCTGCAGCGCCGCCTCGGCGATGCCGGCCGCGCGGAGGCGCGCCGCGAACCGCGCGCGCTTGGTCGCCGATCCGATCAGGCCGAGATAGGCGAAGTCGCCGCGCCGCAAGACCGCTTCGACGATCTGCTGATCGCGCGCGTGGCTGTGGGTCATCACGAGAAAATACGCGCCGGTCTCCGCCTTCGCCGCCTCCGCCGCGGGGTCGATGCTCCCGACTGCGGTCACGTTCGCCGGAACCGCCGAGGGAAACACATTCTTGCGCTCGTCGATCCACGCGACGCGGCATGGCAGCTCGCCGAGGATGGCAGCGAGCGCGCGGCCGACATGGCCGGCGCCGAAGAGATAGACGAGGCAATCGGGCGGCGTCACGCTTATCACCACGAACCCATCATGCCGTGCGGCGCCGCCCGACAAAAGCTTGCGCGCGGCGCGCGTCGCAGCCGCGGTGTCGGCGCCGAGATCGCCGGCGGTTGCGCCGGCCGAGACGGCGAGGCAGCGCCCGGCGCCATCGCCGGGTGCGAGTATGAGCGCGGCACACTGCCCGCTCGCGACCCAGTCCCGCAACGGCTCGAGCCAGGCACGATCGGCGGCTGCAACGCGCTTGAAATGCAGGGCCACGTGCCCGCCGCAGCATTGCCCCAATTCGGGGCCGAGCGGAAATTCCTTGAGCCGCGCCGCATCGCCGTCGCGCAGCATCGCGCGCGCCAGGCGCGCGGCGCGATATTCGAGGCGGCCGCCGCCGATCGTGCCGTGGAGGCCGTGCTCGGTCACGATCATCACCGCGCCGGCCTCGCGCGGGGTCGAGCCCTTGGCCGCCGCGACCGTGACGAGCGCCGCCGCCGCGCCGGCCTCGGCGAGTTTCGCAAGCTTATCAGGCCACGCGCTCACAGCCGCGAACCTTGATAAAGACACGTCATCCCGACCGGTACGCTCGGGCTCTGCCCGAGCGTCGCGGACGCGCCTCTCAGCGCGGCCGCGGAGCGGAGGGATCGCGTGGCCGCTGCGGCACGATCCCTCCACTGCGCGAGCCGCAAGAGCGGCTCGCTCCGGTCGGGATGACGATGGGTTCTTGGTCTCGCTAGTATCATTCCGCCGCCTCGCGCTTCTCGGCCGCCGCGCGCGCCTCCTCGAGCGCCAGCAGCACGCGCTCGGGCGTGGCGGGCGCGTCGAGATGCACGGTGCGGCCGGCCCGGCCGGCGACCGCGGCTGCCGCCGCATCCTTGATCGCGTGAAAGACCGAGATCGCCAGCATCAGCGGCGGCTCGCCCACGGCCTTGGAGCGGTGGATCGCGGCTTCGCGGTTGCGGCCCTTGGCATGGATCGCGACGCGGAAATCGGGCGGGCAATCGGAGGCCACCGGAATCTTGTAGGTGGACGGCGCGTGGGTCGCGAGCCGGCCGTCCGCGTTCCAAGAGAGCTCTTCGCTGGTGAGCCAGCCGGCGCCCTGGATGAAGCCGCCCTCGATCTGGCCCATGTCGACCGCGGGATTGATCGACTTTCCGACGTCATGGAGGATATCGACGCGCAGCAGGCGATATTCGCCGGTGAGCGTGTCGAGCACGATCTCGGACGCGGCCGCGCCATAGGCGAAGTAGTAGAACGGGCGGCCGCGCGCCTTTGCGCGATCGTAGTGGATCTTGGGCGTGCGATAGAATCCCGTCGCCGAAAGGGGAATTCGCGCGAGGAACGCTTTCTTGGCGAGGGCGGCCAGCGTCATCGATTTTCGGCCGTTGCGCACCTCGTTCGCGGCGAAGACGATCGCGCGCGGCGCGCAGCCGAACTCCGCGGCCGCGAGCGCGGCGAGGCGGGTTTTTATGGCGCGCGCGGCGTTGCGCGCGGCCATGCCGTTCATGTCGGAGCCGGCCGAAGCCGCCGTCGGCGTGGTGTTGGGTACCTTGCCGGTGTTGGTGGCCGTGATTTGCACGCGGTCGAGCCCGACGCCGAGCTCGTCGGCAACGACCTGAGCGACCTTGATATACAGGCCCTGCCCCATCTCCGTGCCGCCGTGGTTCAGGTGCACGCTGCCGTCGGTATAAAGGTGCACCAGCGCGCCGGCCTGATTGAGGTGCGTCGTCGTGAAGGAAATGCCGAATTTCACCGGCGTCAGCGCGAGGCCGCGCTTGAGGATCGGGCTCTTGCGGTTGAACGCCGCGATCTCCTCGCGCCGCCGGCGATACTCGGCGGTCGCCTCAAGCGCATCGAAGAGCGCCGGCGCCAGATTGTCTTCGACCGTCATGTGATAGGGCGTCACGTTGCGCCCCTTGCCGCCGTAGAGGTTGGCGCGGCGCACGTCGAGCGGGTCCTTGCCGAGGCTGCGCGCGATCTCGTCGAGCACGTATTCGATGCCCATCATGCCCTGCGGCCCGCCGAAACCGCGGAACGCGGTGTTGGAGACCGTGTGAGTCTTGCAGCGGAAGGACGTGATCGTAACGTTGGGGAGATAATAGGCGTTGTCGCAGTGGAGCATCGCGCGGTCGTTGATCGCGAGCGAGAGATCGGCCGAGCGGCCGCAACGCGAGGCGAGCCTGAACTCGATGCCGGCGATGCGGCCCGAAGCGTCGAACCCGACGTCGTAGTCGATGATGAAGTCGTGGCGCTTCCCGGTCATCTCGATGTCGTCGTCGCGGTCGGCGCGCGCCTTGACGGGCCGGCCCGTGCGCCGGGCGAGCAGCGCGGCCACCGCCGCGAACAGCGCGGCCTGCGTTTCCTTGCCGCCGAAGGCGCCGCCCATGCGCCGGCATTCGGCCGTCACTGCGTTGTCGGGGACGCCGAGCGCCGCCGCGCAGACGTGCTGGATCTCGGTCGGGTTCTGGGTCGAGGAGAGTACGAACATGTCGCGATCCTCGCCCGGGATCGCGAGCGCCACCTGGCCTTCGAGATAGAAGTGCTCCTGGCCGCCGACCCTGAGCCGGCCGTGAAGGCGATGCTCGGCGCGCGCGATGGCGCGGCGGCTCGCGCCCCGCTTCATCACCTGCGGCGGCTCGAGCAGGGAATTTGCCGCCAGCGCGTCTTCGACGGTGAGCAGCGCCGGAAGGTCTTCGTATTCAACGCGCGCCAGCCGCGCGGCGCGGCGGGCCTGCTCGATGGTCGTGGCCGCGACGGCAAACAGGCACTGGCCGACATGTTCGACGACGGCCCCGGCCGCGCCGTCGGCGAAGATCGGGTCGTCGCCGAAGATGGGCGAGCAGTCGTTGCGGCCGGGAATATCCGCGGCGGCCATGACGGCGGCCACGCCCGGCGCGGTGCGCACCGGGCCGAGATCGAGCTTCCGGATTCGCGCATGCGGCCGCGTCGAGAGACCGAACGCGGCGTAGAGCGTGCCGGGCGGCTCGGGCACGTCGTCGACGTAGAGCGCCTCGCCGCTGACGTGCTTCGCGGCGCTGTCATGCGCGATGGCGCGGTGGACGAAACGCAGCGAGTTCTTGGGCTTTCGCGGGGAGCTCATGTCGAGAAACCCACCCGCCAGCGCGCGCAGTCTCTCCCTTCCCCCTCGAGGGGAAGGTGGCTGCCGCGGCCCGCTTGCGCCGCGGCAGACGGAAGGGGCGCGGCGCGCGGTTCACACGGGGCGAGGACGAAGGGGAAGAGCGCGCGAGCGCCTTCTCCGGGCGCGGGGCCGTTCCCCCTCCGTCCGGCGCCGCGAACGCCGCGCGTTCGCTGCGCCGGCCACCTCCCCCTCAAGGGGGGAGGGAAAGTCTCGATCGCTCCGCGCTTGGCCACGGCTCAGGTCCCGTAGCGCAGCACGTGCGTTGCGGACGGCGCCAGCGTCTCCGCACGATAGAAGCGCCACAGCAGATTGCGCGCGACGGCGCTGCGATAGCGCGCGCTGGCGCGCATGTCGGAGATCGGCGCGAAGTCGCGCTCCAGCGCCGCCGCGGCCGCCGTGATCGCCGCCTCGTTCCACACCCGGCCGACAAGAACGGCCTCGCACGCGGCGGCGCGCTTGGGCGTCGCCGCCATGCCGCCGAACGCCATGCGCGCGGCGCGCACGGCCCCGCCCTTCATCTCGACGGCGAACGCGGCGCAGACGGCGGAGATGTCCTGGTCGAACCGCTTCGCGATCTTGTAGGCGCCGAAGCGCAGGCCCGGGCGCGGCTTGGGAACGCGGATGCGCGCGAGAAATTCTCCGGGTGCGAGCGCGGTCTTGCGGTAGCCGAGGAAGAAGTCGTCGAGCGCCAGCTCGCGGCTCGCGGAGCCTTTGCGCAGAATCAGGCTGGCGCCGAGCGCCAACAAGGGCGGCAGCGAATCGCCGATCGGCGAAGCGTTTGCGATGTTGCCGCCCATCGTGCCGGCGTTGCGGATTTGCACGGAACCGAGTCGGCGCAGCATTTCGCCGAAGTCGGGATAGGCGGCGGCGATCGCGGCCATCGCATCGGTATAGGACGCCGCCGCGCCGATCTCGAAATGGCCGGCGCTCTCGGCGATCTCGCCGAGGCCGCGCACGCCGCCCACATAGACCAGCGTATCGAGATCGCGATGCTGTTTCGTGACCTCGAGCGCGAGATCGGTTCCGCCGGCGAGGATGCGCGCCGTTGGCTCGCGCTCGAGGACCGCGGCCAGCTCGTCCTCGCTCGCGGGCGCATAGTAGCGCCGCCCCTCGGCCTCATAGGCGAGACCGTTTTCGCGCCGGATCGAGTCGAGCAGCACCAGCGTCTCGCGCGCGGCGCGCGAAAATTGATCTTCCCGGCCGAGCGCGTGCATCGCGAGCGCTGCGTCGACGATCGGGCGATACCCGGTGCAGCGGCAGAGATTGCCGGCCAGCGCGTCGTCGACCGCTTTCCGGCCGGGCACGCCCTGGTGATAGAGCGCGAACAGCGACATCACAATGCCGGGCGTGCAGAAGCCGCATTGCGAGCCGTGCTGCTCGACCATCGCGCGCTGCACCGGATGCAGCGCTCCGTCTTCGGAGCGCAGGTCCTCGACCGTGACGAGCTCCTTGCCGTCGAGCACGGGCACGAACTGGATGCAGGCGTTGACCGCGCGGTAGCGCAGGCGCGCGCCCGCCCGTTCGCCGAGCACGACCGTGCAGGCGCCGCAGTCGCCCTCGGCGCAGCCTTCCTTGGTGCCGGTGAGCCCGGCCGCCGTGCGCAGCCACTCGAGTACGGTCGTGTTGGGGTCTACGCCGCGGATTTCGCGGACGCGGCCCCGGTGCACGAGGCGAACAGGGTCCACCAGGCGTACGGCGTCGCTGTCGCTGTCGCTTACGCCCATCAGCGGTCCTTGCGCTTGGTTCTCGCGGCGTAGTTTACTTGCAAATTCCTGGCCAATTCCAGCGCCCGTCAGCGCGCGCCGCCGCGATACCAGCGATCGACCAGCGCCCGCTCGTCCTCGGTCATCTCGGTGGAATTGCCCGGCGGCATGGCTTTCAACGTGACCGTCTGCGCATGGACGCGGGCCGCGTGCGCGCGCACCCATTCGGGGCGGCTGAGATCGACGCCCTTGGGCGCCGCCGCGAGGCCGGGGAAGGTCGGGCGCGCCGCATGGCAATTGGCGCAGCGCTGGGCCATGACCGGCATGATCTCGGCCAGGGGTACCGCCGGGCCGGTCACCGCATCCGCGGGCGGGCGCGGCGCCAGCGCCACGGCGACCGCGGCGATGATGGCGGCGCCGCCCGCGAACCAGGCCAGGCCCGAGCCGCCACGGTGGCGGAGGTTGAAGGTGTGGCGCATGAGCGCACCGCCCGCCATCAGCGCCAACAGCCAGAGCGCCGCCAGCGCGTCGCTGTAGAGCATCGCGTAATGGTTGCTGATCATCGCGAACAGCACCGGCAGCGTGAAATAGTTGTTGTGCACCGAGCGCTGCTTGCCGCGGCGGCCATGTTCGGGGTCGGGCGCCCGCCCCGCCGCCATCGCCTCGACCATGCGCCGCTGGCCCGGAATGATCACGAAGAAGACGTTGGCTGACATGATCGTGCCGAGCATGGCGCCGGCGTGCAGGTAGAGGGCGCGGCCGCTCATGACGAAGGAAAGGCCGAGGACGGCCAGCGCGAACAGCGCGGTGAAGACGAGGCCCACCGCCATGTCGTTGCGGCCCAAGGCGCTGCGGCACAGCACATCGTAGACGAGCCACGAGCCGGCCATCGCGGCGATGCCGAGCGCGGGCCCCGTCCAGTCGGGCCAGCCAAGTTCGGGCTTCAGGAGGGTGCCCGCCCCCTGCACATAGTAGCCGATCACCAGCAGCGCGAAGCCGGAGAGCCAGGTGGTGTACGCCTCCCACTTGAACCAATGCAGGCGCTCGGGCAGGCGGGGCGGCGCGACCAGATACTTCTGCGGGTTGTAGAAGCCGCCGCCATGGATGGCCCAAAGCTCGCCGGCGACGCCTTTTCCCGCGAGCGCCGGGTCGGCCGGCGCCTCGAGGCTGTTGTCGAGCCAGACGAAATAGAAGGAGGAGCCGATCCACGCGATTCCGGCCACGAAATGCAGCCAGCGCAAGGCGAGGTTCAGCCACTCGTAGAGGTAAACGTCCATGCTTCGGGTGCGGCGTGGCGGGCCTTGCACGATGGCACCCGCGCGCTTCCGATTGCAAGTTTCGGGCCTTCGCCGGGCTCTATTGCGGCGCCGCGTTTGCGCTATAGAGTGACGCTTTGGGCGCACGTGCTGGCATACCGATTGCCTCGAAAAACAGGTATGCCCGAATCCAGGGAGGTAAGATCATGATCCGATTCCGCTCGTTGTTGGCCGCGCTGGCCGCGGCCGTCGTCGCCGCGCAGGCGCCGGTCGCTTCGGCCCAGCAGGCGACGCCGCTCAAGTTCACGCTCGACTGGCGCTTCGAGGGACCGGGCGCCCTTTTCCTGCTGCCGGCGGCCAAAGGCTACTTCAAGGCCGAAGGGCTCGACGTCACGATCGATTCGGGCGCGGGCTCGGCGGGTGCCGTCAACCGCGTCGCCACCGGCGGCTACGACATGGGCTTCGCCGATCTCGCCGCGCTGATCGAGTTCCTCGCCAACAATCCGCAGAACAAGACCCAGGCCGTCTTCATGGTCTACGAGACGGCACCGGCAGCGATCTTCACGCTCAAGAAGAACGGCATCGCCAAGCCCGCGGATCTGGCCGGCAAGAGCATCGGAGCGCCGCCCTTCGACGCCGCGCGCAAGGCCTGGCCCATCTTCGCCAAGGCCGTGGGCCTCAAGGCCGACGCCGTCACCTGGCAGAACATGGATCCGGCATTGCGCGAACAGCTTCTTGTGCGCGGCGAAGTGCCGGCCATCTCCGGCTTCTACTTCACCGGCTATCTCAACCTGCTCGCGCGCGGCGCCAAGCCCGACGAGATCGTGGCGTTCAAGTACGGCGATTTCGGCGTGAAGCTCTACGGCAATGCGGTGATGGTCAACGAGAAGTTCGCCGCCGCGAATCCCAAGGCCGTGGCGGCCTTCCTGCGCGCATTGAAGAAGGGCATGGAGGAGGTCGTCGCCAAGCCCGACGAGGCCATCGCCGCGGTCAAGGCGCGCGACGCGCTCATCGACGTGAAGCTCGAGACCGAGCGCCTGAAGCTCGTGATCTCCGACCAGCTCGCCAAGGGCGGCAAGTTCACCGGCGCGGTCGAGACGGCCCAGCTCACGAAGAACATTGCCGATGTCGCCGACGCGTTTGGCTTGAAGGCCAAGCCGGCGCCCGAGGCGGTGTTCAACGCGCGTTATCTGCCGAAATAGGGGCTGGCCGGCGCTCGCCTTGTCTTCCTTCGTCCGCTTCGAGGACGTAGCGCTCAGCTACCGCAACGACGGCGAGTTCGCGATCGAGGACGTGACGCTCTCGATCGCGCCCAACGAATTCGTGGCCGTGGTGGGACCGAGCGGCTGCGGCAAGTCGACGATGATGAGGCTGTGCTCGGGCCTGCGCCGGCCGACGCGCGGCAAGGTCGAGGTGGCCGGCGGCACGGTTGCCGGGCCGCTCAAGATCGTGGGCATGGCGTTCCAGAACCCGACGCTCTTGCCCTGGCGGACCACGCTCGACAACGTGCTGCTGCCGCTCGAAGTCGTCGAGCCCTACCGCCGCCAGTTCGCGGCGAAGAGGCGCGCCTTCGCCGAGCGCGCAATGGCGCTGCTCGGAACCGTTGGACTTGCCGAGCACGCCGACAAGTTCCCGTGGCAGCTTTCGGGCGGCATGCAGCAGCGCGCCTCGATCTGCCGCGCGCTCATCCACGAGCCGCAGCTCCTGATGCTCGACGAGCCGTTCGCGGCGCTCGACGCCTTCACGCGCGAGGAGCTCTGGTGCGTCTTGCGCGACCTCTGGGCCGCCAAGCCGTTCACCGTGATCCTGGTCACGCACGATCTGCGCGAGGCGGTGTTCCTCGCCGACACGGTGTTCGTGATGAGTCCGCGCCCCGGGCGTATCCTCATGCGGAAGACGATCGATCTCGCGCGCCCGCGCGATCTCGAGATCACCTACACCGACGGCTTCATCCGGCTGGTGCACGAACTGCGCGAGCGCATCGGGTCCGCGCGCCAAGCGGCGGAGCCCCATCGCCAGGCGGCAGGGCGATGAGCTGGCTCACCTCGACCCGGACCGCGCCGTGGCTGATGACCGCCGCGATCGTGATCCTGTGGCAGGCGATCTGCAGCGCGTTCGACGTTTCCGAGTTCATCTTCCCGAGCCCGATCCAGGTGGCGCGAGCGCTGGCGGAGTACACTGGCCCCATCGCCGAACATTCGGCGCAGACGCTGTTCACGACGGTCGCCGGCTTCGCGATCGGCGTGGTGTTCGGGCTTGCGCTGGGCGTCGCCGTCGGCTCGAGTCCTTGGTTGTATTCGGCCACCTATCCGCTGCTCGTCGCGTTCAACAGCATTCCCAAGGTCGCGTTCGTCCCCATCCTCATCGTGTGGTTCGGGATCGGCGCGGTGCCCGCGGTGCTGACCGCGTTCCTGATCTCGTTCTTCCCCATCGTCGTCAACGTCGCGACCGGCCTCGCCACGCTCGAGCCCGAGCTCGAGGACGTGCTCAGGGCGCTCGGCGCCTCGCGCTTCGACATCCTGCGGAAAGTCGGGCTGCCGCGCTCGATGCCGTATTTCTTCGCTTCGCTCAAGGTCTCGATCACGCTGGCGTTCGTCGGCTCGGTGATCTCGGAGACGGTCGCCTCCAATCTCGGCATTGGCTACCTGATGATGTCGGCCTCGTCGTCGAACCGCATGGCGCTCGTCTTCGCCGGGCTCGTGGTCGTAAGCGTGCTGGCGATGCTGATGTACGTGGTCTTCGCCTGGCTCGAGATGCGCATCACCGGCTGGGCCCACCGGCGCGGGCAGTAGTCCGTTTGCTCGGCATTTGACGCCGCCCCGCCTTGGCGACAGCATGGACGCCGGACGCGGAAACGGAGCCCGGTCATGACCACGCTGCGCGGCGGGTTGATCCAGATGCAGTTGAAGGGCGGCACCAATCTGGCTCCGGCGCAGATCCGCGACGAGATGGTGGGCGCGCACGTGCCGTTGATCGAGGAGGCCGGACGCAAAGGCGTTCAGGTCCTCTGCCTCCAGGAGGTGTTCACCCAGCCCTATTTCTGCCCGAGCCAGGACAGCAAGTGGTACGCCGCGGCCGAGCGCATTCCCGAAGGCCCGACCGTGACGCTGATGCGGGAGCTGGCCAAGAAGCATGCGATGGTGATCGTGGCGCCGATCTACGAGGAGGACATGAACGGCGTCTACTACAACACCGCCGCCGTCATCGACGCCGACGGGAAATATCTCGGCAAATACCGCAAGACGCACATCCCGCAGGTGGCCGGCTTCTACGAGAAATTCTTCTTCCGTCCGGGCAATCTCGGCTATCCGGTGTTCCAGACCGCCTATTGCAAGCTCGGCGTCTATATCTGCTACGACCGGCATTTCCCGGAGGGCTGGCGGGCGCTGGCGCTCAACGGCGCCGAATACATCGTCAACCCGTCGGCCACCGTGGCGGGGTTGAGCCAGTATCTCTGGCAGCTCGAGCAGCCGGCGGCCGCGGTCGCGAACGGCGTCTATGTCGGCGCCGTGAACCGGGTCGGCACCGAGGCGCCCTGGAACATCGGCAAGTTCTACGGCTCGAGCTACTTCGTGAACCCGCGCGGCAAGATCATCGCACAGGCCAGCGACGACAAGGACGAGCTCGTGACCGGCGACATGGACATGGAGATGGTGCGCGAGGTGCGCAATCTCTGGCAGTTCTTCCGCGACCGCCGCCCCGAGACCTACCAGGACCTGATGAGACCCTGAGCGACCAGCTCCCTTCAACCGTCATCCCGACCGGAGCGGGCGCGCTCTTGCGCGGCCGCGCCGGCCCGCAACGTGGGCCGTCGCGGGCCGAAGCCCCGCGTCGTGGAGGGATCGCGTGGCCGTTGCATCGCGATGCCTCCACTTCGCGAGCCGAAGACGGCTCGCTCCGGTCGGCATGACGAGCCGAAATAAGAACGCGCCGGGATCGACCTTGGCCGCCCGGTCCAAGACTCGCTATTGTCCCGGGTCGAACGAAACGGATCAGGGCGCCAATGTCTTCGGTGGGTGATATCGCGGCCGGCCGGCTGCCGCAGGAGCAGTACCAGCGCAATTTCGACGACATCGAGCCGCCGCTCGAGCGCAAGCACGCGCTGGTCGAGGCGAGCCGCTGCTATTTCTGCCACGACGCGCCGTGCATCGAGGCGTGCCCGACCGGCATCGACATCCCCGGCTTCATCCGCAAGATCGCGACCGACAACGTCAGGGGCTCGGCGATCACGATCCTCGAGGAGAACATCATGGGCGGCGCGTGCGCGCGCGTCTGCCCGACCGAGGTCCTCTGCGAGCAGGCCTGCGTGCGCACGGCGCAGGAAGGCAAGCCCGTCAACATCGGCGCGCTGCAGCGCTACGCGACCGACTGGCTGTTCGCGCGCGGCATCCAGCCTTTCGCGCGCACGGCCCCGACGGGAAAGCGCGTCGCCGTGGTCGGCGGCGGGCCGGCGGGCCTCGCCTGCGCGCATCGGCTCGCGATGCTGGACCACGAGACGACGGTGTTCGAGGCCCGCGCCAAGGGCGGCGGCCTCAACGAATATGGCGTCGCCGCCTACAAGGTGCCGCACGATTTCGCGCAGCGCGAAGTGGCGTTCATCCTGTCGCTGGGCGGCATCGACTTGAAATGCGGCCGGGCGCTCGGCCGCGACGTGACGCTCGCCGCGCTCAGGCGCGACTACGACGCCGTGTTCATCGGCACCGGCCTCGCCGGCGTCAACGCGCTGAAGCTCGAGGGCGAGAGCCTGAAGGGCGTGGAAGATGCCGTCGCCTATATCGAGCGCGTGCGGCAGGCCGCCGACAAATCGCGGCTCGCGGTCGGGCGGCGCATCGTCGTGATCGGCGGCGGCAATACCGCGATCGACATCGCGGTGCAGACGAAGCGCCTCGGCGCCGAGGACGTGACGATCGTCTACCGCCGCGGCCCCGAGAACATGGGCGCCACGCAGCACGAGCAGGATTTCGCGCAGACCAACGGCGTCCGCATCAAGCACTGGGCGCGGCCGGCGGCGCTTGTCGGCGAGAACGGCGCGCTGAAGGCGGTGACGTTCGAACGCACCGGCGCCGAGGCCGGGCGCTTCACGCTCGAAGCCGACATGCTGTTCAAGGCGATCGGACAGGTTTTCGTGGCGTCACCCTATGGCGGCGACAGCCACGACCTGCTCCGATTGAAGAACGGCCGGATCGCCGTGAACGGCGACCGGCGGACCTCGCTGCCCGACGTGTGGGCGGGCGGCGACTGCATCGAAGGCCCCGACCTCACCGTGAACGCGGTCGAGGACGGCAAGCGCGCCGCCCACGCGATCGACCGTTTCTTGAAGCAAAACTCATAGGAGCACCGGCCCATGGCCGACCTCGCTTGCACCTTTGCCGGAATCAGATCGCCCAATCCGATGTGGCTCGCCTCGGCGCCGCCGACCGACAAGGAATACAACGTCGTGCGCGCGTTCAAGGCGGGCTGGGGCGGCGCCGTCTGGAAGACGCTCGGCGAGGACCCGCCGATCGTCAACACCGCCTCGCGCTACGGCACGCTCGAGGTGAACGGCCAGCGCATGGTCGGCTTCAACAACATCGAGCTGATCACCGATCGCCCGCTCGACGTCAACCTCCGCGAGATCAAGCAGGTGAAGCGCGATTGGCCCGACCGCGCGCTGATCGTCTCGCTGATGGTGCCGTGCACCGAGGAGAGCTGGAAGCGCGTGCTGGCCCAGGTCGAGGAGACCGGGTGCGACGGCGCCGAGCTCAATTTCGGCTGTCCGCACGGCATGTCCGAGCGCGGCATGGGCTCGGCCGTCGGCCAAGTCCCCGACTATGTCGAGATGGTCACGCGCTGGTGCAAGCAGCACACGCGCATGCCGGTGCTGGTGAAGCTCACGCCCAACATCACCAGCATCCTCGGGCCCGCGCGCGCGGCAAAGCGCGGCGGCGCCGACGGCGTCTCGCTGATCAACACGCTCAACTCGATCATCGCGGTCGATCTCGACCAGATGGCGCCCGCGCCCACCGTCGGCGGCAAGGGCACGCATGGCGGCTATTGCGGGCCCGCGGTGAAGCCGATCGCGCTCCATATGGTCGCCGAGATCGCGCGGGATCCCGAATGCGCCGGCATGCCGATCTCGGGCATCGGCGGCATCGCCACCTGGCGCGACGCGGCCGAGTTCATGGCGCTCGGCGCCGGCTCGATCCAAGTCTGCACCGCGGCGATGCATTACGGCTTCAAGATCGTCGACGACATGATCGACGGCCTGAACAATTGGATGGACGAGAAGGGCTACGAAGATCTCGGCGCGCTGGTCGGCCGCGCGGTGCCGAACGTCACCGACTGGCAATATCTCGACCTCAACTACCGCACGATCGCGCGCATCGACCAGGAGCTCTGCATCAAGTGCGGGCTCTGCCACATCGTGTGCGAGGACACGTCGCACCAGGCGGTCGCGGCGCAGCGGACGAACGGGCAGCGCCGCTACGAGATCATCGACGCCGAGTGCGTCGGCTGCAATCTCTGCATGCACGCGTGCCCGGTCACCGGCTGCATCACGATGGTCGAGGCGCCGACCGGCAAGCCCTATCTCAACTGGACCGAGCACCCCAACAATCCGATGCGCGAGGGCAAGTGAGATGCGCCCCTCTTGTTTTCGTCATGCCGACCGGAGCGACCCGTCTTCGGCTCGCGGAGTGGAGGCATCGCGCCGCAGCGGCCACGCGATCCCTCCACTTCGCGGCCGCGCAAAGGGCGCGGTCGCTTCGGTCGGGATGACGGGTCAGTGTTTTGGCGCGCCGTGCCCGTGAGCGTTCCGGCACGATTATTGAATCGCATGTGGGGAATCGCCGGAGATCCCGCGCTTGCAGATTGTGCGCATGGCAGCCCCTGATCGGATCGCGCGCCCGCGCACGGCGGATGCGCCGGTGGCGATCGAGATCGAAAACCTGTCGCTCACCTATCGCGCGGCCGACGCGCCGATCGTGGCCCTCGCCGGCATCGATCTCAAGATCCGCGCCGGCGAGTTCGTCTCGCTCATCGGTCCCTCCGGCTGCGGCAAGACCACGCTGATGCGCGTGATCGCCAATCTGGTCGATCCCAGCGCGGGCAAGATCGCCGTCAACGGCATGAGCCCGGAGGAGGCGCGCCTGAAGCGCGCTTACGGCTACATTTTCCAGGCACCGGCGCTCTATCCCTGGCGCACCGTGCGGCGCAATTTGACGCTGCCGCTCGAGATCATGGGCCTTTCCAGGGCCGAACGCGCGGCGCGCGTTACGAAGTATCTGGCGCTGGTGGGACTCGAGGGCTTCGAGCGCAAATTCCCGTGGCAGCTTTCGGGCGGCATGCAGCAGCGCGTGTCGATCGCGCGCGCGTTGAGCTTCGAGCCCAAGCTGTTGCTGATGGACGAGCCGTTCGGAGCACTCGACGAGATCACGCGCGATCATCTGAACGAGCAGCTGCTCCGGCTCTGGGAGCGAACCGCCGTGACGGTCGTCTTCGTCACCCATTCCATCCCAGAGGCCGCTTTCCTCTCGAACCGAATCGTCGTGATGTCGCCGCGGCCCGGGCGCATCATCGACATCGTCGACAGTGATTTGCCTGCCAATCGCACGCTCGACGTCCGCGAGACGCCGGCGTTCCTCGCCATCGCGCACCGCGTTCGCGTGGCCCTCCGCGCCGGACACAGCTACGATGACTAGCGCGTCTCCCGCCGCCACCCTTTCCGCCGCGCCCGCGCGAGCGGGTTGGCGAGGCCGGGGCCCGCTGCCGCTGGCGACGGTGTTGCTGGCGCTGCTCGTGATCTGGTACGGCGCCGCCGTCTGGCTCAACGCGCCGCAGGTCATCGATATCGCGTTCCGCGACAAGCCGGGCTGGACCGCGCGCGAGCTGGTCGCGGCGACGTGGTCGATGGAGCGGCCGATCCTGCCGGCGCCGCACCAGATCGCCGAAGACTTCTACGAGTCGGTGTTCGAGCGCAGCATCACCTCGCGCCGCAGCCTCGCCTATCACGCCACGGTCACCGCCTCGGCGACGGTGGTCGGTTTCGCACTCGGCATCGCCTTGGGCGTGCTGCTCGCGATCGGCATCGTCCATCTGCGGACGCTCGACCGCTCGCTGCTGCCCTGGATCATCGCCTCGCAGACGATCCCGATTCTGGCGATCGCGCCGATGATCATCGTCGTGCTCGGCAATATCGGATTCACCGGGCTGCTGCCGAAGGCGATCATCTCGATGTATCTCTGCTTCTTCCCGGTCACGATCGGCATGGTGAAAGGCCTGCGCTCGCCCGACCCGCTGCAGCTCGATCTGATGCGCACCTATTCGGCATCGCCGGCGCAGGTGCTGTGGAAGCTCCGGAGCCCCGCTTCGGTCCCGTTCCTGTTCGCGTCGTTGAAGGTTGCGATCGGCATCAGCCTGGTCGGCGCCATCGTCGGCGAGCTGCCCACCGGCGCGCAGGAAGGCATCGGCGCGCGACTCCTCACCGGCTCCTACTACGGCCAGACGATCCAGATTTGGTCGGCACTCGTGATGGCCGCGCTGCTCGGCGTGGTGCTGGTCGCGCTCGTGTCGCTGATCGAGCGCATCACGCTGCGCTTCATGGGAGCACAATCGTGAAGCGCCTCGACGCCGTCGCGGCCGCGGGCGCGATATTGCTGCTCGCCGGCCTCGCCGTGCCGGCGGGACGCGATGGCACGGGGCCGTTCTATTGGCCCGCCGAGGGCATCGCAGCGGCAGGCTTGGCGCTTGCGGCGGCGGCGGCCGTCTATTTCGCGTTGCGCCGGCCGCAAGGGCTCTTCGCCGGCCTCGCGCTGACGCTTGCGATCATGCTGGCGGCGGCGCCGCTGCGCCTGCTCGGGCGCGGGTTCGAGCTCGGCGCCGCGGCGCCCGGGCTTTGGCTCGCCGTTCTCGGCCTTGTCTGCCTTGCCTGGCGCGCGCTCGAGCTGCTCGCCCGCGCGCCCGCGGGCCGCGTCGTGCACGCGATCGTGGTGCCGGGCCTCTTCGGCCTGTGGCTCCTCTACCTCTGGGAGGTGATCGTCGGCGGCTTCGCGATTCCGCGCATCCTGCTGCCGAGCCCGAGCCAGATCGGCCACGTCATTGCCGGCAGCCTCGACCTGCTCGCGCAGGATTTCCGCCAGACTTTCTTGAAATCGGTGCTCGCCGGCTTCGCGATCGGCTCGGGCACCGGCTTCATCACGGCGGTGCTGATCGACCGCTCGCCGTTTCTTCAGAAGGGGCTGCTCCCGCTCGGCGCCCTCGTGAGCGCCATACCCATCGTCGGCATCGCGCCGATCATGGTCATGTGGTTCGGCTTCGACTGGCAGTCGAAGGCGGCCGTGATCGTGGTGATGACCTTCTTCCCGATGTTGGTGAACACGCTCACCGGCCTCGAAGCGGCGGGCCGGATCGAGCGCGATCTCATGCATTCCTACGCCGCCGGCTATTGGCAGACCTTGCTGCTGCTGCGCCTGCCGAACGCGCTGCCGTTCGTCTTCAACGCGCTCAAGATCAATTCGACGCTGTCGCTGATCGGTGCTATCGTCGCCGAGTTCTTCGGGACGCCCATCGTCGGCATGGGCTTCCGCATCTCGACGGAGGTCGGCCGCATGAACATCGACATGGTCTGGGCCACCATCGCGGTCGCGGCGCTGGCCGGCTCGATGTTTTACGGCGCCATCGCGCTGATCGAGCGCGCGCTCACGTTCTGGCACCCTTCCTATCGACGCGCATGAACGGCAACCAGGAGGAGAGGCACATGAAACTGATCGGATTGCTCGCCGGCGTGGCGGCGCTGACGCTGACCGCGGCGGCCGCGGCGCAGGACAAGCTCACCCTTCAGCTCAAATGGGTGACGCAGGCGCAGTTCGCCGGCTACTATGTCGCCAAGGACAAGGGTTTCTACAAGGCCGAGCAGCTCGACGTCACGATCAAGCCGGGCGGCCCGGATATCGCTCCCGCGCAGGTGATCGCCGGCGGCGGCGCCGACGTGATCATCGACTGGATGCCGTCCGCGCTCGCTTCGCGCGAGAAGGGCGTGCCGCTGGTCAACATCGCGCAGGTCTTCAAGCGCTCGGGCATGATGCTGACCTGCCGCAAGGACAGCGGCATCACGAGCCCGGCCGACTTCAAGGGACGCACGCTCGGCGTCTGGTTCTTCGGCAACGAGTATCCGTTCCTGTCGTGGATGGACAAGCTCGGCCTGAAGACGGCCGGCGCCAGCCCGGACATCAAGATTCTGAAGCAGGGCTTCAACGTCGACCCGATCCTGCAGAAGCAGGCCGACTGCATCTCGACGATGACCTACAACGAGTATTGGCAGGTGATCGACGCCGGCCTCAAGCCCGCCGATCTCCTGGTCTACAAATACGAGGACCAGGGCGTCGCCACGCTCGAGGACGGCCTCTACACGACCGAAGCCAAGCTCAAGGATGCGGCCACGGCGGCCAGGCTCGCGCGCTTCGTGCGCGCCTCGGTGCGCGGCTGGGACTACGCGATCAAGAACCAGGACGAAGCGGTGAAGATCGTGCTCGACAACGACGCCACCGGCGCGCAGAAGGCGCCGCACCAGAAGCGCATGATGGGCGAGATCGCGAAGCTCGTGGCCGACCAGCCCAAGGGCATCGGCTATCTCGAGCCCGCCGACTACGAGCGCACCGTTTCGACGCTGCTCGGCGGCAAATCGGATCCCGTGATCACCAAGAAACCGCAGGGCGCCTGGACCCACGCCGTGATCGAGGCGGCGATGAAGAAGTAGCCAGCGCCCGAGCCGATCGCGCCTCAACGACCATCGTCATGCTGAGCGGCCCCTCTCGGGGCCGCGAAGCATCTCTCGCCGACGAGCCGGCGTTTCCGCCGCGCCGGCGGTCGCGCAGTGCGTCCCGGTCGAGAGTGCTTCGCTGCCGCCCCAAGAGGGGGCGGCGCTCAGCATGACGGATTGGGTTGGCCCCCGTCGGCGGCGCCGGCCTACTCGGCCGCCTGGCGCGGCACGGCGCGCGGCTGCTTCGCCTCGGCCTGACGCTGCGCCGCCTCGAAATACGGCGCGTAGGTCGGGCGATCGACATAGCGGCCGGCGCCCTTGACCGCGTTGAGCTTGCCCTCGGCCCAGACGACCTTGCCCTGCGCGATCGTGTGGGTGGCCGCGCCACGCACGGTCATGCCCTCGAAGATGTTGAAGTCGACGTTCTGGTGATGGGTCTTGGCCGAGATCGTGCGGCTTGCATTGGGATCCCAGACCACGAGATCGGCATCGGCGCCGATGCCGACCGAGCCCTTGCGCGGATAGATGTTGAAAATCTGCGCCGCGTTGGCGGAGGTGACGCGGACGAACTCGTTCGGCGTGAGGCGCCCTTTGCCGACGCCGTGGTGCCACAGCACCGACATGCGGTCCTCGACCCCGCCGGTCCCGTTCGGGATCTTGGTGAAGTCGGCGCGGCCCGCGGCCTTCTGCGGCGCGCAGAAACAGCAGTGGTCGGTGGCCGTGGTCTGGAGATTGCCGGCCTGGAGGCCGCGCCAGAGCGCGTCCTGGTGTTCCTTGGCGCGGAACGGCGGACTCATCACATGCGCAGCCGCGTAGTTCCAGTCGGGATTGCGATAGACGCTGTCGTCGATGAGCAGATGGCCGGCCAGCACCTCGCCGAACACGCGCTGCCCCTCGTTGCGCGCGCGCGTGATCGCTTCGAGCGATTGGCGGCAGGAGTTGTGCACGATGTAGAGCGGAACGCCGATGACCTCGGCGATGCGGATCGCGCGGTTGGCCGCTTCGCCCTCGACCTCGGGCGGGCGCGACAGCGGGTGACCTTCGGGGCCCGTGATGCCGGCCTTCAGGATCTGCTGCTGGAGATGGAAGACCAGTTCGCCGTTCTCGGCATGGACCGTGCAAAGGGCACCGAGCTCCCGCGCGCGCGAGAAGCTGTTCACGAGCACCTCGTCGTCGGCCATGATCGCGCCCTTGTAGGCCATGAAGTGCTTGAAGCTGTTGACGCCGTGCTCCGTGGTCAGCGTGCCCATGTCGCGATGCACGCTCTCGTCCCACCAAGTGACCGCGACGTGGAACGAATAATCGCCGGCCGCCTTCTCGGCCCACCCGCGCCACTTCTTGTAGGCGGCGAGCAGCGGCTCCTGGGGAGCGGGAATCACGAAATCGATGATCATCGTGGTGCCGCCGGCGAAGCCGGCCGCCGTGCCGGAGTAGAAGTCCTCCGACGCCACCGTGCCCATGAACGGCAGCTCCATGTGGGTGTGCGGATCGATGCCGCCCGGGATCACGAGCCGGTTGCCCGCATCGACGATGTCGGTGCCGGCGGGCGCATCGAGCTTCTGCCCGATCGCGCGGATCGTGCCCTCGGCGCAGAGAACGTCGGCGCGGTAGCTTTGCTCGGCGGTCACGACGGTGCCGCCACGGATCAGCGTGGCCATCGCTCGCTCCTCGTATGCTGTCACAGGGCCGGCGCTCGGGCGCCGGCGATCGAACGAAGTCTAGCGCGGAAACGTCGCCGGGGGCCAGCGGACGGGGGCATGGACTTGGCCTCGCGGAAGCGGTCAAGAGCGGCGCGCGCGGTCCGGGGCGAGGGGCGTGCTATCGGCGGAACGCCGCCTCGCGCCGGCGCCGCCACGCCGGCAGCGCCATGCTGGCGAGCAGCAGCACGGAGAGCGCCAGCAACACGGCGCTGATCGGACTCGTGACGAACACCGCGAATTCGCCGTGGCCGAGGCTGAGCGCGCGGCGGAAATGCTCTTCCATCATCGGCGCGAGCACGTAGCCGAGCAGCAGCGGCGCCGCCTCGAATTTGAGTTTCAGCAGCAGGTAGCCGAAGGCGGCGAAGGCGAGCATGATCCACACGTCGTCGACCTTGTTGCCGACGCTGTAGGCGCCGGTGCAGCAGAACACGATGATCGCCGGGAACAGGTAGCGATAGGGCACGTTCAAGAGGCGCACCCACACGCCCACCAGCGGCAGGTTGAGGACGACGAGCATGAGGTTTCCCACCCACATGCTGGCGATCACGCCCCAGAAGACGTCCGGACGGGCCGCGACCAGCGTGGGGCCGGGCGCGATGTTCTGGATGACGAGAATGGCGAGCATCAGCGCCATCACCGGGTTGGCCGGGATCCCCAGCGTCAGCAGCGGGATGAAGGAGGATTGCGCGGCGGCGTTGTTGGCGGATTCGGGCCCCGCCACGCCTTCGATGGCGCCCTGGCCGAACCGCTCGGGGGCGTGCGAAAGCCGTTTTTCCACGGTATAGGCCGCGAAGGAGCCGAGCACGGCGCCGCCGCCGGGCAGCACGCCCAGCAGCGTGCCGAGGCCCGTGCCGCGCATGATGGCGCCGGCCGCTCCCCGCCACTGGTCGCGCGTAGGCCAGATGCGGCCGATCGTGGCGCCCAACAGCCTGCGGCCGGTCGCGCGCTCGAGGTTCACGACGATCTCGGCGATGCCGAACAGCCCCATCGCGATGGGCACGAAGCCGATGCCGTCGGCGAGCGCCGGCAGGCCGAAGCTGAGGCGTTCCTGCACCGTGGTGGGATCGGCGCCCACCAGGCCGAACAGCGCGCCCACGACGATCATGGCGATCGCCTTGAGCACCGAGCCGCGCGCGAGGATCACCGACCCGATGAGCCCGAGCGCCATCAGGGAGAAATAGTCCGCCGCGCTGAACGCGGCGGCGACCCGCGCCAAGGGCGGGCCGGCCAGCGCCACGGCGAGCGCCGCCACGGTGCCGGCCGCGAAGGATCCGATCGCGGCCACGGCCAGCGCCGCGCCGGCCTGCCCGCGCCGCGCCATCGCGTGGCCGTCGAGGCAGGTGATGAGCGACGAGGTTTCGCCGGGCAGGTTGCAGAGAATGGCCGTCGTCGAGCCGCCGTATTGCGCGCCGTAGTAAATGCCGGCCGCCGTGATCAGCGCGGTGCTCGGCTCGAGGCCGTAGGTGATCGGCAGCAGAATGGCGATGGTCGGCACCGGGCCGATGCCGGGCAGCACGCCGATCAGCGTGCCGAGCAGGACGCCGAGGAAGCAATAAAGGAGGTTCTGCGGCGAAAGGGCGACCGCAAGGCCCAACGCGATGCCGTCGGCGATCTGTTCCATCAGGGGAGCAGACGGAACGGAACGTTGAGCGCGTAGCGGAACGCGGCGGTGCACGCCGCCGCGAGCAGCACGGCGAAGAGCAGCGAGCGCCGATCGAGCAGCCGCGGCCGCGCCAGGACGGCGGTGAGGACCGCGGCCAGGATGGCGCCCGGCAGGCCGGCGCGCTCGACGAGCAGCGCAAATACCGCGATCGCGCCGAGCACGGCCGCAGCCGGCCGGAGATGCGCCCGCTCGATGCCGTCGGGCAGGCCGGAGAGGCCGCGCACCAGCACGAGCGCGCCCAGGATCGCGAGGAGCGCCGCCACGATCGTCGGGAGGAATGCCGCGCCGGGCCGCGCCGCCGTGCCCAGCGGCAGCGGTTCGAGGAAGTAGAGTGCCGCCGCCGCGAGCGCGATCAGCAGCGCGCCGCCCGCAAGATCGGGGAGGTTGCGCGCCATCGCCGGGCTCAAACCTCGGTCATGCGATTGCGGTCGGATGGGGACTGGTGTCCGATGCGCCGATCATCGACTGCGCCAGCGTCTCGAGCATCGCGGCGCGCGGCGCGGCGTAGCCGGAATCGTCCCAGAGATTGACCATCTCGTGCGGATCATCGCGCCGGTCGTAGAGCTCGGCCCAGCCGGCCCCGTCGTAAAGGCTGAGGCGCCAGCGCTCGTCGATGATCGTGCGCAGGCGCACGCGGCGGTCGAAGCCGAGATAAACGCGCTGGCCCTCCTCCTCGACCAGCACATGGTCGCGGAACGTGTCCTCTTCGGCGATCAGCGGCAGCAGCGAGCGGCCCTGCACGCCGTGGAAGGGCGCGAGACCGGCGCGATCGAGGATGGTCAGCGGGATATCCGGCGCCTGGCAGAGCGCGGCGCTGCGCCGCCCGCCGGCGGGGCGGCCGGTATCGAACCAGATGAAGGGGCAGCGCACGATTGCGTCGTAGTGGATCGGCCCCTTCAGCATCAACTGGTGCTCGCCCATGAAGTCGCCATGGTCGGTCGTGAAGATCACGACGGTGTTGCGGGCGAGGTCGAGCCGTTCGAGCTCCGCGAGCACGCGCCCCACGGCGTCGTCGATCATCGCGATCATGCCGAAGGAGAGCGCCATCGCCTCGCGCGCCTCGCGCTCGGTGCAGGCGAACAGCGCGGGCGTGTGCTTCACCGCCTTGCCGGCGTCGCGCTGCGCGTGCAGCCAACGCACATGCGCGGGTGTACGGTTTCCCGCCGGCTCGAACGTGGGCGGCAGCACCATGTCGGCGGGATCGTACATCGACCAGTATTTTCCCGGCGGCGTGAACGGATGGTGCGGATCCGGAAACGAGCATTGGACGAAGAACGGCCGGTCGCCCTTGGCCCAGTCGCGCAGCGCGCCGATCGTCTCTTCGGCCACGAAGGCGGTCGTGTAGAGCTCCTCCGGCACGCGCGTGCGCCAGGCCTGCGGGCAGGCAAGCCCGGGCGCCGGCGCCGCGTTGCCGGCCCCGCGCAGAACATCGGCATCCGGCGCGCGCTCGCGCAGCCAGCGCTCGTAGTGTCCGCCCACCTCGTCGCCGTGCTCGATGCAGAGCCGCACGCGCTCGAAGCCGTAGAACGGCAGGCGCATCTCGAAGCCCGGATCGCGCCAGCGCGGCGGCCATTCCTGTTCGTAGGCCGACGCGTCACGCGCCTCCATCCACGCCTCCGCGTGATCGGCGGGCGGCGGATCACCGGGATATTGCGGCTTTGGCACGAGCGAGGGCGTGCCGGTGAAGTTCTGGAGATGCGACTTGCCGATGAGCGCGGTGCGGTAGCCGGCGTCGGCCAGCAGATGAACGAAGGTGGTGGCGTCGAGCGAGAGCGGAATGCCGTTGTGGCGCACGCCGTGGACCGAGGGCATGCGCCCCGTCATCAGCGTGGCGCGGTTCGGCATGCAGATGGGCGTGGCCACGAACATGCGGTCGGCGCTCCATCCCTGCGCCGCCAGGCGGTCGATGTGGGGCGTGCGCACCAGCGCGTTGCCGTAACAGCCAAGATGCTCGGCTTTCTGCTGGTCGGTGATGATGAACAGGAAGTTGGGCCGGCCGGGACCGGGCGGCTCTGCCATCGCGCGGCTCGCTCCCGCCGTTCGCCCGCCGCTACTGGACTTCGAGGTTGAGCAGCTTCACGGCCTCGGCCTTGTTCTTCGAATCCGCGGCCAACCGCTTTGCGAACCCCTCGCGCCCCTCGAACTCGGTGACGGCGCCGGTATCCTCGAGCACCCTGCGCACGGCCGGCTCCTTGAGCGCCCGCTCGCAAGCCGCCTCGATCTTGTCGAGCACGGCTTTGGGCGTGCCCGCGGGTGCGTAGACACCGCCGAACGCCGCGCTCTCGGCGGGAAAGCCGAGCTCGGTCGTGGTGGGTACGTCGGGATAACGCGGGTGCCGCTTCTCGCGCAGCACGGCCAGCATCTTCATCGGCGGACTTTGGAACGAGCCGAATGCCATCACGCCGAATTCGGTGCGGGCCGCACTGATGTCGGGCACCAGCAGCGCGTAATTCTTGTACGCCACCGCGTTGAACTCCGTCTTGGCGCGCACCGCCACCATGTGGAAGAGAAGGTGCGGGATCGAGCCGATGCCCGATAGCCCGTAGGAGATCTTACCCGGCGCCCTGCGACCCGCCGCGATCAGGTCGGCGAAGGTCTGGTGCGGCGAATCGGGGCGCACCACGATCGCGAAGGGCGTCTCGAAGGTGAGGCAGATCGGCACCACCTGATCGACTTTGTAAGGCAGATTCTTGCGCAGATGCGGTTGCAGCGTGAGCTGGCCGTTGGGGCCGAAGAACAGAGTGTAGCCGTCCGGCGCCGCATTGGCGACTGCGGCCATCCCGATCATGCCCGCGGCGCCGTCGCGGTTGACGACGACGACGGTGCCGCCGATCTCCTTCTTGAAAGCGTCGGCGAAGGCGCGCGCGTTGATGTCGACGACGTTTCCGGCGGTGAACGGAACGATGAACTGGATGGGGCGCGAGGGATAGCTATCGGCGCGGGCCGCCCCTGCCGCCGCGCAGCCGCCGGCCAGAAGGGCGGCAGCCAGGACATGTCGAATCATTTCTCCCTCTATCGCGGCCGTCGTGCTCGAGTGGCGATGAGTTTATCCGAGCGCTGCCCGGTGCCCCCGAAGCCCAGGCATAATAGTAGCGATTTCCGCGCTGGGACGCGAGAAGCCGGAGGAGACGCGGTTGCCGCCGTCCCCTCAGGAGCGCCGGCAGCACGATGGGAGGCCGCCCACCGCGGCGTCGGCACGGCCCCACGAGCGTCGCACGCCGTTGATTCTCCAGCGAATCGAGACTGCGCGTGCCTTTGAGCTCGAGAGCTTCCGCACTCTTCGCGCGACCCGTTCACCGGTCCGGGCCGCGCGGATTCGGGGCGCGCCGCATCTGGCGCCATGCATGGGAATGGAGCAATATTTGCCGCGGACGCGCGACCATTTCAGCGGAGCGAGGGTGCGATGGCTCACAACTCGAACAGTCGACACAACCGGCGCACAGTCTTGAAACTGGGAGCCGCGGCGAGCGCGGCCATCGCGGCGCCGACGCTGCTCTCGATCCCGTTGCGCGCGCAGAGCGGCACCCAAACGGTCACGCTTCAGCTCGGATGGCTCGCCAGCGGCAATCAGCTTGGCGAAATCGTGGCGAAGCGGCTCGGCTACTACGAGGCGGAAAAGATCGATCTCAAGATTCAGCCGGGCGGACCCTCCATCGACGGAGTCGCCATGGTCGCCGCGGGGCGTACCGATATCGGCCAGGTTTCGTCGAGCCCCTCGATCATGCTGGCCATCTCGCAAGACATACCCATCAAATGCTTCGCAACCGGAGCGCAAGAGCATCCGTTCTCGTACATTTCGCTGAAGAAGGCGCCGATCAGGTCGCCGAAGGACATGATCGGCAAGAAGATCGCCATGCAGGCGACGGCGCAGATCCTGTTCAGCGCGCTGTTGGCCAAGCACCAGATCGATCCGAAGCAGGTGCAAGTGGTCGTGATGGGCTCGGACATGTCGCCGCTGATGACCGGCCAGGTCGATGCCGTCACCGGCTGGCTGACCAATACCACGGCCCTCCGCGTCGTCGGCGATCAGCGGGTCACTCTGAGGTTGTGGGATGCCGGCGTGCAACTCTATGCGCTGCCCTACTACGCGCAGACGAAGACGCTCGAGACCAAGGCCGAAACGATCAATGCGTTTCTCCGCGCGTCGGGGAAAGGTTGGGCATACGCCGCCGCGAACAAGGAAAAGGCGGTCGAGCTGCTGATCAAGGAATATCCCAACTTCAACCAGAAGGACGAGATGGAAGCCGCCGACGTGATGCTCTCCTATGTCTTCAACGCCAATACCAAGGCGAACGGCTGGGCGGCGATGGACCCCAAGGTGTGGGAGAGCCAGATCAAGCTCTATTCGGACCTCGGCCAGTTCAGTAAGCGGACGCCGGGCTTGAACGAGGTCATGACCCTCGACCATTTGAAGGCGACGGACGCGGCGCGCCCGCGGATCGGCTGAGCCCTTTGCCCGCGGGCGCGGCGACGGCGTTCGCGGCAGCTGCGCGGAGCGATTTCGCGCCGCCCGCCGTTTATTGCGACAAGGTCACGGTGCGCTTCGTCACCGACCGCCTTTCGGTCACGGCGCTTAAGGACGTGTCGCTGACGCTCGCGCAAGGCAGTTTCCTCACCCTGGTCGGCCCTTCGGGTTGCGGCAAATCGACGTTGCTGCGCGTCATCGCCGATCTCATCAAGCCGACGACGGGACGTGTCGGCGTGCTCGGGCGATCCGCCGAACAGGCCCGTCGCGAACGCGCCATCGGCTTCGTCTTTCAGGATGCGGCGTTGCTGCCGTGGCGCAGCGCGCTGCAAAACGTCGAGCTGCCGCACGAAGTGGGCGGACGCCGCGAGCGCCCTCGGCACGCGCGCAGTCCCCGAGAGCTGCTCGAATTGGTCGGGCTCTCCGGCTGGGAGAACGCCTATCCGCACGAGCTTTCGGGCGGCATGCGCCAGCGCGTTTCGATCGCGCGCGCGCTGGCTGGCGATCCCAAGATCCTGCTTATGGACGAGCCGTTCGGGGCACTCGACGAGATCACGCGCGACCGTCTCAACGAGGAACTGCTGCGAATCTGGGAAAAGACTAAGACGACGATCCTGTTCGTCACCCACAGCATCTACGAAGCCGCGTTCCTCAGCCAGCAGGTGCTGATGCTGGCGTCGAAGCCGGGCCGCGTGCGCGAGCTGGTTCCGGTCGATTTTCCGCTGCCGCGCCGCCTGCCGCTCCGCGACACGGAGGAATTCGTCAAGCTCGCCGCCCGGCTGCGCGGCATTCTGGAGACCTGCTGATGGCGCAACCGGCCGCGATCATCGCAACACCGGCGGACGATCCTGCGCTCGCCGCCGCCGAGGCCCGCTACTTCGCCGCCAAGCGCGCGCGGGCCTGGCGCCGGCGGACCATGCCGGCGGTCGGCATTCTCGCCCTGCTCGGCACCTGGTTTGCGCTGGTCGAGTTCCTGAAGGTCAAGCCCTTCATCGCGCCGTCGCCCCAGGCCGTTGTCGAGACCCTCGTCGCCAAGTTCGGCACGTTGATGGACAATCTCTTGCCGACGGCGATCGAGGCGGTGGCCGGATTTCTGATCGGCAATCTCGCCGCCATCCTCGTCGCGACGTGGTTCGTCCACAAGAAAGCCGCCGAAGAGGCTTTCTTCCCGATCGTCGTTCTGTTCAATACCATTCCCGTCGTCGCCAAGGCGCCGATCCTCGTTCTGCTGATGGGCTACGGCCTCGAGCCCAAGATCGCGATCGCGGCGCTGATCTGCTTCTTCCCGACCCTGGTCAACATGGTGCGCGGATTGGAGTCGGTGAACCCGCAGACCATGGAATTGATGCACGTTCTGTCGGCGAACAAGCGCGAGATCTTCTTCAAGGTCCGGCTCTACAATTCGCTGCCCTATCTGTTCTCCGCATTGAAGATCGCGTCGAGCACGGCGGTGATCGGCGCCATCGTCGGCGAATGGATCGGCACCAATGTCGGGATCGGCGCGCTCATCGTTCAGGCCACCTACGCCTTCGACTCCGCGCTGCTTTACGCTACCGTCATCGTCGGGTCGGCGTTCTCGGTCACGTTTTTCCTCGTCATCACCCTGGCCGAGCGGCTGGTCATCAAGTGGCAGCCCAACATGGCCGTTTAGGCGCAGGAGATTATCGATGAGCATCCAACCTTCCACCGTCAAGGAAAGCGCAAGAGAAGCGCGCGTGGTCGCCTGCTCCGATGTCGTCGTGGTGGGTGGCGGCCCGGCGGGATTCGCCGCGGCGATCGCGGCCCGGCGCAACGGCGCCAGCGTCACCTTGCTCGAGCGCTATCCTTATCTCGGCGGCTTGGCCTCGGGCGGAATGGTGATCGTGCTCGACGACATGTGCAACGGCCGCGAAATCACGGTGAAGGGCCTCTGCCTCGACATGGTCGAGCGGATGAAGCGCATCGGCCTCGCCGTCTATCCGCCGGAGGCGGAGCGCATCCAGGACGACGGCATGTGGCAGAAATGGTCGCGCTGGGGCGTGTTCGACTTCCACAGCCACTTGAAGCCGCACCCGATCTGCTTCGCCGTTGCTTTCGATCCCGACGGCTGGAAGCGCGTCTCGAACGAGATCGTGACGGAGCACAAAGTCGACGTCAGGCTCCACAGTTGGTTCTCCCGCGCCATCGTCGAGGACGGGCGGATCAAGGGCGTGATCTCGGAGACCAAGGCGGGCCGTGAGGCGGTCTTGGGCGACGTCGTGATCGATGCCACCGGCGATCTCGACGTGGCCGCCGCGGCGGGCGCACCGTTCGCCCACGGCGCCTATATCGTTACTACGGTCTTCCGCCTGGGCGGCGTCGATACCGACGCGGCCGAGCGCTTCCAATACGGAGAGCCCGCGGCGTTCCACGCGCTCGACATTCAGGCCAAGCGCATCATGGGCGGCTCGTGGGCCTATTGGTGGCTCAAGACGCCGCTGCCCGGGGTCGTCTGGTGCAACTGCCCGCACATGACCGGCTATGACGGCCTCAAGGTCGAGGACCTCTCGCGCGCCGACTTCGAGGGCCGCGAGCGCATCTACGCGCTGGTCGATTTCGTGCGCCGCAAGATGCCGGGCTTCGCGAACGCCTATGTCGTCGACGTGGCACCGCAGACCGGGATCCGTCAGACGCGGCTGCTCGAGGGCGAATACATCGTCACCAAGGAGGACATTGCCGAGCGCGTGCATTTCGCCGACAGCGTCGCGCGCGGCCGGGACTACTACACGCCCTATCGCGCGCTTTTACCGAAAGGCGTCGAGCAATTGCTCGTGGCCGGCCGGCACTATTCCGCGACTTCGTCGGCGCAAAAAATTTCGCGCGAGATACCGCCCTGCATGGCGATGGGCGAGGCCGCCGGCATCGCCGCGACGCTTGCCCTCAACAGCGGCACGACCGTGCGCCAGGTCGACGCGCGGCAGATTCAGAAGCTCGTCCGCGCGCAGGGCGGCGACCCCGGCGACGTGCCGTCGGCGAACGCGACGATGCTGGAGAAGGCGGCATGACCTCGCCGCTCGAGGGAATCCGGGTGATCGATTTCACCCAGGTGATGCTGGGCCCGTGCGCGACGCAGATGCTGGGCGACTACGGCGCCGACGTCATCAAGGTCGAGCGGCCCGGCAACGGCGACCTTTCGCGCACCTCCTATCCCGATCCGGCGGGACTGCAGAATCCCGTCTATTGCAGCCTCAACCGCAACAAACGCAGCATCGTGCTCGATCTGCGCGACGCGGAGAAGAAGGCGCTGCTGCGCCGCCTCATCGACGGCGCCGACGCGGTGGTGAACAATTTCCGCGCCGGAGTGATGGAGCGCATGGGGTTCGGCTACGAGGAGCTGAGCCGCACCAATCCTCGCCTCATCTACGCCGTCGGCACCGGCTACGGGCCGGCCGGTCCCTACGCGCACAAGGGCGGACAGGACGTGTTGGCGCAGGCCATGAGCGGCGTCATGGCGCGCCTCTCCGATCCCGATCTGCCGATGTCGATCTACGCCACGGCTCTCGCCGACTATGCCTGCGGCATGCACATGGTTCAGGGAATCCTGCTGGCGCTCTTGCAGCGGCAGAAGACCGGCCGAGGGCAGATGGTGAGCGTTTCGCTGTACGATTCCATGCTCGCCATGCAGATGCAGGAAGGTGCCATGCTGCTGATGCGCGACCACGATCTGAACTGGGGAGCGATGCCGCTTTCGGGCGTGTTCGCGACGCAGGACGGCGCCGTGGTGCTGGTAGGCGCGTTCAAATCGCATCCGCTGCGCGACATATCGACGGCGCTCGGCGTCGACGATCTCTCGCTCGATCCGCGATTCCGCGATCACGCGGCGCAGGTCGCGAATCGCCGCCCGCTCCACGCCGCCTTCCGCGAGCGGTTCTCGGCCAACACGACGGATCATTGGATCGCGCGGCTGGAGGAGCAGGACCTGCTCTGCGCGCCGGTGAAAACGATGAAGGCGGCGCTGGCCGCCGAGCAGACGCGGGTCAACGGCATGATCCTCGAAGCGCGCGGAGCCGACGGCGACCCGCTGCGCCTCATCGGCTCGCCGATCCACATGTCTGCGGCCGAAGTGCGCGTGAACCGGGCGCCGCCCCGCCTCGGCGAGCACACGGACGAGGTCTTGGCGGAATTCGGCGGCGATCGGCGCAGAGCGACCGCGTGAGCATACGCCTCGAGATCAAGGATCACGTGGCCTGGATCACCATCGACCGGCCCGCGGTGCTCAACGCCATCGACGATGCCAGCGAAGCGCGGCTGCGCGAGATATGGTCGGCCATCGAGCAGGATCGCGAGGTGCGGGCCGCCGTGCTGACCGGCGCCGGCGAGCGGGCGTTTTGCGCCGGCGCCGACGTCAAGAACACCGGCAAGGAAGGCCTCGAATATTGGGCGCAGCCGCGGCCCGGCGGCTTCGGCGGCATTTCGATCCGCACCACGCTCGACATTCCGGTGATCGCCCGCGTCAACGGCCATGCTCTGGGCGGCGGATTCGAGATGGTTCTGGGCTGCGACATCGTCGTGGCTTGCGAGGAGGCGACGTTCGGCTTGCCCGAGCCGAGACTGGGGCGCTTGCCGCTCGACGGCGGAATGCTGCTGTTGTCCCGGCAGATTCCGCGCAAGCAGGCGATGGGCATACTCCTCACGGCGCGGCGCGTCTCCGCCGCCGAAGGCCATCGTCTGGGCTTCGTCAACGAGGTCGTGCCGCGCGCGCAACTCGATGAAGCCGTGGCGCGTTGGCTGGCCGATATCGCCGCCTGCGCGCCGCTATCGCTGCGGGCGATCAAGCAGATCGTCAATGCGACCGCTCAGTTGAGCATCGAACAGGCCCAATCGCTGCGGCTGCCGGCGCTGATCGAAGCGCTGCGCAGCGAGGATGGGCTCGAAGGCGTGCAGGCGTTTCAGCAGAAGCGCAAGCCGGTATGGCGCGGCCGCTGAAGGGCCGGAAACGCTCCGTAAGCGCGCTTGCGTTCTTGCCCTAGTGCAGAAACTCCGAAACCAATCTCGCCGATTCCTGCGCGCTGGTGACGAGGAACAGGTGGCCGTCGTCGACCGTCACCAGGCGCGCGTCCGGAATGAGCCGCGCCAGGATGCGGCCGTTCGCGGCGGGCACGAGCGGATCGTCCTTGCCCACCATCACGAGCGTCGGCTGGCGAAGGAAGCGCAGCCAAGGGAGGCTGCTCCAGCCGAAGCCGGCCATGAGCTGCAGGTAGTAGCCGTAGTCGCTCGACCAGCGCACGTGGCGCAGGTGCTCGCGCACCAGTTCGGGCGAGCGGCGCATCGCGCCGCCGTAGATGTCGCCCGCGATCTTCCGCATGTACTCGGCGTCCTTGTAGCGGCGCGGGCTCGCCATCTTGAGCAGCACGGTGAGCTTGCCGGGCACCATCAGATGGCCGGGCGAGGTGGCGGCAAGGACCAGCCGCCGGCAGCGCTTCGCATGCTGGAACGCGAATTGCTGCGCGATCGCCCCGCCCCACGAGACGCCCAGCACGTCCACGCGCTCTTGCGCCAGTTGATCGAGCAGGCGGGCGCTCAGTCGCGCCAGCATCCTGGGGCGATACGGCAGGGGCGGCGTGGGCGAGCCGCCGACGCCCGGCACGTCGAAGATGATCGCCTCGGGCCCCGGGAATGCGTCGAGAAACGGCTTGGCGAGCTCGATGTTCGCGCCGATGCCGTTGAAGAGGAGCAGCGGCGGCCGCGATTTGTCGCCGCGCCGTATGCCGACGCGCAGCATCTGCCCGCCGACGTCATATAGGCCGATCTCGAGCTTGGACGCCCGCTCGTCCGCCTCTCCCGAATCGCGCTTCGCTGACGCTGCTGCCGGCATTCACTTCTCCATCACATATCGGCCGGGTGCATCGTCGAGCGGCGGGAGGTCGGCGCCGCCCAGAGCCGCGGGGGCGTCGGCCAGCGCGCCGGAGCGCGCCTTGATCCATTGGAGCCAGTGCGGCCACCAGCTGCCCGATTGCTTCGCCGATTGTTCGAGCCACGCCTCGGGGCTCCCCTCGCGCGTCGCGCCGGCCCAGAAGAACGATTTGGGGTTGCCGGGCGGATTGAGCAGGCTCTGGATATGGCCGCTGTTCGCGAGCACGAACGTGCTGCGCTCGCCATAGAGCTTCGCCGTGTTGTAGCAACCCTGCCAGGGCGTGATGTGGTCGGTGATGCCGGCGACGACGTAGCTGTCGACATCCACCCGCCGCATGTCGAGCGGCGTGCCGCGTACGTCGAGGCGGCCGGCGTTTACGAACGGATTGGATTCGATGAGATCGAGGAAGTCGGCGTGCAGCCGCGCCGGCAGCCGCGTCGTGTCGCTGTTCCAGTAGAGGATGTCGAAGGCCGGCGGCGCATTGCCGAGCAGGTAGTTGTTCACCCAGTAGTTCCAGATCAGGTCGTTGGGCCGCATCCAGGCGAACATGCGCGCGAGTTCCTGACCTTCGACCACGCCGGCGAGCCGCGATGCGGTCTTCGCCGCGGCGATGGTTTCCGGTGTCACGAACATGCCGGCGGTCGTGCGCCGCGACACCGCCATGTCGAGCACGCAGACCGCGACCGTCGCGCTGTGAACCTTGCGCTCGCCGCGCGCGGCAAGGTGACCGAGGAAGGCCGACATCGTGATGCCGCCCGAGCAGGAGCCCCAGATGTTGACGTCATCGCTGCCGGTGATGTCGCGGATCACATCGGCGGCCTCGTCGAGCGCGCCGACATAGGTATCGAGCCCGAAGCCGCTTTCGGCGCGCGCGGGATTCTTCCAGCTGATGGCGAAGGTCTGCACGTCGCCTTTGAGGGCGAATTGGACGATGCTCTTGTCGGGCGCCAGGTCGAAGACATAGAACTTGTTGATCTGCGGCGGGGCGATCAGCAGCGGCCGCTTGTGCACCGCTTTCCCGGTCGGCCGGTACTGGATCAGCTCCATGACCGCGCTGCGATAGACGACCGATCCCGGCGTCGTCGCGAGGTTCTTGCCCACGGCAAATTTCTTCTTGTCGACCTGTGCCGGCAGGCCGCGGTTGCGCGCAAGGTCGCCGACGAAGTTTTCGAGGCCATGCACGAGGCTTGCGCCGCCGGTGTCGACGAGCCGCTTGAGCGCCGCCGGGTTGCCGGCGAGCGAATTGGTCGGCGCCATCGCGTCCACGAAGAGCGAGACGACGAAGTGGGCGCGATCGGCGTCGCGCCTCTCCATCTGCAGTTCGTCGACAAGCTTGTCGAGCGCCCCACCCCAGGCGAGATAGCACTGCGCCAGTGCCCGATATGCGGCGCTCTCCTTCCAGGCCGGATCGGCAAAGCGCTTGTCCTTGGCGTCGAGCGCGACCGTGGACCCGCCGGTCGCGATGCGTCCGAGTTCGCCGAGGAAGGACAGGTACTGCCGCGCCGCCACGCCGGGCTTGTTCAACATCTGCCCGACCAGCACGCGCGCCGATGCGAGGATGTCTTCGCCGCGCACGCCCACCAGCGGATTGGCCGCGAGCGTGTGCTGCGCCGCCTCTTCGGGTGCGTCGCCGACCGGCCGATCCGGCTCCCGCGACTGATTTGTCATGCGCGCCCTTCCTTCACCCGAGAAAGTGATGGGTGACGGTGAAGATGACGAGCCCGATGAGCCCGCCCACCACAGTGCCGTTGATGCGGATGTATTGCAAATCCTTGCCGAGGCTGAGCTCGATCGTGCGCACGGCATGGCGCGTGTCCCAGGATCTCACTTGCGCGGCGACGAAGCGGGCGACCTCCTGCTTGTAGCGTTCGGTGACGGCGCTCGCGGATTCGGCCAGCCAGCGGTTCAAGCGCGCGCGCAGGCGGGCATCGTACTGCAGCTTGCCCGCGACATCGATCAGGAACGCGTCGAAGCCCCGCCGGATGACTCCCTGCTCGCGCTCGACGTCCTGGCGCAGCCAGCCGACGAACCGGTCCCAGCCCTCGACCAGGATTTCGCGCAACTCGGCGCGCGCCAACAGCTCCTGCTTCAGCCCCTCCACCTTCTCGCGATACTCGGGCGAGTTCCTGATCTTGGCGACGAACTCGGCGACGAAGCGGTCGAACTCGCCGCGCAGCGGATGAGCCGGGTCCCGGCGCACGTCCTTGAGCAGCGCATGCGTGACGCCCACCAGCCTTTGCACGAGGAAGGCGTCGGCGAGAAAGAAGCGGGCGAGCGTCGGCAGCTCGCGGCGGATGCGGTCGCGGATCGCGCCGAGCGTGGCCGGTTCCGCGAGCAGCGATTCGATCCGGCCGAGCAGCTCGTCGAGAATCGCATGGTGGCGCTGGTTGCGCGTGACGATCTCGAGGGACGTGCCGATCACCTGCACCATGTCCACCTCGGCGAGCCGCTCCAGCACGCCGCGCTCGAGCTCGCTGCGCAGCGTGTCGCGGTCGATCGCCGCGATCGCCTGCGGCAGGAGGCGCGCCGCGTGCGCGGCGACGCGTTGCCGATTGCCGGGCTCGGCGATCCAGCGCCCGGCGCCCGCCGCCGGGTCCAGCTCCTGGACCCGCTCGCCCACCCGGGGGCCGGCCAAGAAGTGCTTGGCGATGAAATCTCCGAGGTTCTCGGCGATGCGCTCCTGGTTGGCCGGGATGATCGCGGTGTGCGGCAGTTTGAGCCCGAGCGGATGCCGGAACAGCGCCACCACCGCGTACCAATCCGCAAGCGCGCCGATGATCGCCGCCTCGGCGAAAGCGGCAACGTAGGGGATGGCCGGGTGCCGGACCTCGAGCGCCTTCGTTCCGGCGTAGACCAGCGCGCAGAAGACCACGAGCCCGGTCGCCCAGGCTTTCTGGCGTGCGAGCGCACGGGCGGCGCCGCGCTCGGCGGCCGCGCCGGAATCCGGAGCGCGCGCCGCTCCCGGCGGGACCTTCATGACCGAGCGTCGCGCTTGCCTATCAGCATGCACAGCATCTCGGCGATGAGGGCGGGCTTGGCTTCGCCCTCGATCTCGAGCGTGCATTGCACCTTGACCAGCAACCGTCCGCCGCTCTGCGGCTCGGCGGAGACGAGGCTCACGCGGTTGCGCACGCGCGCTCCCGCCTTGACCGGCGCGATGAAGCGGACTTTGTCCAGGCCGTAGTTGAGCCCGGTCGCGGCATCCGGCGGGATGAGACCGAGCTCCATCGTCAAGGGGGCGACCAGCGAGAGCGTGAGGTAGCCGTGCGCGACCGGCCCTCCGAACGGGCTCTCGCGCTTCGCGCGCTCGACATCGACGTGGATCCACTGGCGATCGCCGGTGCAGGCCGCGAACTGGTCGATGCGGTCCTGATTCACCGCGACCCACTCCGAGGTCCCGAGCTCGCGGCCGGCGAACTGCGCGGCCGTCGCCATGCTGTAGTTCGGTATCGCCATTGGTTTCCGCCTACGGAAGATCGCGCAGGTGCTTGCGCAGGATCTTGCTTACGTTCGATTTCGGAGGCGCCTCGAAGAAGCGCGTCTGGCTCGGCAGCTTATACGCCGTGAGCTGGCTGCGGCAATGCCAGCCGCTATCGAAAGTGCGGCGCGACGATTCCCATGATCATCGATCGCGCGACAATGAACCCGATGGACGATGCGGCGTGTTCACGGCGTGCGGGGCGGCGCCAGTTTGTCGGGAAAGGTGCGGTCCATGTCGTTGGGCCACCGGAAGTTCAAGAACGATGCGGCTATGCCGAAAGTGAGCGCCCGGCTCTGATGCCACCACGCCATCGGCACGAACAGAATCTCGCCCGGCTCGAGCTCGATGTCGTGAATGCGGATCCCGGCGAGCATCGGAAAGGCGGCATCCAGTTCCGGCGCGTCCAGGTCGTCGACTTCACTCGACAGGCCGTGACGATCATAAATTCGCGCCGCCTCGGCGGCGGGGGCGAGTTTGATCTTCGTGCGCCCGGCGATCTGGGCCAGGAACCGGTTGCGCGCGTCACAGCGCAACGGTACGAAGGCGCCGGCCTGGGCGATGCGCAGCGCGCCGCCGCGCGGCGGGGCGCTTCCATCGAGAAACTTCTCGAGCCTGCCGAGGTCGCCCGCCACGAGGGCAAAAACGTCGGCGCTCATGGGAACTTCGACCGCGGTTTCGTCGCCTTTTGCGACGATTCCACCGCCGCGCGGCAAGAGGCCTGCCGCCTCGCCAAGGAACGGCAGCGTCCATTTCGAACGCGCCGGCCATCCCTCCATTTCAGCTTCAAGGACGACCGGCCGGTTCCGCGCATAGTACAGTTCGAGGAACTCGCCGCCGCTCAGGTTGGCCCTGCGCTCGATGGTCTTCGCCCGCGGCGAGAGCTGCTGAAGCCGTTCCAGCGACGCCAGCAGCCAATCGCGCTTGCGCAGCATGAGCGCCATTTCGCGCCCGTTGACGATCAGCGGATCGGAGACGGCGGTGTTGACGATGCGGCGCGCCTCGGCCGCGGACGCGCCCCAAGACTGCAGCTTGGCGACCGCGGCGTCGGGATCGCCGCCGAACAAAAGCTCGGTGCCGATCCCCTGCAGGAGCCGAACGATCGCCGCGCGATCAATGGCCGGCGAACCTGCCGCCGACTCTGTCTCCTTCGGCGGCATCGACGGCGACACCGACCAATGGCCGTAGGAGGAGGTTGACCAGCCCCGCGCAGGAGCGGGCTCTGCCTCCGCCGGCGCGGATTTTGGCTCGCCCGGGCGCTCGCCGGGCGGCCCGTGCTCCGCGTTTGGCGGCGATGATGTTCGACGCTCCATGCAATCGCTGCTCCGAGTCATGCCCGCCGCATCGGGCGGCCCGCGTGCGGGGGTGTCGGGCGGAAGATCGGGCACCCCCTTCCCCTGAAACACCTACTTTCACCTACTTTCACCTACGTCCACCTACTTTCGCGGCCTGCGGCCCAACTCCGACCCCCGTCCTTCGCCCCCGGCGATCCGGTCGCGGCCTGCCGGGCAGGGGAACGAGAGAAATCTCATGTCCTTTTGTGGCCCTTATTATCCCCTTTGCCGCTCGAATCTTTCCCTTTTTGACCCTCGACGTTTCCCCTTTTTATCCCTCACCTTTCCCTTTCTCACCCTCTGCTCCTCCTCGGGGATGACGAAGGGTGCGGCGGCTGGAGAGACGCGCGCACCGCCCGCGCGACCGGTGCGCAGCCAGCGCGACCGCCCTGCCTCAACGGGGCTCTGCGCGGGGATTAGATCGATATAGGAACCTATCAAGCGCCGATTCGAAGCCAGCTGCGGCGCGAGCGCCCCGCGCAGGAGGAGGAACATCTCCCGTTCAGCGCGAACTGCGCGCCTCGTCGGCGCTTGGAAATTCGCTTCGCGCCCGGCCGCAAAGGACGCGGCCGGCGGCGCATGGCCCGGCAGGGACGATGGTGTTATAGCCTTTCGGAACAGGGAGCTGGGCTGAGGCGCCAGGAGATAGAAGCCGATCATGAAGCTGCTTTGCTACGCGATAAATGATCTTCCGCCGAAGCTCGTTGCCGCACGGCCGCATCGGGCCTGGATGGACGCGTTTCAAGACAGGCACGCGTACCGGTGCCTTCCTCTTTCGATCGCGAACGCGCACGGTTGGGAAATTCTCATGCCGGCGCCCGTCGAGATCGCATGGAACGGCGGACCCGCGATCTCCGATCTGCAGGTGAAGGCGCTGAAGCCGCTGCCCGGGGATCGGCCGCTCGACCATTTTGCGCGGTCCAATTTCTCGCGCGGCATTGTCACCTTTCATACCGATTACATCTTTCGCACCGAACCCGGCTGGGATTTGGTGGCGACCGGGCCGGTCAACCGCCCCAAAGACAACGCTTATCCCCTCACCGGCATCATCGAATCCGACTGGCTGCCCTATCCGTTCACGATGAATTGGCAGATATTGCGGCCGGGCCGCGTGCTGTTCGACGAAGGCGAGCCCTTTTGCTTCGTGTTCCCGATTCCCAAGCAGGCGCTGGCCGACTGTCAGCCCGAGCTGCGGCGCCTGGCGGACGAGCCCGAACTGCAGCGGCAGCACGACGCGTTCCGCGGCGCGCGGGACGAGTTCATGAAGCGCATGCATGCGGGCGATGAAGTGGCCATCCAGCAGGGCTGGCAGCGCCACTACTTCGTCGGCCGCCATCCCGACGGGACGCTCGTGGAGGGTCACCTCAACAAGCTTCGCCTCAAGGAGCCGGTGGATCTGCGGCCGCCGCGCACGGCGCCGGCGGCGGCGCCCAAGCCCGCGCCGACTGCCGCCCGGCGGACGGATCCGCGCTGGGCCGATGACAGCATCCTCAACGAGATCGAGCGCGATCAGACCGACCGCAACTACGCCGGCCGCGCCCGCATTGACAAGGACGGCCGGCTCACCGAGACGCGCCAGACCTATCGAATCGAATCGGCCATGGATGCGGACGGGTGCGATTTCCTCTACGTCGAAGATCTCTTCGGCGCCGACGAGTGCCGGTCGCTGGAGCAGGCGTTCGCGGGACTGCAGGACCGGATCTTCCACAGCGACAAGATCGATCCCTATTGGAACGGCAGGTTCGTCTGGCTCAAGGACATCCTCGCGTCCTACCCGGAGGCCGGCCGGCTCATGATCGAGCGCCAGCAGCACTGCGTCCGGCTGGTCAGCGATTTCTACCGCCTCAAGACGCCGATCTACTCCGACCTGCTCCAGATCGTGCAGTGGAAGGTGGACATGTCCATGCCCTTCCATGCCGACAACACGAACCCGGACGGCTCGCCGCACGGCATGGCATATCGGGATTTCTCCGGTGTCGCCTATCTCAACGACGACTACGAGGGTGGCGAGCTCTATTTCACCGCGCTGGACATCGCCATCAAGCCGAAGAGGGGATCGTTCGTGGGGTTCACCGCCGGCTTCCATCATGAGCACGCTGTCTTGCGCGTGACGCAGGGCAACACGCGGCTGACGATCCCGTCGTTCTACACCTTCACCGCTGCGAAAGCCGATCCAATGCTGCACCCGGAGATTGCACAGCGGCCGCAGCCCGCGCCTGTCCGGGCCTGAGTGAGATGGCAGCGGAGTTCGGGGCACCCGGGCGACGAATGCCAAAGCGGATCTAGGGCGCGTCCCGAGAAAGTGGAATCGGCCTCTCCGGTGACCGCGAGGCGCACGGTGGGGCGGCGGAGCGCCGCGCTTCGCCACAAAGGCGCGCGGCGCGCCGGCATTCGCCGGACGCGCCGTCCTCCCATTGCCGCTATTGCTGCGGCGGAGCGCCCGCTCCCGGCGAGCACTGGGTGTACCAGGCCCAGAAGTTGGTCATGAAATTGACCACGCACGGGTCGACCGGCAACTGGACCGTGCCGGGGCCGGACCCCGGCGCGAGTTGGCCGAGAGCAGCGACCGGCGGCGGCGCGCCCGCCTGCGGCAGGAGCGGCCCGCGCAGGACCAAGAACATCTCCCCGTTCAGCGCGAACCGCGTGTCGAACGTCGAGTACGTGTAGTACGGGCCTCCGTTGGGCAGCATGTAGAACGACGTCCGCAACCCGTCGATGAAGTTCAAGTCGACCCACTTCAGCTCGACGTAGGCGTCCGCGACCGGGCTTATCTCCAATGGCACCTCGCCTCGCGGCGGCGGCGGTGGCGGCGGTGGCGGCGGCGGCGGCGGTGGTGGCGGTGGTGGCGGTGGTGGCGGTGGTGGTGGTGGTGGCGGCGGCGGCGGTGGCGGCGGCGGCGGCGGTGGCGGCGGCGGCGGCGGCGGTGGTGGC